>Ga0214919_10000061_pt1 | contig 164646 bp, 150 predicted proteins | sample LL1503_MetaG_FD_177994 | JGI IMG/M metagenome (GOLD analysis project Ga0214919, IMG submission 177994) | Freshwater microbial communities from Lake Lanier, Atlanta, Georgia, United States - LL-1503 | ecosystem: Environmental > Aquatic > Freshwater > Lake | place: USA: Georgia | collected...
CCTCCACCTTCCAGGTTTGTTGCAAATCCGTATCCTGCTTTTGCGTTGAACCACTTCACTCTTCCTTGCACCATCTTTTAGTTTATTATACTACTTTCTCTTTATGTATTTTTTATTCTTTATATTTAAACACTTCCCTCTATATATAGTATTAGTCATGTCAGTTATCATTTGCACTTCCCCTCCTTCTGAATTTCCTAATGAGTTTTTCCCCAATTATAATTTAAGTGTTTTCCAGAAGTGGGCTTTAAAAGGTATTGTCGAAGGTGATAACGTACTTATTACTGCTCACACTGGTTCAGGTAAGACTTTACCCGCTGAATATGCGATTCAACATTTTCATCAACTAAAGAAGAAAGTTATTTATGCTTCACCCATTAAAGCATTATCCAATCAAAAGTTGTATGATATGCGAAAGAAATACCCGCATATCTCATTTGGTTTATTAACGGGAGATTGTAAAGATAATCCAGAGGCCGATGTATTAATAATGACGACAGAGATTCTTAGAAATACCTTATTTAATATTCAGGGCAATACGGATAAGCATGGCAATAATAAGCAAAGCATTATGCCTTTATCCTTCAACATAGACATTGAAAATGATCTCGCAGCCGTAGTATTTGATGAAGTCCATTATATAAATGACGTGGACCGGGGTTCCGTCTGGGAGCAATCTATTCTTTTGTTACCGCCTCATGTTCAATTAATTATGCTGTCAGCTACTATTGACCGCCCTGATGAATTCGCCTCCTGGATTGCCAGAGAGAAACAGCTACAAGCCATAGCTTCAAATAAATCTGTTAAAAATATGTATTTAGTCTCTACGAATGAACGCGTTGTGCCTTTAACCCATTATATGTGGTTAGCCGTGCATAACGGCACTATTAATAAAGCCGCGAAAACCCCCTATGAGAAAAAATTAGAAGACATCAACAGTAAACCGATTGTAATTGCCGACGCCAAGGGTGTTTATAATGAAACAAATTTTTATAAAGTCAAAGATATTCTCGATTATAATTATAAAAATAATATTTACGTGAAAAGACAATTTGTCTTAGATAGTTTAGTTCGCTATTTAAATGTAAATAATATGCTCCCCGCTATTTGCTTTGTCTTCTCTCGGAAGCACGTCGAACAAGCCGCCAAAGAATGTAGTTTTAGTCTCTTTGAAGCAGATAGTGGCATTCCCGCTCTCATTGACAAAGAATGCAAACATATTTTGATGACTAAATTACCCAACTATAAAGAATATCTGGAATTACCAGAATATTTAGCGATTGTTAAACTATTGGAAAAAGGTATTGCAATTCATCATGCAGGGATAATGCCCGTGTTACGAGAGATGATTGAACTTTTATTTGAAAAAGGCTATATAAAGCTCCTCTTCGCGACGGAAACATTCGCCGTCGGTATTAATATGCCGACAAAGACGGTGATTTTCGCCGGGTTAACGAAATTCAATGGGCAGACTATGCGATTGCTCTATTCTCATGAGTATACGCAAATGGCCGGCCGGGCAGGGCGACGAGGTATAGATACGATCGGTCATGTTTTTCATTGTAATAATCTCTTTGAACTGCCTTCTTCCACGGATTATAAACATATGCTTACGGGTCCACCACAGAAACTAACCTCAAAGTTTAAAATATCTTTTAATTTGGCTTTGAACATTTGTACTTGTAAACATGATAATATATTAGAACATTTTACTAGTAAAACATTACTCTCTTCTGATATAAAAAATGAATTAACCCATTATATAAAAGAAGAAACAGTTTTAGTAGAAGCCTTAAAACATAGTCAAATATGTCTAGATTTATCACGCACCCCAAAGGCAGTCTTACTGAAATACAAAGAACTGGAAAATGCTTTACAAAGTACTACCAATAGTGCCAGAAAAAAAATACGCATGGAACTAAATGCCCTGGAAGTCGAACATAAGTTTCTCTCAAAAGATATGAAATATCTGGAGGCTTACATGGATGCGGAACAAAAAATAAAAGATAATACCTTAACACAAGAGAATAATAAAGGTTATATTAAAAGCATTATTGATTGTGTTGAAAATATTCTCTTCGATAATGAATTTATTAATGAGGCAAAGGAACTCTCAGAAAAGGGGCTGATTGCGTCACAGATCCAAGAGGTCCATCCCTTAATGCTAGCCGATACATACATTGAAACAAAGGGGTTTGCTGAGTTTACGCCTATTGAAATTGCTGCTGTATTTTCCTGTTTTAATAATATAAATGTTAGTGATGAATTCAAGACATATATTGTAAATGATAATAACTCTGTAAATGATAATAAAGTAAATAAAATAGTAAATTTTATGCAAAAACAATTGGATTATTACTATGAATTGGAAACAAAAAATATAATCAATACCGGTTCTTCCTATGATATTAATTTTGACTTAGTGTCGTATATTATACGGTGGTGTGAATGTACAAATGAAATAGAATGTAAACTAGTTATCCAAGACATTAAAGGAGAGAAACATATCTTCCTAGGGGAATTTATTAAAGCCATTTTAAAGATAAATAATATTTGCAGTGAGATTGAAAAAATCTGTGAAATGAATGGAAATCTAAGTTTACTGGAAAAAATAAAACAAATTCCAACTTACACCTTAAAGTACGTAGTCACCAATCAATCATTATATATATAATTATTACACTATTTGAAAGCGCACTTTATTAAGTAAGCTGTCTTCATTTTTAAATAAATAAGGTGATACAGTAACCACTGTATAATTATAAATATTCACTTTGGTTTTTATTGTTGATACTATTTTTAATTCAGGTATATATATCGAATATTTACATATAGCATTATTATATACTGTTTTATTGAATAATAAACCCGTATATTCTAAGTGCAACGATGATGTTTTTTCCTTCAAATACAAATCTAATAGAAGGCAATTATTCTGCACTTTTCTTATTTTTTTCATTGTTGAATTTATATAGTCTATTTTCTGTAACCAACATTTACTAAACGCTTTCGCCGGTTCAGACATGTATTCCTGTTGAAATTCGATTAAATTTATGAGGTCTACTAAACGTCGAATGGGTGAGGTAATATGAACATAACTACTTAAGCCTTGTCCAATTAACGCATGTGCCGATACATTAGTGACGTCGCAATAATTCCCGCTCATCGAATTATATGTTTGCATAAATTTCTGCATTTCTATCGGTATATTTTCAATGATCGGTATATTCTCAATGATCGGTATATTTTCAATGATCGGTATATTTTCAATGATCGGTATATCAGATACAGTTTCTATTTTTTTTGTTGAACGAAATATGCCGGTGTTCTCTTTAAGTAGTTTTTTAGAACATTCAAAATTCATGAAAATCATATAAAATTCTACGACATCGTGACTATCCTTTACTATGTCGACGAATTTATACTGCATATTCAATGCTTTCGTCGTTTGGTAAAGTTGTATATAAGCCTCATTTGTTAATAAGCTGGTTTCTTCGTATACATAATTCTTTCTAACTTTAATTGTTACTGGTTTGAAATTTATAGTTATATCTTTTTTATTTTGTAAACATATATCCATGCAGAACGCAATACGTTCTTTGCCTGATAATAAACTGCATAAATCATCGGATAATATAGCCGGTAACATGGTCTGTTTACCATTTGGAAGATATATGGTTGAAATCCGCTCCCCGAAATGTGTCCACAATTGTAAATAATCTAAGAGTATGGGTACATTGGCAATATAAATACTTATTACTGTGTTATTCGCATTTTTTACTATACTTATCGCATCGTCAATGTCTTTACTTCCGGCAGGATCTATGGAAAATACATACTGATCACGCCGGTCTTCTATACATTTGTTTAATATAATCTCGTGCGTTATATTCTCTCTGTCCATTGTTTTCAAATAATCTTTTGTTGTCTTTGTAAAGGCTGTGATAGATTGGTTTAATCCTTTACAGACTAATTGATAATTATAGAAATTGTCACTTTTATCGACATCACCCAACATGTTTGTTAATGTGCCTATGGGATGTTTATCTTCCCAGGTTTTGATTTTAAACGTAATATATTTATTTATCTTTATTTTACTAAAATCTTTGCCTTTATACTCATAAGGTATTAAAAAGGCGGGTAAACATTTGTCATCAGGTATACATTTATAAAGTAGTTTATTGTCATTTAATCTGCCATATGTATTTCCATCAACAATTAAAATGCCCGGTATTGCGTCGTTACTGCGGTAAGGCGATGGACTAGAAATAACTGGTTCATATGCCTTTAATAAAATTATATCCCCGTGAAATAATTTGAATTCTAATGGATCAAAATGTATTGGATCAAAATGTATTGGATCAAAATGTATTGGATCAAAATCTACTAGGTTGAATACTGATGAATTATTTGGTACTTCTTTTGGCGTATAAGACCATGTCTCGTAATGTCTATCATGTATAATTAATTCCATCCTTTATTTATGTTTGAATTTATTATAGAATTTACTTCAATTTTTATAATAAATATTTATAAAGCTTAAAATATTTAAAGACTCTTCATTATAACTATACAATATGGCGACAGCAATCGGAATTGATCTCGGAACGACTTACTCGTGCGTGGGTGTTTTTCACAACGGTACATGTGAAATTATCGCCAATAGTGACGGTGATCGCACAACGCCTTCCTATGTGGCCTTCACTTCGACGGAGAATTTATGCGGGCAATCCGCTAAATCACAAGCAGCAATGAATACGGCAAATACAATTTATGACGCGAAACGTCTACTGGGGCGTAAATTCTCTGACCCCACCGTGCAATCTGATTTGAAACATTATACTTTTAAAGTCGTACCCGATGGTGACGATAAACCTATGGTGCAAATAGAAGATGGCAAGACGTTCTATCCTGAGCAAATTTCCGCCATGGTTTTAGCGGAGATGAAAAAAACCGCCGAGAATTATTTGGGTTACAAAGTATCCAAAGCCGTTATTACGGTTCCCGCCTATTTTAATGATGCCCAGCGCAATGCGACAAAAGACGCCGCCCGCATTTGTGGCTTAGAGGTCCTCCGGATTATTAATGAACCGACGGCCGCCGCTTTAGCATACGGTTTAGATAAAAAATGCGATAGTGAAAAGAATGTCCTCATCTTTGATTTAGGTGGCGGCACGTTTGATGTGAGTCTTTTAACCCTGGACGATGGTCTTTTTGAGGTAAAATCTACCGCTGGTGACACACATTTAGGCGGCGAAGACTTTGATACGCGCATGGTGGCGCATTTTATCGATGAATTTAAACGTAAGGAAAAGGTCGATATTAAGGGCAACCAGCGAGCCATTCGGCGTCTCCGCACCGCCTGTGAAAAAGCCAAACGTACACTCAGTTCATCCTCCTCCGCCAGTATTGAGATTGATGCGCTCTTTGATGGAAAAGACTTTTATACCACAATTACCCGCGCGCGTTTTGAAGAGTTGTGTGCGGATTTATTCCGTGGTTGTCTCGATCCGGTAGAGAAAGTACTCCGGGATGCGAAAATGGACAAAAGCTCAGTACATGAGGTAGTTTTAGTCGGTGGATCCACCCGTATTCCGAAGATTCAAAAGTTGTTGTCGGATTTTTTCAACGGGAAAGAACTGTGTAAATCCATTAATCAAGACGAAGCCGTTGCCTATGGCGCAGCCGTCCAAGCGGCCATTCTTACCGGTGACAAATCCGAATCGATTAATCAAATTCTACTCGTCGATGTGACACCTTTATCTATCGGAATTGAAACCGCAGGTAATGTAATGACCGTGATGATTCCTCGCAATACGTCTATTCCCACCAAAAAAAGTCAAACGTTTAGTACATATGCAGACAACCAACCGGTCGCAACCATTCGGGTCTTCGAAGGTGAGAGATCTTTTACTACTGATTGTAATTTACTTGGGCAGTTTGAATTAACCGGCATCCCCCCCGCTCCTAGGGGGGTACCACAATTAGAAGTGACTTATGACATTGATGCCAATGGCATGTTAAATGTTTCTGCATGTGAGAAATCTTCTGGGAAAAGTGAAAAAATTACTATCAAAAATGATAAGGGCCGTCTGTCAAAAGAACAAATTGAACAAATGGTTAAAGATGCTGAGCGCTTAAAGGATGAAGATGAACGCAATCTAAAGCGGATCGAAGCAAAGAATAAGTTAGAAAGTTATGTTTACAATTGGCGAAATCAAGTTGATAATAAAGAAATCGCCGAAAAATTAGGCGAAGATGATATTAATACAATTAAATCCCGTGTGAAAGATGTGCAAGATTGGCTTGATGCAAATACAAGTGCTTCACAAGAAGAGTTTGAAGACAAACTGAAAGAGTGTGAGAGCATGTTTAGTCAATTTAGTGCAAAAATGTACAGTGGTGCACCTTCTAATAAAACTGACATGCCTGATACAGAAGAAGTTGATTAGTTATTTATAATTAATTATATAAATATTGCTTTTTTATAAAAGTATTTATATAAATGGGAGATATACAGCAAATTACTAATAAGTATAATAAATTGATATTTCAACACATTTTTTATTGTAATACATTAATACAAAAAACCAGTTTATCACGTAATTCAATTGGTACAAAAATATCAACTATAAATAGTATTAAATCTTTATCAAATACTGTTATAACTAAATTCAAAACAAGCTGTATGAATGAAATTATAAAATTCAATACTAATAAAGTTGCCTCTGTGCCTGCAAATGTGCCTACAAATGTGTATGCACCTACAACTGTGACAAATTTCATTAATAAAAAATCATTACATATCGGAATCAACTATTATGAAACAGATAAGCGACTTAATGGTTGCGTAAATGATGCACATAATATATCTGATTTTATTAAAAACAATTGTGGGTTTCGAAGTGAAAATATAAGAGTTCTTACCGATGAACAATCAAGTACAATTAAACCCACTAAAAATAATATTTTAGAAGCTTTGACTAATTTATTAAATAGTAGTACGGCAGGGGATTTATTATTTTTTACATATAGCGGACACGGTACAAGTACCTTAAACGTAAACACTTCACAAAAATATAATCAAAAAACAGAATTGGTTCCTTCAGATTATAAAAATAGTTCAGGTGAATATTTATTAATAAAAGATACGGAAATTAAAATTTTACTTGATACTTATTTAAAATCCGGTGTGACATTATTTGCGCTTATTGATGCATGTAACAGTGGAACGGTATTTGATCTTAAATATCAATATACTGGCGATACCAGTAGCAACCAGGATACTGCTGTAAATACGGATGAATTAGTTACAAAGGGACAAGTAATTATGATTAGCGGCTGTACCGACTTTGATACTAGTGCGGATACATTTATAAATAATGTTTGGGAAGGAGCCTTGTCGTGGTCTTTTCTTGATACATTGTCCAATACTAAAAACATTTCATGGATTGAACTGCTTACAACTATTCGAACCGCCTTAGCAAACAATGGTTACACTCAACAACCGCAATTATCCTCCGGTTTACAATTAGTTATGAATGATATATGCCCATTATCTTTATAAATTTACCTAGCAAAAGACAATATTAATAAAATGACACCGTATATCATGTCATTTTATAAACAATAAGTATCTCACTATTATAACAAAGAAAATTTATCTCAATTTTTTTTCCAGGTTTGGTGATTCATTTTTCATTTTGGACATTTTTAAAATGTCCTTTTTTCAAAAGGGGCTGTCCTCAGTCCAGAAATTCTGAAAAAACACGTTTTACAGGAAGACGGTCTTAAAAATTTAAAAACAAAAAAATATTTGTTACCATAACTTTTTCAAAAAATAATATATTTTACTTAAAATGATTTAGGTGAAAAGTATAATATCCATATAGGATATAAATGGATACAAAAAAACTCACGGATTTCACCGATATTTTAACCTGTAAATATTGTAACACAGTATGTAGTAGAAAAAGTGAAATGTCTCGTCACATTTTGACTCGAAAACATACGTCCAGAGTCAATGGAAGTAATTTGGATATAAAAAATGTCACCGAAAACAAACAGCATATATGCTGTAAATGTGATAAAGTCTATTTAACAAACGGAGGATTATGGAAACATTTGAAAAAATGTAAATATGAACAATCAGAAAACATCATTATAGAAAAATCATCCGAAGATGTTACAGTTCTCACTTCATTGGTTATGGAATTAATAAAAAGTAATTCAGATCTACAAAAACAACTAGTTGATGTCTGTAAAAATAACAATAATACTATTAACAGTAATAATAATTATAATTCCAATAACAAAACCTTCAATTTGCAATTCTTTCTCAATGAACAATGCAAGGATGCGATGAATATTAGCGACTTCGCCAACTCTATTAATCTCCAGCTGTCGGATTTTGAAAGCGTCGGTGAACTCGGCTATGTCGAAGGGATTACGAAGATTATGTTGGACCGATTGAATAGCATGGATATTTATAAACGACCGATCCATTGTAGCGATGCGAAGAGAGAGATTATATACGTGAAAGACGACGACAAGTGGGAAAAAGAAGAAGCTAACAACCCAAAACTCCGCTACGCTATTAAAACCATTTCTTTTAATAATATGAAACTAATGGGGTTGTGGAGTAGTACCTACCCAGAAAGCATGGACGGCGAATCGCACCTGAACGACAAATATATGAAATTGATTAAGCAATCGACCGGCGGGAATGGCGAAATCGGTGATAGTGAAAATAAAATCATCCGACGGATCGTTAAAGATATACTTATCGATAAAAAATAAATTTACATAGCAGAATTAAAATAAATAAAATGTCACGAGATATGGTGTCATTTTATAAACCGGAGTATCTTACTATTTTAAACAAAGAAATTTGGTCTATTTTTTTTCCAGGTTTGGTGATTCATTTTTCATTTTGGACATTTTAAAAATGTCCTTTTTTCAAAAGGGGCTGTCCTCAGTCCAGAAATTCTGAAAAAACACGTTTTGCAGGAAGATGGTTTAAAAAATTAAAAACTGAAAAAATATTTGTTACCATAACTTTTTTCAAATTTAACTATTTTATATTAGAAAAGGTTTAGGGAAATAGTCTGTTGCTTAATTAAGCAACAAATGGCAACATTTAGCAACACTAAATCTCCCATGTTTTTATGTGAATTATGTCACACCACGTTCAATAACAAAAAAGATTACACAAAACACACATTGACACTGAAACACCAAAACATGGGAAATCCGCAACACACTTTTCCCAATATTTCCCCGCATCATGTATGCAGTCAATGCAACAAAAAATACGAGAGTCGATCGGGTTTATGGAGACATATGAAAAAATGTACTCCAAATATCAAGGAAGAATCGCCAGAAGAAGTAAAATCTCTAACCACTATGGTCATGGAACTAATGAAAAGTAATGCCGATTTACAAAAACAACTTATGGATGTCTGTAAAAATAGCAATAATATTATTAATAGTAATAATTATAATTCTAATAACAAAACCTTCAATTTGCAATTCTTTCTCAATGAACAATGCAAGGATGCGATGAATATTAGTGATTTTGCCAACTCTATAAACCTCCAGCTGTCGGATTTTGAGAGCGTCGGCGAACTCGGCTATGTCGAAGGGATTACGAAGATTATGTTGGACCGATTGAACAGCATGGATATTTATAAACGACCGATCCATTGTAGTGATGCGAAGAGAGAGATTATATATGTAAAAGACGACGACAAGTGGGAAAAAGAAGAAGCCAACAATCCCAAATTGCGATACGCTATTAAAACCATTTCTTTTAATAATATGAAACTAATGGGGTTGTGGAGTAGTACCTACCCAGAAAGCATGGACGGCGAATCGAAACTCAATGACAAATATATGAAATTGATTAAGCAATCGACCGGAGGAAATGGCGAAATCGGCGATAGTGAAAATAAAATCATCCGACGGATCGCCAAAGAGATTTTTATAAATAAACATTAATTAGTTATGTTTATCAATTTTATTTAATTATATTTTATATACACAAGTAAAATGGCTGTTAATATTAGCATAAATGAGTTATCAACATTTAGAAATATTAATATCAATAAAAGTATTGGTGTAACCTTTTCCTGTTGGGATTTATTACATGCAGGTCATCAGTTATTTTTATCAGATTCAAAAGACAATTGCGATATTTTATGTGTGGGTCTACAGACCGATCCTACTCTTGACAGACCAGAAAAAAATTATCCCATCCAATCTTTAGAAGAACGCGAAATTCAATTAAAAAGCTCCCGCTATGTCGATTATTATTTTGTCTATGACACGGAACAATCGTTATATGATATACTTCTCGCCTTAGATCCTAATATCCGTTTTCTTGGCGATGATTACGTAGGGAAAAAATTTACCGGTTCCGATTTACCGATAGAAATCTTTTTTCATCCCAGATCAAATCATACTTATTCGACAACAAATTTAAGAAAAATAATATATCTTAAAGAGTTAGCAAAGTTAAATAATCAATAAGGCCTCATTTGATAAGGCATCCGCTCTTTTATTATCTTTACGGTAGACATGATTAAACTCAATATTTATGAAACATTTGGCTAAGTCATTTGCTTTCGTATACAAAGCTATTATATTCGGCGAATTGACTTTATAATCTCCCTTCATTTGTTTAATTACTAATAAACTATCACCGTTAACTATTAAATGTTTTATATTTTGCTTTACCGCTTCTTCTAAGCCAATAATTAATCCCATGTACTCGGCATAATTGTTGGTTTGTTTGTTACTTATATAGTGTGCTTTACTCCAGAATTCATTGCCATTCTTATATAAAACTGCTCCGGCGCCGGCTTTTCCAGGATTACCTTTACTGCAACCATCAAAGAATAATGTATGCGTATCGCTATTCATTAAATTAATATAGTATAAACTATTATATTAATCAATCAATTTTATAGTTTAATTTCTTCATTTATAGGTGTTGCTTCATTTATAACAATATCTTCTTTAACCTGTTCAATAATATTCCGTTTAACATTTTGCCTTTGTAAAATTCGCATGAATATTTGCGGGAAGAGAGCCACTGTATTCATATAAGTACGGTATTTAAAACTACAAACCGTAGTATTTAGGGAAAAATCCATACTATACCACCAATAAGCCGGTATAAATAGCATTTTTCCCTTGGTAACTGTTACTTCGAGACATTTAATCTTGTCAAAATCCGGTCTGTATTGCACTTGAACCTGCCAGGGATTGATGGGTGACCTAAATTCGAAATTCTCATAATCTTTATTAACGTATAAATATTTCGCACTTTTAGGCGGAGCGAGTTTTAATTTTACCTCGCCTTCAGTCACGAGAAAATAATTGCGATAATTCACTTCATAGCGAAAGGGAGTTTTACAATGTTCGGCAGCCCATGTCAAATCATAAATACAATTAGACACCAGTGGCGGACGCAGAAATTCGTCGTTATAAGAAAAACTCTTTATCAAGCCGGTTTCCTCTAAAAAATCACTATTGTTCTCACTTATATATTTTTCATTCGTGTCGTCATTTAAGACTTTTAGGGCAGTTGACAAAGCTAAAGGAATATACATTTCACTGTCATCAGAGATATCCTTAATATTCCGAATTTTCACATCAAAAGCCCCATAGGTATCTAAAATCGTTTTCTGCTGGCATGATTCAAGAATCCGTTCATTCATAAAAGAAAACATGACAGGTTGCCTAATATCACATATTTCTTCCAGTTTTGTCTTGGACGGTAATTCAATTTCATAGAGTTCCAAGTCGTCACTCGTTTTTAAATGAAAGTGGACATGTAAATAAATGAATAAGACAATGCAAAATATTAGTATACTAAATATTATATTCATAACTACTTTACACTTTTAGAAAAAGTGTAGCAAAATAACACATTATATATACAAAGAAAATATAATGTGTAAACGTAATTAGTAATACAATCAGTTTTTTTTTATACTTTAGGTTTACTTCACATAAAAGTATTTTTAATCCTCCGCTATTTTTGGCGCCAAATGAATCAATACATAACTCTCATAAAGTAAATCATATCTCATCGTCATTGGTTTATCTTTACTAAACCCCATAGTAATCTCATTCGATAATTTATTGAATTGGCACATTAATTGAATATATTTCAAACTATACGACTGTACTAGTGTTACATCCTCCGAAATTGCGTATTCTTTAAGGTCATCAATGTTCATTTCCACCTTCATTGACCCGTCATTTCCCGAAGACTTCATATCAATCTTGTCTTCCTTAAACGTCAGCGTCAGCACTTCATCAAATATCATCAATTGGTTAATCAAATCGCAAAACGTCTTGGACTCAATCGTTAAATCGATATCAGTTGTTTTAATCTTATCTGTATTTAATAAATCGTTATCCACATTAATCAGTGGCAGTTCAAAATATTTACACATTTTCCCGCCTGTAAAGGAAATACTAATTTGATCTTCTTGCTCTTTATCCAGTTCTAAAGCCAGAATTTGCTCTTCTTCGCGCGTATTTAATACCTTATATAACATGTCTATATTCACACTAATTGACGGCATATCATCGGCTTCTGAAAAACCATATGCTGAAAACCAGGTTTTATCTAATGAACATTCGAATAAGGAACAATGACTATCATCCATACACTGAATGTAGAGACCGCTAGTCTTAAAGTAAATTACCACATTATCTGTAAATGGTTTTAAATGGCAAAATATCGTTGCAAATTTGTTGATCTTACGCATGTCTTCAATAACGATCTTCATTTTCTTTATGTTGGTTTTAAAATATACATATAGGTATATTTTAAATCAATTTTTTAATAAAGCATATAATTTTATAAAGCAGTACTTTCTTTTGCGTCATAATCCAAAATTTCAAAATGAATGTTTGGTTCTGTAATATTACTATCGGAAATAATTTTTATACCCGATGTACCACGTTCTGTAGATCCTAATTCTTTATCATTGTATTCGGTAGGACCACATACTGTATAACCTACATCTTTATTGTCATCACATACTTTGACATCACATACTTTGACATCACATACTTTGACATCACATACTTTGACATCACATACTTTGACATCACATACTTTGACACGGGCCAATTCTCTTGACAATAATTCAATAGTTCTAGTTAAATCATCAATACGTCTATGCAACGTCAACAAATCACTGTCTACTTGAGTAGTTTTAATTGAATGTTCAAGAGTCGCCACTTTGTTCTTTTCAGATAAGAGAACCCTATTTTTAAATAATGAATAATCATTCTTAAATTCATTGTAATCTGTCTTGTGTGCTAAAAATATTTGTTCAAAATCATTTTCATCAGTCGGTTCATTATCAGTATATATTTCAGACTCTATCTTTCGTAATCTTAATTCATGGGATTTCAATATTTCTAAAGGGTGGGGTGGTTGCATCATTTGTTGAGGCTGTTGCTGTGGTTGTCTAGCGTTTTGCTGTGGTGGTTGTTTAGCGTTTTGCTGTGGTGGTTGTTTAGCGTTTTGCTGTGGTTGTTTAGCGTTTTGCTGTTGTGGTTGCTGTGGAAGTGGTTTATTTTGTCCAATAATTTTCACTTCATTTCCTGAGCGTCTATTTTTAGCAGAAGATAACCCAGCAGATCCACTCATTATAAATTAATATAATAGTTTATCATTAAGTTATTTTACGCATAAAGATATAAAATGAGCTAAATATTTAGCATAGTCTAAATTTATAACTCTATAATTACTAATTGTTATATTTAATTTCTTTTTATAAATCATATATGGAGAAATTAAATGATGCCATTAATTCAGATTCAGCGGAATCATTGGGTTTTTTAAAATATGTCTTTAATTTCGACGAAGAAAATAAGAATAGCATCATGAATATGATACAATACACAATTTTATCGATTATTCCTGTGTTAATTACGCTTCGTCTAATCAAATATATTATTCCTGAAGAAGATGAAACCAAAGGAAGTTTAGAGATTGTTTTAGAAAGCGTGGGGCAAATAATCCTCATCGTTTTAGCGATTTGGTTTACTAATAAAATTATCCGTTATATTCCGACATATAGTGGTGAATACTACGGCAAGTTTAACGAGACCAATTTCATTATTCCTTTTATTATTATCTTAGCCACTATGCAGACCAAACTCGGGGCCAAATTGAATATTCTCATTGATCGTGTGATTAATTTATGGCATGGGAAAAAAGAAGGGCAACAGGCGCAACAGGCGCAGGGGCAGCAACAACAGGGCGGGCAAAATACGGTGAGAATTACGCAACCTTTCGCGGGACAACATCAAGTGAGTCAGGCCGACTATTTAGATCGTAACCAACTTCTCCCATCCAATCCGCAATTAACGGCCATGCCTCAACAGCAACCCAATACCGATTTTAATGGCATGTATCAAAATAATCCGACGCCGATGCCAGGGTCTATGCATCCTGGGGGTATGATGGAGCCAATGGCGGCGAATGAGATGGGCGGAGGCGGGTGGAGCTCCTGGTAGGCAACACTTTTAGAAAAAGTGCAGCAAAAACGCACTTTTAGAAAAAGTGCAGCAAAATATATAAAAAAATTTGTGGTAAAATATAACTGTTTTGATACTATTTAATTTATTATAACATTTTCTGCTATTTCATTTGCTATTTCATTTGCACCTATTTCATTTGCACCTATTTCATTTGCTTCCGCAGTTTTTTTCACCTTCTTCACAGTAAACGTATATTTCTTCGACGTAATCACAAAGTTTTTACTAACACAGGGTACCGTCTGATTATACGTTAAACTAATCGCCTTAAACTGTTTATTACAGTAATCACGCAATCGGTCATATTCTTCACACTGTGTTATGACTTCTGTAATAAATGCTTCCTGTACATTAACACTTTCTAAGATTTTCGCAAAGAATTCTGTCCCGACCACGCTCAGTAATTCATATAAATGCAGCATCTCCGTTAACTTCTTACGTAGCGCGTCATTCCGGTAAATTGTTTTCGCCAACTCCTCTTTACTAATTTGTTGTAAAATATATTTACAACGCATTTCTTCAAAATCCGATAAATCCCTCACTTTTGCGCGAATAGCGAATAAATCAACGCGGGTAATATGGGCAATAAAGCGATGAATATCCGCCAAATAGGTCCGCAATTCCACACCCGTATCCGGCATTAACGTCCCACTTTTTATTTTTCTTAAAATATTATTATTGAATATATACCATTCACATAAGCCCCCGCACACCACATGGCCCGGCGTTCGTGGCGCCGCATTCGCCCCAGCATTCTCCTGCTGATATTGATAAAAGTGTGGATTGTGTATTACACCATTATCTACTAAGCCGGTCCGCCAACTGAACGCTTTGTGACATTCGGGACACCACATTTGGTCACAACCACTAATTTTCGAGATGCGCGTCCCACACGTCGGACACGGCTTCGTCTCTTTCTTTATGAGTTCGGCGCTTTGCACGTTTTCTTCCTTACACGTATGCGGATCATCTTTCTGGTACCCGATCAATTCGTGACAATTGACACAGGTGTATAACGTACACAATTCGCATTTGTATTGGGACGATAAATAGCCCCGACAATCATTATTCGGACAGGGCATAATAAATTTCTTGCGTTCCACCTCCTGAACCACATCTTTGCCACTCTTCAATAAATGTAAGACGCGATTAGCATCGTTCCATTGAGTTATTAAATTATCGAGCACTTTTCTGGCCTCTTTTATTTTCTCATTTATATCCGCGGCTATCGTTTTCTGCACATCAATGCGTTTATAGCGCTCGGCTGCGTGCATCGTCTCCGGCAATTTACTAATTTCGCGATCGAGTAGCAACGTCCGGCGGTGAATTTTATAATCGTTTATAATAAAGGAGCGGTTCAAATGCAAGACGATAAATTGCTCGGTCCAAACTTTTTTACACATCATGCAATGCGGATCCGTAGTCGTATTTAATAAATAGGTGCGTACGCAGGCTTTACAGGCAGTGAAATTACAGTCGCCGTATTCACACAAAATCGCTTTATGGGTGCTATTATTGCATTTTTCGGCACATACGGCGCATTCGTTTAAATCTGTTGTATTCATTCTTATACTATTATTTTATTAGTTAGAATATATTTCAATTTTATTTTAAAATTGAAATACTTTACATACATAATATTAATTACAAACTACGAACTACAAACTACAAAATGGCTAATATCTTGTACTCCTCTGAGGATGAATATGAGTATGAAGATTACGAACAACACTTGGGAGGCAAATGTAAACAGCATATTAATAATGCGTCCGCAGTCAAAACCGGTGCAAAAAAACCATTGCAACAGGAAAATTTACAAGAGAAAATAAAGGCAAAGCAACTGAAGATCCAACAGAATAAGCAAAGGAAGGAAGCAGAACAGCAAAAGAATACAAATATAAAAGAGCCGACAATAGAGCCGACAATTGTTAAAAAACCCGAAGTCAAGACGGAAAGAGAAGTACTGGATGATTGGGAGGATTTTATGTAAGCACTTTTCCTAAAAGTGCAGCAAAACATGACAATAATATTTATTATTTAAGTCTTTCGCGCGACATGTCTACTATTTTTTACTGTCCCTACCCCACACGAGGGTAAACTATTGGATTTATAGTAAACACGTGCATTATCGCTGTATATACTACCAACTATTCGACGCATAGAAACAGTTGGGGGCGGTGGAGGACTACTATTATTATTCATTTATATAATATATACTTTTAAAAATACTTCAATATACATTATAAAGTATTTATATGGACATCAACAAACTTCTCTCTGCCCTCGACAACGAAAATAATGCCAGTGTCATTCAATTAAATTATGCACAAATCGCCGCCGATAAGAACAATATACTCCAACAGCTCCATTTACCTAAAGACACCCTCAAAGCCTTAATAAAAAAAGTGAAAACCTACCGACATGTCGATAACTTGGACGATTTACGTTACGGCAGTTATATTCGCTGGATCTCCTTAAAACACACAAATAAAGACGACATCAAGCTAACAAATGGTGGTATCTTATGCCATATGAAACAAATCGAGAATGATATTCACCTTATCTGTAAGAATAGCTGGGGGCACCTTTTTCAGCTAAATATGTCTGAGAACATTATCTTCCAAAAACTTAACGAACAAGAGTTGGTTATTCTCTCTGCCCTAAAGTATTTAGATGGATAAAGTATTATAACTGTAGTGATTTTTTCTGTTTCTTTTGAGTTAATTGCATTTTACTCTTTATCTTTACAAGTGTACTATTTTTTTTACTTGGCAATAATTTCGCCGATGTTTTACATTTGAATTTAGCAATTTTCAAATTCTTTTTAGTCAAGACACTATTTTTACATATGGCTATGGCTTTGGCTTCACTAACTTTATTCTTATATTTGTCTACACTTTTAATACACCGGCATAACTTTTCGGCTAAAATATCTTCGGCTTTGTTTTTTATTGCACTGGTTTTCATACCAGTAATATCAATATTATAATATTTTAATATTGATTTATAATCATTTAGTGACAAACGCATTGTCCTTCTATAGTAAAAGTATATAATTATTTTTGTTTATAAGTGTTATTCTTTTATAAAAGTATATATCACCATGGAGTTTATTATAGAAAACGGTCAAATAATAATTACTCTATTAATCTCTCTATTATTAGTGCTCTGTCATTTTATTTTTAATTATAAAATTAACTTCTCCTCCTATAATAGTGTATATAAAACAATGACAAAGTCGCCCACAATGTCACCCACAATGTCACCTACAATGTCACCCACAATGTCACCTACAAAACCATTGAAAATTGTAGTATTTGATTTGGACGAAACCTTAGGTTGTTTTATAGAAGTGGGTATATTTTGGAGTGCACTTGAGCAATACTACGGACATAATTTATTCAAAGAACGGCTATTTGAAGTCCTGGATTTATTCCAAGAGTTTCTCCGGCCAAATATTTTTAAAATATTAGAATTTGTAAAGAAACAAAAAGAAAATAACATGTGCGATCATGTGATGATTTACACCAACAATCAAGGCCCGAAAAGTTGGGTGAAAATGATCAGTGATTATTTTAATACTAAACTGGAATATGAACTTTTCGATAAAATCATAGCTGCCTTTAAAGTTCGAGATAAAATAATTGAAATGTGTCGAACTAGTCATGAAAAAAGCGTATCCGATTTGATTCGTTGCACTAAAATACCTAATAACGCCGAAATATGTTTTATTGATGACCAGTTTCATCCCTTAATGGAGCAGGACAACGTCTACTATATAAATGTTAAACCTTATATGTTTACGATGCCTTTTGTTGAGATGGCCGATAAATATTATGATAAATATTTAAATGATGCGGATAAGGATACGGATAATGATAAAAAAATATTTATAAATTTTATTGTCCATACTATGAAAAATTATAATTTCATAGTGAGACCAAAGAGCGATGTTGAACAAAATGCAGATAAAGTTGTCAGTAAACAACTGTTAATACATTTAGAGAATTTCTTTAAGAAAGGACGCACCAACAACACCCGTAAAAACAAATCTCAAATTAAGAGTAAAACGACGCGTAAAAGAAATATGTTTATTTAGTCATCGATGACATGTAATATGTAATATTATTAGCTAAATGTTGCCCGACAATAGTAGTAAATAGTATAATTCCGGCAGTAAAGGCTATTTTTCTGTCAAATTCAAGGTAAGAATGTTTTACATAAGGATTAAACCGAATTAATAACACAGCGCAGACATAATATAGAAGGACATTATTCAATATATGTACATAGGCCGGATTTATATAAAATATCCCGGTATAAGTCACTATTATAAAAAAAATGGATAAATAGGATACATAATCAAAAACAATTTTATGCCAACCTTTGTTTGAGAACAAGTGGTCGAGCATATATAACACTTTTGAAAAAAGTGTCGAAAAAACTAGAATGATGCAAAAATATATGTGTTTTATTTATATTACTACACTTTTCCTAAAAGTGTCTTTTGGCTCAACCTGCGACTACTTCGTTTGAGTTTGAACCTTTTCTACTTGCTTCGCTGATAAAGGTTGTTGTTGTAATGTAGCCAATATTTTATGTATATTATTCAGTGTCGTCCTAACCTGTCGTTTATTACCAATAAGCGGATTAAATTCAACTAAATCGAAGCCAACCAATCGGGGCTTTGCCGTACGAATAATATTTTTTACATGTTTCATAGACAACCCATTCGACACAGGCGTCCCCGTGGAGGGCATATATACAGGATCCAACCCATCTATATCACAGCTTATATGTATATACTTCGCCGGATGCTCTCGCAAAACCGTAAGCAAATCAGACGTATATCGGGGGAAATTAACTATCCCTTTTTCTTCAATCATTTTTCGTTCAAACGCATCCAGATCTCGAATACCCACGTAAATAATATTCTTCGGTTGCAAAATCGCTTGGTTATTATTTACCGTATACCAATGCTCCATTAGACCCGTTAATGCGCCTACAGGCATGCCGTGCATATTTTTTGTCAACGACGCGTCATAAGTATTCAAATCCGCATGGGCATCAATCCATATCACGAGCAAATCATCTTTATATTTTTCTAATAAAGGTTGAATAGTTGACACTGCGATACTGTGGTCACCCCCCAGATTAATATTCATTCGTCCTTTATGTAAGCTGTTCTTTACGATGTTATAGCCTTTCCGGTAATCCGTACATTTATTGATATTAACGTCAATCATGTTTTTTTTAATTAGGGAACAACTCTCTAATATTGTATCACCGCCAAATTGCACACCATTCTTCTTTTGCCCCAGCATACAGCGAAAATTGTTAATAGTAAAGCGAAGCATGTTATTTGTAATTTATATTACGTATAATTATAATATAAATATCAATTTTTATATTATATACATGAATTCACATATATACACACATATTGATTGGTTATATTTCGAACCGAATCCAACAGAAATTTATGAAATCGTTAAGTTTGACGATGGTAATGAAAAGTATGAACAGTATGAAAATAAATGGCTTATATTTGGAATATGGCGAGGAAAATGTGCCTTAGTTAATAAAGTAGAGCCAGAAATAAAAATTAATAGTATTTCTAGCTGGAAGACACAAATGAAATAGGCACAAATGAAATAGGTACAAATGAAATAGACACAAATGAAATAGGCACAAATGAAATAGGCACAAATGAAATAGGTACAAATAATTTTAAAAAAATTTTAGAAAATTGTTAATGAAATTATAAAATTGAAATCAAATTTATAATTTAGAGTAATAGTATTTATACCGAGCAACAAGTCAAACAAACAGAAATGATGAAATCGCAACAACAATCCAGCAAATCAGCAATTAGACCCTTCTGCAAATTCTGCGAAGGGGCCGGGGAATCCAAAGCAGTCTATACTTCTCACTGGCAATTTAGCAAACCCACTGATGGGGTGCTCACTTGTCCCAAGCTTCTAAATTATAAATGTAAAAATTGTAACGCCTGTGGGCACATTGAAAAACGGTGCCAGGTGGCACGAAAACAGCAACAGCCTTACAAGGGACGTGATGACAAGGGACGTGATGACAAGGGACGTGATGACAAGGGACGTGATGACAAGGCGCACAGTGATAAAAAATTCTGCCGCTTTTGCTACAACGCTAAGAATCCGGACTTTCTTGAGCATAATCAGTTTAATAACGATGGTGTTGTTCAATGCCCGACTTTACTCGAGATTGAATGCCAAGTGTGCGGTGTCAAAGGCCATACTAAACGCTATTGTCCGGGTCCTGTGGAAAAACCCGTTATTACTACTACATTACACGTAAACAGTATGGACTTGTTTCCAATGCTTACGCCGACGTTAGGTGAAAAAGGCAATGCACTGATGTTGGGTGGGTGGTCGAAAATCGCGGCTAATTCTATGCCTGTAACACCGGCTAATTCTATGCCTGTAACACCGGCTAATTCTATGCCACCAAACAAACCTGTGCCTCACCCACCCTCTAAAATTGAACAACTCTTAAAACGCACACCTCCGAATATTCCTGTGCCAGAACCGCCCGCTAAAATAGAAGATGATTCCTCGGACGATGAAGAAGAAGAAACGCCTTATAAGTTGCAGACCACATCGTGGGCCGATTGTGAATAAGTATATATAATTTTGTATAAAAAAAATAAAAAATAAAAAAAATATAAAAAAGAAAAAATAAATAAAAAAATAAAAAAAGATACAGGTAAAGGTCTTTTTTTAATATATATTTTTATTCTGGACGCGGGTCTACTTCATAAAAAGCGCGTTTACCGTCATAATCAAATTCAACTTCATGTTCTTTTCCATCTTTAAGGCAAATTGCCCAATGATCTGCTGAATCACCATAACCACATTGTTTATGCTTAATATATTTACCAACATATTCCCGTGGTGTATCGATACTAGTATAATGTTGTTCGTTGGGCCAATTCCCCACTCGTCGTGTCCAAAAGGTGGCTTCGTAATATTTATTTGCAACGGGAGAACGAACCACATATATTTCTTTATTCACTTGTGCCTGTTTCACTTGTGCCTGTTTCACTTGTGCCTGTTTCGAATCAAAATACGCTTGGCGCAGGTTTTCATTTGGGCACCTGTGTCCTTTTTCTTTACAGGCCCCGCAAAATAATGTATCACGATACTCTTGCATGTCACTAATAGTCTCTGTCTTATTAACTTCATAAAAGGCGGTAGTATCATTGCATGTTACGACCACTTCTTCGCCACGGTCATTGATAAAATGTTGCCATTCTTGCATCTTTTCCCCCCAACCTTCAATTCTGCCACCAATATATTTTCCCACATAACGCAGTGGATTTGTGCTAAAATAACGTTCACCATTGTCTATTTTCTCTGTCCAGGTAGTAGTATAATAATATCTGCCTTCTTGCGGTTCGCATACGACTTCAACTTTGTGTGACATTTTATTTGCTTGTATTAAGTTTTGGTATTATCTTTTAAGCTGTTTTCAATTTTATAATTAATTATAAAATTGAAATACTTTGTATTAATTTTTATAGAGGTATTAACAAGACATAAAGATGGATACTGCACAAATCGAACAGCCGTTCATGATTGAACCAATCAGCTTATTAGCAGACATGCCAGAATACGAGTATGATGACTACAACATACAATTTGGCAAACGTGGTCAATCTGGCAAACATAGTCAATCTGGCAAACGTAGTCAATCTGGCAAACGCAGTCAATCTGACAAACGTAGTCAATCTGGCAAACGAAACAATACACGTTCACAGAAAATTATTCCGGAAATTATTCAGCAACGCATCAAAGAACAGGCCGCCAAAAAACAATTGAAACGGGAAAACAGTCACAAGAAGAAAGAAGCAGACATATTTAGAGAACAGTCGCGCGCCTCTACTATGCGCAAACAACTGTTGTCACAAACAGATGTAGATTTGATCAAAGAGGACAACGACGGAGGCGATCTTATCGAAGAATATTCGTATTATGCGTATTATAAATGGACATGGCGCGATGATGAACAAGATTCATCGTATTATTACTGTTGATATTATAAAAAACAAAATAAATAAAATAAAATAAATAAACATTTTAAAATTGAAATACTTTTATTTTTTTATAGTTATAATAAACCGCTTTGACAAATAATAAAGAACAAAAATGACATCAAAAGAAGTTCCAAAAGAAGTAAAATATACATTTGTATATTGCCAAATGCATGACGACGGCTGCCTTATTAAAGGCCAACATGAATATGTGCCGGAAGGTTATAAAATGGCGCATTCAGATAAATGCGCAAATTGCGATTGGTACGTTGAAGGAGTTATCTCGTATGACGGCATCAACATTAAAATTCTCGAAGATATAAGGATTGATTTTTCCCGCTACGGAGGTGAGTATTATTTTCACATGTACGCCAGTGCCATTACCGATGAACTAGGTAATACTATAATATTGGATGAAGATTCAGACATATTTCAATGGATTGAAAGCGTCGCCGAATATGCGAAGAGTTCCCCAGATACATTTATATTTTAAAACCAACCGACAACCTTTAGAAAAGGTTGCGCCAAAAAACAACCAACCTTTTAAGAAAAGGTTGGACCAAAAATTATAAGTAAACATAACACATAATATAGGTGTTATTTTTTTGTTTTTTTGGTCCAACCTTTTTTAAAGGTTGTTTTTGGTCCAACCTTTTCTTAAAAGGTTGTTTTTGGTCCAACCTTTTTTAAAGGTTGTTTTTGGTCCAACCTTTTCTTAAAAGGTTGTTTTTGGTCCAACCTTTTTTAAAGGTTGTTTTTTGCTATACTTTTTTAAAAGTATATATATATTATGTACGGTGTTGTAAATGGTGTTTATTTTTGTAATAATGATAGAGTTGATCAATTAAATGACCGTATTGCGGTTCGCAATATTCCTTCGCAAAAACTCCAATCGCAGTTTGATATTCGACCGGTATCTAGCAAATATGCTATTATGCCTATTTTTGATCGTCGGGCAATACCTACCGTTCCTATTGAGCGCATGCCCACTTATAGTTTAGCTACTACGTTTAATCCGGGTAACGCACAAGCCCCTTGGAGTGGCTACGCGACCAATATTGATGATAATTCCAAGTTACGCAATCAATTCTTCGCACTCCAAAAGTGCGACCAGGCCTATTATGTCCCCCCTACCACCAGCGACATGTATAAAGTAGAAGTTACTGGACAACCCATACAACAGCCTTATCCGGATTTATTTAATAAACAGGTCTTTCTGCCTTTCAATCCTAATATGTGTGGCGGAAATGATAAATTTTTCGATAATTGTATAAGACAACAAGTTAAGAATTATACACAACCTTTTTGAAAAAGGTTGCACCAAAACACAACCTTTTTGAAAAAGGTTGCACCAAAACACAACAAAAATAACACCTATATTATCTGTTATTTTTGGTTCAATCTACTTCGTTTAAACATTTCCATCGGTTGGTTTATTTGGCGCAACCTTTTTTAAAGGTTGTTTATAAATGGAACCATTTGACACAAAATTAGCGTCCTTAACTTATTTGACCAATCCGCTTTATCAACAAATTATAAAACAGCAAAAGGAAATTAAGAAGACTTCCAATAAATCCGATATAAAATTTTATAGAAAAAGAATTACTTCTTTAACAAAAGATATGTTAAAAGGCGAAATACCCGATAATGCTTATATTAAGCACATTTATGAGACCTACGTAAATGGACTAATAAAGTATTTTAAAACCGTGGATACCACCGATATTATACAAAAACAGTATGTAAGCGAAGCAAATGTAAGCGGAGCAAATGTAAGCGAAGCAAATGTAAGCGAAGCAAATGTAAGCGAAGCAAATGTAAGCGAAGCAATAAATGATAATGATGATACAGATTTAGCTCATATTAAAGCGGTTAATATAAATGATAGTTTAATGCGGAAATATCCCAGCGTAGCCACTTTAGATAATTTTGTAATTAAGACACAAAGTGAATCAAAAGACGTTCGTATTATACCTGTTATACTCGAGGTGGATTTAAAAGAACCTAGCTTAAAAAAGAAGGGTGTAAAGGATAAAGATAAAAATAAGGTTAAAATGAAGGAACCTAGCTTTAAAAAAAAAAGTAATAAGCTTGACACTATTACAGAATCCGTTAATGAAACCGTTAATGATAATGAAATTATTGTATAATATTTATTCTGCTATAATATTTATTCTGCTATAATATTTATTCTGCTATAATATTTATTCTGCTATAATATTTATTCTTACCTTATACTAATGGTAAGTTTTAAGAACCGGAAAAAAATTACGAAGAAGCAGAAACAAAAAAATAAAAATTATACAAAAAAACAACGTGCGTTTAAAAAAGCAAACTGTGCACCCTCTACCGAAAAGAAAGATTTCACCTGCTACAGTGACAGTGCTTTAATAAAATTGCGAAATCTGTGGAATGCCCGGCACCCGGACCACAAAATCCAAACGGAATCCACTTATGAAATATGGCAACAATTAAAAACGAATATGCAGGATGTCTGTGACATTGAATCCTGTTGGTTAAAGCAACAATTCATCACCCATGACGTGGATAAAGACTTGGCCTCTTATACCTTCACGCCAAAATCGCCGAAGAGTTGGACTAAAAATCCGACGGAATGGCTCTCGAGTGTCGATATTGAAAATGTCATGAAACAATACGAGCGCACTTATAAATGTTTTGATTTTATCGGGCCGTCGCCCATCGACTTTGACAAACGCGTCATGTACGGAAAATGTGTCTGGGATGAATTATGTAATTTTAATTTGAAAACGCATATTAAAAAAGGAAAGAATAAAATCGGCATTATTTTTAATACAGACCCTCATTATTTGAACGGTTCGCACTGGATTTCTCTCTTTATAAATATTAAAAAGGGTTTTATTTTCTTCTTTGATAGCAACGGGGATCCTGCGCCGAAAGAGATCGAAGTCTTATGCCAACGCATTATTCAACAAGCCAAAGCCTTAAATATTGATTTGAAATTTGCACAGAATGCGCCCTTTGAACACCAGTTCGAAAATACAGAGTGCGGGATGTATTCGCTCTATTTAGTAAGTAGTTTGATCATGGATAAACATGATTATACGTATTTTATGAAACACCGTGTAACCGACGCAATGATGAAGCAAATGCGTTTAAAAATGTTTACGGTTGGAGGAGATGAATAACCAACCAACCTTTGGAAAAGGTTGCGCCAAAAACAACCTTTGGAAAAGGTTCAAACGAAGTAGACAAAGCCAAAATACAACTTTTATATTATTATATGTTCTATTAGTATAAATGAAATTATACAAGTTTATAAAGAAAAATAAACTAATTTTAGGAATAATAATTATAATATTTGGTGTCTTTTTATTTTATTCTCCGATTATTGAAGGATTAACCGCGAATATAGGAGAATACGAATTTTTAGCCCCACCGACAGATAATATAAGTGATGATATGTTGCATAAATTATTTGAAAAAATAATAAAAAATAATAATCCAACAGCTGAAATACCAGAATTAACAGAAAAAGACAAGAAAATTTGGAAAGATAACATTACTAATAAAGAAATAAATTATTATTTAGAAAATAATAAATTTCCGATAAGTCCATATGTTATAAATAAATTTAAAGAAGTGAATAAAGAAATTACTAACACGATTACTGATGCAGAATTAGAAACTGCTTTAAAACAAACTGCACAGGCAATGCCTAATCGACTTTTGTATGGAAGCGTTATTTTGATGTTTATACAAAATAAAGAAAAAACCAACCCATCCGACGGTTATCTTATTTACATGGGAACAAAACCTGCACCGTCTTATTCTAGTCCGACATATTCAGTAAATAATTCTTCTACTTCCTTGACCGACTTGATTTCCTCCGGTAATGAATTAGGAAATAATAAAAACTATAATGATTTTGTTTCTCTCTGTAAAAGAGTAAAGTAAATACTATATAAATGTATATTAATTTATATAATAAATAATGAACCCAGTAAATATGAACCCAGTAAATATGAACCCAGTAAATACATTGTCTCAATTTATGCATCAAGGCAATAAAAGAATTCTATGGGAACTCATGACGGAAAACAATATATTCAATAATATACCGGATAAATATGCCAATAATGTTAAAACGGATTTTGAAAATTGCTTAACACAAATGTCCGGCAATATAAAACCCCAAGACTCGATCTTAGATTTGAATAAACAAGTTATATTGAATATGATTAAAGTAGTTGAACAGTATAAGGTTACCGAGCATAAGGTTACCGAGCATAAGGTTACCGATAATAGGCATAAAAATGAATTACCTCTTACTTCTAACGAAGCCTCAGCAAAAAAACAGGAAAAGTTTCAAAGAGGTTTCGAAACAAAGCAAGCCGAGTTCAACCAATTAATTCAACCGCCCAAGCCGACTAGTATTGATTTCACGGATAAAATAGATGATGAGCCGATTGGTTCCGAAATGGATATTAAATTGGCGCAAACCATTGCCTGGAGAGAAAAACAATTGAGTCAAGTATTAGAAAAGCAAGATACAACGGCAGCCAATGAGTGGATTAATGGCAGTAGCACTGGCAATAGCATCAGCACTGGCAATAGCACTAGTAATAATAATCATATTAAAATCGGTGATGTCACCAGAATTGATGAGAAAAGTATTATTAATGTTAAAAAAGTAAATTTCGCGGATACCCTAGTAGAATCTACCAAAAAACCAGAAGCAAATGGATCCCAGCTTAACTTCATGGATAAACTTAAAAAGAAAGATGGCACCGAAGAATTAGTCTTTATAAAAACTGAAATTGCCTCAATAAAGACCGAAATGAATATACTCGTAGAACAACATAAACTACTTTTGGAAAACATAGGGAAAATAATGGAGATGTTAAATAAATAATTTATATAAAAATTGATTTATATAAGCATAATCAATAATTCAATAAATCCAATGATAAGTGATAAACAATTGATAAGTGATAAACAATTGATAAGTGATAAACAATTGATAAGTGATAAACAATTGATAAGTGATAAACAATCGCGAAAGAAACCTATTTGCTGTTGGACACGACGTCTGAAAAATATATGCGAACACGGCGTTTCAGGAATAAACTTGGGTTTGTTATATTATTTCGGGTTGCAAATCTATAATTATAGCTATGGGATTGGTTATAATTTTACAAATTCACTCCTCTATATGGACTATACCATACTGGGCCAGGTAATCATTGAACTATTAAATTTATTGAGTATTATATTTACGATATGTTTTTGGTGTGCAATATATCCATTGATATTAGAGAATTTGGAATGTCAATGTAATGTCGACTGATAACTTCTCCTAGACATAGTTAAATATAAACAAACTTCAATCCAAACAAATTTTTTAAAACGGTTTAACTAATTTAGTTAAAATTAGGTTAAATAATTTGGTAAAATATATGTGTAAACGTTTGGTTTTTATATTGTTATTATATAAGATGAGTTGTAAGTATTCATGCGAAATATGTGGTAAAATCTTTTCTCAAAAATCCCATTATAATGCTCATAAAATACGTAAAAATCCATGTGAGAATAATACAGATAAAATTAAAAGTATAGTTTACATAGAAATTAAAAAAGCTTTAAATGATTTAAAATTGATTCAAACAAAAGTGAAGATGGATAATACAATTATTAACTCATATAAAATGGATACTTTCATCGATCTATATGAATTTCTTCAAACTCATTCTAATGAAAATTTAACCGAATGGTTGAACGATGGGACCGGCCAAGAATCGGGATATAAGCAGGAAACAACAACTAAATTATTAGGCAGCCAGTATTTAATTGGCAAATTGCAGGGATGGCTACCCTGTTCAGGTAATTTTAATTCAAAAACAATAAAAAAACAGGAAAATTATAAAGAAATATTTTACAAAGACGACGGCAATATGATAAAATTAAAAGGCAACGCCGGAGATTCATCTGATTTTACACTAGTGTCCAATACAAATGATAAACATTTGTTAATTCTGTCTTCAAAATGTTTAAAGATAGAAACTAGCGGTAGTCTTGATATTGAGAAAATGGCATTTTATGCGCAACAATATAAAGACGATGGTTATACCGTTAGCTATGGCTTTGTGGTTAAAAATAAACAACAAACAGATGATATGATAAAAAGAACACACTCATCTTCCAAACTGTTAGCAGATATTTATAATAGAGAAGATACGATTGTGATTGATTGGACTGATCTTAATCAGGCCTATAATATGTTTAAAATAAATTTTATGAATACGTCTTTAGATACTTTTATTCAGAAAACTAAAACTCCATTATGTCTAAAAATGCATCAACATCTTGGTCTATTGAAAACATTAAGATTGAAAAACTTTGGGAAGAAACAGTGTCTTTGGGGTCATGTTCAAAGAAGTGGGAAAAGTTATATTATTGCAGGATGTATCATAGAGGATAGCAAAGATAAAATAAAATGTGATTATCTGGTTATAACAACTGCACCAAATGAAACTATTCCCCAACAGACTAAAGTATTTGATTGTCTTCAGTTAGAAGGATTCAATATTATTGTGTTAGATGGCAAACATAAAGACCCAAAACTTGGTGACAAAAATATTATTATTTGTTCGAAACAATTTCTTCAGAATAAAATAGGGCAAAAGAATGATAAAGAAGAAATAAAAAACCTCCCCTGGTTAAAAAAAATACAATTTGACATGCGATTTGTAGACGAAAGTCACAATGGCGGAACAACCAAACTCGCAAAAAAAACATTAGAATATTACGGAAAGAATGCATTTACGGTGCAAATTACCGCAACATATTCCAAACCAATTAATGACTTTGATATTCCACGAGACTGCTGGATTTTGTGGGATTTAGAAGACGTTAAGCTATGTCAACATATAAGTAAGCCAGGAAAAGTTGAGAGATTGGTTGAAAAACACGGACATGACATTAATAATATTCTTGCTAAGTTTTCAGTGAGTAATATTATTGAAGAATATTCCAAATATCCAGATCTGGTAATTTTGAGTGACCGGTTAAAACCAGAAGTAATTGAAGAATTAATAAAAAATACACAAGATAACAACTATGGTTGGTCGATTGAGGCATGTTTCCTTCGCAAACAATGTTTACATACAAATAAAGAGACAGGTGAATATAGCATTATAACAAAAGACGAGTTTCAAAATGAAGAAGAAACCTTAAAAATCTGGTATACAATATTTGGAAAGAGAGATAAGTTTGGTATCCCAGATAAAGCCTACCCAGATAATTTGGTGTATATGAAAAGAATCGAATCTATATGTAAAAATGCAGAAATTGATTCTAGATTTATAGGTGATAATGATGATCCAATGATTATTATGGCATTCTTAGAACAAGAGAATATTGAACGATTATCAAATGCCATAATTAATCTTCTACGAAAATATAATGTTATACCTAATTATGAAGTAGTTAGTATAAATTGTAAAACAACGAAAAACCCAAAACAATCTATTGAAGATGCGCGTATCAGAGCAAAAAATAGCGGTAAAAAAGGTGTTCTAGTTCTAAGCGGAAGACAATGCAGTTTAGGAGTATCTATAGATAATTGCGATATTGTTCTGCTATTGAATAAAAATATGGGTTTTGATATGATTTATCAAATGATGTTTCGATCTATGACCGAAGGAAAAGGCAAAAAATGCGGGTTTGTTGTAGATTTAAATATTCATAGAGTAATCAAAACATCCTTTATTGATTACGCTGCTTTAATTAAACCAGATTGTCATCCAAGAGAAGCCATAAAATACATCCTACAGGAACGGTTGATTAATTTGAATTGTGATGATTGGATGCAGTGTTTTGGCAATGATTCGAATAAGCTTGCCGAATTGAGCGAAAATGTCTATGATATTTATTCGTCAAAATTGAATGGTGCATTAGATAATACCCTCAACAGATTTAACCTGAAAATGGAGTTATTTACAAAGGGTTCATTTGAAATAATGCAGTGTATATTTAAAAATGTAAAATTATCTAGTGAAAAAAGCAAAGAATTGTTTGAAAAACTAACAAAGGAATTGGAAGAACATAACGTAAAAAAGGGGATAGAGCAAAAAAAGGTAGCATTTGCAAACACGCACGAGGAAACTCATGACGAGGAAAAAACAGAAGAGGAAGAAAAATTCAACCCTTTTGACATACTCAAACCTGTTAGCATATTGCTTTCATTATTGACAATTCATGATAATGATAAAACAACCTTAGAAGAAATGTCGTGCATCGTGTATAACAATACAACCGCCAAAAACATCTTACTAAATCAGGTGCGAATATGGTGGGGTAATAATATTAAAAACGAACAAATAGATACATTAATACATATATTCATAGACTATATGAAACACGATAAAGAAACGGCACAGCTAGTACGTGTTATCAAGGAGTTATTTAGTAAAAATATGAGAAATAATATAGAATTGTCTAAGGTAATTGAGAAGTATTTGATTCCGCAAGAATTAGAAAAAAGGAGTAATGCTGAAGTATCTACTCCTTCTGACTTACGCCGGGAAATGTTAGGTAGATTTCCACCTGATTTTTGGAAAACAATCAAAAGGGTCTGCGAACCCTGCGCCGGAAAAGGTTTGGTTTTATTAGATATTATTGGTGAATTCATGATTGGACTAAAAGATACTATTCCTGATGACAAAATCAGATATAAAGCAATAGTAGAAAATTGTGTATATTTTTGCGATATTAATCCGACTAACATCTTTATTTGTAAATTGTTGATTGACCCGTATAATGAGTATAAATTGAATTTTTACGAAGGCAATACATTGGAATTGAACATAAAAGAAAAATGGGGCATTGACAAATTTGATGCGGTTATTGGTAACCCTCCTTACAATGAAGACCCGGATAATTCAAACGATCCGCACATGAAGCCTATTTATCAGGATTGGGTTTATAAATTTACTAAAATATCATCAATAGTATTATTTGTGACCCCTTCAAAATGGTTTTCGTCTCAAGACAAATCATTAGTCGAATTCAGAGACTTTATGAAAACTCTCAATATAGAATTTATTAAGCATTATCCAAGAGATGATGTTTTCAAAAACGTAAAAATAAAGGGCGGCGTTTCATATTTCCTGATTAACGATGCGTATAAAGGAAAAACAAAATTCAACGATATAGAGATTGATATTCCAAAATATGATATACTTTTGGAACCTAGGTTTTATAAACTAATAGAATTTTTAGATACTAACAATCATTTTGAAAAAAGTTTAGAAGATATCTATTGCTCTCAAGGCACATTCCTGAATAGCACAACAGAGAAAGAATTAACTACTACTGTTAAGGATAATGTACCTTGCTATGTTTCAAAAAATAAAGGACTAACTAAATATATTTCAAATGAAAAGATAACAAAAGATTATAATTATTGGAAAATAGCAACACCTGCGGCTGCATATAAAGGTAGTAGCGGATTTTCCGAATTTTATGTGTTATCTGACAGTGAAATACATAGTCGGTCGTATATATCATTTAGAGTCAATACTAAACTAGAAGCAGAGAGTTTATTTAGTTATTTGAAATGTAAGTTACCTCATGTATTACTTTCATCTAGAAAAATCACTCATAATTTATGTAATTCTTCTGTGTTCAAATGGATTCCATCTATACCGCTTGATAGACAGTGGGACGATAAAAAACTATACGCCTATTTCAAATTCAATAAAGATATAATCAAAATAATAGATGAAATTGAAATTGATGGGTGTTATAATAGATGAAATATTATTATGTATATTAAATATATTTAATATATATTTTGATTAAACCTATACAAACGGTTGTTAAATCTTCGAAAATTTATACTGCGCATTTTTCCCCTTTCCTTCTAATGTAAGGGTGCCCACTTGTTCCGGGTTGCCTAAGCGACAACTTTCCAAATCATACACCCCGCCCGAAGCTTTGTCATATTTATAAGCAATACCGTCATAAGACCAATCCACCAATTTCAATACCCGCGCCCCTTGGTTTTTCTCTTTCACGCTATCCATTTCCTCTTCCTCAATCGACGGATAATAGGCAAATTTATCGGAATTCGCCGTGCCAAACGTAAAACACTTCAATTGTTCCGTGGCCCCCACTTTGGAATGCAATGCGCAATCAATCGACGCCTCTTTCACTGCCAAAAGAATATTCGCATTGATATTCTCTTTAATGGTGGCAATTTCATATAAAGCCTCATCACTCGTCATCGGGTCATCATTTAATTTACTTTTATCTTGTAAACGCAATTCAATGGAATTATCACTTTCCAATTGTTTCTCCGATAACACCATTAGGTAGAGAAATACAGTAACTGTGCGTAAAGCTTCCGGTAAATCTTTGTGACTGCAAATGCGGCGGGCGCGCCCAATAACCTGCTCTGTTCGCACGGGATGCCAGTAAGGCTCGGTAATATGCACATAACGGACGTTTTTCAAAGAAATCCCTTCGGCACCCGAGGCGGAAATCATGAGTACTTTGATAATTTCTCCATACATATTGTTTACGGCCATTACTTTCAATTTCGCTTCAATCGCGGGGGGAATATATTTCCAATCGCCGTTAAAAATATTCCGCATAATTTCCTTTTCTTCGGCGGTTTCCGTGCCCGTATAGAGGGCGAATTTATTAGGATTCGCCATTTCTTCCTCCGTCATATTCAATTGCCATGTCTCTCCCATTTTTTTTATTTTAAATTGGACAAACCCATTTGCTAAAAATACGAGTTTCATAATGCCGATCCCTTCCAAAGTCCGAAATTGACTATAAATCAGGTGTAAACCTTCATAATCGATATCCTGCACATTTTCTAAGATATGCAAAAACTTTGGACTATATATTTCGAGGGCGGTCGGCGTTAAATATTTGTCTTTATTCGCGCTTAATTGTTTGAGGGCATCCTGAATATTTTTCTCATACAAGGCTTTATTTTTTTCTTTTCCTGTACCTGCTTCCTCCCCGGCCAATTCATCCGCTTCATAGCGCCCATCAACATTTTCTAATTTCTCTTCATCGGTTAAAGCATCTAAGACATCTTCATCAATACCGGCGGAAACCGCGGACGCTAAATCCGCATCCCCCGGCATTGGTCTACGAATAGCTGGTCGCGGAAAGACAAAATTACAAAAGGCACGCGAGAATATACGATAAGTTGAGACCGATTCTTCAAACACCCCTTCTTTATTCTTTTTCCCCTTCTTCGAAGCATTCCGCTTCTCCAGTTTCCGCTCTTCTACCCGGGCTTCTTCATAAATACTAAATTGAAAATCGCTCATGGGGATTCTGACAATATGAAAATCCTCCTTTTTACTATACTTCGGCATTAAGGTCTCTTGGGCACTGCGAAAATAAGACGATAACCCAAGAATTCGACGTTTAAAAAGATTCATGTTTTTCACTTCCTTCGAAGCTTCATTAATAAAATAAGCTTTAAAATCATCCATCTTATCCGGCAACGCTTTATAACTTGACACTTTTACGCCCCCGGCTATAACTTTAATTCCATTTTTGAGTAAAATTTTTGTGATGAGTTTCAAAAAATTCTCATCATCGAGGTCCCCGCGCTCCCCCACTCGTACCCCTTTATAAATGTCATTCTCGGTTTTATTTACAAAACCAAAGGGATTCCGAGTGATATTTAAGGTCGTCGACGTAGATTTGTATTCTAAGAAATCGAGTATATTTCCCCCCAGTAAAGTGCTTTTAAAGAGCGTCTTGAAAAACTCCTGCGACACTTTCTGTTCATTGCTGACGGCTAATTTTAGGCTCCATGTCTTGATTTTTCCCCGCAAAATATTAAACAAGATGGCAATTTCGTTCGGGTAGTTAATAATAGGTGTCCCACTCAAAAATACAATTTTCACATTTTGCGCGTCCATTAGATACTCGTAGAGGGCGCCTGATAAAGTATCAGTTTTGCCGAGTTTATTGACAATCCGGCTCACGAAGTTATGGGCCTCATCAATAATGACAACAGCATTATCAAAGGGGTTTATTTTGCCACTTTTGGTTAAAACCGCTAAATGGCTTTTGCGCATCCCGTTATAATTGATGAATGTATATTTGTGTGAAATCATCTCGTTCAGTTGTATGTTTAAACTTTTCTTTTGATTGGTATCTAATGTATCAAAATTCGATTTTTTCTTCATATTCACTAACCATGCTCCGCCATTTTTCCGAATGAATTCGACCGAGAGGGATAATGCCAAAGACAAGGATTCTTCCAAATCCGGCTCGACCTTGGTATCGATAAATTCCCAATATTGATTTTTATGGTAAAGTTCATCACCACATTTCTTTAATTCTTCAATATAATTGACCCGCAAAGAGGCCGGCGTCATGACGATAATACGTTTGCCACTTTTCATCCCCTCGGCAATCGCAATAGAGGAACAGGTTTTACCCGATCCTAACCCGTGAAATAGTAGTAGCCCACGATAAGGGGTATATAAATTCAAATAATCACGAACGATTTTCTGGTGGGTCATGAGAGAAAAGGGTGCATCGGGATCATAATCGCACGTGGCACCGGCGGCTTCGGTGACTAATTCATTTTTGTATTTGCCGAATAAGGACGACATGAAATTGGCAAATATTTCTCGATTATTCATGTAATAAGAGGAAGCACTGATAATAATCGAGGGCTCTTTTTTCAGTATACGGGCGGTCATTTCCGTATCCCCAATTTTCTTTACCGTTGTTTGACCTGTAATAACACCTATAATTGGTTTCGCCGTTTTACGTTTTACTGGGCGTTTAATAAGAAATTCTTCGTCTGCTTCTTCTTCGGCTGCTTTGCTACTAGGGTCTTCAACCGCTTTGCTACTAGTGTCTTCAACTGCTTTGCTACTAGTGTCTTCAACTGCTTTGCTACTAGTATCTTCAACTACTTTGCTCGTACCTTCAACTATAATCTTCTTAGGTTTAACCTGTTTAGGTGGTTCGATTACCACTACCGGTGATAATATAGTCTCTCCCGGTACTACCTCACTTAATGTTTTTAAAAAGGCTTCGCGGTCAAAATTAGCAAATTGTGTTTTATCTACTATCTTTGTTTTTATTTGGACAACTTCCTTTTGTGCAGGTATAAGAATTTTCACCTGTTCTTTAACAATCGGTGTATGTTTTATTTTTAATTTAGCTAAAATATCAGACATATATAGAATTACTACATATAAAATATTTAATATATAATAATTGATTTAAGTATATTTTACTATACCATACCATTACTAGAAGAATGTTGAAGTTAATATTCATAATGTTATTTGCAGGCAATGTATTTCACACCACAAACAGCGAATTAATTGAATTCAAAAAAGATAATTTTGTAAGTTTACGTGAAGTTATTAATCAGGATTCATCTTCAAAATTACTTTTAAAACTTAATACAATTGAAAGTAAACATGAAACTCTTTATCTCTATATTAATTCTCCCGGCGGTAGTGTTATGGCTGGCTTAGAAATTATAAATTATATAAAAAGTCTACAACAACGGTCTAAAAAAATCATATGTATTGCGCACAATGCAATGTCAATGGCATTTGTTATATTTCAATATTGTTCTGAAAGATGTATATTACATTCTTCTACATTAATGCAACACCAAATGTCATTGGGTATACAAGGCAAATTATATGATATTAATTCTAGAATGTCATATTTGAATTCATTGGAAACCAAGTTAAATCATGATCAAGCATCAAGATTAAATATGACTGAGGATAAATTTACAAAATTAATACAGAATGACTGGTGGTTATATTCAGATGATATTATTAACAACAATGTTGCTGATAAGATGGTTTCTATTTTTTGTTCATTTGATAATTATGATGAACAAGTAATAGTTAATACTATATTTGGTGAAATACAAATTAAATATTCCGCCTGTCCACTTATTAATTACCCATTGCATATTGTATTTCCTACAATAAATTTTTCAGAAAAAAAAAAAAGTGAATTTATGGATACTCATATTAATTTTATAAAAAAATACATATAAAAAAATTCCTATTCTAATTTTTTCATTTTTTTTTATTTTTTTTCATTTTTTTTCATTTTTTTTTCATTTTTTTTCATTTTTTTTCATTTTTTTTTTATTTTTTAATTTTTTTAACATGTTTCTCCCTCTAACACAACACATTCATTGCAACAGCGATAGCAATTTCTTCTAGTTCTTCTTCGCCCATATCACTCTGTAAGCTTCGCCAGGCCACGTCTGTGGCTGTCTCGGCCAAGTCAGCTGTGATATAACGTTCTGCCAATAGCTCTTCTGGTATGATTGCCGTGTTTTGTCGCACAATCCAATGCACATTTTTACCTTTGTTTATATGTATCCGCGAGTTTTCTTTATCGCCGTTCATTATCGATTCGCGAAAAGCCAAAACCGTAGGCGTGTCGTTCCATTTTATATAAATAACGGCACTAAACACTTGTTTCTTATTTTTCCCTTTGTAGGACGCTGGTGTTTGCAATTCGGTAAATATCGCACTGGTCACCATGCCAATTTTGTTTGCATTAAATACCTGTCGTACTCTAGCCAAACTGGCGAGTTCTGCTTCTATATACGGAATATAGAGGTTACCGTAATCCTGATTGTCGTCTTCCCCGTGATAGAAATCTTCTTTTCCACCATTTGTCGCACTGTCGTAGCTTTCGATAAATCGGTTGTATAGCGCCATTTTGTTAAATTTGTTTGCTTTAGTTTGTTTTGCTTTGCTTTGCTTAGGTAAATACCATTATATTTTAAAATTAAAAGTATTTCAATTTTAAAAAATCATGTAGAAAAATTGCAAATTTTTTAAAAAAATTAAACTCTAATAAATTACATCTTCGTATAAAATAGGTCTACGTCTCGCCCAGCCACCCCGCCTCCACCCACCCCAACCCCAGCCACCCCAGCCCCAATTAGGACCACGTCTATTCCATACAAACGATTCTTTAACATTATAAATAAAAACATAATATAAAAAAAATAAAATAAAGAGCACTAAATACGTAAAGTTCATTTTATAATATAACAAAAGACAAAATATATTTGTTATATTTATATTTGCTTAATTGCCACCTCACAAGCAATCTGCTCGGCCTTCTTTTTAATTTTGTGTAGGCCACTACCAAGAAAGACAAAAACATGTCCATCTTTTAGCAATTCGTTTTGAATATTTAAGAAACTGCCATATTTACTAAATGGTTTCGCCTCTTTAATTTGCACCTGATGTAACGGTTTCCCGACGCACAAATAGACCCCCATTTCATACCCCGCATCTGGATGGTGCGACATTTCCAAATAAGCTGGGGTTGTCTTAAACTCTTTTTGAACTTTCACCTGCAAGATATTCTTATAATTATCGTCAGTGTTTATCAGTTTCACCCAGTCAATATGTGTTTCGAATACATTCTCCACGAAAATCTGGGCCATTTGAAACCCTGGTCCCGTGACAAACACATCTTGAAACCAGCAATCTTCATCTTTCACGCTAATTTTATTAAAGTCCAGAAATAACGCACCAATAAACGCTTCAAACAAACAACCTAATTTTTTCAAATTCGTCCGGATTTTCTTCTCCTCTGCAAATTTAGAAATTATCAACCACTTATTAATTTGCATGTCGTACGCGAGTTTCCCAATATGTTCATTCTTTACCACGGCTATTTTCTTTTCAGTCATAAAACCTTCATCGGCTTTAGGAAAACGGCGATAGAGATAATACTTCGTAATTAATTCCAATACACCATCACCGATAAATTCTAACCGCTCATTCGATTTGGTTTTCAATTCAATACAGCCTTTAGGACAATTTATAATAGTTATGTCATTGGCTCTATTTTCAATAGCCGGTCTTCTAATATAAGAACTGTGGACAAACGCACGTTTATAGAGTTCAATATTATGAACTGGCGCGTTAATACCATACTTCTTAAGAATAGATTGAACATCGTTCAATGTAATCTCTACATTGTCAGTATTGAATGGATTGAATACGAGTTTGTCGCCACATTTAGTAACATCGCCATCCTGTTGAATAGATTTATATAGATCGTTACCATTTTCAATATCATCGGAACTATCGTAGTCGCTTGCGCTTACATTTGCAACATTAAGGCTTACATTTGCAATGTTAAGGCTTACATTTGCAATGTTAATACTCATTTTTATATATAATACCATAAACTGTTTAAATACATTTAGTTAATTAATTAAACATAATGGATTTAAAAATAGCAGCTACCGTAGTAGTTTATTTATTATTATTATTAATAATTATATATTTTCAATTCATCGATATACCATTCTATTTAAAATAAAATAAAATATTTATATAATATATAACATGGTTTTAATGAATGGAAGCAAAAGAGCGCGTTTACAAGACTCTATTATGAATCGCACAAATACATTAGGTGGACCTAAGAAAGCCGGTCTCGTTTCCAAGATTGGTCACCCTTCGAATTTATTCTTTCGTTTAGAACGAAATACCCCCACGCCCGGTTGGTTTCCTTTAGCTCATTATGTAAGCACGGTGAAGGGTACCGTCGGGATGATTTACCCCTTTCGATAAACCAACCTTTTAAGAAAAGGTTGAGCCAAAAACCAACTATGTACATGGTTAGATGTTGGCGTGACTTTATTGTTTGTTTGGCGCAACCTTTTTCTAAAAGGTTGTTTAAAATGATTTAATAAGTTCTCTCTTAACTTATTAAATGCTGATAAAAATCGATTATCGCGAAGCCGATTTATTAAGTAAAATAAATACTTTACTACCCAAAGAAAATATTACCATTACAAGTGAAAACTTACCTTTAGGTGATATTATTATATGTGAAGACAATGGCACTGAAAAAATAATCATAGAGAGAAAAACTCTTCCAGATTTAGCCTCCAGTATTAGAGACGGACGTTATAAGGAACAATCTTTCCGCTTAAACGAATGCAGTCTAGTCAATCATAATATAATTTACCTCATTGAAGGCAATTTGCAAACTTATAAACCCTATTTAAAAGGCAATGTAGTTGATAAATATGCTCTCTTATCTTCCTTCGTATCTATCAGTTATTATAAGGGTTTCTCTCTTTATAAAGCGAATAATATTGAAGAAAGCGCTGAATGGATTCTTCAACTCGCCTATAAGATTGGGAAAGAAGGTGGGAAAGGATTTTATTCAACTGCCGTTTCACCTGTTAATAATGAAGAAAAATACAGTCATGCCATGAAACGCACAAAGAAAAACAATATTACACCTGAAAATATTGGTGAAATTATGTTAAATCAAATCCCCAATGTGAGCAGTGCAGTTGCCACCGCTATAATGGAAAAATTTAAAACTATAAAAGCCTTGATAGAAGCATTTAGCCAAGATATAAAAGCCTTGAATAATATTACCACTGTTAATAAAAATGGACAAGCGAGAAAGATCAGTAAAACCAGTATAGACAATATTTACAATTATTTAGTAGAAACGCCTGCAGATATAAATATTTTATAAGTACAGCATTAAATATTAAATATTAAATATTAAGTATAATATTATATATAATGGAATCAGATGACATTTATAAATATGTAGGGTTTTTTATTGTAGTGGTATTCTTAATATATATGGTTATAAAGATCATGAAAGTTCAGTTTAGAGTGTTAGAAGGCATGACCTCTTCCGACTCATCTACCGGCGGAACAGATAAGGATAAAGTGCCGGAAGCCATTAAAAGCAATACTACACGCGTTGAAGACGCTTTACTTATTGATAAATACACAAAAGCCTACGAAGATACTATTATCGATTTGGACGCCAATATAGATATGTATATACTTAACCAATTGTTAACAAATGCAGAAAAAATATCGGCCGACCCGGGTTCAGATGAAAATCAATTACTAATGACAAAGATTAATAATGCGAAAAATTTTAAAGAAGCTTTAAATCATGGTATAAAAGTATTAGATAAAAAATAAAATTATGTAGATATTTTGTTTTTGTCTAATTCAGTTTTCTATACTTTTAGAAAAAATATAGAAAAACTTGTTTTTGGTGCATCCTGCTTCGCTTGAATCTTTTTTTTAAAGGTTGTATATAAGGAACATGTCAGATTATGAAACATTTGGAGAAGACGCCGTCAATGGCCGATATATTAAACGCATAAAATTCTTTTTGTTTAATTATAGTAGTAAACCAGATATTATTAGACAAAATTTACAGTTAATAAAAGAGGATTATGATGAATTTATGAGTAATGAAGATGAAAACTTAAGTGAAAGAGAGAGGGATGATAATTTCAATGAATTTATCAAGGAAGCAATGAGGCAAATAGAAGAGGAAGGTTTACCTCAACGCAATAATCCACCCTACAATCCTTTTAATGACAGTGATTTTAGTGGGGGAAAACGAAAAAGAAAAAATATCAGACACACTAATAAGCGTACTAAACATAAGCGTACTAAACATAAGCGCACTAAACATAAGCGTTCTAAAACACAAAGAAAAAATAAACGTCGCACACATAAAAAATCTAATTAATTCTTATGGCAACTTCATTATCCTTATAATAGCCCCTGTCCACCAAGGCTTGAGTATACTTAGCACCGCCCCAGTTGGTGTCCATGGGATTGGGGCTGATTGCGCCTTTAGCTTCATTGTACATTTTGTCCAGGGGGGTATCTAAGCCGATATATTGGTTGTTTCCGTCAAAGCCGGGGTAGCTATTGTTATTATAGGGTAGATCGTCATGCCCGGCATCTAAGAGTTTCGACTCATCATTTGCCATTGGCATAATATCGTTTGACATAATATCGTTCGACATGACATCTTTCATCATAATATTGCCATTCTTGTTATCTAATACTAAATCTGGTAAGCCTCCGTGCATATCGGTTGGACTTGGACGCGCTTTATACACGGTTTTTCCTTGGGTATCATAGGCTTCTTGCATGTATAAGATCGGGCACTTAATACCTTGTCGCCGTTGCCATTCGGTGAATTCCACATATTCTTCCAAATTCTTAAATTGTAGCGGATTAACCCCTGGCACTCTGGCAATTTTAGAATTATAGAGAAAATAGTCGGTACCTTTTTGAAAAAGAATATTAGGACATCTATAGCTTTTATGTTTATTTTCAAATGCTTCATATGTGGTATAAGTCGTTACGAAGTATAATCCAAGTAAAAATATAATAAGAATAATAATTGGTTTAATCATTATATAATCGATAGATATAATAATAATATTATCCATGTAAATAATATTATCCATGTAAATAATATTATCCATGTAAATAATATTATTTACTAAATATATATAATGAAATTTATTAGTATTACCCCCGAAAATAATAATGCCGATGAATTTATTAAGATAACTAGTGAAATGCCTGCGTTTGTTAAATTATATAGCCCAACATGCGGGCATTGCGTTGCGATGCAAAAAGCCTGGAATGCGTTGAAAACTCAGGATGCGTTAAAAGATTACGATATGGCTATTATCGAAGTGCATTCGGACGAATTGGATAATATAGATAGCCCCGCTATGACGGTAAATGGGGGGTTTCCAACAATTCGTAAAGTATTGAAAAACGGTAAACTGGGCAAAGATTACAATGGCGATCGTTCAACAAAAGATATGGTTAAATTTATAGAAGACGAATTTAAAGAAACCCTAAATAAAGGTATGACCGGAGGAGGTCGGAAAAAGAAGAGTAAAAAAAAGACAAAGAGAAGGAAAAGTATAAAGAGAAGGAAAAGTATAAAGAGTAGAAGAAACTAATTTTTAACCACTGTTTTAAAAGTGTTTTTTTGCTACACTTTTTTTAAAAGTGTGTTTTAAAAGTGTTTTTTTGCTACACTTTTTTTAAAAGTATTTTTTGAAAGTGTTTTTTTGCTACACTTTTTTAAAAGTGTATATATAATGTTACACAATCATTACTCTGTTATGTTTTTTATAATGATTTTATCAGGTTTATTATCAACAATGAACGTGTCAGTGGACAAATATGAAGATATAAGATTTAGCATAAATGATGCATACATGATATTACTTATGACTGGGTGGATGTTTTTATTCATGGGATTAGTGAATAAAGATAAGAAATCATTTATGTTTGGCTTAATACTTGTAGTAACTAATGTATGGTGCATCAGAACGCAATTTATGGTAAATGAAAAACAATATAAATTAGGTATGATACCACACCATTCCATGGCGATTCATATGAGTAAAAAGTTATTAGAGAAAAAAAATAATATTCAGGACTTTCTTAAAAATATAATACGCACTCAAGAAACGGAAATAACATTTATGAAAAGATAGTTAAAGTGGAATAGTGTGTTTGTTATTTTGCCACACTTTTTTCAAAAGTGTTTTACCGAAAATATTAGATGATGATTTTTAAGAAATGCATATGCATAATTATATTTATATGGAAGTTCATCAAATGGCTCAAAAATGGAGTGTAATTTCGCCTCAAAATCGTCATTGTTGTCAACATATTTTAACAGATATTCGCCATCTCCATAAGACACACTTATATGGTTACCCAGATGTTTATGTAATATATATTGTACCAGAACAATATCTTGTATTGTATTATATGGTCCGAATATATCTTCGTCGCCGTCCGCTGTTACCGTTTTTGCTGTTACTGTAATTTCTGTCATGTTGGATTATTTATCATGATATAAATAACATAAAAGTATTTCAATTTTATTAATTATAATTATTAAAATTGATTTATAATAAACATACTTTATTTATTATAATATAACAAGTAAAATGGCTCATTCCTTCCGTCTCTTAGCGTTTAATGCTTACGATGCGACCGTCGCGCAACCAGAAGAATCTGAAAATGAAAATAAAAAACAACAAAAAGAATTTATGGTCCAAATGTTCGGCATTAATGAGCAGGGCGAAACGGCCTGTATCTTTGTCGAAGGCTATACGCCGTTCTTCTATGCGAAAGTCGGTGAAAAATGGACCGAAGCATCGCGTATCGGTTTCGTCGCGCAATTGCAACAAGACCTCGGGGATTATTACGCGGGGTGTATCGTGTCAAGTTCGCTCATCCAAAGAAAACAATTATACGGCTTTGACGGGGGCAAAGAACACAATTTCGTCTTACTTAAATTTATCAATGAAAGTGCCATGAAGAAAGCCAAAGGGTTATGGTATGATACCCAAGCAAAAACCAGCACCACTGAATACCAGCGCATCTTAAAACCGCGTGGCTATGAGTTCGAAGGTAATCCAACCATTTTATATGAAGCCCAAATTCCGCCTTTATTGCGTCTGTTTCATATTCAAGAAATCAGTCCGTCGGGTTGGATTTTATTGCCCGCCGGTAAAACTGTGAGAAATGCAAAGAAAACCACATCCTGTACGCATGAATTTACCATTAAATATACGCATATCAAAGCGCAACCGGAGAAAGAGACGCGTGTTCCTTATAAAATATGTAGTTTTGATATTGAAGCCAGCAGTAGTCACGGGGATTTCCCCCTGGCGGTGAAAAATTATAAAAAACTGGCCACGAATATTGTGGATTTGTGTACACCGGCCGGGCCTTACTATACTGGGGTATGTAGTCGGGAACTGATAAAGGATATAATTCTCAAAGCATTTAATCTTTCGAAAAAACCCCTGGAATATGTGGACCTCGTTTATCCGCAAACCACAGTGAGTCTTGCAACTATAGAGTTGTTGTTCGAACGGTGGATTGTGATTTGTCCGGCAAAATACAAGGGCGAAATCGAAGTAGATGCCAAGGATGTCTTTAATGATGATGAAGGAGATGACACTGGCGAAGCAGGTCAGGATGGAGAAGTAGATGATTCTGTGGAAGGCATTAGTGCAGAAGAAGAAACACCCGTTTTCAATTGGCGCATGTTTAAAAATAAAGCCAAACCCTACAAGAAAAAGGGGAATATTATCGATTTACTCCTCGATGAGGAGACCACACGTGATACACAGTTAATCGAATTAACGCGGACATTAACCAATGTCTTTCCGGCACTCAAAGGCGATAATGTGACTTTTATTGGGTCCACTTTCCTCCGATATGGAGAAGCCAAGCCCTATTTAAATCACTGTATCGCCCTCGGCACCTGCAATGATGTAGAAAATGCCGAGATTGTTCGTTGTGACGAAGAAAAAGACGTCCTACTCCAGTGGTCCAAAATAATACAAAAAGAAGACCCCGATATTATCATTGGTTATAATATATTTGGTTTTGATTATCAATTCTTATTTGCGCGGGCGAAAGAACTCGGGTGTGAACGCAAATTCTTACAACTCTCGCGAAATAAACGAGAAATTTGTTTGAACCGGAACTGGAAAACCGGCAAAGAAGGCCTAGAAGAAAGCACCCTCGTCATTGCGAGTGGACAACACGATTTGAAATTCGTCAAGATGACCGGGCGCCTACAAATTGATTTATATAATTATTTACGTCGGGACTATCAACTAACCCAATACAAACTCGACTACGTCTCTGGCTACTTTATTGGCGACGCCGTTAAGAAGATCGAACATATTGACGGCAATACAAAAATCTATAGTAAAAATTTGACTGGCTTAGAAAATAATAGTTTTATTAATTTCGAAGAAGAAGCCCATTCGGTCGACAACTATAAAAATGGGCAAAAGTTCGAGGTTTATGCGGTTGATTTAATTAATAGTACGTTTATGATCAAGGGTATTGAAAAACCCAATTTACTCACGAAAAAAGTCCGCTGGGGTCTCGCGAAAGATGATGTCACGCCGCAAGATATCTTTCGCATGACCAATGAAGGCCCCGCCGAACGCGCAATTATTGCGAAATATTGTATTCAAGATTGCAACCTCGTGCATCATCTAATGCGGAAAATCGACGTGATTACCGGTTATGTCGAAATGGCAAATTTGTGTAGTGTACCGTTAGACTTTCTGGTGATGCGTGGCCAAGGGATTAAATTAACGAGTTATATTGCGAAAAAGTGTCGGGAAAAGCACACACTCCTACCCGTGCTCGACAAAGGCGACATTGATGAAGGCTACGAAGGCGCCACGGTGTTAGAACCGAAATGCAATCTCTATCTCGATGACCCCGTCGCCTGTTTAGATTATAGTTCTTTGTATCCCTCGGCTATGATGAGTGAAAATATTTCGCACGACAGCAAAGTGTTAACGCGCGAATATGATTTAAACGGAAATCTCTTAAAAGAAGAAGGTACGAGTATAATACATGTCACAAAAGGGAAACAATTTATCTATGACAATTTGCCAGGCTATGAGTATGTCGATATACAATATGATACGTACAAGTGGCAAAGACGAGGCGGAAACGCGAAAGCCGCAATGGAAAAAGTCAAGGTCGGCTACAAAATCTGTCGTTTTGCCCAATTTCCCGAAGATAAAGGACGCGCGATTATGCCGTCGATTCTAGAAGAACTCTTAGCCGCGCGTAAAGCCACCCGAAAATTAGCCGAAAAAGAAACCGATGACTTCATGAAAAATGTCTTGGACAAACGTCAGCTCAGTATTAAAGTGACGGCGAATTCGATGTATGGGCAAACAGGCGCGAAAACGAGTACATTTTATGAGAAAGATTGTGCGGCCTCCACTACAGCCATTGGCAGGAAATTATTGACCTACGGGAAACGGGTCATTGAGGAAGCCTACGCCAATCAAATTCTCCCCACCAAAGATCATGGTATGGTGAAAACCAATGCCGAATATGTGTACGGAGATACGGACTCGGTGTTCTTCAAATTCAATTTAACTGATCCCACTACTGGGGAGAAAATACTCGGCCAAAAAGCCTTGGAAATCACGATTGAACTCGCGCAACAAGCCGGCGAATTAGCTTCAAAGTTTTTGAAAAAACCCCACGATCTCGAATATGAAAAAACGTTCATGCCCTTCTGTTTATTATCGAAAAAACGCTACGTCGGTATGCTTTACGAAACCGATCCCCATAGTTGTAAACGCAAATCCATGGGTATAGTGTTAAAACGACGCGATAATGCACCGATTGTAAAAGATGTGTATGGCGGGATTATTGATATCTTGATGAAGGAGAAAAATATCGAACAAGCCGTTAAATTCCTCAAGGATTGTATGCAGAATATCGTAGACGGGAAATATGGGATGGATAAATTAGTCATTACAAAATCCTTGCGTTCTGGTTATAAAAATCCACAGCAAATCGCGCATAAAGTCTTGGCGGACCGGATGGGCAAACGGGATTCGGGGAATAAGCCTGGGAACGGCGACCGTATTCCTTATGTGTATATTGAAAATCCTGATAGAAAAGCCTTACAAGGCGAACGCATCGAAACACCGGAATTTATTGTTGCAAATAAATTGAAAATTAATTATTCCTTCTATATTACCAACCAAATCATGAAACCTTTGCAACAAGTTTTCGCACTGGTGTTGGAGCAAATGAAAGATTTCAAGAAAAAGAAAGGCTTTACCTTGCGTTCATGGACAAAAGAATTAAGTGATTTAAAAAAAGAATACCCCGATCCGGAACAATACAAAGATAAAGAAGAATCCTTGCGAAATAAAGAAGTGAAAGCCCTTCTATTCGATGCGTATATTCGCAAAACGAGCAATGCGAATAAAGGAGCACAGGAGATTACAGACTTCTTTCATTAAGCAACCTTTTATAAACAGGTTCAAACGCAGTAGATTAATATAATAAAAAATTGAAATATTTTTTATATAATTATTAACAGAATTATATAAAGCAATGGATACTAATAAAGCAAATAATGGTCCAGCCAACGTAATAACTATGTGTAAATATAATGAAATATGCAGTAAAGAAAAATTGTGTGGCGATTGTTGCGCAGATAAATATGAACATGAGCAATATCAAGAAGCAGTGGATAATTTTAACAAAGACCGAAAAATGGAATTATGTTATAGGTCGAAATACTAAATTAAAAATTACTTATTTATATCTGTTACTCTTTTTTAAAAAATATATATATGGGAGTATATATTTGTTCACAAAAGGAAAAAAAAACAGGTTTGATAGTCGGCTCCGTCCTTATTGCATCCGGACTTGCAGTAGTAGCCGCTTCAACGGTGTTAATAGTGCAAAGTAATAAAAAATCTGATACAACCCCTGATGCACTGGTTCCTAGCAATCCTTATGGTGGATTAATTTTTGCTGGTGGGTTAACCAGTTACGTAGGGTTAGTCTTAGTTCCATTATATGCTACTTCAAAGAGAGAATAAATATAAATATTTTTGCTATATCTGTTACACTTGTATTTTTCTTAAAAGTATATATATAAATGGGCAGATATCAATGTTCACTACAAGAACAAATTACTTATTCTAATGTCGGTAGCGCCTTAATTGGTCTCGGGGTTCCCCTAACAGTCTTACCAATTTTAATTGCAACAGGTATATTTAGTAAAGATACACTTAATGGCAAATTCACCGGTTTTACCAATGGTGGTTTAAAATCAGTCCCGACAGCCACCTATTTTTCTCTAAGTGTTCTAGGTGCGGCAAGTACTATTATCGGTGTTACATTAGATGCATTATTTTTATCCGCAAAAACTACTTAATTAATAGTATACTATTTAGATACAATTTATTATTTAATATAAATAATGTCCTGTATCTCATATGAAAACAAAGGCCTAAGTGGCATGGCAAATTTAGGCAATTCTTGTTATTTAAATTCTTGTATGCAAATTATCTCGCATACTTATGAATTAAATAAATTTTTATCTGAAGACAATGGAAAATACAAAAATTTACTTAAAAAAATACCGGAATCCATTGTTTTACTGGAGTGGGATAAATTACGGGAAATGTTATGGTCTTCAAATTGCACAGTCGCACCCCATGGGTTTGTAAAGACTATTCGGCAGGTAGCCAGGATAAAAAAACTCGATATTTTTACCGGTTACCAACAAAACGATATTCAAGAATTTTTATTATTTATTATTGATTGTTTTCATACGGCTTTATCGAGAGAAGTTGATATGCATATATCCGGTGACAGTAAAAATGAAACGGATGCCTTAGCGGTTTCTGCTTATAAAATGATGCAAAACATGTACAAAAAGGACTATTCAGACATGTTAAGTATTTTTTATGGTATTCATATCTCACAAATAACCACTATGGAGACAAATGAAGTAATGAGCATGGCGTCCGAACCGTTTTCTATTATTAGTCTCTCGATATCACCAAAAAATAATCCTACCTTATTTGATTGTTTTGATTTATATTGCAATAGTGAACTTTTAGAAGGAGAGAATGCCTGGTTTAATGGAAAAACTGGACAGAAAGAAACGGCCAAGAGAAATATAATTTTTTGGAGTTTACCAAATATTATGATTATTGACTTGAAACGTTCAAAAGTGGATCATAAAAAAATCCATACACTCATCGATATACCATTAGATAATGTTGATTTTTCAAAATATGTGAAAGGTTATAATGCTCATACTTATATTTATGATTTATATGGTGTCTGTAATCATTCAGGCGGAGGTGGGGCTGGCGGTCATTATTTTGCATATATTAAAAATGCCAATGGAAAATGGTACAGTTTTAATGATACCATGGTAAATGAAATTCCATTGGATAAAGTTATTTCTAGTATGTCTTATTGTTTATTTTATCGTAAACAAAAATAAATATATACGAAGTAATTTTTAAAAGTATATATTTTTAAAAGTATATATATAAATGAGTATTAGTTTAGATTCAATTACCTTTCCAAGTATTTCTGGTATAGATGATAATTCGGGGATGCCGGTTACTGCTTCGCCTGCAAATGCATCGCTAGTAGGGTCTGCGACGACGGTTGCACCTACTGAGACTGCTGCTACGACTACGACTGCGACACCTGCTACTGCTACGACTGCGACACCTGCTACTGCTACGACTGCGACACCTGCTACTGCTACTGCTAATAAAAATGCTCCCTCTTTTGAACAGATAAATGGAGCTATTCCTTTAGCTTTGGTAGTTATTGTTATTATTCTTATTGCCTATTATGTTTTATTTGCTTCTTTAGGTAATGACACGTCAACATCGGAGACAAGTGCAGGCACTAGTAAATTAATAGAAATATTATTGTGGGGGTTATTTATTATGCTTATTCTTTTTAATGGAATGGCATATATTTTTAACATTGATGTCATTGCTAGTGTTAAAAACATTTTCTCTCCGGTAACCAATATTGATATTAAAATTAAAGAAAAAGGGTCAGGCACAGATGCAGTTCCTTCAAGTTTAGAGAGAAAGAAACAAGTTTTTCATGTCTCAGATAATAAATATAATTATCAAGACGCCAAAGCCATTTGTAGTGCATACGATGGGCGGTTAGCTACATATAATGAACTTAATCAAGCGTATAACGACGGAGCGGATTGGTGTGGCTATGGTTGGTCAGATAATCAAATGGCTTTATTTCCGACACAAGAAGAAAAATGGAATAAATTACAGACAATTGATGGCCACCATCACGATTGCGGACGCCCGGGTATCAATGGGGGGTTTATCGACAATCCCAATGTCCATTTTGGTGTGAATTGTTACGGTTATAAACCCGACATTACTAGCAAAGAAGCTGAACAAATGAGTAATCAACAATTGTATCCCAAAAATAAGAAAGAAATCATGTTTGATAAGAAAGTGGATTATTGGCGAACTAAATTATCAGATATTATGATCTCTCCATTTAATAGCGATAATTGGAGTATTATCTAGACACTTTTGGAAAAAGTGTTGCAAAATTATTATATAATTTTATAATAATTTTATAATAAAAAATAAATTGCAGGAATTATAAAATTGATATAATTATACATAAAATTATTAGGAGTATTTCCAAACCACAAAAGTTCAAGTTCAGTTCAAGTTCAGTTCAGCAGTTTCAAAAATGTCGCACTCTTATAAACAGTGTGAAGCGCACAAGTATAGCAAATGTTACGGTTATGATAAAGAGGTGAATGTCATCTATAAATACCGTTACAAGAGAGGCGGTAGCCAAGCTCGGCGACAGGTAAAAGTATGTTTATGCCAAACCCACTTACGGTGGTTGAATGAAATTCATCAGGGTAGACCCCTAGAAATGCGCGGCGAAACCGTCGAAGACGCCATGGAAGAAGATTTATTCCGGCATTTTGACAATAAAGTGCGAATGTACACGTTGTTACGGGCGAAAATATATATTGGCGAGGAGAGAGCAGATAATTTCTTCCTTATCAACGGACGCGATGTCGATAAGTTTCGAAAATTAATGAAATCCGAAGATAAAGAAAAAAAACTTGGATGGATCTATGAAGAAGGATTTTTCCAAATATGCCTTCACAATGAGGGTGAAAACTCCTACAAAGACGCCATCGTCGAAGTTGTAGACCTACACGGTGAATTGACTTTAGAAGCCTTGGCGAAAGATCTTACTACCTTTTATAAACCCACACCGGATGGAGAAATGCGTAAAATTTCATCTAGCGCTATGACGTATATTTACCGCGTCGAAGAAAATCCAACACTCGACACTGAATACACGTTAGAGTCCATTCCCGATATCATTCGTGCTCATTTCTCCAAAAAACAACAGGCCGAGCGATTCGGCGACTTTAAACAGTGTTGCGATTTTATCGATAGTGAAGTCGATAAAAGCATTATCAATTGGCAAAAACTTCGCGAAAACAGCTCACATACCGAGCAGAATTTATTTGACACCGTATACAAGTTGACAAATGCGCTGAACGCTGAAAAGTTAGAGCGTTATGCAGTTGTTAGCCAAATGATGGATAGTGGCGAATTGTCAGAGGACGTCTTATGGGCAACATATATCATGGCAAATCATGAATTGTACGCATCGCATAACCCCAATAAAAACCTCTACAAAAACACGGAACTTATTGATCTATTCGTGATTTATGGCCTCGATAAAGATTTACTGACGTTAGCCATTTCTGGGGAACGTTTGCGCTGGTTATCCATAAGACAGAGAGACCACCACGACATTTTGGAGCCAAATGAATTTGTCGTAGAATATTTAATGCCGAAGTATATTACGGGCTCTGAAATTATTTACAAGTCGGAACATGCCGCACTAACCCCGATCGAGTATTGGCATTATTTCATCAATAGCACCACCTATTTTGGTGGGGGATTTTCTGAGGGACGTGATAATACAGAGTACTTCGACAAAAATGAAAACATACGCATGCATTTAGAGAAATATACGCCGAATGAAAAATAAACATCCCCATTAGATTGTAAGCTTGTTGCCCAAATAATCATTCGACATGTACAAAAATATATATAAAAAATTAAAACCAGTAGAAAAAATATAATTAATGTTTTTTATATGTAATAAATTTAATATTATATGTTATTATACATGGGTAAATTGTCTTTATATTATACTGTTGACGCAATAGTAGAGGTAAAACCATTAAACCCTCTTCCATATCGTTTAACAGAGAACGGGCAATTCGGTTTCACTGAGACTGTTGATGGATTAAATACAACTTTAACATTTTCAGAGTGTAGGGGATATAATTTTTCTCTTTTAGATGTAGACACAGTATTAAGTACACAAATATTACTAGTAGGAGGAGGTGGCGGTGGTTCATCAGGACCCAATGCTATTCAAAATTTTGGAGGAAGCGGTGGCCAGGTTATTACACGTGATATACCTCTAAATCAGGGTGTAGATTACCTTATAACCGTCGGTAATGGAGGAGCAGGTAGTTATAATTTATGGACTACTGCACGCATTAAGGAAGAACCCAGTAAATTTGTACCAGCATTACCTGATCCTCCAGGTAATCCAATGGATGAACGCAGTGTAGTATCTGTAGTTTATTTTGTTGAGAATTTTTTAGAAAGCCCCCCCAATCCCATTAAAATTTATAACTATATAGCTACAGCTTGTAATAACATACCTGGGTTTCCTGTTAAATTACCAATGATTAATATTTATACAACCATAAAATATTTTGCTGATCTTAGTAAACAATACATTGAAAGCATGGGGGATTTGTTCCAGGGGAACGGGTTTACTCATGGGAATGATGATGCAACGATTGATTATTTCCGATTAGTCCCTGGTACTAATGGTCAACCAAGTAGTTTTTCGTATAAGTATTCTAATAATCAACTTAGTGTACTTTCAGTGAAAGGCGGTAACTGTGTACAAAATATTTACGTTGATGCTAAAAACAAAACGCAGGCCGCTATAAACACAGAATCAAACCTATATAATTTAGCGATTTCTACCAATGCTGGTCCACCTGCTAAAAATGGTGGACCAGGTGTTTTAGTAAATAACAAAATGTATTGTTCTGGTGGTGGTGGGGGTACTAGATATGCTTCGTATGGAGGGATAAGTGGTAGTACAACACGAATAAATAATAATAGTGGCAATGGCGGTGGAAATTTAGGTGCACGTTATAGCCCATATAATACTGGGGATGGATGGTCTGGAGAAAAAAATACTGGCGATGGGGGCGGTGGTGCTGGATTATATTTTGAAACAGATCCACCACGTCCAGGTAGAAGAGCAGTAAATTACAACTATGGGAGAGGAGGGAATGGAGGCTCTGGAGTTGTTAGAATTACATTTAAAACAAGTTCAGTCGAACCTTTATTTATATATTTCCCACCATTTACAGGTACTCAACTGGACAATACATATGAAAATTATAATAATGGTGGTAGATATGATACTCCATTAATAAAGACTTATTATAAGCCTATAAATGCTATATACGTAAACAATACCATAAGATGTGATATAATTGTAAAAAGCTTATTAAATACGGGATACGCGGGATTGACTATAACAGCATTAGATGCTTCGAATTCTTCCGTTTCTATTAGTTCGCTTGGATTTAATTACGTGGATAGTGGCGGTTTAATTAATTATGGGGCAACGAGCTTTAATATAACAGGTAATACACCTACACGCAATGTTTCAATAAATATTGTTGCTAGTGCTGACATTGATAACTCCGTAAAAATACTGAGTTCATTTTCCATGGTAATTTTTGGACCCCCAGATAAAACCCAGTGTTCATTTTTTTGTAATGGTATTACACCTGCAAACCCGCCCGGGCCGTTAATTGATGTAAAATACAAGGCCCAACTTACGGCAACTATCAAAGATTCTGCTGGTAATCCTCTCATAAATTATCTTGTAACGCTTGTTGATGTTAACAATTTATCAACGATAGTATCATCTCAAGTTACGACCGATATTAATGGAAATGCGGTATTTAATGTTACAAGTGATAGGACCACAGTTTCGTATCGTATTAATATAGAAAGCTCGTGGGTTCATGATCCCCCATTGCAAATGTCTTCTTATACGAGTAATAATGCATTACAACTTACAGTAAAATTTCCCCCCCAAGTTCCAAATACAACACTTTCAACTATTGGAATTTATGATGGTGTATATACAAATTTGCCTGATGGAACAATTAATATTAACACATATACGACTATGCCTGATGGAACAATTATCAATAATAAAATTTATTCACCTTATATGTTAGAAAACAATGAAATAGGTGTTTATCCTCTTAATAAATATGAAGTAATTGGTAGCACTACAGTAATTGTAGTTAGATTGGTAGATAATACAGGAATATCAGCAAGTAATAATTTAGTAAGAATATCGGATGAGTATTTTTCAAATAATTTTGGGAATTATGTTGTTTTTTCTAATCGAGAATTATTGGCAGGTTTTTATGGTGCTTGTTGTTTTAAGGCCACATCTAGTAATGTACAAAACAAAGGATTTTTTAACGTAAAATTTAAAGCAATATGTTTACCAAACAATCAAACTACTTTTACAAATTCAACATTATCCAACACAGTTTCAATAAATTATGTTACTATACCCAAATATAAGATATTCATTTCAAAAGAACGTTTACCTGTAGGCGGTACTACTACTGTTAATATAAAGCTAACCTATTCTGACGGATCAGCTTGTTCAGGTATAGACGTATGTATTTATCCAACCAAAACAGATTCGACTACCACGTTTGCACCTGGTACTATCATAAATTCTTCTGGAGATAGCATTCCATATAATATGCAAACGCCTCTAAATTACACGGGTAGTTTTAGTACCTTTGGATTAGTTACAACAGGCATAACACGTGGTGGAATAATTACATCCGATATAAATGGCAATGTTTCATTTGATATTAGTGATACTACTCCCAGTTTAGCAACATTTAACGTACAGATTTACGATCGCATACTTTCCACCTTTAATGTCACATTTACAGGTAATGCGTCTCCACTCAACTCAGGACTTTCTATCAATACACCATATGTTCCAGCTAGTCCAGACAATTATGCAGTAGTTTATGTATATGTACGCGATATTAATAATAATCCATTACCAGGTAGATATATAAACTTAATAGGAACTACAGTAGAGAGTAATACACAGTCTTCATCATCAATTATTTATGCGGTTAATACTCGTAATACTGATGATACTGGTAATGTACTCTTTACTGTTTCAAATAATAAAATGGAAACTGTATCCTATACAGCACAAGATATAACAGATCCAGACAATCCTATTTTACTATCCAAATACATAACCCCTTATGACCCTTATGATAAAGTAAGATTTTTAGGTCCAGATATACCATCCTCGCAAATAACTATTGCCAACGCCAACCCTGCTACAAATACTAAAATTACTGTGGTTCTTAATACTAAAGAATTAGAACCATTATCCAGAAAAAATATAAAGTTAAAGTTACCTCCGAATTCCCTATCTAATGTAACGGCTTTTCCACCCTATTCATACAACACAGATCAAACCATAACAACAGATAAAAATGGAACAGTAATTTTCAAAGTTGATTCTGCTATAGTTGGATCAATCACCTATGAAATAATTGATGTTACAGATAATAATATGTCAATAGGTTACGCTACTGTGAATTTTTCAGGGATGCCGGATCTTAATAACACAAAAATACTCACAGTAGAATCAACTACACAAGTAGAAACTACTAAAAGTGTGGATATTATTGTCATGTTGAGAGATTTCAACAACACTCCAGTATCCGGTAAAACTATTAGAGTGGCTTCTACAAATGTTAATCGCTCAATTATAAGTACAAATAATGTTAGGTCAGATGCTAATGGGCGAGCAATTTTAACAGTTAATAATAGTTATCAGGAAACAGTAAACTATAGTATAACAGATCTAACGGATGGTAATTATTTGTTAGGAGATATTAATGTTATATTCATTCAAAATGCTTCTGTTTCGACGTCATTCATAACGGCTACACGCAAATCTGTTCTGGCGGATAGCGTAGTTAATTCAACTATTACAGTAAATGTTTTAGATGGTAACAATAATCCATTATCAGATAGAATTATAAATATTGCACAAACCATAGGTAGTACACAAACCATAGGTAGTACACAAACCATAGGTAGCACACAAACCGCAGCCAATTCAACGATAACGCCAGGCGATGGTTATACGTTGACAACCGGACACATTGTAACAAACACTAATGGTTTAATTGTTTTTTCAGTTACAAACACAACCGTTGAAAATGTAATCTATACTATAACTGATACAACAATTACTCCCATTCTATTAGGCACCATTAGTGTTAAATTTACCGCAATTCCAATGAAAACGGATGATCCAACACACCCTTCTTTAATAACTATTGATAATACAATTGTAGCTGCCACTACCAATAACCGTGCGATTGACACAAACATATCTACCATAACTTTGACACTCATAGATAGTAATGGTGATATAATGCCGAATTATCCTGGTATTATCATGTCCAGGATTACTGGATTATCAGACACATCAAACGTATCTACAATTACTCCTAATTTTGGGACTTCTTCTGATGCTAATGGTATTGTTAAATTCACCGTTTCTAATACTATATCGTATATACATACTTATATTATTGCCGACATAAATAAATTTGGACAAGATGCAAATGGTAGTTTTCAAAATGGGTTCGATTCGTCTAGTTATATATTAAGCACATTTACAATTAGTTTTTATGGCGTACCAAATTATACTAATAGTGAAATCATACATACTACGCCAGTGTTAAATAGTGGTGGAACGTCCAATTCAATAGTAACTATTACGCTCAAAGATGAAAATAGCATTGTAATACCAAATACATTAGTAAATTTAAAAAAAAGCATCATTTCATCGTTGGCTTATTCGAGCATTGAAACAGTAGCCATAGTATCTAATAGTGGGTTAGATATGTCCGTTACAGATAAAAATGGTGTTGTTTACTTCTGTGTTAGCGCTGCAATATCCCACCAGATTACATTGATAGTAGGAATTATAGATGCATTAGAATTTTACAATTTCAATTCTATACGTATTGATTTTGTTGGGCCACCGATACCAGCTTTTACGAAGATAACTGCAACTAAGACAAATGTAATGGCTAATGGTTCTGAACGGACAAAAATTATTGTATCGATCAGAAATATTTACGGCGTTCGAAATCCGACACAGACAATTAGTTGCACTGCCAACGCCGGAACATCCTCAATAATAACATCAGATATTGTTACTACTATTGATAATCAAACTGCAAACTTTCAAGTGACTACAGATACAACAGGCAAAGCTATTTCAAACAACAATGGTATTGTGGGTTTTACAATTACAAACGCGGTCAATGAGATAGTTACTTATACAATAACCGATACTATTTCTGGCATTGTATTAGGCACACAACAAATAGGTTTTATCGGGACTCCGTCAAAAGACAAGACACAAATAATTGTAAGTTCGCCACGTGTACTAGCAGGGAACACTCCAACAATTACCGTGTTAGTCCGAGATGAAAATAATTTACCAATCCCTAGGATAAAGGTACGTTGTCTTACAAATAATGCTAACGTGGGTTGTAGTGCCGGAACTGGATATACAATGGATAATCAAAGTAGAGTTGAATCAGATGAAAATGGGCAAGCTGTCTTTAATGTTGGTACTCACTTAGCAATCAATGGGAATTTTACGTTCGACATTCCCGGCATTACATTTAATGCCCTTCAAAAGTTTCTTGCGCTTCCTGTAATACTTGTTGATACTCCATATTATCCATTATATACAGTAAATATTCTGTTTTTAGGTCCACCAGCAAGGCTTAACACAATAGTAAGAACTATTCTCTCAAGTGTGCCTTATCAGTCTATTACTGGTTCCAACATTACAGTGACAGTGAAAGATTCTAATAATGTAGTACTACCAAATACAGAGGTATTCTTAACAAATACAAAAAATTCTGTAGTAACTAATTTAAGTGTTACTGACCCAGCGATACCCGGTACCATTACAACTGATGAAAATGGTGTAGCAAATTTTAACATTGTAAATGCATATGGCGAGATAGTAGATTATACAGTTAACGCGAATAACGAGAGTTTAGGCAATGCTCGTGTGAGTTTTTTGGGAACACCCAGTGCAACAAACTCATTAATAATAGCTAGTCCGCAATTTGTACCACCTGATGGAACAACACCGTCAAGTATTACGATTATACTTTTTGATAACAACTATAACACATTACGAAATGTAAATATTGCATTGACAAACATAGGCAATTCACATGTCACCGCTGGACCGGGTTATACATTAAATGCAGACGGAACAATTACCTCCAATGACGGTATTAATAATGCTGGAATGGTCGTTTTTTACATGACAAATAATACCGAAGAAACTGTAACATATACGGTAATGGATAAAACCAACAATATTGAATTAAAAACAGTTGAAATTACTTTTACAAACACACCGCCTACGCCTATACCTACACCTACACCTACGCCTACGCCCACACCCCCACCCACGCCTACGCCTACGCCTACGCCTACGCAAACACCTACACCTACACCTGAGGCTGCGCCTACTCACTCTCTCACTATTAATGATGTTAATGGTATTACTACCGCTTTTTTTTCCGATGGGAATAATGGCCCTTTAGGAAATGGGACTTTAGGTGATATGACTACTATTTTGACTGATAATAACGCTACTGCAGTGGTTATTGATAATTCTTTTACATCGATTAATGCAAATGCGTTCCAAGGTGCAACAAATTTAACATCCATCACTTTACCAAGTACCATTACATCGATTGGTGTAAATGCGTTCCTGAACAGTGGTTTAACCAGTGTATACATGGCGCCAAGTACGTTTACCGCGCTAAACACAGGCGGTCTTAATTTACAATTTACTTCTGGACAAACATTCTTTGGATTCACGGTAAGAATTTATTCAACGGAGTTCAATGTATCTTTTTTTACGAATTCTAACGGCGTTACTAGTGCTTTTTTTTCCGGTGGTAGTAGTACTTATGGTAATTTAGGAAATGGGCTTCAAGGTGATATGACTACTATTTTGACTGATAATAACGCTAGTGTGGTGATTGTTGATGATTCTTTTGATAACATTAGTCCAGGGGCTTTCAAAGGAGCTTCCCTGTTAACCTCCATCACTTTACCAAGTACCATTACAGGGATTGGTCCAAGAGCGTTCAAAGGAACTAGCCTGTTGACATCCATCACTTTACCAGAATTATGTAGGTCGATTGATGAAACAGCGTTCTCAGACTCTGGTCTAACCAGTGTAAACATGACTCAAACCACACTTTATAGAATAAACAATAGTGGAGATGGATATTCTTTAACGTTTAATTCTGGTCAATCCTTCTTTGGAGCCACTGTAACAATTTATGACATTAACTCCATTACGCCTACGCCGACGCTCACGCCCGATGAAAATACGCCTACACCTACGCCTACGCCTACGCCTACGCCGACGCCTACACCCACGCCGACGCCTACACCCACGCCGACGCCTACGCCTACACCTACGCCTACACCTACGCCCACGCCTACACCCACGCCTACGCCTACGCCTACGCTCGTAAATCCGGTTGGTGTAATTAACCCTGCTGATAGTACGACAATAACTTTTAGTGGTAGTGGTACATTGGGAATTGGAAGGCCACTTAATTTACGCGGCGCAACAAAGGTAATTATTGAAGGTTATTCTTCTATTAATACTATTGCATTCTTTAATTTGTACACAATGTCATCGATTACTATACCCTCTACTGTTCAATCAATTAGCGCTTACGCGTTTAATGCTTCAGCATTGACAACGATTACTATCCCTGGCAGTGTTCAAACGATTGGTGACGGTGCATTTGGTGATACGATATACATGACAGCAATTACCGTAGCTCCAAGTAATCCAAATTATTCTTCCGATGTTTCTGGTGTTTTATTTGACAAATTACAAACTAGTCTAATATACTATCCTTTGGGTAATACAGCTACATCATATACTATACCCTCTAGTGTTACTTCGATTGACATTAATGCGTTCCAATATGCTGAGTATATAAACACTGTATACATTGATCAAACCACACTTAATAATTTTAATAATTTAGAGTATGGAACCGATAAGAGTTTTTTTGGTAAAACTTTAACTATATCACCTATACCATATACGCCAACCCCTACGCCTACGCCTACGCCCACCCCTACGCCTACGCCCACCCCTACGCTCATAAACCCGGTTGGCGAACTTACATCTGACGGTACGACAATAACTTTTAGTGGTAGTGGTCCATTGGGAATTGGAACACCACTTGATTTACAAGGCGCAACACAGGTAATTATTATAGGTTATTCTTCCATTAATGATAATGCATTCTTTAATAAATCACAGTTGTTATCTATTATTATCCCCTCTACTGTTCAATCAATTGGTGCTAATACGCTTGCTTATACGTTTAATTTGTCATCGATTACCTTCACTGGTACCTCTGAACTTACTACAATTGGCGAGAATGCGTTCCAATCTTCAGTATTGACATCGATTACTATCCCTTCCAGTGTTAAAACGATTGCTACTAATGCTTTTAGTTTTATGCCGAGCTTGACAGCAATTACCGTAGCTTCAAGTAATACAGCGTATTCATCTGACGCTTCAGGTGTTTTATTTGACAAATTAAAAACTAGGCTAATACTCTATCCTTTGAGTAATACAGCTACATCATATATTATACCCTCTACTGTTACTTCGATTGATACCGATGTGTTCCACTATACTCAGTTAAACACTGTATACATGGTTCAAACCACACTTAATAATTTAAAATTAGAGTATGGGTCAAACCAGAGTTTTTTTGGTAAAACTGTAACTATATCACAATCTCTTACACCGACACCGACGCCTACACCCACACCTACACCTACACCTACGCCTACGCCAAGCCCTGGTACAACGCCCACGCCTACGCCAAGCCCTGGTCCTACACCTACGCCTACGCCGACGCCCGATGAAACTACACCTACACCGACGCCCGATGAAACTACACCTACACCGACGCCTACACCTACGCCTACACCCACGCCAAGCCCTAGTCCCACTCCTACGCCTACACCTACACCTACACCTACACCTACACCTACACCTACGCCCGATGAAACTACGCCTACACCTACACCTACACCTACACCTACACCTACTCCGACGCCTACACCTACACCTACACCTACACCGACGCCAAGCCCTGGTCCTACACCCACACCTACGCCTACACCCACACCTACACCGACGCCCGATGAAACTACACCTACGCCTACACCGACGCCCACGCCTACGCCCACACCTACGCCTACACCTACGCCCACCCCCACACCTACGCCCACACCCACACCTACGCCCACCCCCACGCCTACACCGACACCGACACCTACGCCTACACCTACGCCGACGCCTACGCCCGATGAAACTACACCTACACCAAGCCCTGGTCCAACGCCTACGCCTACACCAAGTCCTAGTCCAACACCCACACCTACTCCGACACCTACGCCCACGCCAAGCCCTGGTCCAACACCCACCCCTACGCCAAGCCCTACTCCGACGCCCACACCTACTCCGAGCCCTAGTCCAACACCCACACCTACTCCGAGACCTACTCCGACGCCCACTCCAGAGCCTACGCCTACTCCGACACCCACTCCAGAGCCTACGCCTGTACCTGTACCAAAAGCCGCGTGTTTTCCTAACAATGCCCGTGTGCAATTAGAAAATTTAAAAATTATTCAAATGAAAGATTTACAAATTGGTGATAGGGTTTTAACTAACAAAGATACTTATAGTACAATTTATTTATTTACACATAGACATTTGAACTGTAAAAATACTTTTATCACTCTCACCACCGCCTCCGGTCAATGTATTACCTTAACACCGGGTCATTACCTCTATGTCAATAAAAAAATCATGGAAGCAGGTGATGTACAAATCGGTGATTGTTTAGAAACTATCGAAAATAATTCAGATAAAGTTATTTCTATTTCCACAGAAGAAGCGGAGGGGTTGTTTAATCCCCATACATTATCTGGTGACATCATGGTCAATAATATTCGCGCGACTACCTACACGGATGCATTAGACCCCACACTCGCTCATATTATGTTGGCTCCAGCGCGCGTATGCTATTCGCTGTGGAGTTGCATGTGCAAACAATAGTTACAACGCACAAATAGTTACAACTCACAAATAACATTTGCATTTAATAATAAATTGATTTTTATTATTACAACTACCAAAAAAATATGAAGACACACCGCAGTTATCCTCTATAGATCGAGTGAAAAATGAGATTTTAAATGAAAAATAAAAATAAAGTATATAATGAAAGAATAAGCGGTTTAATGTAAATAAAATGAAAGTTTAATGGCGATTAGTAATTTTAGTTAGCACGTTTTTTTACTTGATTCTCATAAACTTGATTCTCATACTTTCGAATATGTTTTGTATTATATCTCTCTTTATCTTTCGTAGAATACTTCCCCTTGCTCTTTTTCTCTTGCCTGGTTTTGTAGTGTTTATCTTCGATAGCCATGCTGTTTTGATATTTTTTATAAATAAAATATAAATCAATTTTATACTTTAAATATATACTTTTTAAATATATACTTTTTAAATATATACTTTTAAAATAAATAAAAATCACACTGTAATCCTAGGCAATAATTAACAAAATTAATTAAATACTATTTAATTTCTATTTAATTATAAAATTGATTTAAAGGGTATTATAACTATATATACAACATACTAAGACAGAATGAGTTCAACTACCGACAACGTTTACGATATGATTATGGATGCCACCACATTTAACCCCAAGACTGATATTAACTTTGCGGAGCCCAAAGTTAATCCCAAAACCAGCGGGAAGTCAGTGGGAATTGTAAGCTCAAAAAATAAAACCAGTGTTAAGTTGCGATTTCCCTTGGCTTTAACTTGGGGCGCACAACTCTTCGTTGACCCGTCATCGAATCGCGAATCCTATTCAATGTCAATTCAATTTCCAGGCGACGGATATAAGACACCGCAAACGGATAAGTGGTTAGAAAATATGATGTCAATGGAAGAAGTTGTTCTGACACATGTGATGGCCAATTGGAAGAAATTGTTTAATAAGCCGACGCCTTCGCGCGAAGTAGCCGATGCACTCTATACACGTGCACTCAAGTATTCAAAGGATCCCTCAACAGGTGAAGTAAATATGGCCAAGTCGCCTACAATGAAAGTAAAACTCGGTTACTGGGACAATAAGTTCGACTGTGAAATCTACAGTCCGGACGGTAAGATGATTTATTCGCAAGAAACACACCCAAGTTCTTCGCCAGTTGAACTCATTCCCAAGGCGTCCCAAACTGCAGTGATTGTGCAGTGTGGCGGAATTTGGTTTGCTGGTGGAAAGTTTGGAGTAACCTGGAAGTTATTGCAAGCAGTGGTAAAGCCGAAGCCGACAATGAAGGGTAAGTGTCTTATTTCGCTAACGCAAGAAGATAAGTCGGTAATCAATACCCAGCAACTCGCTACAAATGAAGATGAAGAGCGTGATTCTAACATCGTGGGTATGGAAATTGCAGAAGATTCCGATGAAGAAGAAGAAGTGGCAAAGCCCGCGCCAGTAGTAGTGCAAGCGCCAGTAGTAGTACAAGCGCCCGTAGTTTCAGAGCCAGTTGTTGCAGTAGCCCCAGCCGTTAAGAAAGTCGTGAAACGAAAAGTTACGGGCAAGGGAGATGAGTAAAGTATTAATAAAAATTTATAAATATAAAAATGAATAATATTAAAAAATAATATGCTTATATATTATTTTTTTCTCAAATACTTTCTGTTTAGATATATATAATGCCAACCTGTAAAAAAGGATATATTATGCGTAAAAATTACACACGACGTTTGAAGAATAACACAATACGTGGGACTAAAGGCAAACAATTATTTGTCTTGAAAAAGGGCGAGCTAACCAAATATGGTTATCATGCGCGTCTCTCTGACAAAACTAGACACCATGCTTTAAAAAAAGCCCTAGCCGACGGTGTTAAACCCTTATCGCTCTATCGAAAACTTATTGCCGTATATGTCTTAAATAAAAACAAACATAAATCCCTTGCTGCTATTTATAAAAAAGACGCCATTTGGAGTAAAACCACACCTGAATATAAATTGAGGAGTTAAACAGTATTTACGACTTGAATCAAATTAATAGCCATTCTCTCTAAATGGTAAATGGGACGATAATTATTATTATAATGTTTAAAAAAATCATACAGATTCATTAACACCTTTGGTAAATCGGCAGTAGTAATTTTATGCTCATTTATTAATCTTTCTAACAGTGACCAAATACACATATCGACATTTAAATTATAAATAAGAATATCGTATAATTGTTCTCGCAATATATTAAAATTAAATGTGTCTAATTTTACGAGAGAACTATAGATAGAACTGCATATTACCTCGTAAGGTTGAATAGGTTTTACAATAAAGGAATGTAAATGTTTCATATTTGTTATTTCACTTAATACTATTTTTGCATTTACCATATTATCAAAGCATTTATTATATTGAATACGCGACGGTCTTGGCACATTAATTATAGTGCAACAATTTATTATGTTATCGGGGATAAAACTAGTGGCTTCCGTTATAAGAATAAATTTTAAACGAATAGTGTCACTGGGCATTGTTTGCATATAACTATAAAAGGTTTCCAATAATTCTATGTGAATTTCCTGAAAATTCTTGCAGACAATAATACCTATTTTTTCTTTTTTCACCAAAATGATATCGACGATTTGATTATATACATCATTCCATAACAATTTGGAATGACAACCAAGTATAGCGAGATCAATCTCGTAATGAATATCACTAATTTTAAAAAAATACGTATTTTTGTTATAGGTTACACTGAGTTTTTTTTCATATTTTAATTGACTAGGACTATATCGGTGTATAACCGCTAACATTTGCGTATACTTACCGACACCTGCCGGTCCATAAAAGATGATATTTTTAAACTTCTCAATGTTTTTGGGGAGAGATTTATATAATTTGTCTAACTTTGGATGGAGATTTACTTTATTATAGGGTATTAAATACTCTTCAAAATTCGTTTCATGAAACTTCATTTACAAATAATAAGAAAAAAGCTTCTATATTTTATTAAATACTAAGTATATAAATGTGTCTATATAACCCTTTGTTAATTGGAACTATTGGCATAACCACTGGTATTATTTTATTATATAATAATAATAATAATAATAATAATAATAATAATAATAATAAAAATACTATTATTACTATAGGCATTCTTAGTTTAGGAGCGTGTCTAATACATTACAATTTAAAATCTGAAGTTCATACAAATAAAATAATAAAAAATGAAAAAATAATAATAACTGATTCAAATGAAAACATTACAGATTGGAATTCATACTTGAATATTGATAATATTCTTTCGTCAAAAGGCTGTAATAAAGGACAATATAAAGAATTATCCACTGAGACTGCATCATCAAATAAATATATAGAAGAATTAATTGAAGAATTTAATAACAAACAAGATTATACATATTTATGGATAAGAAACACAACCATTTTAAATAATAACACTGATTTGGACTTTTTAGCTCAAAATATAAATAAAATTAACAGACCTTTTATTTTAATTACAAGTGATGGTGATAGATCCGTTCCTAGTTCATATAATAATACTACAGTAACTACTATATTAAATTCAGATAAAGTTTTGTATTGGTTTACACAAAACTATGATAGAACAATTATACATAATAAATTAAAATATATGCCTATTGGATTAGATTTACATACTTCTAGATGGTTTATTGATAATACTAATACGGGGAAAATAGAATATATGATAAAAAAGAGAATGGAACAAACAAAAAAAATAAAAAATAAAATATTATCAGATTGTCACTTAAGTTACTCACATATTGAGAGAAAAAATTTATACAGTACTATTAAAAATAATGATACTATTTTTTTCGTGGATAAATGTGTTTCTTTCAAAGGTATTACAGATTTATATAATACATATCAATTCGTTTTATCTCCAAGAGGGAATGGATTAGATTGTCATAGAACATGGGAACTTTTTTTAGCAGGGGCAATTGTTATTACAAAAACTACTCCATTGGATAATATGTTTATTGAAAATAATTTACCAGTTGTTATACTGAATGATTGGAATGAATTAAATGAAAATTTAGAAGAAAAGTTAATAATGTGGTATAATACATTTTCACCACTAACTTCTGTGGAAAATATATATCCTAAGTTGACATTTAATTATTGGTTGAATAAGTAATTACATATATTCCACTGTATATTGAGGGTAATATCCCGGTCGTATAGTGCTAATATAATTATTCAATTCTTCCTCAGATTTATGTTCAATATGCGTCCATTGCGATCCACATTTTATGTCCTGATCATCACTGCATCGTTGTAGATCGTTGCATATACACGCCCCGCAACACCACGTATCAAATGGCGTATCCAACATGTTGTTATGGTCTGCTCTGGAATAATTGCGTTTTTCTTTTGCCACTTCTTTATAGGCGTGTATAATTGCCTTTTCCGCTTTTGTTTTGTTGCCCAGAAGAATATAATAGGTGTCTTTATAATATTGGTTTTCTCTCTTAAAGACTAAATAAATTTCAGCTGAACCTCGATCTGAAGCATTCTTGAAGGCGGTTATGATTGTTGGATGATCCATTTAAGTGTAAAATACTATTAGAAGTATTATAATATTCAGTATCAATTTTATATTACTTAAATATAAGTGTATATTTATGTATAACCCATATGAATATCGCTGTTCCTCTCGACCAATTTAATATTAATCATGTATTTTTTCAAGAGGCAATAAAAAATACTATTATGAATGATAGTAACTTTATAAGAGTTATTTACTCAAATGATTTGTGTATGCTGAATGGTATTTGTATAGAATTTAAGTTGCCTATACTGCAAGTAGATAAATCGTTTAATAAATATAAGTGCACGTTTGATAATAAACAAAGTAGCGAAATAATACAAGCTATTTATAAATTAGAATATGATATTTTAACGAAATATGGAGGAAAAAATAAACAACCTGTATCGCGTATAAGTGATCAGCTAAAAAATGGTATAATTAAAGTAACAAATATTAATAGTAGCAGTATGAATAGTAGCAGTATGAATAGTAGCAGTATGAATAGTAGCAGTATGAATAGTAGCAGTATGAATAGTAGCAGTATGAATAGTAGCAGTATCATAAATACATTTATTATTAAGATATCCGGTTTGTGGTCCACAGAATTAGAATATGGATTAACGTATAAATTTGCGCATGGTTAATAATATCTGTTACACTTGTATTCTATCCATCAGTTGAAAAAAACCTCAAAATAATATTCATCATACTAATTAATATCACATTGATAAATGTCATCGCATAGACAATATATGACATTTTATTATTTGCCGTCGACGATGTTTGGTCACGTAAGAACATAAATAGGACGATTATTTGGATAACTAAAAATATTGTATTCATTTGGGCAAATTGATTATACTCATTCGAAATTTTGCCTTGGTTTATACGTTTAAAATACGTGACATTTAGAGTAATCAACCATGTCAGAATAAGGAGGGTTAATAGAGAGGGTAATGAATCCCCTAATAGTTCTTTGAGAAAACCAAATATATCTTTATTTAAATTTGTCATATTTGAGGCTAAAGCAAAGGAGAGAAACATCACAGAGAAGACAGAAAGAGTGACAACACCGTAGCCCCAGATAGAGGCATTTGCTGGACCACTCGTACCATCTTGTGTGATGTCACTTTTGAAAAATAGTTTTATAATAATGCCGACAATGGCAAACGCCATTAAATTATTTATTACATATTCTTTGGTACTTGCCATTATTATATACTTTTAAAAAAAATACTGTTGGAAAAAAGTATAAGTGTAACAGATATAGCAAAATCACAATTTTACAAGTATAATTTGAATTTATTGTTTATTTACTAATGTATTTTTATTTAATGGTATCCATTTCTCATTAAATTGTTCACCAATTCTTTCTGTAATACGATTTCCATCCTGATCTACGTCATAAAATACAATATAATTTTTTGTTATAGGGTCGGTATATGATTTTGCTCCACATTTGTATACAAAATTATCAAAATCTGTATGCATTTGTGTCTTTTGGTGTTGTGTTATATTTTCTATTTTATATTTTCCTCCGCATTCACATTTATTTAATTCCATTGTCCAAATATATAATTATATATAATTATATATTATTATTTCAATTTTATAGTATAATTTAAGTGTATAATTTAAGTGTATATAAAATAAGTAGCATTTATTCTCCACTAATATAAGAGTCAAGAGAGAATAATACAATACTACTAATCCCCATTAGAATAGCCAATATCTTCATCCCATTAACTGTTTCTTTAAAATAAAATATACCCATGAGTGTCACTAAAATATTAGAAAATAAGTTCCAAGTAATATTTAATACAGTCATAGTTGTAGTTTTTAGCCCATAATAGAATAGAGGAATTTGCAAACTATATAAAATCATTGGTAAGTAGAGCCCAAATGCAATACCTATTTCTTTTAAATACAGTTTTTTAGTTAAAGCAAAACTCACAATGTCATTTAGAGATAAAATTAACCCAACTAAAGTACCGTACATTTATATATACAACCTTTAAAAAGGTTGGGTTGTGTATTTTGGCTCAACCTTTTTTTAAAAGGTTGTATATATAAATGTACAGTAATAGTTCCTTCAATGTGCACAATGCTAAACCATTAATACCCCGTGACCAAAATTATGTCATTGACCGGAAATTAGTGTCAATCCATTCAGAAGATAGAGATATTACAAAATATCCTAATGGTAATCAATTTGCGATTACACTACCGCAACCTTTACTTAATGTGCAATCCATGCGCTTAGTCCAATCGACGTTTCCGGTAGTGCAAGCATATTATACCTTTAGCAATGAATACCAAAATACCAGATTTCGGTTTAGTGTTCTATTAATAGGCGGTACTACTTATACTCCTTACTGTGTGAAAATTCAAGAAGGGACCTATAACCCCTGTCAGCTGGCACTCGAAATAACCAATGTCATGAATAATGCAGTTGGAACAGAAATATTCAATGTATTTTATGACGTCGTCGGCAGTAAGTTTTGGTTTGGTAGTACAGGTCTTTTGTTTACTCTTGATTTCAACTATAAAATGGAGTATCCCGGTATAAATTGTAATCAACCGATTGTCTTTTACAATTATGCCCGGTGGGGGTTTCCCTATTATATAGGTTATGAAAAGATACAATACGTGGCGGATGGTTCCGTGCCTATACCCCCAATTAATTATATACCGGCCGTGAGCGGAGACCCAATTATAGTGATTGCGCCTATTCCGCACAACGTTATAAATATCGGTGGCGAAAAAGATATTTACATGGAAGTGGATAAATACAATTCGTATGATGAACTGTACCCTTATACTGAGAGCAATAAAAATGCCTATGACAATAACGCCTATAGTGGCAAAGTTAACTCGGCTTTTGCAAAGATACCTTTAGATTTTACCTTGAATCAAGATTCGCGAAATTTATTATTGATTAACTTTGTGCAATATGAGCCACCTCTGGAACGTATAGCTAAATTGGTTTTTCGATTCCGCTTTCACGATGGGCTTCTAGTGGACTTTCGCGGTCTAGAGTTTAATTTCACCATTGAATTCAATTCCCTGCGCAATGAAATTGCCTTGAATCGAAATATACGCACACCGGCCATGATTTCTTTATAGCAACCTTTAGAAAAGGTTTCACCAAATTTCAAGACTTTTGGAAAAAATGTAGTAAAAACAATAAACAACCGATATAAAGATACAAATAATGTTAATAATGGCCATATATTTTATTTACGTATAATATATGTCTATTTCAGGCGAAACTATTGCCTGTGTCAGTGGCTATTTTGACCCGATTCACATCGGGCATATTGAATATTTCAAACTATCTAAACAAACCGCAGATAAATTAATGGTCATTGTGAATAATGATGAACAATCGGTGCTTAAAAAAGGCACACACTTCATGCCTGTCGACGAGAGAATAAAAATAATCCAAGAATTAAAATGTGTCGATTATGTTGTGAAATCGATCGACACTGACAGAACCGTTTGCAAAACTTTAGCAACTGTAGAACCCAAACCGACGTACTTTTGCAATGGCGGGGATCAAAATAATAACAGCATCCCTGAGGCGGAAATTTGTAGTAAGCTGGGAATTATATTATTAGATGGTTTCGGCGAGAAAATACAATCGAGTTCTTGGTTGATAAAAAAGATTAAGAGAACATGATAAATATATATTTTTATAACAACAGAATATATTATATGAGTGGACAACTTAAAGTTGATGATCCAACAACGATAATATTCAGTGGTAGTGGTCAATTGGGTGATGGAGGACCACTAGATTTACAAGGTGCAACTAATGTAATTATTGAAGGTTATTCTTCGATTGGAAATCTGGCATTCGCTGGTGCGACTAGTTTAACATCGATTACCGTAGACTCAGGCAATCCAAATTATTCTTCTGTTGGAGGTGTTTTATTCGACAAATTACAAACTACGCTGATACAGTATCCTTTAGGCAGCACAGCTACAACGTATACCATCCCCTCTAGTGTTACTTCGATCGGTAATAAGGCGTTCGCTAATGCGACAAGTTTAACATCGATTACCATTCCTTCTAGTGTTACTTCGATTGGCAATGGGGCGTTCTTCTATGCGCCAAGTTTGACATCGATTAATATACCTTCAGGTGTTACTTCGATTAGCAGAAATATGTTCATTGGAGCGATAAGTTTAACATCAATTACCTTCGATACTCCATCTAGCGTTACTTCGATTGGCGATTCGGCGTTCTTTGGTGCGACAAGTTTAACAGCGATTAATATACCTTCCGGTGTTACTTCGATTGACGAATATGCGTTCGCTAATGCGACAAGTTTAACATCAATTACATTTGATAGTCCATCTAGTCTTCAAACGATCGGTAATGAGGTGTTCGCTAATGCGACAAGTTTAACATCGATTACCATTCCTTCTAGTGTTACTTCGATTGGCAATGGGACGTTCGCCGCTGCGACAAGTTTAACATCGATTACCATCCCTTCTAGTGTTACTTCGATTGGAAATAATACGTTCTCCGGTGCGACAAGTTTAACATCAATTACATTTGATAGTCCATCTAGTGTTACTTTGATTGACATCGGGGCGTTCGCCTCTGCGACAAGTTTAACATCGATTACCATCCCTTCTAGTGTTACTTCGATTGGAAATAATACGTTCTCCGGTGCGACTAGTTTAAAATCAATTACATTTGATAGTCCATCTAATGTTACTTTTATTGGCATCGGGGCGTTCAATAATGCGACAAGTTTAACATCGATTACCATCCCTTCTAGTGTTACTTCGATTGGCAATAATACGTTCTCTAATGCGACAAGTTTAAAATCAATTACATTTGATAGTCCATCTAATGTTACTTTTATTGGCAACGGGGTGTTCGACGGTGCGACAAGTTTAACATCGATTACCATCCCTTCTAGTGTTACTTCGATTAGCGATAGTACGTTCTCTGGCGCGAGTAGTTTAACATCAATTACCTTCAATACTCAATCTAGTGTTACTTCTGTTGAAGGTGTTTTATTTAACGAATCACGAAGTACGCTGATAAAGTATCCTTTAGGTAGCGAAGCTACAACGTATAACATCCCCTCTAATGTTACTTCAATTGGCAACGGGGCGTTCAATGCTGCGACAAAGTTGACAACGATTACATTTGATAGTCCATCTAGTGTTACTTCGATTGGCATCGGGGCGTTCAATAATGCGAGTAGTTTAACATCAATTACAATCCCTAATAGTGTTAATTCGATTGGTATTTTAGCTTTCTATGGTGCAACAAGCTTGAATTCAATTAATATACCTTTCGATGTTACTTCGATTGGTAATAAGGCCTTCTCTGGTGCGACTAGTTTAACATCGATTACCGTAGACTCAGGCAATCCAAATTATTCTTCTATTGGAGGTGTTTTATTTGACAAATTACAAACTACGCTGATACAGTATCCTTTAGGCAGCACAGCTACAACGTATACCATTCCCTCTAGTGTTACTTCGATTATCGACTATGCCTTCGCTGATGCGACAAGTTTAACATCGATTAATGTAGACTCAGGCAATCCAAATTATTCTTCTATTGGAGGTGTTTTATTTGACAAATTACAAACTACGCTGATACAGTATCTTACAAGTAATATAGATGAAATATATGTAATCCCTATTACTGTTACTTCAATCAATAATAATGCATTCCTACATGCAAAGTTAAAATATGTGTATATGTATCAATCAACACTTACTGCACTTGGTTTACAATATGGAACCGGAAAGAGTTTTTTTGGTAAAAATCTAACTATATTGAGAACTCTAGATATATTGAGCTTATTAATTTCAAAAACTTACATATTATATCCAGGCTGGAATGCTATCGGAACCTCTATTAATTTAATATATCCATCACCGATTAATTCTAATATTAAAGCAATATACACGTATGATAACATTAGCAATACACCTGTCCAAATAGATATTAATTCAGATGTTTTATTAACTGCAAAAAGTGCATATTTTTTTTATTTAAACGGTTCAACTAATACAATAGTTACAATGCAGTAATATTATAAACGTCAGTAATATTATAAACGTCAGTAATATTATAAACGTCAGTAATATTATAAACGTCAGTAATATTATTCGCACTTCGTAATATCATACGTCTTTTTCAACCACGCATGTAATAATTCGATATCGCACTTTTTGTAATCGCCTTTAAAATCGCCGAGTTTTAAAAATTTCGGCTTCTTCATTTTTGCATTTTTATGGAATATATAGTCATCAAATTCCCCTTTTCCCTTACGAATAGAAGTTTCCTTACTAATCACCCGTATCACAGTTGTATTCCCATTGGCAATATCATAGAGGACGTCCGCTACCGTATCCAATTCGAGTATATCAGCTTCCTCCAGAGTTAGTTTTAGGGACTTTTTTTCAGTGCCCCATTCCACGTACCAACCAAACTTGCCCGATTTCAAAAAGACCTCTTTTTCTTTGTATATACCCAAGGACCGGCCTTTTTTGACAATAGTGGGCTCTGACAAAGTGGGCTCTGACAAAGTGGGCCCTGACAAAGTGGGCCCTGACAAAGTGGGCCCTGACAAAGTGGGCCCTGACAAAGTAGGTTCTAACAAAACTTGAGCCAGTGTATATTCCCCCCTACGCAATTTTTCTATATCTATATCCGGTTTCACAGGTTTAAACGTGACAATGTCTTTTTTATTATTTGTATCACCGGTCGGCTTGCTGGTACATTTTAATACCGGCCCATACTTCCCCATGATATACATGTGTTCATTATCTATCCGAAACGTCTCTTTGCCTTTATGTGTTGCATTAATACCTGTGTCTAAATCACTTAAGCACTCTTTACATAGTTCATGCCAGACTTTCTTACCCTGTGCAATATTGTCTAATTGCTCTTCCATTTGTTTCGTATAATCATAATCAAATACAGCTTCAAAATTCGCCAATAAATAATCCAACACCAAGATACCTAAGGGTTTAATAACCAATTTATTTTTCTCATTCCCGAACTCGCGTTCATTTTCCAGCATATTCAATTTATCCCCTAGGAGTTCGTAATCTTGACATTTTATTAAGACGCCCTGCACATTTTCTTTCTTCACATAACCGCGTTCCTGAATTTTATCGATGAGAGCAGAGAACGTCGAGGGACGGCCAATACCCTTCTCTTCTAAAAGTTGCACTAATTTCGCTTCGGTATAATGGGATTTCAATTCTTTTATACTGACTTTTGCCGTGATTTTTTTGTATTTCATTACTGAACTTTGTTTTAAAGATTGTAAATAGGCAAATTCTTTACTTGTTTCTTCGCAACCATTGACACATTTCCAACCCGGAAACACGACTTGCTCGGTGATAAACTTATAAGTATGATGTTGGGGCGCCGTAATCGTCGCTGTCAATCCTTTATACTTGGCATCAGTCATCAAACTTTCGAGTGTATTACTCCATATGAGTTGATACATTTTGGTTTCTTTCACAGTGAATGTGCCATCAGGTAGTTGTTTAATATTTATATTGGTTGGGCGAATAGCTTCGTGCGCTTCTTGGGCTAAATCGACTTTTTTATTTTTTTTATTTTTTTTTGTTTGTTTTTCTGGTTCTTGAGTACAATACGCTTTACAATATTCCTTCCCATATTCCTTTTCTATATATACTACTGCCGTATCCACGAATTCCTCGGCATACTTTGCGCTATCAGTGCGCATATACGTAATATAGCCTTCTTCGTATAATTTTTGACAAATTTTCATAGTATCTTTGGGTGAGGTATGTAAATTTGTACTGGCGCTTTGCTGTAACTTGCTCGTAGTGAACGGACTAGGTGGGGCTTTTATTAGGTCGCGCAATTCCCCATAATTATAGACATGTTCAAAATCAATGCTTTCTTTTAAAAAGGCGCCTATGCCTTCATTAGCATCTATAAAATTATGATTTAAGACAAAGGGTATATTTTTCGCAGTAAAATAACCGGTAGTATTATATTCTTTACTCCCGGGGGACGCTTTAATGGCTTTATAATTCTCATAGACTAATCGCAGGGCGGGGGTTTGACAGCGTCCCGCTGATGTCCCATCTTTCACATTTTTCCACAAAATCGGGGATAATTTATACCCCACTATAATATCCATGACCTGGCGCGCCAGTTGCGCATGAACTATTTCCATATTAAGGTAGCGGTATTCGGATACAGCCGTTTTTAAGGCGGTTTCCGTCACTTCATGAAATACAATGCGTTTCGTGCTATGTATGGGTAAGCCAAAATAATCGCATAAATGCCAGGCGATCGCCTCCCCTTCGCGATCATCATCGGTAGCGAGAAACACTTCCTTTGCCTCTTTCAGAGCTTTCTTAATTTTATTGACTTGGCTCTGTTTGGTTTCACTAATAATAAATGTCGGCTCGAAGTTATTATGAATGTTTATAGATTGAAGTCCATTTAATTCGCGGAAATGTCCATAACTCGCAATGCATTTATTGCCTGGCCCTAAATAGTGTTCGATTTTACCACATTTAGCGGGGGATTCCACTATAAATAGATTATGGGACATGTAGATATATATTTACTAGAGATATATCTAAATCGTTTTATCAACCTTTGGAAAAGGTTGCGCCAAATTCCAACCTACGGAAAAGGTTCAAAACGTAGTAGATCGCGCCAAATTCCAACCTACGGAAAAGGTTCAAACGTAGTAGATTTCACAAAATTTATTCCACTGTTTTCATTTGTTCTTGCATGTCCTTAAATTCTTTCCAAGAAATCTTCTTTGCCTCTACCAAGTCAACCGTCGCCATTTTCTCTCCTGTTTTCTTGTCAATCTTCTCTGCTTTCAGCAATGCACTGTCAATATACATGGCTTTCAGAATCTTCCCGACTTCAAAAGCTCCGGTATGTTGATCAATCAGACCTTCTTCAATATTCTTTAGCACTTCGATAAGCTTTAGCAGAATTTGTAAATTCATTTCATTTTTCTTTACCTTATTAAAAATATCCGTATAATTATTGAATAAAAAACTACACTGGGCAACACACATATCATCAAATTTTTGTGGATTCGATTCACCTATGGTTTTCTCATACTTGGTTTTTAATTCCAATAAGCGCGTAACATCTACGTAAATTTTCTGACTATGTTTTTTCTCTCTGATTTCGTTTGTACAGTCTTCGACATTATTCGCATGGATCATTTTTTGTAAATGAATACGTTCACTGTTATTCATGATTATTATATATAAAACAATAATATATTTATATACTTTTTATAAACGTATATATCTGTTACACTTGTATTTTTTAAAAGTTTATTTTTTGCTATACCTTTTTACACGTTTGAACATATACACTGATTTATTTCTTTATACTATATAGAAATGGACTTGAAAAGTTTAATTTTAAATCCCGAAAAAGAAACAATAAGTATTATAAATTTAGATGAACAACAAATAGGTTATTTTTTATTGGGACAAAATAAAATAAAATTTTTAGGTGAGAAAAAGCCTCCTCCTTTAATTGAAAAACAGGAGAAACAGTGTATTAGTATTGTAATTACTGATGACTCAGCATATTTAGATGATTTTTTTTTGGCTTATGATAAAATCGGTTGTACAAAATTAGATAGTTCTATTTTTTTTAAATTATTTGATGTGATTTTACCAGAAATAGGGATTTATGAATTTAAATTAGTGGACGAATCTTACAAATCTTTAAAGAATTGTTCGTGGTATTTATTTGACATCGGGTTTTTTATAACAGGTAGAACTTATTATGAAAAATATGGTTTTATGAATGAGGAACATAGTACACCTGACGCAAAGAAAAGAATTTCTGAGTTGCGCAATACAACTACATTAAATGAGTTGTATTTAAACGATCAGGACAAATTACAAGAAATATATGATAAATTAATACTTAATAATGATACTTTTAAAGAAGTGTCTTTTGAAGATTTGAAAGAAATACTTTTGAAAGATTTTATTCTAAATTACGTGAAACCTATTTGTGAGTCGGAATATAATAAAGAAACATATAAATTGTTAGCCACAATTTTATATAATATAAAAATTTTTTTAGAAAAAAAAGGTTTTTCTGATAGATGGTTTAGAAAATATTATCCTATTGTAGAAGATAAATTAAAACCAGAAATATTTATAGAATCTGGCGGTAGTCATTTTCTTAATATTGATATAGTAACTCATTCAAAAGGGGGAAAAAGGAAAACTAAAATATATAAGAAGAAATCTAAAAGGAAAACTAAAGGTAAATCTAAGAATTATAAGAAGAAAAATAATAATCATATAAAAACTAACAGGCAGACAAGGCGCATATATTTATGAATTAAGTCTAATCTATAATGATAAATCTTCAAGGGTGTAAATGTTTAAAAGTTTATTTTTTCTATACTTTTTTTTAAAGTATATATATAATGAGAAAATATATGAACAAAAAACGTAAGTATAGAGGAGGCGATGCTTCAACTCCGGAATTAAGTGTCAAACCTTTTGAAACGTATGGTTTTCCAAACGGGGCAAGTTCCGCGAGTCAAGCCGCGTATTTAACTGGTAAAATAAGTTCGGAAAAACAACAATTATTAAATAAGCAAAGTGGCGGTGTGGCAGAAGCAAAAGTATTAGAAGCAAAAGTATTAGAAGCAAAAGTATTAGAAGTTCCCCAATTTCCTAACATTGGGGGCATAAATACTGTAAATAATCCTTCTACTTTAAGTGTATTAACAAATCAGATTGGAATAAATGGTGATAATGATGCAGCGGGGGACTGTTTTGCCACAGATTCATGTAAAAAAGGAGGGACAAAACGTAGAGGTACAAAACGTAGAGGTACAAAACGTAGAGGTACAAGGACAAAGCGTAGAGGGACAAGGACAAAACGTAGAGGTACAAGGACAAAGCGTAGAGGGACAAAGCGTAGAGGGACAAGGACAAAGCGTAAATTTAATAAGCGAAAGTAATATATATATATTACATGATTTCGCTAAGCTATAATAGAACATATATAAAAATTAATCATATATAATATATAACATGACTTCATTAAAATATAATACTTTTAGTGAAGAAACAATAAACCAATGTATTATATGTCTGAATAATTCTGTTGTTTGCAATAATGATGAAGTGACCTTAATGAATAATATGCATTTCTTACAAAAACAATGTGAATGTGTCTGCTACGCACATCACAAATGTATAGAAACCTGGATTAACACTAATTCTGTATGTCCAATTTGTAGAAAACCTATATCCTTTCCCCAAACGAACCTGTCTGAACATAATAAAGATCAAATAATAGTTAATATTTCTCCGATTGAACCTTTACTAGAAAATGAAATAGACACCGAATCCCATAAAAAATGTAGGGACACTATGAAAGTATATATAATTGGTCTGGTGTTATTGTCTATTTTTATATGTTTTTCTAATGTGTATATTTTATAGTTTATAACATTTAATTTATTTATAATCACAATATAATTTAGTATGAAGACTTCTGATTTAACTATAACTATATTTATTCTATGTGTCTTTATAATACTTTATGTATTTAACGTATTGACCGTTGGTATAAACAAAATTAAGGAAGATTGGGCCTTGTATCGTTGTAACCCCGCGGTAATGCCATTCGCCTCGGTTTTCGGCCAAGATACAAGTGCGAACTTTACCTATTGTATTCAAACAATGCAGGGCAATTACATGAGTTATTTGATGCAACCCCTGCAATATAATTTGGGCGTAATTGGCGATATTGGCGCGACTTTAACGAAATCGCTCAATGCTGTCCGCGCCTTTTTCGACAATATACGCAATTTTATAACTGATATAGTGAAAAGTATTTTTGCCGTTTTTTTGAATATTCTCATCGAGTTTCAACGGCTAACTATAAATATTAAGGATTTATTCAATAAATTAATCGGTATTATGGTAACGTTAATGTATACATTAAATGGCTCGATCATGACTGTAACGAGTGCATGGGCAGGTCCGCCCGGGCAATTAACCCGCGCATTATGTTTTCACCCGGAGACGAAAATAAGATTGAAAGACAAATCCCTGGTAAATATAAAGGATATACCTTTAAATTCGGTTTTGAAAAATGGTTCTATTGTTAATGCTGTTATGCATATTAGTAATTTAGATGAAAAAGGGCAATGCATAGAGGCTTTATATAAGGTGAAAGGAGGCGAAGCGCAGGCGGATATATTAGTCTCGGGCAGTCATTTAGTATATGACCCAACTATTCAACGGTTTATTCACGTGGAGAACTTAGAGAATGTGGAGAGAACGGAGATAATGTGTGAAACATTTACCTGTTTAATTACCTCTAATCATATTATACCCATTGGTCAGTGGACATTTCATGATTGGGAAGATAATAATGGATCTGCTTCCAAAGACAACCTTTAAAAAAAGGTTGAACCAAAACCAAAATTATAAAAAGTATATATAGATATGGATACAAATATAAAAGATACTAATATATTTTCAAAAATAAATAAAATATATAATACAAAAGGTTTCCTGGATAAATATGGTTTAGACATATGGACTGCCGTTATTATTTGTTTAGTATTTTTTGTTATTACCTCTTATTTCTACGTTTTAAATAACATTGAACCCATTGTCGCCGACTGGGAAAATCAAAAATGTAGTCCGGCTATCATGCCTTTCGCTGGGCTAATTAACAAAGGTCCCAACGATTCGGCCTTTGATTTTACCGGGAAAAATTTCACCGGTTGTGTGCAAGGAATTTTAACAAATATCATTGCCTACGCCTTCCAACCCATTTATTATATTATGAAAAACATAACGGATGCCTTTTCAGAATTGCTAGGTGCCTTGAATAGCATAAGAGCCGTCTTCGACCGGATACGCAAAACCATTGACGAATTTTCCACAGAGACAATGGGTCGCACAATGAATATTACCATGCCTATCGTACAAATGTTAATTGCAATTAAAAGCATGGGGGGGAAAATGGTCGGCACCTTGACCGCCTCTTTATACACACTAATAGGCAGTTATACTACGCTTCAGTCTTTTTTCCTGCTCATTATTGAATTAATTACCACGATAATAATTATATTAGGCGTTATCATTGCCGGATTAATTGTAGCAAACTTTTTTGCATTTGGTGCTCTTAGCCCCGTAATTGCTTTAAACACAGCAATTTTGATTGCTATTACAATCCCAATGGTTCTGATACACATTTTCGTATCAAATATATTAGCCTTATCTGCAGATAGCATGATGGCAGTGCCCAGTTGTTTTTCAAAACAAACCATGATTGACGTTCGAAGCAATGATTGTGTATCAGTTAAAAAAAGTATTGCTGATATTGAAGTTGGGGATGTTCTAAAGTATGGAGAGAAAGTCACCGCGATTATGAAATTCTCCGCAAAAGATCAAATATTATATGAAATTGATCGTGTGAAAATTACCGGCGAACATCGGCTCTTCCACAAAGAATTAGGCTGGATTAAAGCAAAGGCACATCCTAATCGCATATTGTTGCCCGAATTTAATGAACCTTTTGTTTATTGTCTAGGCACACATACAAAAACATTTGCTTTAGAACATATTCCAGGTCATATACAAATCTATTCTGATTGGGACGATATTGATGAAGACATTCTCAATTCTTTATATTTTGCTTTACCGAATAACTTTAGTAATAAGGATATTCATGCCTATTTAGATAATGGTATTATTGGCTCTTCCGTATTAGAACTGCAGAATGGAAACAAAATAAACATAAGCGATGTAAAAATAAATGATACATTAGTCAATGGAGAGAAAGTATTAGGTATAATTAAAATAGATGCGGTGGATTTAAAAAATATGTATGAATATAAGTATAAAGATAAAACCATTTGTGGATTTAATGTGAGTTTAGACACAAATGAAATAGACACAAATGAAATAGATACAAATGAAATAGAATTACCCCGAGAGAAATATTTATACCAATTATTAACGGATACTGGTGTTTTTTATGTAAATGGAATTCAGATAAGAGATTATAACTATGGGATTGATAAGTATATGTTATAATTATTGTTATAATTATTGTTATAAAAATCGAAGTATTATTTTTATCTACAATAGTATTATAGATAAATGGAATTTACTATTTTAGGACAAAAATTTCGCTTAGAGATTGTTATTATTTGTATATTAGTTGGTTGGTTTATCTGCGCAAACGTATTCTGCTCATGTGCGGGTGGCGCGAAGGAAGGCTTTGAATCCGCATTAGATTTGACAGGTGCGGCTTTAGACTATACTATGGGCACCGGTGTGAAAGGGAGCTGGGATAAAATGCGCCAAGATATTCCACCCAACGTAAACCAGCAATTGGAAGGCAATGTCGGTGGACCCATCCCTTTACCTGAAAATGAATTATTTATTTGGAGAGAAAATAAGAGTGACCCCAATTGTTGCCCGGCGACATACTCGACCTCCACGGGTTGTATTTGCTCTTCGCCCGAACAAATGAATTATTTAAATGAACGCGGTGGAAATCGTACGATTGGATATGGTGACTTTTAAAACAACCTTTGGAAAAGGTTGAGCCAAACATTTTAACTACACGTTTAGTTAAATAAATTAAGACAGCATGTTGAGAAAAAACACACAAACGAAAATAAATACATAATATATAAATGAAAATTTTACTCAGACCGAGTTTTATGTATGAAGTTGGTAATATTCAAGGACATGAAGGTATGATATCTATGACAGAAGAAAATCAAGACGAGCTTAATGAGAAAATTATCTCTTATTTAAGTGAAATATTTCCAGACCCAGGACGCGATATTAAAAGAGTCAACAAAACCAATTATTATACGATAGATGTTTTAAACGATGAAATTGATAATATACAAACCTGGTATGACATTCATTTAGCTGACGCGGTTGCACGAGGGTTCGTGGAAGACCGAGAGTGGATAATTCATTTAAAAGAGGATGTGGATGATCAACCAGATGAGGATGAACCTTTTGCAGCAGAAGAGGTAAGATTCGTTACTGACGTATCCGAATTATATTCGGGTCTTGATTTTGACACTGAAGAAGGGAGAGAATACGTCATGAGATTAGTAAATGTTCATGATGATTTATATCAGGTTGATATACCGGATCTTTTTGCTAAAAAAACAAATTTTATGGGGTTATCGTTTACCCAATCAAAACTAAATAAAAGTATATTTACGGAAGCAATATTACCAATGACGAAATTTAACCAATGTGAACTAAGAGATGCGGATTTTCAGAAAGCTGATTTAAGATTTGCGGAATTTCAAGGAGCGGACTTGGCTGGGGCGAATTTTAAAGATGCGGAATTGCTCTACTGTGTTTTTGATGGTTCCAATTGGCAAGACGCTATAAATTTGGCGGATAATCCAACATTTTTTCAGCCAGCAGCGCCAGCACCAGCAGTAGCACCAGCGCCAGTGACCCAGTCAGTCCCTATTGATATAGCGGTTCCAACCATTTTAAAAAAATTAGTGAAACCCCAACAGAAGGGTAAGCTACTAAATGATGACGTTTGGCAACCGGAAGATGAAAAAAATATAATAGATGCCAAAAATCCCAAAAAATTTAAAAATTGTAGCGAGAAATGGACGTCTCGCCCTAGATTAATCGTGACCAAAGCCGAATACGAAATACTGCCAGCGGAATATGCCGATGTAGACCCGACATTGGTTTCAATGGAAAATGAAGAGATGGATAAAGGGATAAAATTAGGCGAAGATTTATTATTAGAAGATCACGAAGATGAAAAAGAACTGCTTAAGGATTTTTTTGCTGCACAACCCGACGGCTTTTTATTTCGTGTCGTGCAGGTTGAGAAATTTGTTGATATATTAGTTTCAAATACGACTTATCAACCCACAACAATTGACTATTTACGCAATGCGGCAGATTTGGATGTGAACGCGACAGTTTTAGATGTAAACGCGACAAATGAACAAAAGGAAGAGAGAAAGAGAGATTTAATTGTTTATATGTGTGAAGCGGGTAGGATGGGTACAGCGAACAAAAACCGTCCCCTAATTGATATTGGAAAAGCCATTGGTATGGCTACTGAGCGTATTTATGTGGATTTAAATGAATTCAAGAAAATCGTCTTAGCCGATACACGCAAATATAAATGTTATATTCTCTATAAAGATGCGAGACAAAGCGAAAAATATAAATCCTTAACATCGCATAATGTATTATTTAATATCGGTATTATGGATGTTGTTAGTCAACTTCATTGTAATGACAGTGAAGACGGCATGATGTCGGGACTAGTCTGGAGCATAAAAGCCATTGGTGATAATTTGATACAAAGTGAAAGCGTAGAGGGTGGACAACGTAGAAAGCGAAAAACATCTACTATAAAAAATAAAAAATTTACTAAAAAATATAAAAAACATACTAAAAAATATAAAAAACATACTAAAAAATATAAAAAACATACTAAAAAATATAAAAAACATACTAAAAAATATAAAAAATAGTTTAAACATTTTTCGATATATATTACAGTATATATCGAAAAATGGATTCCACCTGTTTAATAGTATCCGTATCTGTTATAGGGGGAGTGTGTGTTTGCGTGTATACTGGGTTATGTTTTTGTAAAAAACATAATTACGTAAGACCTGCAGTGGATACTACAGTAATTCCTAGAGCGGTTTACGAAAATCTTAATAGCCATGTAAAACCACCAGAATATAGTGAGACATATGAACCACCTTCGTATATTGAACCACCTTCGTATATTGAACCACCTTCGTATATAGAAAATCAACCTACAATTATAATATAAAAAATAACCTTACCATTTTATTTTTTATATTTTTATTTTTTTTTTTATATTTTTATATTTTTATATTTTTTTTTATTTTTTTTTTTATTTTTTTTTTATTTTTTTTTTATTTTTTTATTTTTTTATTTTTAATTTGTTTTTTATAAAATCAGTCAGACCATTCCTCCCGTTCTCTTCGCTCCTCCTCATCACGCTTCTGTTTACACACAGGCTTTGGCTTATGTGGAAACCCGCGGTATGTAGTGAGGTCCGTAAGCCACGTCAGAGTTGAATCGTCTGGCAAAGTAGAGCTTGCTATTCGGACGAATCCGGTATTGAATGCATCGTCTGTTTTCGTTTCCATCTCAAAGGTCTTAGACCTCTCGTTCATCGCCCATAGGCAAGACAGAAACGAAACGTTCTTGACAAACACCCACAACTTGTTGACCCAGGGCGGTACAACGTGAAATCCATAGCCTTTGCGTTTAAATTCGGCCTCCGCGGATTTTAATAAGCCTTCTTCGTACGCCGCCCAGCCTTGCAAATTCTCGCCTTTTTCAACAAATGTCTCATTTGGCGAGTTTCCATTGAACTTGGCAAAGAATGCCGAAGCTTTCTCTACTTTTTCTTCACCATAGTACTTCTTGGCATAGGCAATGTACGCTTCCATGAAAACTTTTTTGAAGTCCCCGACGGTTTTGCAGGTCGCGGTCACTTCGGGGTAGTTGACTAACATCCACTGGATGTATTTCAAGGAGCGCTCATTTACATTGCGAGGCACATCCAGCATTCTATATTTCTCAAATTTCGTCTTAGGGCATATGATTTTTTCATATCTTGTCTCGACTTCTTTGGCCCAGTGACCTTTTTCGCGACTATAGTATTCCGCATGCTCTTTCTCTTGTTTTTCTTTTTGAGCGAGGCGTTCTGCGTTTTTCTCAATAAACTCTGCCTCTTTTTTTTGTTTGGCGAGGTTTTTTCGTAACTGTTCCTCCTCGTATTTCTCTAGTCTAGCACGTTCTTGTGGTGACTGTTTCTCTCGTTCCTTGGCTCTATCGGCTTCAATTTCGACTTGTGTCTGCTTTTTCCCTGAGGCGACAGAGGCCCAGGTAAACACTTTCGTTGCGTTCGTTGTAACTGCTTTGCTTGTATCTGCTTTGCTTGTAACTGCTTTGCTTGTAACTGCTTTGCTTGTAGACATTTTCTTGTTTATCGGTTTGGTAATACTATAAATAAATAATTATATATTTAAATCAATTTTATAATTTCTTTAAATAACATTTCAAATTTTTTATAAAATTGATTTACTTTTACAGATTTTATATAGAGTTACTAATAAAGAAATGGCGCAATCTAATGAAACAGCATGTTTCAGCACCGCATGTTTCAGCACCGCAAGTTTCAGCACCGCATGTTTCAGCACCGCAAGTTTCCGCACCAATAAAGCACTATTCAATCATGAAAAATATATGCAAAGAAAAATAGAAAATGAAGGTTTCTTGTTTATAAATACCGAAAGCAATGAAACATTTAAACGTGGCGAGATAAAAGACATCTACAACAATTTAATTTGCTCAGGTGTAATCGTGCCAATTATTAACCCGATTAAAGAAAAAGAGAGAGAACCGTTTGATGATGAACATGCAGTAACTATTGATAATTGTATAGGTAGAATTACCTTGTATTGTCCATTGCAAAAAAGCAAAAAAATACGCATTTATTGGGACCAAATAAACGATATGTTTATGGTCTCGACAGAATCGCGAATTTATTCCGAGTATGATGAAAGATATGATTTATCTACGGTCAATTTTGATCTACTAGATAAACAAAAATGTTATTATTGTACGTATAGCAAAGATAAGGGTGTAACTTTAATGAATATTGTTGACAAGGCGAGACCGTCTTTAGAATGCTCTTATAATATTGAAAATGATTTGGCATTTGAAAATCACGTTGAATGGTTTATTTATTCGAGCAAAAAAGAGATGAATGATAATACAAAAGAAACGGAACTATTTAAAAACGGCGTGTTATGTATTTTAGATAACGGGACGCAATTAGAAATGCGCAGTTTAGCTTATAATTATTATTGCATGTTAGCAAAACCAGAACACATGTCTATCTATATATATTATATTCTTTGCTTGAATAAACATGCAGTGGGAACAAAATTCTCGGGTTATTTCATAAGTTTACTCGAATATGTGCGCGAATTTACCGACGCTTATCCTGAACATACTGGAGTCTGTGACAACATGACGAAAAAAATACGCAATTATATAAATGCGCACGATTTAGAGGAAGATGATGAAGCGATTGAGGTTATAAGTAAACTATTGGAGATGGAGCCGGAAGAATTATTGCAACTCTTACTGAAATATTAAAGAACCTTTTAGAAAAAGGTTCTACCAAAAACTTGTAATTTTAAATAAAAACTAACAATTTTTTAACCAAACATCTTTGTTTTAGACACATACATCCCGAGGAAAATAATAATCATGCCAATATAATCATCGATAGTAGTAGTCAATTTCAACCAGAATTTATTCGACCATAACTGGGCTACGAAATCAAAGACATATGAGCTGAGCGCGAGTTGTGCCGGATTTAAAAATAAATTCCCTATGCGATTGGCCGGAATGGCAAACATCCATTGAACCGAGGCCCAAAACTCCGCAGAGAGGATTTTTTTAAAAATAGTGGCGTCTTTCATAGCTGTAGTCGTTTGCGTAAAAAGTGCAAAATCCATGGTTATACCTGTTAGAATATTCAAGACAATCCAAATTAGTGTGAGTTTGACGTAGTTCATATATACAACCTTTAGAAAAGGTTGCGCCAAAATTACAAACAACCTTTGGAAAAGGTTGCGCCAAAATTACAAACAACCTTTAGAAAAGGTTGAGCCAAATATAAACAACTTTATAAGCAAAGCAAGTAGAAAAGGTTGAGCCAAATATAAACAACTTTATAAGCAAAGCAAGTAGAAAAGGTTGAGCCAAATATAAACAACTTTATAAGCAAAGCAAGTAGAAAAGGTTGAGCCAAATATAAACAACTTTATAAGCAAAGCAAGTAGAAAAGGTTGCACCAAATATACATAATTTTAGGTTGAATTTGGCGCAACCTTTTCCAAAGGTTGTTTTCTAAAGGTTGTATATATAATGTTCGACTTAACAAATTCTTCACGATTTATTCAATATCTGGTTTATGCGATTTTATTTATCATTGGGCAATCCGCCGCCATGTGGGGTTTATATTATACGTTACCTTTTAAAAATCTTTCAATGTGGCAGGCCTACAAAATGGCTATTCCCTTTGCCTGGTTGGATTGGATCTTCATGACTTTAGCAATAAATGTCGGACATACATATAATTTAGTCACGCCTACACAGGATACCTTTGTCTTAATTATTGTGCAATTCACCTTGATTTTAATAATTAACCAGTTATATCTAAAGCAAAATATTTTTAGAAGTGATATTATTGCCTTTTTTATGATTTTAATTGGGTTTTGTATTAGTTTTTTTCATATTTTATCTAAAGCATTAGGTATTGCAGTGCATACGGATACGAAACTTACGGATACGAAACTTACGGATACGAAACTTACGGATACGAATACGAAACTTACGAATAATAAACTTATGGATACGAAACTTACGGATATAAAAGAAAGCAAAGTACATGCTTTCACAAAGATAAAAGTGCATAATGAAATTAATGGTGCATAATGAAATTAATGATGTATAAAAAATGACTAATTAATCCATTTTTATATTTTTTTTATAAATTTTTCATTTTTTATATTTTTTTTATAAATTTTTCATTTTTTATAAACTAATCTATTCAGACCTTTTGCGTAATGCCGAATTTACTTCAACCCACGTATCCATAAAACCGTCACGCAACCGCTGTTTTTTATTTTCAAATATAATAACTACACCCGGAAATGTCTCTTCTGGCTGATCGTCACTGGCGTTTATTGTCACGCTATTATTGCTAATATACTCGAATAGTTCCGGGTATCTCCATATAACAAAATCCGCTGCGGTGTTGTCATCTTCAATGACAAATTTTTTGTAAATTTGTAAGTCTTCTTCGGAAAGTGCGCTGACATCTAATGCGCCATAGCAACACAAACCAGGCGTTTCTTTTTTTTGTTCTGTTTTGCATTGTTCGGCTTTACATTGTTCTGCTTTGCATTGTTCTGCTTCACGCTGTTCTCTAAGTTCCTGTTGGCGGTGTTCCTCAATTTCAATGTCCTGCAAAATTTTCTCTCTGGTAATATGCCCGGATAAGACGGCTTGAACGCTACGTAACATACAGCCCCATGATGCTCCACTGTGCATTCCGTTGCTGTCCAATACATCGCCTAGTTTATTGCTGAGCGCTTTTCTTGTTTCGTCTGTTTCTATAGTATACATAAATCCACCGTCGCCTTCGAAACTTTTAATATATTCACTAAGTTCCGGGTACTCCACCAAAGTATCGAGTGCCTCGATCGTTTGTTTACGTAAATAATTCATATTCACAGTTGGTCTTTAATAAATACTATTAGCTTTAATAATTAAATTCAAATCAATTTTAAAATTGATTTGATTAAATATTTATTATTTTATAGTATTAAATATAATATAAAATGATAGCCAATAACGATATGAAAAATAGCAATAAATTATATGAAAATAAAAATGGAAATAATGTCATAAATGCAATTGCGCAGCATATAGCCGCTCAACCTCAACCTGTTATACAACAAAATATTATACCAACACATTCCCGGGCCGGAGGTTGCGTCGCTTTATGTAATCGGTGTAACTGTTATAATACTGCTTCAACAGATGCCCGCTGTTGTGGTGCCTGTTATTATTGTTGCCCTACCAAGAAAAAAGTCGAAGAACGCTGCGAATGTTGTCCAAATGATTTTGATACCTATTGGGACTCCGGTTATGTCCAGACGAATGTTGGTTACGGAACGGAGGACCCAAATGGACTATGTTGCTGGTGTTGTTTTCCCATTAAATTTCCTGTATTCTTCACGTGTTTCCTGGGGTCCCTCTGCAATAATTATATAAATTGGACGAGGGATACGAATTTGAATTATTTATTCTAACAACCTTTGGAAAAGGTTGCGCCAAATACAAGAAAAAGAAGAAAAAAAGTTGCGCCAAAACATACATATAAAATCATCTATGATTAATTGTTTTTTTGGCGCAACCTTTTTTAAAGGTTGTTTTTTAAAGGTTGTTTTTTAAAGGTTGTTTTTTAATTTTCATACACTAGCACTCTTTTTTTTGTTTTTTTTACGGGTTTTTTTTCCGATTCTTTTTTTTCTGGTTCTATAAGCATTTTTTTAACAACATCACGTTTAAATTCTTGCACACGGCAAATATATTGGTCCAGCGTTAAAGCCGGTGGAGCATCAATTAATTGCTCATACCCTTCGAAACCGGTCATGATAAAGCGAAAGACTTGGACTTCCTCCGTTTGTCCAATACGATGGCACCGGGCGACCGCCTGATCTTCTATCGCCGGGTTCCAATGCGGGCTTACTATATAAACTTCTTTATATGCTTGTAAATTTAAGCCTTCGTTCATCGCGTCAATTTGCCCAATCAGAGCATCGCAGGTGTCGACGAGTATTTCCCCCCGCTCTTTTTTACCGGTCCGTCCGTCAAATTTCAATACACGCATGCCTTTCCCCTGTAAGAGGGTCGCGATTTCATCAATTTCCGCGTGATAATAGCAGAAGATTATTTTGGGTTTGCCGTTATTTTTTCGCGCTAAAACAGTACTTACCACACTGTCTATTTTACTGGATTCGTGCATCGTTTTTCTCACTAATAGCGGCAAGACACAGACTTTTCGAGCTTTAGCGAGGTGTTTAAATGTTTCAGACCCTCCGCCATTATTAGCACCAATTTCATTAGCCTCTGCCTCTTCTATATCGTCTTCACCACCAAGCATCTTTTGCAATATACCGACATTACTAAACGTCAGGGGCACATGAATGTCTTCCGCCAGAGTTTTCTCTTTCGGAAACTTCCACGACACCTCGACCGTAGTTGCATGACACGGGGGCAAGGTAATACCTGCCACTTTTATAGTGCGACGCAACATATACTCATTAATGAGTTGTTCAATATTAGTTTTTATAAATGCCGAGGACGTAAACCCCAGTAAATTATAGAGGTTATATAAATCACCGACACTATTTTGAATAGGTGTACCTGTTAAGAGCCAAGTAATGGCACTTTGTAATTTTTTTCCTCCCGTGAAAACCTTCGTGTTTTTGTTACGCAGGTGGTGGGCTTCATCATAAATAACCCGGTCCCATTGAATAGTATAGAGGGGGTTAATTACGTCACGGGAGAGGAGTTTTTTAGACACCAATCCATACGTCGTAAGCACAATAGGGAATTGTATGATCTGGTCACTGGTCAGTCGCTTCCGTTGACCCCCGTGATAGACTAAGGGCTTCGTGTGAAAGAGTGTAGTAATAATGCTTTCCCACTGCCCTAATAAACTATAGGGCAAGACGATCAGCGTATTTGGCAAGGGATTACTATACACTGTCCCGAGAATCTCAATGGTTTTTCCGAGTCCCATCTCGTCGGCAATAATGCCTCCTTTATTTCTTGCGGCCTGTTCTCTCTGTAGACACCACTTGACGGCGTCTTTTTGATGTTTTTCATGTTTTAATCCGGTAAGGTCGAGCCACTCTTCAAATTTTGTCTGCGATGTCATTTCTTTTTCATATAGTTTGGTAAATACTACTGTCTTTTTTATATAAATTTATATCAATTTTAGTTTTTTTCTCTTAAAAATGTTAAATAATTTTAAAAATAAATAAAAATAAATAAAAAACTTACGCTTTTGCGCACAGTTTTCTTTTTTTGTATAATTTATTTACATATATCGTTTTTTAATACTTTTTCAAAAGTATAAATTTAAAGAAAGGTTTGCTGTTGCCGTTTGTCCAACGCGTCGATTTTTTCCTCAAGCGCACAGATAGTTTGCTCCAGTTGCTGAATACGTTTTTCGTGCGCGTCGCCTTGGCGCGTCGTTGGCCAGTTTTCTTCTTCTAGTGGGAATTCCGGTAACGGTTCATTATATAATAAGGCGTTGTTAAAATGCAACATATTTGATTGCGTTATTTGGTTATACAACCCGCCGTGCAACTGATAGATGGCATACAGGGCACGATCTAATTGTTTTCTCTGGGCAATAACCATATCACGCAAGTCGACATTTTCCTGCTCTATTTCTTCGCGCGATTTGACACGCGAGGCCATTTCTGCTTTGATACACTTGATCGGGTCCGACGTTATACCGCAGGCGCTGAAGGCATTGAAAACATCGCTATATTTAGTAATTTTATCCCGTAGTTTTCTTATCATCGGATATGGTTCTGCACTATCTAATGCTTGATGCAGAACATCCAAATCACCATCGTTTAACTCCCGGATAATATCACAAAATTCTTCGATACAATCTTCTTCTTCAGCGTCCCATACATTTGCCATTTTTCTTTACTTTTGCTTTTGCTGTTTGTTTGACTGAAATACTATTACTTTTATTTATTATTTATATTTCAATTTTATAAAATGTTGCAGGATTTTATAAAATTTTTTATAAAAAAACTAATTTAATTGTTTACTTTTTATATATAAACTTTTTTCATATTTTTAAATTTTTTCATATTTTTAAACTTTTTTCATTTTTTATAATGAACACTCGTATTTATGGTTCGATTTCCAGTCAATGGTTTGACATTTTACCGAACAATACCGAACGGCACCACCACATGCCCCGCCACATTTCAGCGTTTTTGATGACATGCCACAGTAATTACACGTCGGTGGCAACGGTACTTCGATATTCATTTGTTTGCGAACGTATTTAATGGCAGCTTTCCAGCCATGCTTCCACCCATCTTTCCATTCGTAATCACAGCCATCGCAACCAAAATGCTGTTGCGGTTGTTCCTGTTCAACTTCATTTTCATCATATTCCGATCCATCCTCACTGGTTTCGGACTCCGGCACGTAATCCGGATCGTTTTTGTAATCGTCTTCCTCTTCTTCAACAAAGTTGGGATTGTTATTATCCTCTACGGGTTCTCTCGCAACTTCGTATTCTTCTTGTTCGGTTTCACTGCCGTCTTCGCTGGTATACTCTTCCGGAACGTAATCCGGATCTTTTAACTTATCGTCTTCCTCTTCTTCAACAAAGTTGGGAGTGTTATTATCCTCTACGGTTTCTCTCGCAACTTCGTCTTCTTCTTGTTCGGTTTCACTGCCGTCTTCGCTGGTATACTCTTCCGGAACGTAATCCGGATCGTTTTTGTAATCGTCTGCTTGCTCTTCATAAATGATGGTATCTTCATCGTAGTTTTCCATGTTTGCCATGTTTGTTCTTATAAATACTATATAATATAAATTAGTTTTGTATTTCAATTTTATAATTTAATAATTTATAAAGAAAATAAATATCTCAGAAATTTTTCCAGGTTTGGTGATTCTTTTTTCATTTTGGACATTTTTAAAATGTCCTTTTTTCAAAAGGGGCTGTCCTCAGTCCAGAAATTCTGAAAAAACTGGTTTTCCTAGAAGATGGTCTCATTTTTTATAAACAGATGAAAATATTTGTTACCATAAATTTTTTAATATTATATAGAAAGGATTTAGGCGATTTTTCTATTTCCATATAATATAGTAAATGGAAGTAGAAAACTCGCCAAAACTCGCCAATCGTTTTAGTTGTGAAAAATGTCACTATATGTGTAGAAAAGAAAGTGATTTTAATAAACATTTATCAACGCGTAAACATAATGGAAATAAAATGACATATTCTGGAAATTCAAAAATCGCTTACGTGTTTGCATGTGACGATTGTAATAAGTCTTATAAAACATCATCTGGTTTATGGAAACATAAGAAAATATGTTCATTTGAAGAAGAAAACATAACTATATCTAATCAACCTTTAGACACATCATCGAGTGAAATGAAAGTTCTAAGTAATTTGATAATGGAAATGGTAAAAAGTAATAGTGAATTACAAAAACAAAATTGTGACCTGCAAAAACAGGTATTAGATGTATGTAAAAATAGTAATACTAACACCATAAATAGTAACAACAATAACAATAACAAGACATTTAATCTCCAATTCTTCTTGAATGAGCAATGCAAGGATGCTATGAATATTAGTGACTTTGCTAACTCTATTAACCTTCAATTATCGGATTTTGAAAGCGTCGGTGAACTGGGTTATGTCGAAGGCATTACAAAAATCATGTTAGATAGATTGAATAGTATGGATATTTATAAGCGACCAATCCATTGTAGCGATGCGAAAAGAGAAATATTATATGTCAAGGACGATGATAAATGGGAAAAAGAAGAAAAGAATAATCCAAAATTGCGTTATGCCATTAAAACGGTTTCTTTCAATAATATGAAGTTAATGGGTTTATGGAGTAGCACGTATCCGGAAAGCATGGACGGCGAATCGCGTCTTAATGATAAATATATGACACTGATTAAACAGTCTACAGGCGGGAATGGCGAAATCAGCGATAGTGAAGATAAAATTATCCGTAGGATTGCAAAAGAAATATTGATTGATAAAAAGTGATAAACATTTTGCCACACTTTTTTCAAAAGTGTATATTAATATTTTGCCACACTTTTTTCAAAAGTGTATATATAAATGACAACTGAAGAACCTTATGAACTACATTATGGCGCATCGGAAGCATATGATGCATTTGATAGATTAAATTGGTTGGCGGAACTAGGCATAGATGAACATGGTCGCATTATAGTAAAAAGAATTCTTAGCGATCATAATAAACCACTTATTAGTAAATATATTGATCCATCAGACCGCAAATACGATACAGATTTAATTAAAAGTATTCGAAAAAGAAACGCTGAAATAGAACGTCAAAAGCGAGGAGGAAAAACAAAAAGAAGACTAAGAAAAAACATAAGACGCAGTATGAAAAAAAGAAAGAGTATAAGAAGAAAAAAAACTATTAGGAAGAAAAATATTAGCAGAAGAAAAAATATAAGCAGAAAAACTATTAGATAAAAATATTAAGAATCGAAAGTAATATTAGATAAAATTATATATTAATTATATATAATGTTATCCAACAGCAACACGATTATAGAAGCTACTAAAAATGTTGGATATGCAAATGGTGTAGATGTGTGCACAATAAAGATAACCCTTAAAGATACTGAAGGTAATCCTATGTCTTTTTATAATGTGATATTTAGTTGGTCTAGTGCGACCTGTAATGCTAGTCCTGATAGTAATAGAAGAAAATATCCATCTGGCATTGATGGGATAATTGTCTTAAACGTCACTAATTACGCTGAAGAAGAAGTAATTATTACATTAACAGATGATTTAACATCGAATAAAATAGGTGAAGCATTAGTAACATTTGTAGGTGTATCACCAGAATACACAACTATAGAAGTTACAAAAAAATACGCACTGGCAAATAGTGTAGATAGTTGCATAATAAAGGTAACACTTAAAGATACTTTATCAGCTATTATGCCTTCTTATGCTCTACAATTAGCATTACCCCAAGATAATGGATTATCGTATAATACGGTTCCTATAGAGTCTGATTCAAATGGTGTAATTACATTTGACCAGATATACTCTTCAGTTGAAACAACAGTAGTAGTTAACATAGTTGATTTTAAAAGATCTTCTATAATAGGATCTGCAGAAATAAATTATGTCACGTCTATACCCACGTCTATACCCACGCCTACGCCTACGCCTACGCCTACGCCTACGCCTACGCCTACGCCTACGCCTACGCCTACGCCGACACCGACACCGACACCGACACCGACACCGACGCCCACGCCTGATGAAACTACGCCGACGCCGACGCCGACGCCCACGCCTACGCCCACGCCTACGCCCAATTCCACCTCAATTTCAAGCTCTTATACGTTATATCCCGGATGGAATCTTATAGGTGCATCAGTTAATTTAACAGTACCCATTCCTATTGATACTAATATCAGTGCAATATATACTTATAATAACAGTATAAATCAACCTGTCAACTTGGATATTTCCCAAGCGGTTACCTTGAAAGCAGATAATGGTTATTGGTTTTATATTACAGGGACAGCTAATATATCCGTTATTATAATAAAATAAAAATATAATACTGTAGAATTTGCAAGTCTTATATTTTATTCGTTTGAAAGTTTCTCTTTTGCTGTACTTTTTTGAAAGTTTCTCTTTTGCTGTACTTTTTTGAAAGTACTATGAATACATATTCTGCCAGGAGCCAGACTCACTACTCTTCTTTATCAATTTATCCACGATTTGCGGGGTAATCGTTATTGGAAATTCCACTTTAATCGACATATCACTTTCAAATAAATTCGTCCCCGGTTTCATTAACCGGTACAAATTCAATTTCGTGTGAATAATCTCCAAGCACCGCTTCAAATTGCGGACGCCATCTTCTTTGTGCGTATGCGTGTTAATAATATGTTCAATCGTTTCCGTCGGCAAGAGAATTTCTTCCAGCTTAAACCGCACTTGCTCCCGAATCGTTGGCAGTAAATAATCTGTCGCAATAATCGTCTTCTGAGGCAGTTCATAACCTTTGGTCATAATACAATGCATTCGGTCCAATAAAATTTTGTTGACTTTACTCCGGTCATTGTAGCTGAAGAAGAACACACAACGACTCAAATCGAAATCAAACTCCGCAAAATATTTATCATGAAACTTACTATTTTGCGAAGTATCCGTCAGGTGCGTTAAAATGCCGACAATTTCATCGCCCTTCGGGGTGTCACTGATTTTATCTAATTCATCGAAGTAAATAATCGGGTTCATGCTTTGGCATTGAATGAGTTGTTTGACAATGAGCCCACAGTTCGAGCCTTCGTATGTGTAGGAGTGCCCTTCGAGACAACTGCTGTCGGTCGCGCCCCCCAAAGGAATAAAGACAAATTCGCGGTTCAATATTTTACTGATACCTTCTTTCACCAGAGTCGTCTTGCCTGTGCCGGGCGGGCCTTCAATCGCCACCGAATTACCGATGGCGTCCGGATTCGTGATCCATTGCCCCACCATTTGCATCACCTGGAGTTTCACGTCATTTAGTCCATAGACGGCTTTATCCAGCGTATTTTTCGCCTGCTCCATAAAATCGTGACACTTTTCCACACCGTCTTCAATCCGCACCGGTAAATGATTGATTTTATTGAAGGGAATACGCATGAAATCGTCGACCCAATGCCGGATTTTATTGTACTCACTACAGCCGGGCTCCATGTTTTTCAAAGAGGAGAGTTTATTGTAGGCGGAGGCTTTAAAACGAGAAGGTATATTGGCTTCTAATAAAGCGAGGCGATAAGGCTTTTCAATATCAATAATAGATTTAATATCTTCCATTTGCTGTAAGACGATTGCTTGTTCTTCCAAAGACATTTTTTCTTGGAAATAGTTGAGGTCATTCATGACATTTTTTTGTTGTAAGAGGTCTCGGAATTTTAAGGTATTTTTATATTTGCGTTTTTTGTATAATTTACTCGCATTTCGTCTCTGGTTTTCGATGGTTTTTTTTCTCTCTTCTTTCTTATTTCGGAAGCGCATATTTTTAGTGGGAGGCTCCGTCTCGTCAAGATAAGTATTCGTGTCCAAATTCATATCGTCTGCACATTCGCACTGACACATGTCTTCATCGACAGCGTCTAGTTCGTCGTCATCGGTGTCCATTTCATTTGTATCTTCTTCGTCTATTTCATCATTATATTCATCTCTTTCCGGGTCATATTCTGAATCATCCGAAGAATAATAATCTTCATATTCATCCATGTTTTTATGATCCATCGGATTAACGGTGAAAATAATATTGAAATTAGACATTTTTCCTGGGCTTATAGGCGCTTCTTCTACAAAACTTTTATTTTTTTTACCGATACGTATAGAATTGGGTCCAGTTAAAATGTCTCGCGGTTCAGGTGCACCTTCACGATTAAACGTGCGTTTTTTATTAGCACCAACCCTATCACGCATATATTTAGACGGAAATATTTCTGCTAGTAGACTTTGAAAATCCTCCTGGTTAATACCAGAGCGTTTTTTATCTTTCACAATAAAGTCGTCATCATCTTCCGATAAAAGGTCATCTTCATCGCCTGACCTATCTTCTTCATCACATGACATATCTTCATCTATCGAAATATTTTCATCGTCTGTTTCCATATATTCATCGTCTGACATATCTTCGTCAGATACATCATCATCGGAAGATTCATCACGTTTATAAGATTCCTTTATATTTAATTTACTGCGTGTAGATGCCGCCGGACCTAGTTTTTCCATGAGTGAATCTTTCTTTGCGCGAGTATTGTATGTATGGGACATAATAGAATATAATAGTTAATATTTATATATTAATTAATATCAATTTTATTAATAATTATTAAAATTGAATTAAAACAATCTAAATATTATTATGTTAATATAAGAAGTATCATGGCTCAAAACACAAAAGGTATCATGCAAAAGAAAACGGCTTCCAAAATTATCGGTATTCAATTTAGTATTCTCTCCGATGAAGAAAAACGGAAAGCCTCCATGGCGGAAATAACCAGCCGGGATACCTATGTAAATAATAAACCCGTCATTGGTGGCTTATGTGATCCGCGAATGGGGGTGCAAGATCCTGGATTTATTTGCCCGTCAGATGGTTTAGACCATATTCAAACACCGGGTTATTTTGGCCACATTGAACTCGCCAAACCAATATTTTACATCCAATATCTCAGTACCATTATGAAAATTTTACGTTGTGTGTGCATTAAATGCAGTAAGTTACTGATTAGCAAGACCAAATACAAGCATATTATGGTGATGTCCGCGGAAGACCGGTGGCAATTTGTCTTTCCGATTGCCAGTAAAATTAAGCGTTGTGGCGAAGATACAGGCGATGGCTGTGGCTGTAAGCAACCGAAGAAAATTAGCAAGGAAGGCTTGGCAACATTAAATGCCGAATGGGATAATATCGATGGCTTAACAGGCGACGATTCAGCGCGTCTGAATATGAATTTAACCCCAGAAATTGTCTTAAAACTTTTCCGGCGGATTACGGATGAAGATATCACGTTTATGGGCTTCAGTCCACTCTGGTCGCGTCCGGATTCGATGATTTGTCAAGTCATGGCGGTCCCCCCGCCCGCTGTGAGACCTTCCGTAAAAGTCGATTCACAACAGCGGAGCGAAGATGATATTACCCATATTTTGGTAAATATCGTGAAAACCAATAAGACTTTGCAAGAGAAAATCCAAGCCAACGCGAATGCAAATGTGATTAATGATTGGACCACGGTCTTACAGTATTACGTGGCGACACTCGTGGATAATAAAATTCCCGGCGTGGCAGCGGTGGCCCAGCGCTCGGGGCGCCCCCTCAAGTCGATTAAAGAGCGGCTGAACGGGAAGCACGGGCGCGTGAGGGGTAATCTCATGGGAAAACGCGTGGATTATAGTGCCCGGTCGGTTATTACACCTGACCCGAATATCGGCATCGAAGAATTGGGCGTGCCGATGAAAATTGCGCAAAATATTACCAAGCCAGTAATCGTGAATAAACGCAATCGACAATTCTTACAAAAACTCGTGCAAAATGGTCCGGATGAATACCCCGGGGCGAAAATCTTAGAAAAGAAAAATGGCGATAATATTTCCTTGCGTTATGTCGACCGCAATTCAATTAAATTGGAAATGGGTGACATTGTTCACCGGCACATGATGGATGGAGATGCCATTCTCTTTAACCGGCAACCGACTTTACATCGGATGTCCATGATGTGCCATATTGTTAGAGTAATGCCCGTAGGCGACACGTTCCGAATGAATGTCGCTGCGACCCGACCCTACAATGCTGATTTTGATAAACTTATTCTCTGTCAAAAACAGGAGGCGTGAAAAGCGTGCAACCTCCTAGTAAGTAAATTAATTATATATATATGAGGCAAATTATTTAGATTTAGTTAAACACACTTAAAGAAATAGTAGTTAGATTATAAAAATGGTAGAAGTTACAAAACCCGAAATTGTCAAACGATGTTGTTCAAAATGCGGTGAAGAGAAAAATCCTGATAGAATTGTTAAAAATCGTAATATATGTAAAGATTGTTGCAATAAAAAAAAGAAAGAGACTTTAGATAATAAAGTAGTAGAACCAACCGAGCAAAGGACGTGCACCGGTTGTAACATAGTAAAATGTGTTACTTTATTTATTCGTAAGGAATCTACAAGATGTAAAGATTGCAATAATTTTAACCGACGAAAACAATATGAGGAAAAAGAAGAAGTTCGTATAAGGAAAATTACTGATGCTACAAATCATAAAAAAAAGAAAAAGGCTATTAGAGACGAAATTAAGTTGGCTGAGCTTACAAAACTAGAAGAAGAAATTGGTCAAGACAATACAATATGCAAATATTGTAATGAGGTAAAGGCTAAAACTCACTTCCGTCATAATAGACTTAAATGTAAAGATTGTGAAAGAGATGATCCTATTGATAAACTCAAACGTTATGTTCGGTCAAGAATACATAGTTGCTTGAAGGGCAATAAAACCAAGCATACGCACGAGTATTTAGGATGTAAGCCACCAGAATATATAAAATGGCTCTTATCTAACACAAATAACTTTACATTAGACAATCATGGTCAAGTATGGCATATTGATCATGTAATTCCTTTATCGAAGTTTAACGTTGAAAATGACGAAGAATGTTCAATTGCATTTAATTGGCGAAATACAATGCCTTTACTTGCAAAAGAAAATTTGTCGAAAAATAATAAGATTCTGAAACCACAGATAGAACAACATTTAAAAAATTTAATTAGCTACCATATAGAAAATAGTATAGAACTGCCTCAAATATATATTGATTTATTTGCGAAACACCTTGCAGCGGGAAACCCCTTAGAGCCCTAACTACCACCTTTTATGAGAAATTGTAAAAGGGAACACGGTTAATAGCCGTACCCAATGGTAACAATGTTAGGGATTGGGCAATCCGCAGTGAGACTACCTAATTCCGATATACAATAACTTCTTCAGAGGAAGATTTTAAGAAACCTCGGTTTCTTATATGATAGGAAATGGTAGCCCTTCAACGACTGAACGGGTGTTGGTGAACAATGATGGTCTAATCAACCTGAGTTTGCTTAAGATACAGTCTGGCCCCTTGTGAAAGCTAGGGGATCCTCATTGGGAGATGAGATGAATTTACACATGCCACAAGACCCGGAAAGTGAAGCCGAATTGAGGAATTTGGCGGCAGTGACCTGGCAATTAGTTAGCCCAGCAAATAACAAATCTATTGTGGGTATATTTCAAGATTCGCTGTTAGGAGCGTATCGTTTTACTAGACCAGATATTAATTTTACGCCACGTCAGGCCATGAATTTACTCATGTGTTATGATAAGGTAGATGTATCAAAATTACCACAAAAAAAAGAGAAAAAAAAGGGTATTGAAGAAGCAACAATAAGCAATTTCAACATCCTCTCACAAATCATGCCTCCCATGACGGTGAAGCACAAGACCGGCAGATTTGATGACAAAGAAGATTACAAAACCTCCAACAATGTCTTGGAAATAAACAACGGTGAATACGTCCGCGGACAAATGGGCAAAGACATTTTCGGTGACGGCAGTAGTGGCTTGATCCAGCGCATTGCCAACGATTTCGGCAATAAAGAAGCCGCCGGTTTCATTGATAATGTGCAAAATATTGTAACCGAATATATGAAATCCAGCGCATTTAGCGTAGGCATTAGCGATTTAATCGCCGACAAAAAAACCAACGATGAAATCGTAAAAGCCATTATTAGCAAAAAGGCCGATGTGAAGAATTTAATCGACCAAATTCACCTGGGTATCTTTGACAATAAAACCGGTAAATCCAACGAAATCGAGTTTGAAACCCAAGTCAATAATATTCTCAGTAAAGCCGTCAATGACGCCGGCAAAATCGGCAAGAAGAGTTTGAATTCAGAGAATCGTTTTGTTATCATGGTCAATGCCGGTTCCAAAGGCGGTGACTTGAATATTTCCCAAATGATTTCGTGCGTGGGCCAGCAAAACGTCGACAATAAACGTATTCCGTACGGGTTTGAAAACCGTACCTTACCGCATTTCACGAAATTCGACGACTCGCCATCGGCCCGCGGGTTTGTCGAAAACTCCTTTATCTCGGGTTTGACGCCGGAAGAACTCTTCTTTCACGCTATGGGTGGTCGTATCGGTATTATTGATACGGCCGTCAAAACCTCGCAAACCGGTTACATTCAACGGCGCTTGATTAAAGGTTTAGAAGACTTGAAAGTCGAATACGATATGACCGTGCGCAATAATCAAAACAAAATCATCCAATATTCTTACGGCGAGGATGGGTTTGACACAGTCAAGGTCGAGAAACAAATGCTCCCGCTCGCGCAGATGACATTGGAAGAAATTTATGGCCACTTTCAAATGCCCCTCGATGATAGTAAACAGAATGACATCTTTACCACGGCCTACACAAAGCCCACCATTAAACGTTTAAAGAAACAGAGTGGCGATTTAGCCGGAAAATGCAAAACCCTGATTGATATGATGATTCAGGTGAGAGCAGACATGATTAAGAACGTGTTTGGCAACAAGGACAATAAAGTTGTGCAACTGCCCGTGGCCTTCTCTTACATCATCAACAATATCAAAGGCCAACAATATATTAATGTGAATTCCATGGTGGATATTACGCCCATGGAAGCCTTTGAGATTATCGATAGCGGTTTTAATACCATCGCTCTCATTCACTATGTCCCACCTACGGCACTCTTCAAAGCGCTCTATTATTATTATTTGAACCCCAAGGACTTATTAATGGTGAAACGCTTCAACCGAAAAGCCTTGGTCATTCTCATCGATACGATAGTTCTCACGTATAAGAAAGCGATTGTGGCCCCAGGCGAAATGGTGGGCATGATTGCCGCCCAATCGATCGGTGAACCTACTACACAGATGACCCTGAATACCTTTCATTTTGCTGGGGTAGCCAGTAAATCGAACGTCACGCGGGGTCTGCCGCGTATTGAAGAAATATTGTCTTTATCGGAAAATACCAAAAATCCCTCCTGCACTGTGTACCTCTTCCCCAATGAAGAACAGGACCAAGAAAACGCCAAGAAATTAATGCATAAATTAGAACACACCAAGTTACGCTCGATTGTGGAGACCGTGAAGATTTGCTTTGACCCCGATGATATGCATACTTTAATTGAAGAAGACAGTGAAATCATGGAACAATATAAAGAATTTGAAGCCCTTGTCGACGATTGCAATAGCACAGAATCAGCAGAAGAAGAAACAACAAATGAAGGCAAATCCAAATGGATTATTCGCCTCACATTCAACGTGGAAGAAATGCTCGATCGCAATTTGACGATGGATGATGTACATTTTGCTATAAAGAACGCCTATAGAGACCAAGTGTCCTGTGTCTTCTCCGATTATAATAGCGACAAGTTAGTCTTTCGCTTACGCTTAGTTAATGCATTGGGTAGTAAGAAGAAGGGTATGGTGAAACAAAATCCCCTCGATCAATCCGACGAAATATATTTATTGAAAACCTTCCAAAATGCACTGCTCGACAATTTGATTTTGCGTGGTATTAATAATATTGGCAAGGTCATTCCGCGCAAAATTATTGATAGTTTGCTGCCCGTGGATGGGAATTTTGTGAAGAAAGAAACGTGGGTGGTGGATACCGTCGGGACAAACTTGATGGATCTCTTATCACTCGATTATGTTGATACAACCCGCACTTATACGACGGATATTCAGGAAATCTATCGGGTGATGGGCGTAGAAGCCGCGCGCCAATCGATTCTCAATGAAATTAGTGAAGTGATTGAATTCGATAGTACTTATATCAACTATCACCACTTGAGCGTCCTGTGTGACCGGATGACCTGCAATGATAAACTGGTCTCGATCTTTAGGCACGGGATTAACGGGGATGATATTGGGCCGATTGCGAAAGCCTCCTTTGAAGAAACGCCGGAAATGTTCTTAAAAGCGGCACGACACGGCATCCTCGATACGATGCGCGGTGTCTCGGCGAATGTGATGTGTGGTCAAGAAGGCTATTTTGGAACGAGTGCCTTTCAGGTCATGCTCGACTTGGATAAAATAACCCAAGTCACAGCCGAAGAATATGTCGAAGAAGACGATTCAAAGTTCATTGAGGAACAATTCGAAGGCCTGAAGAAAAGCGAAGAAGGCGTCTGCTCGATTGACAATTTGACTATACACAGCAACGCGATAAATATCTTACCGGTTGATATGGGCGCCGACAATGGATATGAATTGGGGTTTTAAACGAAGAAGAAAAAATATATAAAATAAAAATATATATTTTTATTTTATATTAATTCTCTAATATATAATGAAAATATTAGTATTTATGTCAGATAACAGACCTATTACTTCCGATTTATATAATTCTGAATATAATAGTTTAGTTGCTGTTATAAATTATGAATATTGTTAAAAACATGGATATGACTTTATATATTATAGACCATATTTATTTAATAAAACTAATATAACATTATATAATTGTATATGCCCAAATACTAAAGAACTAAGACATGCTGCGTGGTCAAAATTATTAAGTACACAATTAGCATTAGAGTTAAATTATGATTATGTAGTGTATATCGATAGTGATTGCATTTTCAAAGATACTACTAAAAAATTAGAAAATTTTATAAAACCTTATCTTAATAATGATGTTATTTTTTTAAATGATAAGCCTTGGTATACTCATATGCCTAATTCAGGTTTTTATATTTGTAAAGTATGTGACAATACAAAACAATTTATAACTGATTGGTACAATGTTAATATACCAGAAAAAAATTATCATCATGCATGGGAACAATGCGCATTATTTAAAATATGTAAAAATTATAATATAGCTGTTGTTGATTCAATGATGTTTTTAGAAGAAGAAGGACAATTTTTGAGACATATTTATTCAGCTGAGAAAAATATTAGAATACCATATTTCAAAAATTTTATTGAGTTAAATAATATTAATTATAATGAGAATATTTTGAACATTTATTCTGTAGATTATGATTCAAACCACAATGATTATTTTAATAATAATAGTATTATTAATAAATCTTTTATATGGAATGAAAAATGTATAACATTTTTACCAGATGGTATTATTAATAACAAAAATGGAGGTTATTATATACTGTTAAATGACTACACTCTTAATATCATTATTAATTGTAATGAATATAGATTAGAATTTAACAAAGAATATACAGAATTTACATCAATTAAAAAAAATGATAACATTATTTCTAAAGGAATTACCACAGATAAAGTTTAAATATTCGATATTCTTGCAAAATATGTATAATAATATTTAATTTATATACCTATCATTTTAAATATTTTTTCTTTTGAAAGTTTCCACGTAAAGTTATGTTTATCAGAAACACCACCAGATAATACTAAATAATTATCTATCTCTATCATTGTCATTATAAAACATAAATTTTTGTTAATATATTTATTCACTATGGCAGTTTGACAAAAATCAATTGGTATTAAATTTTTATCCAATATTACCATGTAATGATTATATCTCCATTCATAATTTAATTTAGTATGAATCAAATATATGTAAACGTCTTTTTCTTTAATGTATATTGGATTTGTTGAACCACCTGTTGAGATTTTTATATCCGATCCAATATATGTTGTAAAATATACTTCATTTTTAGGAACATTTTTTGGGATTGTCCATTCATTATCAATATATTTACTAAATTGTAATGTACTAAAATCATTGCATTTGTATACAATATAACGCGGCATTGTTGAATAAATAAAGTATAGTTGCCCATCTTTTTCAAGAAATAACCAATTTTTTTCCCATATGTGTCTATCAGGAGTACCGAAGGATACTTTATTATATATATCAATAATTACATCACCCAAAAATTTATAATTTTCATCTAATATAGCTACTTTTGTATTAAAATTAATATCAATATATGATACACTTAAATATGATTTATTATTAAATGAAAAATATCTAAAATCTTCGAATTTAGCAATATTATTGTAATTTGTAATAGGTCTTTCAACTTCAGAAATAATATCCAAATTATTATCAAATGTTATCTCTAATAAAGATCTACAGTCACCAATGCATTTCATAAAATTTGTTCTGGAAGTGTCCTTATCTAATCTACTAATACCTGAATATCCATTAGTAGTTTTCATAATTGTTAAATTATGTGATAGACCTAACTTAGACATTTCATATTCTGTCATTTTTTTATTAGGGTACTGAAACCTCCAACTCCCGGTAAACATATGAACTATATATATATCTTCATTAGAACAGTCAAACGGATCTGAAAAATTTTTATACGCTCCTGAATGACATTGGTTAGAACCAAACTTATTAATATTAAATAAAATAGATTTGTCTTTTTCTATATCTTGTTTTTCTAATAATAATAAATCACTTCCAGAAAAATAAGAAACAGCATGTTTAGTTATTCTACCAGGTCCAGTATTATTCAAAACATTATTAGCTATCGGGTTTAAACATATATCTATAATTAAATTTTTAAAGAAAATATGTTTTGGCATAGCAGCAAATGACCAATTACATACAGAAATAACTTTATTATTCAAGGTATATCCAATTTTATCCATACCAAATTGACGTGCATATTCTAAATCAAGATTTGCTTCTATACCTAATATCAAATCGTGATGTTTTATCCAATTATCTAAAGGGACATTACAATAAGTATCTGAATCTGCATATACGCCACCAAATAAATAAATAATACAATATCTCCATAAATCAGTTTTTTCACCTCCATTTGTTAAAGATAAATAATAAGCTAATACATCTACACCTAGTTCAGATATTAGGAGTTGATTATTTGTTCTTATACATGATAATAAATTATCATCATCATTGTAATTTATTTTCCAATATGGATTTTTTTTTGTAAATGACTGTACCATATAATCATTTATATCCATACAATCTTTTGCTGTATAATATATATTTCTTGGTATTATTTGATATAAAATATCATTCTTCCATAAATCGTAATAGGTTGGTAATTTTAATACTCTCATTTCATTATTTTTTTCAGGATATTCGGTATAAATAATAGATATATTATTCATTCTAATAGTTTTAGTAGTCCAATCATGAAATAATAATCTAAATGTATAATCACCTAATTTATTAATACCTAATTCAAAATCCGTTCTATTTTTATCTAATACTCCGCATACGTTATGTATAGTTTTACCAAGTAATGCTGGCCCTGTTAGATCTAAATAATATCCTCTTTTTTTAATTTTAACATTATTTACAATAGAATCTATTTGTTCTTTCATAAATGGATGTCTAGGAATAGATGCTATAAACCCATTGCATATAAATATTTTTGACATAGGATCATCACGTGCAGCTATAAATATATCATCTTTTGTAATTAATTCTCTAAATGGTTTTAAACATATCATATCTGAATCAACATATATTCCACCTTTTATATATAAAATACAGCATCTCCATAAATCAGCTTTAAATGCTCCAGGTATCAATGTTAAGTACGCATATAATACATCAGATGAAAAATGTTCTTCAATAAATTTAATTCTATCTTCATTAGAAAAATAATAATGTTCATAATCATAGTTTATATCTTTAAATGATTGCATTGCTTTATATAGTCCATCTGGTACATCATATGTTTCAAATGTCTGATATATAACTCGAGGTATTTTTTGTTCGGTAAGTGGTTGTATATCTTTTATATTATTATCTTTATACTCTACATCTATTAATAATGTTGATCCCCAACCACCAACGAGTACATCAGATCTTCTAATTTTTAATTGATTATTATTAATTAAAGTAACTTCAAAAGTATCAGGCCAATCTCCAATTTTCCTAGGAAAAAATCTCGGAAGATTATACACTTGGTTTAAATCAATTATTTTAACATTATCATTAGATACACCAGCATTAATAATTGCTTTATTTGTTGATGTTTCACACGATCTAGAATAATGTTCTAATTTCATTATATATTTATTATATAACATATATATTTATACTATTATATATGTTATATAATAGTATATAGATATTATACTATTGTCTAATATTATATATGGATTATGTAGAAGTAGATGATTATCATGAAGGAAAAAAATGTAAGTTTTATACTATTGAACATTGTTATATAAGTAATATTATAAGAACCAACTGTGTATGGGAGAAACATTTACATTCTATATTTGAAAAATATATAAACAATGAAAGTATAGTTATAGAAGGAGGTTGTCATATAGGAACACATACACTTAAATTATCATATTTGGCTAAACATGTATATGCATTTGAACCTTTGATTGATTCAAATAATGTATTAAATAAAAATTTACAATTAAATGAAAGAAATAATGTTACTTTATCATCAGATGGTTTATCCGATAAAATAAGCAAAACTTTTTTCCAGTGGACTTCTAGTAATAATCCTGGCGCTTCTGGTTTAGCAAATAATCCGATGGGTTTTCCGGTTAATTGTAGAATAATTACAGATGAGGAACCTGTAAATCTAACTACAATTGATTCATTAAATTTAGAAAAACTAGATTTTATTAAATTAGATGTCGAAGGTTATGAAACTTTGGCTATTTTTGGTGGAATGAATACTATTGTAAAATGTAGACCTGTAATTACTTTAGAATCATGGTCTTCACATAATGGAACGGTTGATATTGAATATACAAAGAATAATTTTAAACCATTAATAGATATTGGATATAAAATAATGCATATATCAGGTCCAGATTTTTTGTTTTTACCATAAAAACTTATATATTATTATAAGTAAATAATAATATTTTGTTAATATATTATTAGTAAATAATATATAAACAAAACACTATAAACTATACTATAATGAACACCATTTTCGTTCAAATCGCCTCCTATCGAGACCCTGAATTACTACCAACTATTAGAGACTGTCTTAAAAAAGCCAAGAATCCTGAATTACTCTCATTCGGTATTTGCTGGCAACACGCTGAAGAAGATGAATGGGATAATCTTCACGAGTTTATCGATAATCCGCAATTTACAATTATGGATGTGCCTTGGAACGAAAGCAAGGGGGCTTGTTGGGCGAGACATAATATTCAAAACATGTGGAAAGGAGAGAAATATACCCTGCAACTCGACTCGCATCACCGATTTATCGAAAATTGGGATGAACGTTTAATTGAAATGATGACTCAAACCAACTCATTAAAACCAATTATAACAACGTATGCCGCGCCATATAATCCCAAAGAGGAAACCTTAACACAGCACGGGCCTTATAATATGATTGGAAAATTTGCGAGTGACATAATTCTCTTTACCCCAGCAAGTATTCCTAATTATGAAAAATTACTGAAACCTATACCAGCTAGGTTTGTGAGTGGTCATTATTATTTTACATATGGTGTTCATTGTGAAGAATGTAAATATGATCCGGAACTATACTTCACTGGCGAGGAGATTTCTTTGTCAGTACGATCTTATACATTGGGATATGATTTATTTCATCCACATAGGACCATCATCTGGCATGAATATACTAGAGCCGGACGAACAAAACATTGGGACGATTTTGATAGTAAAAAAAAAGCCGAAGGCATAACAAAACAAGTTTGGTCGGATATTGATTTTAAGAGTAAAAATCGCGTGCGAGTCTTGCTGAAACAGTTAGCTGATCCAAATATTGATCTGGGTAAATACACATTAGGTATAGTTAGAACCTTGGAAGATTATGAATTATACGCCGGTATTAATTTCAAATTAAATCTAATGCATGCAGATTCGGCAAAAGGCAAAAATCCCCCTATTAATGATTACGATTATGATTGGACCGTAGCGAATACTGAATACAGTTATACATTAGATATTCCCCAAATAGACATGACAGATATGAGTTTTATATGTGTATGTATCGAAGATGCACATAATGTTAGTTTATATAGAAATGATTTGACGTCCTATGTAAGTAAATTATTTGTCTCTATAAAATCGCATTTAACGCCAACTAAATGGATTTTTTGGCCCCACTATAAGACTACAGGTTGGGGAGATAAACAAGAATTTACCCTTTAATTATACTATTTATTGTTAAAATATAATTTTATATATTAACAATTTATTCAGTTAATACTACTTTTTTTCCTTTCTTTTTTCCAGGCACAGGTTTTATCTCAGGGAAAATTACTACAGGCTCGATTTCCTCTTCTATAACCATTTTCACCTTTTTCCCTTGTAATTTTTTGGTCGCATCCCATAAAGACACACTATTAAAGTAATCGATTAGCGCATTTGCATTAATATTTTCTTTTATACTGTCGGCAAAGTCCGCTTTAAGTGCTGTTAAGGGTAATTTATCATTGTAAGTGGGCGCCGCCACCATCCGGTAACTATTTGGTACATCATGTTTGATACCCGGGGTATGAATAAAGAAGAAACTGCCTGTACCGTCCGAATTCGCCACGAGGAACTTCTTACCATTTTCGCCTAATTCCGTCCCCGAGAAAAAGACAATAGGCAAATTATAATGTTTCGCTAGGAGCCAAATGTCCAAATTCGTCATGTAATAGTCTTCGCTCATAATTATATTCGCCAAAGTGGTCTTGAAATAAATGAGCTGTTTCGCAATTTTATGTTTTCCTTGCATCTTTAGCGTCTGTATTATTTCAAATTTATAGTCTGAGTAATATTTATCGTATTCATCAACCAGGATCTCTTTCAAATTGTGCTTACTCAATTTGCTATTTTTCATAATAATTAACATAATATCAAAGGTGCATAAGGCCGGACTGTCATTGAAAATGATTTCTACACTGTTTTCCGGAAATAGCGGTTTCCAATACGTGGACGTTATCACGATAGAGGTGGGGTCGGGGCATTTGGCTTCTACATTTGTCGGGACTATTACATTTGGACCTATTACATTTGGACCTATTACATTTGGACCTATTACATTTGGACCTGCTACGCTTGTTGGACCTGCTACGCTTGTCACTTCTGCCACCAATTCATTCGAATACGTTTGACTCTTAAGGGGCTGCGCCGTATCATATGTATTATTTTTAATATAGGCATTTGTCGGCGCAATAATTAACCCCTCAAAGTATTCCTGAGTAAGCAAAGATTGCAGTAAAATAATCTCCGTCGAATTTAAATTATACTTCACCGGGGTAAAAGAGAGAAACACGTTTTGCTGAAAAATAAAAGACTTAATACGATTATAGCGGATCAATTCGTCACTGAGTTTCCCGAAATACACGATAGCATTATCCGTGCCGTTAATCAAATTTGTTTTGGGCAGAATAAGCGCACAAGAGCCATCCTGCTTTTCCAGGCAAAATTTACTCGCTCCGCATTGGTCTTTTGTCAAGGTATTACAATTACTTAAATCATTTTTTGCAAATTCGATCAATAATTCTGGTTTATAAACACTAAACTCCATGCTGTTCTGCATTAAATTCCGAAATAACGCATCCACCGCTTTTAATTTATTGAAATATAGCATAGTCGGATTATTTATAATGGTCTCAATCTGGTCTTTTATGGGTCGGTAGCGCATTTGCCCTAGTAAAATACGGGCACTGTTGCGAAATAGATTATAAAATTTACTCTCTAGTCGGATGTTATTAATGTAGGTAACACGGTCTAAATCGATATTGTTATGACTCTGTATAGCCTCACTTTCTATATCTATAGCTTCATTTGCCAATGTAACGATGCCCATATTTTCATTCTTGATTAAATCCTCCCCAAAGGTATCCGCCACGGGTGCCGACAACATAATAAATTGATTGGTCTCCGTGATAATACCCACAATTAATTCATCTTCAATCACCTTTATTTTCGGTTTACAAGGAATACGTCCATTGAGATCTTTATAAACCATATTTAAAAAATCCAGGGTATTCGCATATGTATCACCATAATCCGCATCCATCCAGATAAAACCTGTATCAAGGTGTTTAATAAAAGCCGACGGGAAACACGGGATAAAACCTTTGATTTCTATCTTTTCTTTAGTCCCATCGGCGCCTTTGACCTTTTTCATCTTTTTCGCTATTATACCAATGACTTTCCCATTAAAATTCATCACTTGTTTCTCTACCGTATACGATTTCAAATCTAATAAATCCACTAAGCGTTCCAAAGAAATATTGCGTTTAAATTCATACACTTTGGGCATACTCGGATAAGTCCCGCATTTACCAAAAGAGCGCTTGATTAATTCAATCGTCTCATTTATATTGACGAGAGAATTCAGTTTAAAACCATAGGTAACGGCAAATTCACGTTTTCTCTCTTCAATCCCGTAAATGGGTTCATAAAGATTATAAGTTTTATTATCAAATTCCTTTTCATGCTTTATAATAATAACTGTATCTTTATAATCATCGAAAAAAGTCGTCGCATAGTGATTAGATGGGCACACCAAACTGACATTATTGGTAATGTCGCTATTATTCATTTCTACAACGGCCAGGTTCAGGCCTTTTTTAAATAATTTATTGTTCGGCTGACAGATTAAATCCCATAGATAGACATAATCGATTTCAATTGTATTATCTCTCAAATATTCTTTAAAATTATTAAAAGCATGGGCAATTTTAAGTAAGGTATTTTTCTCTCCAACTTTCGTTTTATCCGTCCGTTTAAATATGATACTCTCTTTAAATTCTTTTAAATCCATAACCGTGCCACTGATACCGATTAAATCATCTTGGGCAAATATATTAATCAAATTGCCATTTTGTAGAGATAAGAAGACGTCAATATCGAGAGCCTCAATTAATGTTTCTTTAAACACGCTGATCGATTGAGGAGGGAGTTTATAAATACCAGTATATATATCTGAAATACAGGCAATAAAAGATTGGGATTTGCTGAATTCGACACCGCGTCGGACCATGCATATATGGTCCGGTTTCAAGTTAGTATTTGATAAACTAATTTGGCATTTTTTATTATCAGTATGAAGGAACTTTTGAATAGCCAATGGTAAAAAACCATAACGTGTTGGTTCGAGGGGATATTTATCGGGGCCTTTAATATAATCATCTGTGACATTTGACTTTTTCATTTTGCCTGTTTTTTTTGCTGTTTCAACTGCACCCATTTCTTCTGCACTCATTTCTTCTGCACCCATTTCTTTTGCACCCATTTCTTCTGCACTCATTTCTTCTGCAGTAGCACTAGCACTAGCACTTGCACCCTTTTCTCCTACCGCACACATATCTCTTCTTTTGGCTTGTTCAACATTTTCCCATTCCTTAAAACAACAGGGCAAACATTTCCCTTGGGCGCTCGGTTTAAGAAACCCCGGATGCAACTGTCCGTACTCCCCATTTTTCCCTTTATGATATACGTCATCATTGAACTCAAAAATGGCTTCCCCTTTGCCTACTTTCTTGCCATCTTTAGGAATAACTTTGCCGTATTTACCTGATTCGACTTCCTCTTCGGTAAGACTTGTATTCTCTTTTAAACTCCAATACCGGGGACATATATACCAAAATTGTTTATCTACATCACTGCCGTATTTTACAGCCGAGTCTTTCTCGTAAGAACCAGGATGTTCTTTGTCTATTTTATCTTTTTCTTCATCAGTCAAAATCACGGGGTGCCGACGGTTACTCCAAGGACATGAACGAGAATAATCTTTGAAATTGTCATCCTTGTAAGTGGCGAATACATTGGGGTCCCGTTTGACGATCCGTTCTTGAAAAGGGTTGGGATGGGTTAAACGTTTGCCGGTAATATCCAGGTCTAAGGTTTCTTCTTCTATTTTTTCTACGTCGGCTTTATTTTTTTTGGGTCTGGCACCGCCTTCTACTTCGTCTAAGCCTTCTACTTCGCCTTCTTCTACTTCTTCATCGCCAAAGAAAAGATTAAACATATCTTCATCTTTATTTTCTCCTGTCTCCGCCTCGATTTCATCAATAGTCTCAAATACTAATTCCTGCGCAACAATATTCATTTGTTTATGTTCTGGGTTCATTTGCTCCGCACTCGATACAATATCGACAATATGCGGAGCAACTTCTCTTGCTCCGTTTGTACCTATATTTGTACCTATATTTGTACCTATATTTGTACCTATATTTGTACCTATATTTGTACCTATATTTGTACCTATATTTGCACTTATACCCACTTCGTTTGCCCCTATATTTGTACCCACACCCACTTTACACACTTCTTCAAACTCTTTTACGCTGTCTTGCGTCAATTTAACAAAGGAATCGAGGTAAATAGGGATCGTATTTAAATAACTCATATTATTTATTCCATTCATGGTAATAATTATATTTTTATTAAATTGCTCCTGACGAATCGTCGTTAAAAAACCCGGGTTGTTTTTAATTTTCAAACGTCTATTCTGGAATGCATCCTGTACCACCTGTAAAGCATTGACAAACTCCGCTAATTTCACCTGCGCCTTCTTCAATGTCATATTATAATTGCTCACCAGTTGCCCAACAATATCTTCTTCATTGTGTTCGCGATTCAACATCTCCGTAATAAATGCATCAATACTATCCATTTCATTATAATTTGCCACTCGTTTAAACCGCATCATAATACCGTTCTTTAAATCATCACTCATCACATTAAAAATCGTGGAAACACATCCCATGATTGTCTTTAAGCGAATGGGTTTGGTAATGGGAACATGAACAATGTAATCCATCGTAACAATTTCAATATTCGGCATATTTAAACCGAGAAACAAATTCATAGTATACCCATTTTGTGAGAGATAATTCTTCACCACTTCTATAACGGGGTTAATGGCTTCTTTTAAAATAGCATTTAACCGTTCGATAGAATGTGATTTTTTAAAATTCGCGCTCACATGAATACTGCCATTATTCTCGAAATCACAGACAATCGGGGTAATTGTATCTTCAGACCTGTACTCAATATACACAGATACCCGTTTGGTTTTCCCGATAGTTTTCGCCAACTTGAAAATGACCGATTTATCCAAATAGGGGATTTTCTTCCCATTCGTAGCGATTTTATCAGCATATAAGCGATATAATTTATCTTGTTTCTTAGCGGGATTATATTTAATCAAAGGTACTTCTCTCGTCGCATGAATAAGTTTAAAGACGATATCCAAAGGTAAATTGAACTCCACTTCCGGGTGAAAAACGAATTCAATTTCGCGAGAGCCTTGCTCAATGTATTTTATTTTTTTCGCCGGTTTACTTTGTTTATTACTTTGTTTATTACTTTGTTCATTATATATATCATAAAACACTGCTACAACTGCATTACTCTTTTCAAATGCTCTCGTTATTAATCCCTCGCTTTCTATTAATAATTCCTGTTTTCTCTCCTTTAATTGATTTAAACTTAATACAGATTTCTTTAATAAGAGAGGAAAGTATATCTTTATGGTACTTTCTTGAGAGAACCCTTTGGCAATTGTATAATTTAAAACCTCTTCGGCCAGACAGACATAAAGCATGTTATTAACTATGTAAGGGGCAGTGCCGTTACTATTTTCAATATTCATTAAAATATTACTATTCGACGTAGACGTAATTTCTTGGGCGTAGCGCTCTAAAAATGCGTCATACGTTAAAACTGCAAACGGATTTACGGTATACTGAATATTTTTATCTAAGGCAACGAATTTTTGCCCAATTGGTACAGTAACCAACACTTCTGCACTATCCAGCTCTAGTGTTATAATATCATCATAGTTGTATACTGGTTTATCAGTAAGTTTAGATAAATCAATGTTTGCACCCGTACCCGTATCTATATTTAATAAATACTGCACTAGTCTCTCTCGAGTTAATTCCAATTTTTCATTTTGTGTAAGGGTTTTAAAAATAGATAATGCGTTTAGTCGTTCCTTTTGTTGGGCAAATAAATAAAGTTCACTAAAAGAACTATTCAATCCACAATTTTGCAATATTTTTTCTTTTATAACTTCAATCGTATCATCGGAATAAATGGAATAATTAATAAATGTTACTTTAATGTCTTTCTCTCTTATGATACGCAGTTCTTCAATAGAAAATATATCCTTAAAGAGATTATTTTCACTATCAGTAGCAAATAGTTTGTCTAATTCTTTGTCATGCTTACCATAAAAGACAAATATTTGTTTTATTTCATTATTTTCTTGCGTATGTGCTACTTTATATACGGCCATATTATATATATGTTTTTATAAAAGTATCTTTGGGCGCAATCTACTTATATATTTATAAAATTATGAATATATAAAAGTATGAATATATAAAAAATTTATTCGTCAGAGACTATTTTATCCTGTCTTTCTTCTTCTTCTTAACAATAGGTTCTATAACAGGTTCTACAATTAATACTGGTTCTATAATAGGTTCTATAACAGGTTCTACAATTAATACTGGTTCTTCCTGAACTAATACTGGTTCTTCCTGAACTAATACTGGTTCTTCCTGAACTAATACTGGTTCTTCCTGAACTAATACTGGTTCTTCTGTAGTTAGTGCTTCAATTTCAACAGGTTCTTCCTGCACTAATATTTTTGTTTCTGGTTCAATTGATATAGGTTCTGAGACTTCTTCAGGAACAACTTTTACATAAATTACAACATCATCAGATTGTTCAACAAGAGCGGCTGGTTCTAATACAGATTCAGGGACAGAACTAACTATAGCCGTATCTTCAGTTACAATAAATTTCCTACATTTATTTATTACAGCTGATATTTTATTTCCCATTATATATTTAAATTATAAAAAATATCTAAGTATATTACTAGCCTATATTTATTACACTTTGTTACAAAGTCTAATAAATATTAATTTCATTTTATTTTATAACCATTATATAAAATGAAAATGAATTATTTAGGCTATGCCTTCATTGCGTTATTATTAATTGTATGTATAAGGATTTATCAAGATTCCGATACCTTTAATCTTAAATGTATTATTTCTGATGTAGATGGAAAGAAATATTGTGTTAGAGAACGGAGTAAATTGGTTTTGGCAGCGGATCGTTTAGCCACAGTCAATCAAAAAATGGGAAAATTAGTCGAACATTGTCGGAAAACATTCCCCAAAAGAGAAAATGTAATACGCTTGTGTAAAGGTTATAATCCAAAAACAGTAAATGAGACCCTGCCGACCAGTGAATACACGGCATATAGTCAAAATAAAGGCGAGAAAATGGCGTTTTGTTTAAATAAAGAGAAAAAAGGCGACCAATTGATCGACCCGAATACACTAACCTTTGTTGCCCTGCACGAACTGTCGCATATTGCCACCAAGAGTGTTGGGCATGGCGAAGAATTTTGGACAAATTTTAAATTTCTTTTAGGCGAAGCCAGTAAAATTAATATCTATGAACAAGTCGATTATAAGAAAAATCCGGTGCGTTATTGTGGAACAGATATTACCGATAATCCACATTATGATTTATAAAACAACATCCAACCTTTGGAAAAGGTTGAGCCAAAAACAACCTTTGGAAAAGGTTGAGCCAAAAACAACCCAACATTGCGCCAAATTCACTAACAAATCAAAGTTGATTTTAATCCAAAATTAAATATAAATTTAGGTTGAATTATGTTTAATTAATGTCGGGTTTGGTGCAACCTTTTTTAAAGGTTGTTTTTTTAAAGGTTGTATATATATATGTACAAAATAACCAATTATACTTTAAAGAAAGCCAAGAAACTTGGTTTAGAAGTGAAACCTTCAACAAATAAAACTAAAAAAATTGACGTGTATAAGCAAGGGAAGAAAATTGCCAGTGTCGGTGCCCTCGGCATGAATGATTTCCCCACCTATATAAATAAAAAGGGTTTAAAATACGCTAAAACTAGACGTAGACTCTATCGAATACGGCACAATAAAGACCGTCACATTAAAAACAGCCGTGGCTGGCTAGCGGATAAATTATTGTGGTAATTTTTAAGAAAACTATACAATTTCTTAAAAATTAGTTTTAAATTTAACCTCTTCATCGGTTGTTTATGTTTGGTGCAGTCTACTTCGTTTGAACCTTTTCTAATTGCTTCGCATATAAAGGTTATTTATGTTTGGTCCAACCTTTTCTAATTGCTTCGCATATAAAGGTTATTTATGTTTGGTCCAACCTTTTCTAATTGCTTCGCATATAAAGGTTATTTATGTTTGGTCCAACCTTTTCTAAAGGTTGTGTGTTTAATGATGACGGCGACGGGTTCGGCGACCACCAGCCATAGCACTCTTGGCATGACGACGACGGCGACCACCAGTCTTGGATCGGCGTTGAGTTCGGCTTCGGGACGCACTACGGGAGGCACTTCGGGCAGCACTACGGGATGCAGATCGACTTCTGTACATTGTTATATATAGTTAAAAGAAAATAATTTTTTGCTAAAGGGATTTTATAATATTAATTATAATATTAATATTAATTATATTAATTTATTTTAATTAATACTTATATAACAATTAATACTTATATAACAATTAATACTTATATAACAATTAATACTTATATAACAATTAATACTTATATAACAATTAATACTTATATAACAATTAATACTTATATAAATTAATACTTATATAACAATTAATACTTATATAAATATTAAACCAATTTATATAAATCGATACTTATATAAATATTTATTGTTTTACCTAAACTTATTGAGGACCGCAACCAATTTCTAAAGGAGCGCGCATTAAATCCGGTTCAATCGTGGTATTCAACCAAGGACTAACAACCGTCGTAGGATTAGGCGGCTCGGAACGAACTTGCAAGTTCGCATTACGCAACGAACTACCCACCGTATCAATACCAATATTATAACCGGCCTTTAATAGATTAACATTCTTAAAGTCGGCTGAACCGGCGGGATTTAATTGTGCCCATTGGCTGTTGGTATCTTTCGGCAATAAATCAGCCGGATCAGAAATAGCCCCACGGGAACAACTAGGCGGTAATCCATAAGAAGAAGTCTTAATATCCGTCACCGACGAATATACTTCATTTTGTCCAGCAGGATTAGCAGCAGAAACACCCATTCTGGCATTCATTTGCATGTTGCCATTACCACTAGGCATAGCCCCATTTTTATTAGGATTAAAACCGTCTGAAGGTCTACCCTTTTGACCCGAATACTGATACATGGCATAGATAACTACCACTATGCCTAATAAAGCCAAAAGATGATGAGCTTTCATGGTTTTCTGTAAGTTCTTCAAGAAGTTCATTATATTAAATTAATGATAAAAAAGTTTTATGAATATGAGTTAAATTGAATTTATATTTCAAAGTATATTTTATACTAAAGTGAATCATTCAATATCTGAATCTGAATCTTCTGAGGAATCATCAAAATCAGTCAACATGTATTTTGTTTTTATTTCTTTTGCTTCTAAATAAGCTTCCATGGCGGCCTTGCGTAATTGTTTGGCTTTCTCTCTGGCTACTTTATAAATATCATAATAAACTTCATTTGGATTTTTAAGACTAATCGTATCGGATATATTTTCATATTCGAATGAAACTTCTTCTAAAGCTTGATTAGTTACTACTGTTGATTTTTCTACTACCACTAAAGGTTTGTCTACCACTAAAGGTTTGTCTACCACTAAAGGTTTGTCTACCACTAAAGGTTTGTCTGCTACTATCGATTTGTCTGCTACTATCGATTTGTCTGCTATTGGTTTGTCTAATAAAGGTTTTTTAATATTTACTTCTATTTTTAAAGGTTTGCTTACTTCTAAAGGTTTGCTTACTTCTAAAGGTTTGCTTAATAAAGGTTTGCTTACTTCTAAAGGTTTGCTTACTAAAGGTTTGCTTACCGCTAATGTACCTGTCTTCTCTCCGCTATATTGAATTAAACATGATGTTTCAATCTGTTTATCAAAAACCATCATTTGCGACAGTTTAATATCTATTTCAAAACTCCGCGTAGAAAATTTAATACCATTAATAATGAGCAAAGGAATAATAGAATCAGAAGTTTCTAATTTGTCTAAATCAATAGGAACTTCTTGTTCATTATAGGCGATACTTTTGTCTAAACCATTTATTTTTTGCGCATTTAATGAAATACGAATTAATATAAATTTCCCAGATTGATATACTCGCATTATTGGCGACATCATAGTCTCAATATCATCGCGACTTAATTCGGTTTGAAACCACAGGTTTTTCTTTTCGTCGAGTTTATCTTGACAAGCATACTCTAATTGTTCTAACCAAGTGATCAACTCTTCATGCGCACTTCGCTCATACAATAGATCACAGTATTTTACACCCTTGGTGTCGACTAATCCTTGTTTGGTAGAACATTTAGGCATCTGCACTACTAAAGGTTTGTTATTTTCGAGTGAAATCTTGGTAAAATAACTCCCACTTTGTAAAGGTTCCGGATTTGCTAAAGTCATACGCTTAAAATCAAAATTAGTATTAGGTGGTTTGATTACTTCCATTAAAGATATTTTAGAAATTTTAAGGGTATGTAAGACGCAACCCTACCTTTTGAGAAAAGGTAGGACCAAAATCAAGACCTAAATTTAGGTTGGTTTTGACTCAGTCTACTACGTTTGAACCTTTTCTAAAGGTTGTGTTTTGGCTCAGTCTACTACGTTTGAACCTTTTTCTAAAGGTTGTGTTTTGGCTCAGTCTACTACGTTTGAACCTTTTCTAAAGGTTGTGTTTTGGCTCAGACTACTACGTTTGAACCTTTTCTAAAGGTTGGTTGGAGTTGGCTACACTTTTTTAAAAGGGTTTTATAAAGAATGCTAAAAGATACAATTATTCAAGAATGTTTAATTATTTTAAAGAGAGATGACGTAAAAGCCGAATTCAAAAATATATTAGCCCCGTTTATTGAACTAATTATCAAGCAAATATATCCTTATTTATATTTATGTCTAATATTTGTTATAATTAGTTTTTTACTTCATTTAGGAATTTTTATTTTACTTTTGAGAAATAAAGGGATATTCTCAAAAATATAATCAACTAAAAATATATTATTTTATAAACATATACTATAAATGGTTAGACGAAGAAGTATGAAAAGATCTATGAGTCGTAGCATGGGGAGAAGTCGAACTATGAGACGTAGTCGTAGCATGGGCCGCAACCGCAGCATGCGCGGTGGCAAACTCACTGGCGACAGCAGTTATAGTAGTTTAATCGCCAGCAGCAGTGACAATAGTGAATTCCTTTCTGGTCAGGGTGGCGACTATCAACAGAACTTAGACCGTAATAACTCCCCTACTTCCGGTGAAGGTAATAATATAGATATGACTCAATTTAAGGGTCTCATTCCTCCTGGCGCTTATTATGGGGGAAAGCGTCGCAGGGGTAGAAAGATGCGAGGCGGCATGGGTTCTTTGTCAGATGATAGTGAAGCTGAAAAATCAGATAAGGCGGTCGCTCTTATGGAAACTACCGGGGACGATCTTGACGATGCGCAAAAAGGCGGTAGACGCCGGCGCCGAATGCGTGGAGGTGAAAGTATGACTAATGATGACCATATGAATATGGCGGGCGGCCGTCGTAGAAGGAGAAAGATGCGTGGGGGCAATGATCCTCTGATTCCCACCGAAGCAATGAATCCTGATACGGCGCCTCTAAGTGGTGGACGTCGCCGACGCATGCGCGGTGGAGAATATGATAGACCTGCCGAAGCCGGTGACTCTGATGCAATGAGCACCACTGGTGGTCGTAGAAGGATGTCGCGTCGCGGGGGAGGTGTCATCGCCACGGCAGCATTACCCTTTGGGCTCTTTGGTTTACAAAAGTATTTTCAGGGGCGAAGATCGGGTTCAATGTCACAACGAACGCGCAGACACCGCCGTTAAATGTAACGTATTTAAATACTTTTTTTGCAATACTTTTTTTAAAAGTATATAGATATTATTTATATTATATAAATAATATGTCCTTAGAAGAAAACATTAAGAAGTGGGTCAGTGTCGATAATCAACTCAAAACGTTAAATGATAAAACAAAAGAATTGAGAGAAATAAAGAATAATACAGAACAAGTTATTTTAGAATATGTCGAGACTAAGAAGATGAATAATGCGACAGTAAACATTTCTGATGGTAAACTACGTTTTGTCTCGACAAAGCAAACCGCGCCTTTAACTTTAAAATATGTAGAGGAGTGTCTTAAAAATTGTATAAAGAGTGAAGAACAAGTCGCCAGTATAATGGAGTATATTAAGGAAACGAGAGAAGTAAAGTATGTACCGGATATTAAGAGGACTTATAACAACAACCTTTGAAAAAACAACCTTTTGAAAAGGTTGCGCCAAAAAACAACCTTTTGAAAAGGTTGCGCCAAAAAATAACCTTTTAAGAAAAGGTTCAAACGTAGTAGTCTGAGCCAAAAATCAACCTTTTCTTAAAAATGATTTTAAATATTCAAGGATATAAACATATATATAATTATATATATAATGGATGATCTAGATATGATATATAATACAACAGATGGGAAAACCATGGCGGGTGGTTATTCAGTGAATTCGATTTTATTAAATGAACAACAACCGGCAATGTATAATGATGAACAATTAGGGGGGAAAAGTAAAGATAATATAGGCAAAGTAAGCGAACGGTTTAAACATTTAGCGGTACCGGCGGGGTTATTGTATATAAACGATAGTAATGGTATAAACGATAGTAATGGTATAAACGATAGTAAAGACCGTAATATTATTGAGGAAACCAGCATTATCAATGATGAATTATATGAAAAACTTTTAGCTTTAGCACAATCTGATACAATAAAAGAACACCCACAGATACGTTCTAAAAAAACCAAGCGTCATAATTCAAAGAAAAAAATGAAAAAAACAAAACGGAATAAGTAATATAAAAGAATTTTAATATATTATATTACAATGAACAATCAATGTATAATATGTTTGGAATCTGATAGTAGTAAAATATATACTATTCAAGAATTTTTAAATATACAACCTTTGCTGAAATCGTGTGAATGTTCTTATTGCATACATGAAAATTGCATCATAAAGTGGATTACAACAAATCCAACATGTCCCTATTGTAAACAATTACTATATTTAGAACATAATATAAACCAAACAATAAACCCATCGGGTAATACTATAAACCCATCTGGTAATACAATAAACCCATCGAGTAATACAATAAACCCATCGGGTAATACAATAAACCCATCGGATATTATATTTAATGAACGTACGCCAATTATATATATTCAAGAGCATGACGGCTACTATGGTAAAGATAAACATATATGCATTCGAAATTTTCTAACGTTTATTTGTGTAATTATGATAATAATAATTATTAATAATATTTTTTTTATATGAAAACATATACTTTATTTGTGAAAAGTATTTAAATTTTTGCTATTCTTTTTTTTAAAAAGTATATATAATGTCAGGTGCAAATGTAGAATTATTAACTAACTTAAGAAATGAATCAGTTGTAAATACTGTTAGCGGTGCGTTAGCATTGACTATGTCCAGTTTTTGGTTAATTAATGATAATTACAAAAAAACCCATGATATATATAATCGATTTAGATTACCGGTCGTATTAGGGTTTCTGTACGGCGCAACTAATGTTATTAAGGGATCAATTGGTATAAATAAATATAATCAATTATTGATTGAAGCAGTATTAGACAATCACGAATTAACGTTTTTTTTAGCAATCCCTGCCAATAATATAACTGGCACAAAAAGTTTGTTAACTACAACAACTAAGTTTGATATAAAAAAAATAATAGCAGGGATTAATATATATTTAAATAAAATTTCGGGACTAAAAATAATTGATATAACAGTTGAAGAAGTAAATACTGGCGCGACAGCAAATGGAAATACAATAGCTTCAAATATTAAAGTAGATCTTATATTTATTATTACAAACACAACTTCAATTGATAGAATTGTACATTCGATATTAAGTGGACAAATAAGTGTACTTGATAATACTGGATCAACACAAAAATTAAATATTAGTTCTGTAATAAGTTCTGTGTTTAATAATAAATATCCTTATCCTTCTCCGTTTAATTAAATTTAATAATAATGTTTATTTATTATTAAAATGATTTTTCTATTATTAAATTGAATTTTCTATGTTGTTTTAAGCCGTAGCCACTGCCTTAGTAAAGTGAGGGCTCATGTAACGCTGAAGGTTAAAGTAAGTGAGCTCTTCACCAGCAGGAATCTTCAGAAGCGAAGACAACTTAGTGTCCGCATTGATGATGCGACCGTTGCTCTTGTCTTGCAACTGATGCTCGCGAATGTAAGTATTAATCTCGCGAGTGACTTCAGTGCGGGCCATCTCAGTACCGGCGGTCTTTCCGAGGAAAGTGGCCAACTCAGCACTGATCAGGGTAGGCTTCACAAAACCACTGGGAGCGCGGTTAACATTCTTGCGCTTTCGCTTGGCATTAGCCTTGGCGACCGTCTTCAAATCCTTGTTCGCCTTCTTTTCCAGGGTGCGAAACTCACTCTTGAGAGTATTAATCATGTTGCTCAATTGTTGAAGCTTGGACATAAAATCCGTGAACTCCGAAGGAGCGGCGACTTCTTGAGTGGAAGTGGATTCAGCGGCAGCAGCCTCAACGGGCGCAGGAGTTGCAACGGCGGTAGCGGATGCCTTTTCCTTCTTAGCCTTCTTCTCAGCGACAGGAGCTGGTGTAGCAACTGCGGTTTCCTTGGCGACCTTAGGGGCTTTTGCAACCTTAGGGGCAGAGACAGAGACAGTTTCAGAGACAGTTTCGGATTTCTTTACTCGGGGCATCTTGTTATACTCTACTATAAGAAGACTTTTTTAAGTGGTTTAACGCATTATATTATATATTAGTACGGTAAATGCTATATGAATGTTGAATACTTTCCCTAAAAGTATCACAATAGATAAAAATAAACGTATATTTATCTATTTTAATTTGTATCTATTTTAATTTGTATCTATTTTAATTTGTATCTATTTTAATTTGTATCTATTTTAATTTGTATCTATTTTAATTTGTATCTATTTTAATTTGTATCTATTTTAATTTGGCTCAATCTACTTCGCTTTAACCTTTTCCAAAGGTTGTTTATAATTTTGGCTCAACCTTTTCCAAAGGTTGTTTATAATTTTGGCTCAACCTTTTCCAAAGGTTGTTTATAATTTTGGCTCAACCTTTTCCAAAGGTTGGTTGGTTAAAATGGCATAACCACCGACTCATAAAGCCAAGGCAAGGCTTGCGCCGCGCTACTATTCACTAAAGTTAAAGCACATAATGCATATGTAGATCCTAAATAACGACTATTTTGATTTATACCATTTCTTATTAATCGCTCTATCAATGTTAAACTTGTATCTTGTAATTCTCTTAAATTTAAAATAGGTAAATCTATTATATGAATATTCTGAAACAGATTACCGCTTTGGCAAATTTCATTCTTTATCTGGTCGGATAATTGCGCCCGATAGGTCCAAATATCGTATAATTCGCGCATATAAACTATAAGTTGATGACGCTGTAATTCGAGAAACCACAAAGGGTTTGTATAATTGCCTAACATATCGATTTCATGAAAGAGGGCAATGACTCTATGTTCCAAATTATCCATATTTTTATTTTCTTCAGGTTCATTCATAATCAATGGTATATCTTCGTTCAATAACTTGCTTAAAAACAACAAACTTTTAAAGTCTTTTAAAATATGCCGTCCCAAGGGATTACGGGTGTACGGATTTAATACATTATTATCGTCCTGTTTTTCAATCAAATTATAGAGGGACATAATATCAAAACCATAAATCATATTATCACTGTCCTTAAAGCTAAAAAAATGCGTATAAGGAATACTTTTTAAATCATCCATCGTAAAAAAATCCGTCTCATTCACACATAAATTTCGCTTAAATTGTGCAGGACCATGTAGTCGAGCAAACCGTTTAGTATAGTATTTCCGCCAAAAATTCTGAATTATATTAGCATGAAAAGAGAGATATAAATGTTTATAAATAACATTAGTTAAGACCTGTTTAGTACCCGTTACATTTAATCGATAATGTTTACAAATTTGTTTTAATTGTAAACTAGTAAATTTATTACTAAGAAAAGCATTGTAATTGTCGCATGTAGGAATAACAATAATATCATTGTTTATTTTTTTAACTCTTTTAATCCTTGGTTTTTTTATTATATTCTCTCCATTATTATCTTCTTTAGTATTATTATCATCTTTAGTATTATTATCATCTTTAGTATTATTATCATCTTTAGTATTATTATCATCTCCAGTAAGCATTCTGACTTCTTATATGATAACAATAAAATCTTTTAAGGTTCTTTGTCTTAAATATATATCTATTACACTTGTACTTTTAAAAAAGTATAGCAAACATTATATCTGTTACTTTATATCAAAAATATCTAATACTGCCATTCGCGTAGTATTATGTAATTCCCCAATTTTCTGTGTTATTTTTAGTTTTCTCACCACTGAAATAGTTTTAAGTAAATCGATATTATTGTACATAGTACTTATATATTCCCCCATTTGTTGGAAACTGTTGTCTTTGCAGTTAAATTTCATAATATGTTCTATTACTCCGTTTGCACCCACTCCGTTTGCACCCACTCCGTTTGCACCCACTCCGTTTGATAAATTATTTCCCTGACACCACCCTATAAATTGCTTATAGTCATTCAAAAATATCGCCGTCAAAATATAATACCCAAAAACATGTGTATTTTCCTTGTATAATTGATGTCGCAAATAGGCCATGTTCTCTCTCAAGTCGTATAAATCTTCATACTTTAACCCCATAAAATTCAACACTTTATTCATTTGGAAGATCGCAAACAAACGTTCCAACTGCAAACAGAAATCCGTATAAAGTAAGAATGTATCTTTATCTTTTTTATTTTTAAGAGAGAAGAAACTATATAAAACCGCATTGATTATCCGCGCCCAGGTTTCCGCGTAGGCTTCATTTTCATTATAATCAATTTTAATCGGAAACGTTTTCAATAAAACCCGGTGCAAGGGCGTCGATTTACGCATACCAAAATCCAAACCATAGGCGTGAAAGGACTCATGCAAGAACACTTTGAACCACTCTTCTTCGCGAAAAATAGTAATCTCACCTTCAGGCGCACAGCTCATTGTAAAGGCGGTATTCACATGTTCCGCTCCTAAAACGGTTGTTTTATTCGCAGGTAAAATCTTTTTAAAGGGTGTTAAATAAATATGAATAAGCATGTCTTCCCCACATTTTTTATGCGAATATTTGGCGCAAATGGTTAGCCATATGAGCATCATTTTCGCATACTTCTCGATTACAGTCGGCTTTAGTATAGTACCTGGAAAGACATAAAATTTAAGCTTTATCTCTCTACCATGTATTTTACTATTGTATTCATAGAGAGAAGAAGGATTATTTTTTATATATGTTTGAATTTGTTTGGGGAAGAAGGAGGATATGGTTTCCAATATTGTTATATCTAAGGTAGCAGGTTTCTTTGCATGAATCTTTACTTTTTTATCCGCTTCTAATAAATCATAATAGAGAGAAAGTAAATGTAATTCATAAGCTCTCTCTATTGAATCCAATTTATGTGTTTTTAATAAAGGAATAAATAGTTCGGCATTGGCAGAGAAGTTCATATATATATTATATATATATATATATAATGTATGATATGGGCGATTCTACTTACATCTTGTGTTAGACAAACACACACCTCCAAAAACTTAAATGAGCCAAAAATGTTTTATTATTTAAGAGCAATTCATAATTGGTTAAATAAAACTAATCTACCTATTTTTATTGTTGAAAGCAGTGGTTATACTTTTCCTGAGTTTAAAAACACACGATTAAAAGTATGTTCTTTTGATTTACAAAACCAAAATTCATCTTCTCAATATGAAGCAAAATCTATTCTTTTTGCTATGGAAACTTTTAAAGAAGAATTGAAAGATTATACTCACATTCTTAAAGTCACTGCAAGATATTATGTAGAAGTAGAACGTATATTATCAATTGTAAGAGAAGCGGACATTGTTTTCCAATCTAAAGTAGATCATAAAACAAAATGGAATAATAGTGAATTATTTGGTTTTCGTAATGGTTTGGAACACGAAATATTAGATCCAATTCTAGAAGAAGGATTAATGGAACATGCTATTTATAATCTTTCTTTATCTCATACACGTATAAGACTACCACCTATTGAAAATATTTATAATGTACCAACAGGTGGTAACGGATTAATCGTAAACCCTCTGTAATTTTTTATATAATAAATATATATTATGATGTCAGCTATACCAAAAGTTATTTATTTTACTTACAAAACTATACCGCCTGTGTATGTATTCAAAAGATGGAAAGCATTGAATCCAACATATAGTATTGATCTTAGTTTAGATGCTGACTGTATTGATTTTTTAACTCAACATTTTACAAAAGACATAGCAGAGCTATTCCAAATTATCCCGAAAGGCATGTACAAAGCCGATTTATGGCGATTATGTAAGCTTTATATTAGTGGTGGCGTCTATGCCGATATCGATTTAGTACCTTATGTGTCGGTTGAAACACTAATAATAAATAATTATACGTTTTATTCTTGTTTAGATACCGGAAAAAATGGAATATTCCAAGCCTTTATGATTACTCCACCAAGAAATCCATTACTCTTATCTTTTATTCAGTCATTTTTTCAAAAAAAACCATGGACTTATTTTAATGGACCCACCTACGATATGTATAATTGTATAAAATACAATTTGAATAATATTAATTTATCTGCTGATACATTATATTTATTAGATACAGTAAGAGTAACAATACATGTTGGAACAAGTATTACAAATATAAAATATATTAATTTATATAACTTTGATAAATCACATGAATATACATTTGTTTCTTCTCATAACAATTATTGTTTTGAAATAAGAGAGAATATGTTAATTGTTAAACAAATACATCAAGAGAATACGAATTGTTGGACAGATGATATTTCGGTAGATATATTTATCAAAACGAAACAAGCAATTTATTTATTTAAAGAACAATTTTATATAGGAAAATATATTGTTACTTTCAAAGGAAAACAAATATTCGATAGTAGAGATCCTAACTATGAACGCGAAAGTAGTAACTTTAATAGAAGAGAATTTACACGTTTGATTATGTCTACAAAAAAAAAGTTTAGTATACGTAATGGTTTAACTAAATAAATAAATGAATATTACAAATATTTATTTATATATAAATTTTTCTCTCTTTCCATAATTTATCATATCTTTTTGTATTTAAACTATTATATAATTCTGTCCTTTCAGTATTATATTCAGGATAACAACTTGAAATTATTTTAATGTTATTATATACAATATATCCACCTAATATATAATGTTTTAAATCAACATTCACATTTAAATTATTATTTTTAATAAGTGCTCCTAACATAATTGGTCCAGTAGGACATAAAGGATCGAATCCATAATATTTTTCTTTAACATTCTCAACTATTTGCATAATTCCTTTATATAAAAAATTATTATTTTTTGAACTTACCATAAAGGCATTATATATAGAATTTATTGGTCTATCTTTCACATAATGATTATTATATATCAACTTAATTAATTTAAAATTATTAACACATGCCAACTTAATATCCATATAAATTCCACCATGTATATACAGGACACATAGTCTCCATAAATCCGCTTTATATGCTCCTGGGAGTAATGTGTCATATGCATTTAATACATCGTTATCAAAATTTGTTTTAATAAATTCTCTACAATCATTGTCATCAAATAAATAATATGTAAACTCGGGATTCTGTGTTTTCAATAATTCTACTCTCTTTCTCATGTGTTCTGGCAAATCTTTTGTATACCAAGTTTGAAAAATATTCAATGGTATAATTTGTAATTTTAATAATTTAATAACATTCATATAATATAATATATTAGATTATATTACAATGTCTATCATACCAAAAATTATTTATTTTACTTATAAAATAAATCCACCATTTTATGTATTTCAAAGATGGAAAAAATTGAATCCATCGTATAATATTGATTTTAGTCTAGATACTGACTGTATTGAATTTTTAACTGAGTATTTTACTATAGCTATAGCCGAGCTATTCAAACAAATTCCTAGAGGCATGTATAAAGCGGATTTATGGCGTATTTGTAAACTCTATATCAATGGTGGTGTCTATGCTGATGTCGATTTAGTACCGTATGTCTCAATTGATTCACTTATGCATGATAATTATACATATTATTCTTGTTTAGATGCAGATAAAGGTGCAATATTCCAAGCGTTTATGATAACTCCTCCTAAAAATCCTCTTCTCTTACAATTTATTCACTCTTTTATACGAAATAAACCATGGACCTATACGAATGGTCCAACTCACGATATGTATAATTGTATTAAATATAATTTAAATAATATTAACATACACTCAGATACATTATATAACTTTAATAACATAAAAATATCGGTACATATTGGAAGTAGTACAACAAATGTTAAAGAAATAGCCTTGTATAACTTCGATAAAGCTCATGAATATACGTTTGTTTCATCTAATAATAATTTTAGTTATGAAATTAGAGAGAATGTGTTATTTGTAACTAACAATAGTGATGCTTATAATGGCTGGACTGATAATATTTCCGTAGATATTTGTATTAAAACATCGCAATCAATTTATTTATTTGAAGAGATATTGTTTAATACAAAAAATATTGTCACGTTTAAAGGTAACAAAATATTCGATAGTAGAGATCCTTCTTACGACCGAAATAGTAGTTTTAAAGTTGATTCAAGATATAAAAGATATGAATATTTACTTATGTAATTGCTTCTAGTGCGTTTATACTTAGTGCGTTTATACTTAGTGCGTTTACAAAAGTCTTTGTCTGACCTTCATTAACTCAATAAATATCACGGGTGGTGCCCCTCGAGAAAAATGTTGCAACTTAGATTTTTTAGTTGTTACTAATATTGTTTTCATTTCGGGATTCTGAGAGAACTTGGCATATTGGGCGGCTTCCATTTCGGTAACATTTCTCCCCTTGGTAAAGAAATCATCATCGACTTTAATCGTCTTAGGTCTTACGTGTTCTTTCCCATATTTTCCTGATTTTCCACCCGCGCCTTCTGCCTCCGCCGGATCCTTTGATAACGCCGACCCCGAATCGGCAGAAAATTTCAAATAAAAATCCGGATTCGTGCGTTTAAATTTCGACCCCTGATAATAATGTTCTACGGAATTCCATTTGTGCCCATCGAGTGTAAAAGGTGATAGCCATAAGTTATCTAATTTACGGCGCCAATCCGGTATTTGTTTAAGTTCTTTATATTCTGGCGCCTCGCCTGCTGGCATTATTTCCCCCGCACCTTTTCCCGGTGGTTTATCAACCGATTTGTTGTAGAATTGAAACACGGTGGTATTGTCGTATAAATCGGATTGCATTAATTCTTCTCTTTGTTTTACCGGCCCTGCTTGTTTTACTTCGGCGTGTTTTACTGGTCCTGTTTGTTTTGCTGACGCGATGCCTTTCTTAACTTCCATAAATTCCCGAAAATCAGGGATAATATAATACGGGCCCGCCAGTCGCTCCAAACACTTATCCACCACTTTCGCTTTTATGTAATAGGGTAGTTCCTGAAAAGTCAACGCGCCTTTATCTTTGTAACTAATGAGTTGGTAATGGTAGCCTTGGTAAATCGCAAGAATATAATAGTCCGGTTTAAAGATGCCCTTCTCTTCTAACACCGTGTCATTCAACTGGCCGCAGGTTAAAACGTTATCCAGATCCCCCGCTAAAAAACTTTCCTCAGAGAACAAAATAATCTTCATATTTAATACCCGTTCTAGTGTCGAAATCGCCCAGGTATCACCCCAAAAGGCGCACGTTTGTAAAAGCACTTTAAATTGCGCCAAATTATGCACATTTTTCATCATCTTCAGCTCGCCCTCAACCACACTTTTTGTATATGCCCGTTCTCTCTTCGCCAATTCGTGTCGTTTCTTAATTTCATCCGCTTGTATAATAACGGCTTGTTTCGCATTCCGGTCCTTTAAGGTATCGATCTTTTTTTTCAGTTCTTTATGACGCGCCACCAAAACTTTTATTTCTTTCACCAACTGTGCATCCGTGTCAAAAGAATCACTGAATATCGTTTTGTAACCTTGATAAATATCCTCCGTGACATTCTCCGCCAGAATTTTCCGCATCTCTCCGACGCTTTTAGATATGCCCACTTTCGCCAGGGCGTCGCGAATGACGGCAAAGAGACAATCGCCTTTGCCTTCATTATCAATCATCCGGTAATTATTATTTTCAAAGTAACTTTGGAGCCAATGTTCGTCCTGCTGTGGCGTATATTCTGCCCGTTCTTTCTCTGCATCCAATTCTGTTTGTTCCTTCAGCGGTTCGCCGGCCGTCTCCGGTTCCTTTTTTTCAGTGCTCGACATACTAGGCACGTCTATATCCACCGAACCATACAAAATCGGCGGCATCATTTTTTCCAGTTCAATATCCCCATCGGCATCTAATACATTCACTATATTATCGGCAAAAACTTCATATAAGCCGATCTGTTGAGTGACTTTTTCATTTTTTACTAAATAAATCGGATAATAAACCAGGTTTCTCTCTATGAAAGTATAAACCGGTTGCCCTAAAGCAATTTCTTCATCTTTTCCATTTAGTGTTATCTCATATAAAGCGACTTCCTGATCTTTGTCTTCCGGCAATAATGCTATATTTTCGATATAGTCAATATCTGGTACTAAGAGGGACTTAACCATTATATACAACCTTTATAAAATGTTGGACCAAAAATACTTATTTTCAGCTGATGTGTATCGAAATACTTAATAAATATTTACTTATATTATAATATGGAAAATGAATTACGCATCAATACTATGTTTTACCTATATGATGATCCACAAATAACTCTAAATGATTGGTTATGTGATAATAATACAAAAATAGGACATTTAGACGAACAATTATATAATCATTTTAAAAACCATGATAAGAGAACGCTCAATCCAGAGAAAGCAAATATATTTATTATTGGAATTCCTATAGTAAAATCATTTTTTACAGATAGAACAAATCATTATAATAATATAATACAAGCAATACTAAAAGTTAAAAATAATAAATACTTTCAAATAAATCAAGGCAAAGATCATTTAATCCTTGCAGATCATTATGAATTAAGTGCATGGGCTGATATGTTTCAAAATAAAGAGTTTACTGATATGTACCAAGATACATTTGAACATGTAACATCTACAAGGTATGAAGTATATCAAAAAAATAAATGGATAAGCCCGCCCGAATACTTAATCAATATTTGTCCTGCATTAACTTTATTGGTACCTAATTGGGAATTAACAAGATATAGTATTATTGTACCTTATAATTATTATTTCAATTCTGTAATAATTCCAAATTATGATGAATGGAATACTAGAAAATTTTATGTATTTTATCAAGAGAGTTGTAGAGATTATGCACATGGGGCAAGTAAATTACGGAAGTTACCTGTAGAATATTTTATCGATAAAGTAAATTGTTCTATTGGACTAGGGTTACCTATCAATGAATATTCACACAACATGAAAAATAGTAAATATGTTATAGTGACAAGAGGTGATACATCAGGGTCGCATGTATTTGTAAATTCAATAGGCGCAGGATGTATACCTGTTATTATTTCTGACATGTTTGAAAAAGTCGCGACTCCATTTAATGACATTATAAATTTACAAGCATATACAATTATTATTTCTGAAAAAGATTTTGTAGAAGACCCACATATTTTATTTAAAACATTAGATAGTTTATCAGAACTAGATATACATAATAAAATAAATAATTTAATTGAAGTTCAAAAATTAATGCTTTTAGAACACCCAGAATCAACATGCTGTGACGCAATATTAAATAGTTTTCAAATACAAATTAAATTATAGATTTTATTAATATTATAGATTTTATTAATATTATAGATTTTACACCTTCGCACTTTTCAAGTGCGTGGTAACTGTTAAATCGTCTACATATAAAAGCCCACAAATTCGGCGATTTAATTGTGCAAAGGTGTAATAAATTATAATTTATTAATTAAATACGATTTTTTACATATTTGCAGTTCTAATTATTTCACTAATTAAAAACTCTTTTACTTTATCATAATGTTTACTATAGTGCGTTGAATCACACATATAGTCGTCTAAAAATGTATAATTATTGTTATTTTCAATATGTTTACCGATATTATGTATTTTAATAGAGTATTTACTAGATAAATGTTCTAATAAATTAATAAAATTATTTCTTTCAAATATATAATCTTGAGTTTTTTTTATTTTTAAGTTTAAATGTGGTATTATATGAAGTTTTATATTTTCATTAAATATTTTTTGTGATAAAGAAATAATATATTTTAAATCTTCTTCAATTTCTTCGTCACTAATATATTTATAAATTAAATTATATTTTTCTAGAAGATGAGTTGAATTTTCATCGGTAGAAATATAATGATAACTTAATGGTATATTATTGAAGTAATATACTTTTCTAGAAGATATTTATAATATTAGTTTTTTAATATTTTTATTTATAGTAGTATTCATAAATGTAATAGAATCATTTATTACACCGGGATGATTAATTCCTCCAAATATATGATATGACAAATCTGGTGGATTATTATTCAATAACGTTTGTATATTATCAATATTTTCTAAAAAATTAATAATTTCTTTTGTTGTATGTAACCTTGCTGGAAAATATTTCCAATCATATTCATACATATATCTAGAAGAACCTAGATAAAACATATACTAGTTTATACAATAGTTATATATTATTATATAAACTTTTCAAAATAATATTTAAACTATGACTTTATATAAAATTTGGATTTTGTATTAATCATAAAAATATCAGTTGTTTCATGAATTACAATATAGTCTTTATTTTTTAAAAAATTTATGATATGCAAACTATTATCATCATAATTATTTTCAAATCCAATAACATCTACAAATACTTTATCGTGATTAATAGATTTAATTACTTCAAATTCAGCTCCTTCAACATCAATAGATAGATAATTTACATGTTGTATATTATTTTCATCAAAAATTGTCTCTAATTTTTTTGTATTAACATTAATTATTTGTGTAGTCGAACCCATTTGTATATTTTCATCGTATAATCTTTGAAGATGTCTATTATCAAACGTAATCTTTAATCCTGAAAGCATCTCTGTGTAACCTGTATTACATATGAATTCAGAATACCCATCATTATTACATACCGCACAATTTATATTAATACTATTTGGTCTGTTATTAACTAACAAATTATAGACTTTTAAATTTGCCTCAATATTTATTCCTCTCCAATTGTTATATTTTTCAAAATACAAAGTGTTATTTATACTTTTTCCGTCATGAGCTCCTACATCAACAAAAAAACCATTTTTATATCCTTTAAAAATATTGTCTTCTAAATATTTATCTTGATTACATTGTGAATAAAACATTTATATAATAATAAATATAATAATATACGTATATTATACGAAAAATTAGAATTAATAAATACAAAATTTTATTTACATAATTTTATTTACATAATTATATTCATTAATTGAATGTTTTTAATAATCTAGTGTCATATTCAATTTTGTCTTCTTCGTTACACCAATTTAACAATGATTTTTTAATAAAAAAATTATTAAAAATAGTATAATTATAATTAAAATATAAAACATCACTATTAAAATTATTTGTAATTGATATCTTTCTTTTTGTTAATCCAAATATATTTTTAATTCGATTATCCATTTTTTTTGTAGTTATAGTTTCAAATGTATGATTTTTAGTAAACCATTCTTCTTGTATTATATTATTATATAATACATCATCCATATCAACCTTTTTTATATATTCTAAAAGTTCAATATCTGATTTAAAATCGTCAGTATAAATAACTCTTTTCTTATTTATATATTTAAAAATTTCAGAGTCTCCATAATAAATAGGAATACTATTTGCAAATAACGGTAACAATAATTTTTCAGTTGAATAACCCTGACAATTAACATTTTCTAATGATAGGACAAATTTATAATCTAAATATATTTTAATTGCTATGTCTTTAAAACTTTCATCAAATCTATCATCCTCTCTATTTATATTATTCATACTTTTACCCAATCCGTCTACTAATTTATATGTAGATAGAATTTTAAAATAATTTACTCTATGAGGAATATCATAAGAATACATATAAGCACAAAATTTTGTTTTTTTATTACATGGAAAAGTTTTATCAAATTTATTCATTGAGCTCTGAAATATTTCTGGATAATGTATATGAAAATAATTGAATGATTTTATAGAATCGATATAAATATCAAAGTTAATTTCTAAATCATTTCTTGATTCTCCATTAATCAAAATACTCAATCCTGTATGTCTTATATTGGTACGTTCATGGTAATGAATAAAAATAATATCTGCTTCCTCTATATTATCTGTATATTGTATATTCTTAAAGGCTAGTGTTTTTAATATTCGTTTAATAACCTCATTACTGTATTCTTTGGCTAATTTAAAAGTGAAAATTAAAATAGGAGAGACGTTATGTAAGTTTTTAAACATTATACGTTTTATTTTTTCTAATGTCGTGCACATTGGTTTATTAGTATATTTAATCCCACTAGTAATATCATTAACAGATGTTAAAGAATCTTTATCAATATCAACATTTACAATTACCGGAATAATATAATAAATATTTAACTTAGTTGCAACATCTCGTAAATATATATCAGAAATTGTGTGTACAGGGTTCCAATTATGATAGAAATATTCAATAGCTGATTTGTTTAATATAACACCATAAAACCCACCTATATTATAATGTTTTTTATTTATCTTATAACAATTATTATATTTTTTTCTAAAAATATCTTTTTTATTATCCCAATTAACATGCCCTAAGACTAATCCATCATGATTTATTGTTTTGCAATCATATAGTATTTCAAAGAAATTGTCCGTTATTGAAATATCATCTTCAAATATAATTATTTTGTTGTATTTTTTCTCATATGCTTCTTTTATAATTTTATATTGTGTATAATTACACCCAATCGTCCCTTTAAGCCATTTACTAGATTCTTCCGTTAATATATGTGACTGTTTCAATGTAGGAATATCTAATGTAGTACCTAATTCAGCGGAAACAAATGTGCTATTATAATCTAAATTCAATATATTCAAAACTTTACACATATTTATATATTTTTTAACATCCATGTCTAAATTTATTACATAAGCTTTATCCCAGAATTGAGATACTACATAATAATATTTATCCCAAAAAATTTTATTTTTATTTTCATATTCTAATATTGAATTTGTCTGGATTGTAGTATTTATTACTTTAGAATCAAAATATATAAAATAAGGTTTTGTCAAATGACAACAATTTTTCGCTAATTCATATATTGTAACATCTGCTACATATAATTCAATGTTTCTATTTGCAAATGAATCTAATATATTCTTCATACCTTTCCTTGTAATTAAATAAGCAGCTGTTGAATCTTTATAACCGTTAAAAATAAAACATGGAGATAATTGTAATTTAGTGTTATATTCAAAATCACCCATAAATGATAATTGAATTAAATTATATGTTTTTCCTAAAAAATTAGCTATATCTGATAATTTGTATCTTTGATATAAAACATATTCAAAATTACAATCATCCTCCATAATAATTGCATATTCGCATAGATCTTCATAAGCTGTTTGAATAGCTTTAATGTGACTAAGTGTACAAGAAATAACATTCGGTTTATCTTTTATGTCATGGTGTATTTTATTAACTATGCTTGTTACATTAAGAGTTTTTCCATCAATAGCACTTATTCTTTTAACTTGTTCAGGAGGTATATTGTATTTATTTATTTGTGAATTAAACATCTCATATCTATCAGTTGAATTATCTAAGTTTATGTAATAAACAGGTAAATCTATTAATTCTTTTACTCCTAGATTACAGTAGGATTTATCTTTCATAAACATAAATGTATCATTATCAAACTGTGTTTTCCCGTCAATTATAAAATTATGCAGATCTTTATAAATAGATACACTAAGAATATTGTATTCTAACCTCTCGATAATACTATCATGCATTTTTTCAATATTAAATATACCTATGTTCTTTTTCAAACCCAACACATCTTTCACTTTCTGAAACAATTCTGCATAATTATCCCCCCCTATTCTTTCGATAAAATGTACTCTTGTTCCGTATATTTTTTCTAATTCCGGTTGGCCACTCTTTTCACTGATGATATGCACGTCGTTAGACATTACCGCTTCATTCAAGCGACAAGTTTCTAAGGAAGAACTTTGGTCATGATGCAAGTTAAGAAAAATCTTGGCTGTCTTAATCAGTTCGGTCAACTCTTTTCCAAAAACATCTGTAACATTGAGAACAGTATAGCCTGCTAGGCGCAAGGCATCACAAATAAGTTTTCTATGTTCTGTAGACCGCCCACAAAAGAGGATATCGATTTTCTTTTCTACGACAATTTCATTGTCATTCATATCTACGACTGGAGGCAATAAATGCACTACCTTATCTTTACATTCATCCGGATAAAAGGGTAAATTTACCCCGGAATAATCAAATGTTATACGGGAGTTTTTCACTAAGTCAACAATATTCTCACTCAAATACAGTGAACTCCCTATGTCGAGCTTTTCCAATTGATACAGAAAATATTTGTTTTCAGATAAGACGTTTAAATTCGAGGGATATGTCGAACCTTTATAGACTTGTAAAAAGTGTTGAGGACAACAAATAAACAAAAAACGGGTTGGTTCGATTAGACAAGTATAAATATCACTGTTTGTTAAATCGCGTATACAGACATTTACCGTAATGCCTGTTTCCCGCAAAATCTTAGCTAAAGCTGCTACCATATTTGCAATATAAACCGTTCCGAATAAGTCGATAATTTCCACTGTGCATTCTAAACCTGTGCCTTGTGCGATAGTTTGAATAGACTTGGATTGCTCTGCATATATTTGTTTGTCTACATTTAATTTATACTCCTCTAGCTTACTAGCATTTAATTTTATGGTAACAGGCATAAAGTATATAATGTATATTATTAAAATAATAATATAAGTTTATACTATTTCAAAGATATATGACAATTTATAGGATCAATAATAAAAACGCTAATGTCGAAGTATAATTCTTATAATTAAAACGTTCAGCAATTTTCTTATTGGTTTCTATAGCTTTATCTACATCTAATGAAGTATTTCCTCCTAGAATTTTATCCACAATATTATATAAATCATTACCATCCTTAAATAAATAGCCGTTTTCCTCATGCTTAATATAATATTTGGGAAACCCGCCATTGGTGCAAATCGGAATACACTTTGTTTCTAGTCCTTCGATCAGAGTGATACCGAAATGTTCAAAGACAAACGGATTGATCATTTCATTTTCATCCATCCCCGCCGCATGAATAATATAATGAGCTTTTCCTAGTATATGTTGTTTGTCAGAGTCCTTCGCATCAGGATGAATATATATATTTCCGTTGCCGTGCGCAATACTCTTTAAATATGTATTCCAATCGTTCGATTGAACCGTGCCAATAATATGCAATTCATAGTTGGCGTATTTTTTATTTAGTTCATTAAATATTCGTATGATTCTATCATGATGCTTATTATTCGCCATTTTATGATAGGCAAATATGCGCCCGATAGTAACAAATATTGTTTTATTATTTATTATACTTTTGTCTATTATACTTTTGTCTATTATACTTTTGTCTATTATACTTTTGTCTATTATACTTTTGTCTATTATACTTTTATTACAACAGGGATACAACACATGTATTCTCTCTGGCGGAAACATAGTTGCACTACATTTTTTATAATGCTCTAAGGTGAACTCCGAATTTACTAGTACTGCATCATAATTTTTTTTCATGGCATCAGCCGTTTTCCAAGCCAAATGCAAATCAAATGGAAATTGACAATGAAATATTTGTTTCTTTCCTAGTCGAAAATTAAACTCTGATTCTTTACTATTAGACATGTGAATAAAATAATCAAAATATCCTTTATTAATATAATTTAAAATACTTCTTGTTTCTTTCTTAAAGATAATTCGTCTTTCATCTGTGGAAAAGAAATAGTTGATAGTTTTTTCATAAATGGCGTCAGGTGTATGATTGAAAAAGATAACTTCTTTGGCACCATTTGCAATAAAAAATGAAATAATATTACTTAAATAGCTTTCCCCCCCACCTATAATATAGTCGTATGGGGAATAAATAGCGACCTTATCATACATAATATATAATTACTAGTAATTTAATCGGTTAAAGATAACTAACAATTAGGGTTTAAATTGATATTGTTTATTATTATTATTTATTATACATGTTATTTGATAAAAAAATATTAATAATAGGCGGAACAGGTTCTTTAGGCAATAAATTAACAGAACGGTACATTAAAAATAATGAAGTTTATTTATACTCTAGAGATGAATCTAAACATTGGAATATGGAAATCGATTATAATAATAACCCCAAACTGCATTTTATTATTGGAAACATAGCTGACAAAGATAAAATAAAACAAACCTTATTAAGATATAACTTTGATATTGTAATTCTGGCGGCCGCATTAAAACATATAGATAAATGTGAATACGAAATCAATGAATGTTTAAATACGAATTTACTAGGAACAAAATGTGTATTGGATGAAATCGAAAACAATATCCAATTATTAACCAATCTTAAACAGGTGTGTTTTATAAGTACAGATAAAGCGTGTAGTCCAGTAAATATTTATGGTATTACAAAAGCTGGTTCCGAATGTTTAATGATTGAAAAAGCGAAATATATTCCCAATATTAAGTTTGTCTCTGTCCGTTACGGTAATGTATTAAATTCGCGAGGCAGTATTATACCAATGTTACACAAAATCGGTACGAATAAGGAAATATTACACTATACATTAACTGATAAGAATATGACTCGATTCGTTATGACATTAGAACAAAGTGTAGATTTGGTAGAACATGCCTTATTATGCGCAGAATCTGGCGATGTAGTTATCCCCAAATTAATATCCTGTAAGATCATTGATTTAATGAATATATTTTCAGACATTTATAAAAAACCAATCGTAAAAGGCGTCTTGCGTCCGGGTGAAAAGTTGCTCGAGTCGTTAATTAATGAGACACAATCAATGCGGACAGTATCGGGTCCAGATGGGTATATGTATATCAAACCTCCCTATAAGAATGTCTCACATTCTGAAAATATTAGAGATTACAATAGTACAATTAATCCACTATCTAAAGATGAATTAAAAGAATATTTAATTAGTTTACAATTAATTTTAAAAGTATAAATATAATATATTTATGGATATTGAATATTTCATTAAAAAATTAAAATCTCTTGATCCAACTATTTATCAATCATCTCCTTTTTATCCTCATTGTGTAATTGAAGAAATTTTAAACTATGATTTTGCTGTAAATTGTCAAGATGAAATATTAAATATTACAAATGATTTGTGGGATAGATATGATAATCCATTTGAACAAAAATGGACATTAAGAGATAAACATCATTTGCCTTTAAATTGTAATATATTATTTAATATATTAACATCGAACGAAATATTAGATATTTTATCTAATATTGTTGGAGTAAAATTATATAATGATCCAAATAAGAATTGGTGGGGAATTCATAAGTATAATAACGGTGATTATTTGGATATTCATAGTGATGCAGGGATTCATCCAGTAACAAAACAAAAAAAACATGTTACATTAGGTATTTATCTTAGTAAAAATTGGAAAGAAGAGAATAAAGGACATTTAGAATTATGGGATGGTGACAATATAATAAATAGTGATGTACATATTTTTAAATGTTTTAAACAGATATTACCTACATTTAATAAAATGATTATGTTTACAAATAATAATAACGCATGGCATGGTAATCCTGACCCAGTAATCATTAATAAAGATGAAACACGTATATTTTTAACTATATCATATTTAAGTGAAAAACATACAGATGGGATGGAAAATAATAGAGAAAAAGCATTTTTTATTAAAAGACCAGAGGACCTTGATAATATAGAAAAAGATACATTACGTTTTATTAGAGCAGATTCTAACAAATATAAAGAAGTTTATAGATTATAATATATCTTGTGCATCAAAGAATTTTATTAATTCATCAATTATTAATCTTGATGTATTTCCTTCACCTAACCAACTAATATCTATGAATTTTCTTCCTGAAAATATATCTTCTAAATATTCAAAAGATGATGATTGATTACTTAGATCATTTATATTTAACATATAACTACAGTTTGCATCAATAGATTGTGGTCTTTCTGTATAATCTCTTGGTACAATGACGGCAGTATTAAACATGGCAGGTTCTTCTTGTCCAGTTCCACTATCTGAAATTATAAATTTGCTATGATACACTGTAGTTAAATATTTTTTATAAGGCATTAAATCTATTAATTCTATGCAACCTAAATCTAAATTAAATTTATCTATTGTATTGCATGTTCCATAAAATTTAAGCATTTTAATTGGTAAATTAAACATTTTTGAACAAGTATTAGCATATTTTATTATGTTTTCCATACGATTTTTAAATTTATAATTTTCAGGTCTATGAATATCTAATAATATCATATTATTTTCTTTTTTATCAGTAGGTATAAACGGTTTACATACTTCAACAATAGTATTTCCAACAACATTTACATTACATTTTATATTTTCATTATAAAGATATTTCTTATATTCTTCATGATACACAAATAAAATATTACTACAATGATCACATATAGTTCTATTAATTTCTTCAAGCATTCTTTTATCAAAAGATCTCATTCCTGCTTCAATATGTCCAATTATATAACCCTCTTTTCTTAAAGGTAGTGCTGCGCAGACAGAGTTCGAATCACCTAAAAATATAATAATATCAGGTTTTAATTTTTTATTTTTTATTAATTCTAGAATAGCAATAGATAAATAGCTGAGTTGATGATAATGAGTACCACCATTCTTACCAGTATTTAAAATATAATTAGGTTGTCTTATATTTAATTCATCAAAAAACACATCTGATAATAATTTATCATAATGCTGTCCAGTATGAACCAAAATATGATTAAAATTTTTATCTAATTCTTTAAAAATAGAACTCATTCTAATAAAATCAGGTCTGATTCCACTTATAGTCATTACAGTTTTATTCATTATACATATACTATAAGTTGTTTATTTATATATATATAAAAAATGAGTTATAATGTATATACTATAGAGAACTTTACAGATATTTATTTACAACTTTTTAAAAACCATGAACCATTTTTTTTTAGCTCGTATTGGTGGTTCAGATTTTGATACTATTATGAATTATAAATATTATAAAACTGATAGTGATTATATAAATGGAATAAATAGAGTATCCAATTTAAATGGATATTTTGATAAATCAGATAATTTAAATATTAGAAAAACTAATTTTATAAACTATTGTAAAATATATATTTAAACCAAATAATCTATTCATATGGTGGTAGTAATATTATTGATGTAATTGAAAAACAAACATATAATTTAAATTATATAGTTTTTTTAAATAATATAAAATATAAACCTATTGTAAATTATGGTTATATTGAATCAATATGCCCTCTTTTAAATTTATTTAACATAATATTAGAAAATAAAAAGTACTTATTATTTCACAATTTTCAACAACAATAAAAAAACAATATTTTAAAAAAGATTTTTTAATAAATAATTATAAATATCCTGATTTTGAGCTATTAGTATATAACACTCCAATTACATATAATAATAATGAAGATATATTAGACGGAGAATTAAAAAATACATGGATTGAACAATGTATTTTTATGTGTGAAGAAATTAATAAATTAGAATTTGACATTGCTTTACTTTCTTGTAGTTCATATGCAATGTATTTAGGAGATTTTATATCTAATAAAATGAAAAAAAATAGTATTTACATAGGCGGTGTTTTAAATGTTTTATTTAATATATGGTAAAAGATACGATATTCCTTCTTATAATAATATAATGAATTTAGACCATCAAGTAAAACATGAGTGTGATATAAATAATATTAAAGGTGTGAAAATAATTAAATCAGAAGCATTATTAGCTTATTTTTAAAATTTAATTTATTATTTGTAAAAATAATTGTATTTTATCTTCTTTATTTGTTCTACCAAATCAGGTATATCAAATAAACTATTTGTATCATATACTGTTGACAAAGTTTTATCACACAATTCTGTTTCTAATGGAATGATATCAATATTTAATTGATAAACTTCATTTATTAGAGAGACTAATTCGTATTTACTAACACTTCTAGGACTAAAAATATGTCTTATACCGTTCCAATATAATTTGTCATTAATAATTTGATAAACAATTTTTGCTAGTTGTAAACAGGTTACTCCATTCCACATATGCGTGGTAAACCCATTGATTTTTTTTCCTTCATTAGAACGTACCCATTCTAATAAGGATATTTTATTATTTAGTTCTTCGCCAATAATAGATGTTCTTATTATAGTGGCATTACATAATTCCCCTAACGATTTAGAGATGCCATATTCATTAGTTTCATCATGTTGAGACACTTCATGATAGTTTCCTGTTTTTCCTGAAAACACACAATCAGTTGTTATATGTATCATTTTTGTGTTAAACTTTTCACAAATCATACTTAAAATAACCGGAAATAGTGAGTTTATTTTAAAATATAGTTTTGAATCTTGTTCTCTTTGTTTTGATGCCTGTGGAATAACACCAGCACAATTAATAATTAAATCATTTTCTTTAATATTTTTGTTAGTTAAAAATTCGGTTAAAGAGACAATAGACAAATTGTTCAAATCATAATCATTTCTTGTTAATGAAATAACTTCATAATAGTTCGAAATATAAGATTTCATATAATTTCCCAACATTCCATTTGAGCCAAAAATATATATTTTCATTATATAATAATATAATGAAAATATATATTTATTATGTTTGTTTAAACCATAAGGAGCCTCCGCATTTATATTCTATTTTATCAGGAATATTTATATTTTTATTTAAACTATAATTATTCGCAGATAATATTTCAACTTTAGAATTGTTATGCAAATAAGCAGCTAATAATTGCTGTTCAGTTAATACACATTTCCAATCAACTATCCAAATAACCGGATAATTATATGGTAAAAAAATGTCATGAATATGAACAATTACATTCTTGTTTAAAGACGGTAAAATATTTAAATATTCTAATTCCACATCACCGTAGTTTTTTAAAACATGTGAAGAATCTATAAAACATATGTCGTTCTCTCCTAAAGTATTAAATATAGATAGATCAGTTGTGATAATATCCTCATCTATAAAATTAATATTTAGGTTGCGTAAGTTATTTTTTATTTCATCTGTTGTATATTTATCTATACAGGTAATATTTATATTTATATTCTCAATAGTCATTGAATCAATCATTGCCCTGGTTGACATACCAGAACCAACTTCTATTATATTTTTTGGCTTGAAATGTCGTATTAAACAATATAATATAAATGCGTCGTACTCTGGGTATGATACATTATATTTCGGGTTTTTACAAAAATTAATGCTATTGTCATAATCCAATGGATTCCAATCATCTATATATTTACTTGTAATTTCTCTCATTAAATCGATATTTTCTTCATAATTAATATTTAATTTACAAATATTTCTTAATTCTAATTTATTTGATTTTATTATATCATAATCTGGAAAAGGTGATTCATATGAATAATATTTTTTACAATCATTAATACATCCTTCTCTTTCTTTTGAAACACCAATTTCATCTGTATTATATGGCCAAGGCATTATATAATTAATACTAATTATATTTTTAGTTATATAATGAGCGAATTGGATTATAAAGAGTATGATAGTTCATAATATGTTTATCAATATCGTATTCAATACTGTTATCATAAACTATATATATATTTATTATTGTGTATATGTCATTTTCAATATACTCGTGTTTTATTTGACTTACTAGATCTACTTTAATATAATTAAATATTAATATTCTAATATTTGAAAACTTTTGAATAAGTAATCCATGTAATATGTTTATTTGTTCTATATTTATATTATTTCTATAAGTAGTATATAAAAAGCATATTTCATCATTACAATATTGTAGATTATTCCATCGTTCCACACATCTCAACGTGTATGAATAATCATTTTCTGTAGTTGGATCTCTATGCACAAAAATTAAGTTATTATAATATTTATGATATATTTTCTTATCATCTGTTTTTGTATAATAATTTTCTGTATTTAAAAATTTAACAAAATTATCTTCTATACAATCAATCACTATTTTTATATCACTAAGCATCCAATCAAATGGATAACTGGATTCTTTTAATTTTAACAGTTTTAAACAACCAGCTGAATGACAATTTGGTCCAATAGAAATATATTTCATTTTAATATTATAAAATAAAATATTTAGTATATTATATATAAAATAAATATATAATTATATAATTATTCTTCTTGCCATAGGACTTTCATTTTCTGGGACTAAAACAATATTATTTTCTGGTGTTAAATTCATTTTAATACAACAATCTTTAAATATGTTTTTGTTTATATTAAAATCGATTGTTCTTAAGGCATTTGGTTTTTCATGGAATTGATGAATGGCGAATGGTTCATGTTCTTTAAATTCATTTATTTTAAAATTAAATTTATTGTAAATTAATCTTTTAATAAATTCATCATCATCAGCCCCTATACCATTTTTAAATATCTCATTAAATCCACCATTCATTTTATTAATTAAATCTGTCTTATGAATTGCTGATAAATAATGATATGCGACAAAATGTTTATCATGATGATTCAACCAACCGCCAACATCATCTCTTTTTACACTATTACCACCAATTCTATATGTAGAATTTAAAATTAATTTATATACTTCATCTGATGTTTTATTTATAAGACTATAATTATAATCAAAACTTGGACTACCATAACAATTGAAAGATATCCAATCATTTTCTTTAATATTATTGACAATAGTAAGAATACAGTCTCCAACATGCATAACTTCAGGATTTTGTATTATAATAATATCACCAGTTGCTTCTTTAAAGCCAATATTATAAGGAATACAAGGATTTACCCATGTTTTGTCTTGAGACTCAATAGTAATTACTTTTATGTTTAATTCACCTTTAACATCATCAATAAACGTATTTACGCGTTGTGTTTTATCTGAATTATCATCAACAATAATTATTTCAATATTCTTATAAGATGATTGTTTTATACTTGCTAATGTCTGTATTAATTGTTCCTTTCTGTTATAGTATGCCATAACAATAGAAACTTTTTTACAAAATAATTTATCATTATCATAAATGACTGTATTTATATAATTTACTTTGTCTTTAACAACATATTGTTGTATAACATAATCTAAGTAACATATAGGTTTGAAATTTGATAATCTATTTTCTAAATTAATCGCATATTGCTTTGATTTGTCAGCACCATTAAACCAATGTATTCCAATATTATTGTTTGGTAAAATATTATGTTGTATATCTAAGAATTGATCTAATTCATTCCAAGCCCATGGTAAATAATACTCTTCGTTACAAATGTTTATTGATTTATCAAGCTTGTATATACTATCATCTGTTACAAATAATTTACTCCACATCGTTGCTCCAATACACTGATAATTATTTCTGTTATAGTAAAATTTACATTGGTTTAAAATATATTTAAAAAATTTAGAATTTGGCTTTGACATAAAAAACCCAATTGGATAATATATATATCCAGTAGATTTCTGTTTTTGTTTAGGATCTGTAAAACTGAAACATTTAAATATAACATTATCTTCTTTAAAATTCATTTTTTTTTCAATACTACCAGTATAAATAATATCAAAATCACTCCATATTCCACCATGTTTGTGTAAAATATAATATCTAAAATAATCACTTTTAATAACTTCTGACGCATTATTATCAAAACCAATTGAATCTAAGCATATTTTTTGTATAATAACATTAGGAATATCGTATAATTTATATATGTAACATTTGTTATTATATTTCAACTTTTGTTCATGAGATTCCCATGACATAGTTTCGGTTTTATGTGTAGGCATATAAACTATTATTTTCCAATTTTTATTATATTCGTTGAAAGATATAATAGTCAACAAATTTAGGTATGATAAAGGAGAACCGTCCCAATATAAATGTAATAATTTTGGAAAACAAAAATTATATTTAGAATGGGTTGTTTTAATTTCTTCATATAAGTTTTTATTCTTTACCCATTTTTCTTTTATATTATCATTTTCATTTTTTCTATCAACTCCATTAGATATATTAAGCTTATGAAATTGATGTATTACAAAACAGTTTACTATATCTATTATTTGTATGTTTAAATTTAAATTATATTTCAATGTTAATAATAGTTCGTCATCATCAAAACAATAACCATCTTTAAATCTTTCATCAAAACCTCCTATTAAAGACAGTTTAGATTTATGTATAGAAGAACAAAAATGATATGCGGTATTTCTGTTATTAATAGTTGGATGATTATACCACTCTAATATTTCACGTCCTGTTTTAACATCAAAACAATTTTTATTTTTAAAATCTTTATCATTTATTAAATTATATACGTTATTGGATTCTAATAATTCTTCATTAATATTATAACTATTAGAAGCATAACAACTATAACTAAAATAATCTTGTTCCGTTAGATTATCTATTGTATGTTTTAAAATATCTCCAACATGATAACATTCTGGATTCTGAATTATAATAATTTCACCTTTTGCTTCTTTAAACCCTCTATTATATGCTATACATGGATTAACTCTATCGCCTTTTTCTTCTTCGATAATTATAATTAAATTTATAGGATAAGAATATTTTGTTATAACTTTATCAAGTTTATTCTCTGTATCACTATTATCATCTACAATAATTACCTCAAACCGATATTTACCTGCGTACATTTTTTCAAAACCATTCAAAGTATTTATAGTTTGCTCCTTCCTATCATTAAAATACGCCGTAACAATCGATATTTTTACGTGATTCTCTAATATTTTTTTTTCTATATTATTATTATTTTGTGGACTGCAATATATTACATTTTTTTTTATATTATCTTCATAAATTATTTTATTATTATTAACTAAATCATTAACATGTTTATGTATATGTTGATCATCTGATCCAGATATGTGAAATTGATGAATACCAATATATTTATTTGAATCTATGGTATGTACCTTTGCGACTTGTGACATGCGATATACAAAATCATTATCATCATACCATAAACCATCCTTCATTTCATTACAAAAACCCCCAACTTTCTGTAATGTATTATATTTGACAACTGATAAAAAATGTAAATTACGATTATTTAATGTAACATGATTATACCATCCTTTCCATTTATAAATAGTATCTTCTCTATAAAAACAATTTTCTATATTACATGACCTATTTTCTTTTAATCCGACAGTCAAAAAATGTCTATATGCTTGTGATTCATTTAAATATTTAATATCCTTGTATTTATTTATATAGTATGAATAGTCAAAATCATATTTTGTATAATCTATTTTATTTATAAAGTTTTCAAAATAATTATCTTTAATTTTATATAAATTTTCATTTTCTTTAAAATTTGGCGATGAAAATACTGGATAAGTATAATATTCATTATCATGTAACTTCTCGATAAAATGTTCAACTATATTAGCGCAGTGATATATTTCTGGATTTTGTATTATAACATAATCTGTATCCGATGATATATTCATAAAACCTACATTATATGCAACTACTGGATTAATCCATGTTTTCTCCAGAAGTTTAATGTATTTTATTTGAAAGGAATATTTTTGAATATAATCATTATCCAACATATTATTTTCATCGCTTTTGTCATCGACAATGATTACTTCCATGTTGTATTTATTTCCATACAATTCTTCAAACTTATCTAGCGTAGCCAATAATTGTATTTTTCTATTATAATAAGCCATTACAATTGATATTTTTTTTAAAGCATTAGCATTAGTATTAATTCTACAGAGTATCTTTCTCAATTTAATATTTGTATTGTTCATATCAAATACACCCAATATCTCTTCTCCTTTATTCAACACGTCTTTTACTGTTTTTACTATAACTTCTTTCTCAGTAAAGATAACTCTGCTCTCGTACAGTTTATCTACTTTCACTAATCCGCTCTTTTCACTAATAATATGTGTATCCGGTGACATTACCGCCTCATTTAACCGACACGTTTCTAAGGATTTACTCTCACCATAATGGAGATTAAGATAGATATGTGATTCATTAATAAGTTTTGTCAATTCTTTTCCAAAGACATTTGTCACGTGTAAGACATTAAATCCGGCTTCTTTCAATTCATTCAAAATTTTCTCTCTTCGGGGGTTTTTATAACCGCAAAAAAGAATATCATATTTCTTTTTAGTTGTCTTTATGTCTGACCACTCTACCACTGGTGGCATTAATAAACTCACCTTCGCCTCTATATCTTTTGGATAATAAGCCATATTGACTTCAGAATAATCAAAGGTGTGTTTTGCTCCTCTTATTAAGTTTAGAATGTGCTCATTCATATTTTTATCATTACTCGTATCTAATTGTTCGAATTGATACAAAAAATATTTATTAGTCGGCAATGGGTCAAGATTACTTGGATAAAATGCACCGTTTTTCGCTTGTAAGAGTGTTTGGGGGCAACAAATAAACAGAAACCGTCCTTCTTCATCTTTACATTTTTTGATATCCGTATTCTCAATATTGCGAATATGTACATTAACTTCTAACCCCGTCTCTTGTAAAATTTTAGAGAGAGCAAAGGCAATATTTTCTATAAACTTTGTTGCAAAAAGGTCGATTATTTTAACTATTTGTTCATATGAAAGAGTTGCAACTATAGGAGGAGCAATAGTAACCGGAGGAGCAATAGTAACTGGAGGAGGACTATTAACAACCGGAGGAGTATTAACAACCGGAGGACTATTAACAACCGGAGGAGTATTAACAACCGGAGGAGTATTAACAACCGGAGGACTATTAACAACCGGAGGAGTATTAACAACCGGAGGACTATTAACAACCGGAGGAGTATTAACAACCGGAGGAGTATTAACAACCGGAGGAGTATTAACAACCGGAGGAATAGTAAATGTTGGTGATTTTTGTTCTGAATATGGAATCGGTTGTTGTCTTTCATTATTTATTTGTATTTTTGACTGTCCGTTTGTTTGATAAAACATTTTGTTTGTGGTTGAACTTGAAACTACATTCATACTATTTTTTGCTTTATTTATTTTTTCATTTTCATTTTTAATACTATTAATTACTAATTTTAAATTATTCATATATAATTATAAAAATATATAATTATACTACCTTATACCGTAAACATATTATACCGTAAACAAAATAAATTGTTTAAAATATGGTTCTAAACTTAACTCCTCAATATTTTTCCACAGACGCCACCGTTTAAGCACCAGGTCTGTATTATTCCTATCTAATTCAAAAATTACTAATACTTGTATCATTTCCGTCTTGACTATTTTTTTTTTATTTATGCCATAATAATTCAATATTTGTACTAAACTTCGCACACTATAAGACATATACAACATGGTCAATTCGTCATAACCACAAGAAAAAAATACTTCTTCCTCATCTTTATACAAATCAAATTCATACAATTTTATATCAAATGGTTCGGGTTGTTTTAAATCTGCGATCGTATAATTAATATTTGCATTTGGCGTTGCATTTGCTCTTGGCGTTGCATTTGCTCTTGGTATTACTTCGGGTATTGACTCCATATTATTAATATTATAATATGTTTTCTTTTTATATAAAAAACATATAATACTATACTAGTTATCTTTTGCTAATATTTTGCTATACTTTTTATAAAAGTATATTTTAAAAGTATCTTTACAAGGTATCCAGAATATCCATAAACTTAAATATGGTTTTGTTTGTAATACTCGGATAACTCGTCGGCTTAAGCGTTGCCACTAGATTAATAAAGTCTTCGATTGACGACCACTCATCGACTTCTTTTAACTGTTGATAACCATTCACTATAATAATAAACATAATCTCGGTCATTTCATCCACAATGTTTTTCTGCTCCGGTTCTTTTATGGCCTTCATGAGGTTTGTTTGGAGTTGTTGAAGAATTTTCTCAATTTCACCCGAAGCAATCAACTTTTCTTTCATCAAATTCACATAAAACAAGCTGAGGGCCCTGCGTTTTTCATTCACTTTATTATTCAGGCAAAATTGGTCGTAATCTTTATTCGGGTCGCAATATGTAAAATCATTAAATAATGTATTAAACTTATTAAAATTCGTCTCAAATATTGTCTGCATAAATGCGAATTTCGCCATTAATTCTTTGTACAATTTCGCATACATATTCGAATAGAAACTATTCCCGCTGGCAATCGTAAACAGGGCCTCCCCAATCTTACTAATTTCTGTGACAAATTCTTCGTCCTCCACGGTATCGAGCGTGTTCATATTATCCAGTACACCTTCCGTAATAGTCGCAATCTCCTTTATAATATTATCTCTTAAAGTGTCATACGTCTTTGCCGTCATTTTATTTAAATGTTTACGAATTTGGTCAATAACGGCACCCATGCCTTCTTTCTTTACAATCAAAGTCGTTTTAAAATTTCGCACCGTGTCCCAGGCTTCATCATTTAGTTCATAGGATTTGGGTCCACCCCGGCGTTTTTTATTCTGTTGTTGCTGTGTTTCCTTTATGTCCATTTTAATAAATTGAGGGGTTTTAATATATTCGGGAGCGCCTACTTGGTCGGCTAGGGCTTGAATAATTGCGATGGTTTCTGGTGATAGGGTGCAAGAGAAGCCATTGTTCTTAATGCGTTCAAAATCAGACGGAGTAAACTTTATAACATTCGTCATTTTATAAGTATGGTTATAGTTAATTATAGTATTATATTTATATCAATTTTTCAATATATTCATATAATAAACACTTAAACATTTATCTTCTATATAAATTATGTTGAATAGTTATACTGAAACACAATCGATTAAGGAGACAGAACCTTTAATTAATGCACCATTGGATAATGCATCAGTACAATTAAAAGAACTAGTACAATTAAAAGAACTAGTACAATTAAAAGAACCACTACAATTAAAAGAACTCTCTACTTGGGAAGAATTAGATGCACAACTCCCACTATTGCGGGGGATTTATGCCTATGGCTTTGAAATACCGAGCCCCATTCAAAAGAAGGCGATTCTGCCCATCTTCGAGAAAAAAGATGTGATAGCCCAAGCCCAATCAGGTACCGGCAAGACCGCGTGTTTTACTATTGGGGCTTTACAATTAATCGACACGACCAAGAAAACACATCAAGCGATCCTATTAGCGCCGACTCGGGAGTTAGCGATCCAAACAAAGCTGGTAGTCGATAAAATTGGTAGTATGTTTCCCCTCTTACAAACGCAATTACTCGTGGGCGGGACATCCGTGGATGAAGACATTCGCCAACTCCACGATAATCCGCCCCAGGTTGTCATTGGGTGCCCTGGGCGAATACATGATATGCTGAAACGCCGCAAATTGAATAGTCGCGATTTGCGGTTCTTTGTCCTGGACGAAGCCGACGAAATGCTGTCCGCGGGCTTTAAAGATCAGATTTACAATATTTTTCAATTTATGCCCTCGAATATTCAAGTGGCGCTCTTTAGTGCGACCTTACCTCCCGAGCTCCACCAACTGACGACAAAATTCCTCCGTGACCCGGTCGAAATATTGGTGAAGACGGAGCAACTTACCCTCGAGGGTATTAAGCAATATTACGTGGCGCTCGAGAATGACGAGCAAAAATACGAGACGTTAAAAGATATTTACGGGTCCCTGGCTATTAGTCAAAGCATCATTTATTGTAATAGCAATAAACGCGTAAATGACCTCTATCAAGCCATGCAAGTCGATAATTTCCCGGCGTGTCAAATTCATAGCAATATGGACAAGGCCGAACGAAACCAGAGCTACGAGGATTTCAAAAGTGGGAAACACCGGGTACTTATTTCGTCGAACGTGACCGCCCGGGGGATTGACATCCAACAGGTCAGCACGGTGATTAATTTCGATTTACCCAGTTGTCTGTATACCTATCTCCACAGGATAGGACGCAGTGGCCGATGGGGGCGAAAGGGTGTCGGCATTAATTTTGTCACGCCTCGCGATACGCGGACTTTGAAAGATATCGAACAACATTATTCGACAAAAATTAGTGAATTGTCAGATAATTGGATGGCATAAGAATTGGCTAGCATAAGAATTGGCTAGCATAAGAATTGGCTAGCATAAGAATTGGCTCTTGCTAAATCACCATAGAAATCAGTTCCGACCCATCTTCCAACACATCTTCCGGGAGAGTTTCCAAGACTTGTTCAAACCCCCACGCCGTTTGTGAAACTGGTTCCGCTTGTGAAACTGGTTCCGCTGTGCGATTATTGTCATAGCTTTTTTCTGAGCAAACATGCGATAAGCCATGAATACCAATGGTTAGAGAGAACAGTAGGATTATAATTACGAGCTTATACGGTTCTAATTGTTTTATTTTTTTATAGTTTTTATACAGTAAAATAAATGCATATATTAATAATATATTAAATATATGCGCATAAACAGACGGTGTTAAGAACATATATATATATATACTTTTAATAAAAGTATTTTAATTTTGCAATACTTTTATTAAAAGTATATATATATGAACAACGACTACTACAAAAAAATAATATATAACAGCGGTGATGTATTTTTACCTGAAAGTCTTAAACATATACTAGGTATTGATATTATTGGTTCATCCAAAAATACCTTTTACATTTCTGGGTGGTCAATTGTTCATTTTATAAATGGCATTATTGTGGGATTTCTCTATTTATATTTTAAATACGACATTCATTCTTATACATTAAAATTGCTAACATTACATACCTTTTGGGAATTATGGCAAGTGTTAATCGGTATGGCGAAACCGTATAAATTAACGGGACGCAGTAATTTAATTGATAGCATAATGGATACAGTTTTATTTATGCTTGGTGCTTATCTAATACGTTTTCTGATGTTAGAAGTTCTTTGAATGTAAAAGGAATATGTTCATTTTCCTATACTTTTTTAATAGTATAGTAAAATGATTGTTTCTGAAAATGATAAAATAATCAATGATAACAATCTATTCCGCTTACCTATTGCTTACCTTGCCAATAAACAACCCTTAGCCAATCATATCAAAACGGATTTAGAATTAATTTTGCCGAAAGGCGAGAAAACCTTATATGACACCGTTTTTCAACCCACCACACTATTCGGCAAACAAACGGTGCCTTTGTGGGCCGAATATTACACGGCCGATAAGGCTTTCCTTAAACAGAGTCAAACATTTATTAAAACTTTATCGAAGAAAAAAGAGACGCTAAGTCCGATTAAGACAGAAACAGTTGATACCATTTGGCAAGAGATACAAACCGAGACGAGTTTTGTCGAAAAATACCATTACATGGATTGGAAGCGGTTTAAAGCCTTTAATAATAGTGCCGGGTTTCTCCAACTGTTAAGTCTGTATAATATGACCTCACCTCTCCTATCTTTATCTATCCCTATTTTCTTTTTAATTTTTCCTTTTATTCTTTTAAAATTGCAAGGTATCCCGATTTCTCTCACCAAATATATTGAAGTATTGAAAATGCTTTTTAAACAACATCAACTCGGGCAGATTTTCACTTTAGGCTCCGTGAGTTGGGACAAAGTGATTTATATTATTGCATCTTTTGGCTTCTATATTTTACAGGTTTACCAAAACATCACGTCCTGTATCAAATACTATTATAATATGAAGAAAATCCATGCGCAACTGTTTAGTATGAGAGAATACGCGAAACAGACCTTGCAAAATATGGAACTACTCAGTGAGCTTGGTAAGCAGTTGCCGACCTATCAACCCTTTTTTGCGAATATGTCAGAACATAAGGCGGTTTTGTCTTCTATGGTTTGTGAATTCGCTGAAGTTGTACCCAATGGTTTTACTTTTCAAAAGTTTAAACAAATTGGACATGTCATGAAATGCTTCTATCAACTCTATAATAAACCGGAATATAAACAAACATTACAGTATTCCTTTGGCTTTAATGGGTATATTGAGAATTTACTGGGATTATGTGAGCGCTATAAACAGAAGCAAATCAATAGTTGTAAGATTGCTAGTACAAGTAATACAAAGTTCACGGAGGCCTATTTCCCTTCGCTCGTTGACGCCCATCCCGTGAAAAATACTTATGCACTGAATAAACATATTCTGATTACGGGACCGAATGCCGCGGGAAAAACCACCCTGTTAAAAACCACGATATTTAATATTATTCTCTCGCAACAAACCGGGTTTGGTTTTTATAAAAAGGCGAAAATACTATTGTATGATTATATTCATTGTTATATTAATATTCCGGATACGTCGGGCCGGGATAGTTTGTTTCAGGCGGAGGCGCGAAGGTGTAAAGATATATTAACAAGCATTAATGCAGATACAAGCATTAATGCAGATACAAGCATTAATGCAGATACAAGCATTAATACAGAATCAACTATAAAGAAAAACCATCTTTGCGTCTTCGATGAACTCTATTCCGGTACAAATCCTTACGAAGCCATCGGTAGTGCGTATGCTTTTCTCTCGTATTTAAATAAATATACTAATGTCAACTTTGTGTTAACCACACATTTTCTCGATTTGTGTAAACGCTTAGACCAACAACCAAACATTCATAACTATCACATGGAAGTACATGAAAAAGGTGAGGATTTCAAATATACTTATAAAATGCAGAGAGATATATCGACGATTAAAGGCGGCGTTAAAGTCTTAAGAGACTTAAATTATCCATTGGAAATAATTAATAATACGGTAGCAGTATTAAAAGAAATAGTTTTATAAGTATACGTTAATAACTTATAGTATACGTTAAATAACAATATAAAAATATATTCATTATTAGTAATAATGAACCTATTTGACAGAAGTTTTTTAATCACTACCGGAATATCAGTTGTTATCTGCGGAGCTTTATATTATTATTTTACTACCCGTATGAGAGAATTAGAATTAGCTTTAGCGAAACAAAATCAGGTGCTATCATCGTTTATTGCCAATGTGCAGAATGAATTTCGCATGAGTGCCAGGGGGCCACCGATTGAATTGGCGTCTCCCAGTGCAATCAAAGCTGTTATGCAACAAGAGGAAAAAATTGCTATTTCAGACAATGAATGTGACAGTGACGACGAAAATGAGAGTGACGACGAAAGCGTAAGTGATAACAATAGTGTAAGTGATAACAATAGTGTAAGTGATAATGATACTAGAAAAATAGTTATGTGTGATTTAGTAAAAGATGATATCAAAATTATTGAGTTATCTGCCAGTGAAAATAGCTTAGCAAGTAAAAATAGCTTAGCAAGTGAAAATAGCTTAGCAAGTGAAAATAGCTTAGCAAGTGAAGATAGTGATAATATAAGCGATAGTGAAAGCGATGATGAGGATGTAATAAGTGAAGAACATATCAAAGTTGAACAACTTGATGTAGAAGAAATTAATGTAGTCGAAGCTGAAACAAAAGAAATAGTAACACCTAAAGTCAGTAATTTAAAAGATGAAAAAATTGATGTTCTCCGTAAATTAGTCGTAGATAAAGGTTTAGCTACAAAAGAAGAGGCTAAGAAATTGAAGAAAAATGAGTTGTTATCTACACTTTCAGGAAAAGTCAACCTTTAATCAGCAAAGCAAGTAGAAAAGGTTCAAACGTAGTAGGTAGGTTGCGCCAAAGTGTTGAAAAATATAATTAAAATTATATTTTTTAAATATAATTTTAAATTTAAGTTAAGCATTAGTGCCGTCTCGTTTTATAATGTTTTCTACTTATTCTTCTTTTTTTAGTACGGCGCTTTGTTTTTTTATTTTTTCTTTTTTTATATTTTCTCCCTCCTCCACTGTAATAGTTCTCATTAGTGCCAGGAGAGTCATAATAGTTTTCTATAGGTTGCGCAAGAGGCGGCACATAAGGTGGCGCATTAGCCATACGGATATCCATTTGTTCCGTCCATTCTCTGTGTTTTATTTTATTTTCTTCTGTCTGTTGTCTCTTTCTCTCTTCTTCTTCTGCCCATTCTTCCGGATGTGCTGATTTATATGATGTGTCTATTCTTTCCCTTTCTTCTGCTCTCCATTTTATTAAATACACTAAATCTATTAAAGAATTTGATTTATTTATATTATTTTCTAATCCTGCAATTCTCGCGGGCAGTGAGACAAATAGTGTATCCTCATCTTCCTGCATAATATCATCCATATCATTAATTTTCTTCCAATCTTTACCATTTTTATCTAAAAGCTTCATAAAGTTATTTTTATATTCTTTTTTTTGTTTAAGCAACGGTTTAATGAGTTTCCATGAGTTCATGTCATTTGCAGCTTGTAATTTAGGAACAGCAAGATAATCATTTTGACTCGACAGTAAATTATCATTAGCATTATAATTTATTTTCCAGGCGTCGCATATTTCTTTAATTTCTTTATCGATTGATTGTTGTTTGATAGTATATGCATTAAACTCTTCACTATTTAAAAAATCAAAAAATCCTCCTCCTTTACGTTTTTTGGAACGTTGTTTAACGCGCATGTGTATATATAATACTTTTTATAAAAATACTTTTTCTAAAAGTATAGCAAAAAAAACACACAAATTATAGATTGTTTTTCGATACTTTTTCTAAAAGTATTATATATAAATGAGTTGGGGCACATGTTATTCTGGATCAAACAATATTCATTTTGATTTTCCGCCGATTATGAAAGATGGCAGAAATTACGCAAATTGGCAACCCGGTGGGGCACTCAATGAAGAAATACGCAAAGATAATAAAATTCATTCGAACTGGGCGTATAGAAAGTATTTGACCGAAAATGCCGACAATATTATCCGAGTTAACCAGGCGTTTGCGTGTGACGATTGTTGCAGTTGTCCCGCCAAATACCCCAGCACTGTACAACCTACCACAAATAACAACACACCTTTTTTATACAAGTCCTGTTTAGACAATTCTCAACCCTTTGGTTATGAAAATAGTGATTTGAAAAATCTCTACTTATCGGATACACAATTGCAGTCACGCATGGTCACGCCTGTTATTACACAGGAGCAAATTTTACGGCAGGGGTATGCGAGGGCTAACTAAACAACCTTTATTTAAGGTTGCGCCAAAACCAACCTTTATTTAAGGTTTATATACACTTTTGCCAAAAGTGTCACTGTAGGATGATAATTTTATTTTAAGGTTTGTATACACTTTTACCAAAAGTGTCACTGTAGGATGATAATTTTATTTTAAGGTTTTGCCACACTTTTGCCAAAAGTGTGTTTATAATTTTATATATATTTTCTTTACTTTTATTAAACAAATCATGACAATCATAAACGGTATTGAACTCGATAATATTAATTATAAGACCAATGATATTAAATATGCTATTAAAAATAATGATCCAATTGAAGCTAAATTGAATGTAATTATTGTTATTTCTAACCCATGTCTCTATACAAAGCGCTATTTATTATTTAAAGAATTTGTCAGTCGTATGGAAAATGAAGAAGAGCATGTGAATTTGTGTATTGTGGAACTGATATACGGTGAGCAAAAATTTGTTGTCACAGATAAAAATAACAAAAATCATTTACAGATTAAAACCGATACGCCGATTTGGCATAAAGAAAATATGGTTAATTTAGGTGTAAAGTATTTACTACCCAAGAATTACAAAGCCTTTGCGTGGATCGACGCGGATCTAGAATTTGAAAATAATACATGGGCTCTCGACACTTTAAAAATTCTCAATGGCTGTAAAGACGTATTGCACTTATTTAGTCATTGTATAGATATGAACCATGATGAAACCACTTTAAATGCATTTAATAGTTTAGGTTATTGTTACACGAAGGGGAAAGATTATACCATAAAAGGACTGGATTATTGGCATCCCGGTTATGCCTGGGCCATGACACGAAAAGCCTATGAAAAAATTGGAGGATTATATGATAAAGGCGTCTTAGGCTCAGGTGATAGTATTATGGCATTAGCCTTTATTAATAAAGTCAGTAAGATGTTTAATGCGAAATACCATTCGGATTATAATAATAGTATGTTGGAATTTCAGGAGAAAGTCAAAGGTTTACGGATCGGTTATACCCCTGGCGTAATTCGACATCATTATCACGGTACTAAGCAAAATCGACAATATACGGAACGGTGGAAAATTATTATGAATCATGCCTTTTCACCTATTACACATTTAACCTATGACGAGAAAGGTATTTTGATACCGACAAAAGATTTTAGTGAAGAGTTTAAAGCAGATATTATGAAGTATTTTAAAGAGAGAAAGGAGGATGACTAGTCAACCCCAACCTTTTCAGAAAAGGTTGAACCAAAACAATAAACACTACGTAAGTATTTTACTGTTTTCTACACTTTTTACTAAAAGTTTTGTGTTGGTCCAACCTTTTCAGAAAAGGTTGAACCAAAACAATAAACACTACGTAAGTATTTTACTGTTTTCTACACTTTTTACTAAAAGTTTTGTGTTGGTCCAACCTTTTCAGAAAAGGTTTAACCAAAACAATAAACACTACGTAAGTATTTTACTGTTTTTCTACACTTTTATTAAAAGTTTTGTGTTGGCCCAACCTTTTCAGAAAAGGTTGAACCAAAACAATAAACACTACGTAAGTATTTTACTGTTTTCTACACTTTTTACTAAAAGTTTTGTTTTGGTCCAACCTTTTCTAAAAGGTTGGTTGTTAAAAGTGTATAAATACATTTCTATTATATTTATATGCGTATTATCAGTATTGATGTCGGTATTAAAAATTTAGCTTATTGTATTTTAGAATCAAAAGAAAATAATAGTTATAATATTATTCAATGGGATGTTATCAACTTATGTGGGGAAGAACATGTTTGCAATTGTGCTTTGAAACAGAAAGAAAGTAAAAAGAGTAAAAAAATCGGGGTCATAGTTAATACTATATTATGTAATAAAAAAGCCTCCTATACCAAAGTTATTAATGGTATTATGAATTATTATTGTCAAACCCACGCGAAGCAATCCGGGTTTCTTTTACCCAATGCTTCTTTAAAAAAAATTAAAAGTTGGAAGCGTGATGCTTTACTTTCATATGCCTTAGAGAAAGGCATTGTCTTTGAAGAAAATAGTAAAAAAGACGTGCTTATTAAAAGCATCAATGATTTCTTAAAAGATAAAGTATTAGAGAAAACCTCTAGTGTCTCGGCAAATGATATGACTTTAATACAAATGGGTATTAAAATCGTCTCCGAGTTTGACCTTGTGTTAGCAAATAATTTACTTACGATTGATCAAATCGTCATTGAAAATCAAATTAGTCCCATTGCGAACCGGATGAAGACCTTACAGGGGATGATTGCGCAATATTTTATTATGCGTGGGAAACCCACTATTTCATTTATTTCCTCGGCGAATAAATTAAAATTGTTTAGTGAAAATAAATCTACCAGTTATAGTGAGCGCAAGAAAGAAGGCGTGAAAATCGTAAAAGAATTACTCGACAAGGGTACTATAATTGATAATGGTATATGGTCGCACACTTTTCTCACCCATAAGAAAAAAGACGATTTAGCGGACGCTTTTTTACAAGGGGCGTGGTTTCTCTCGAGTAAAAAATAAAGGCATTTTATTTTTAAAAAAATTTTCAATTTTATTGCTGGATATTATAAAATTGAAATAGAATCTATTATAAAAGTAAATAGTATTAACAAGCAACAAAGAAACTAACATGTCTCAACAACAAGAACAGACCGTATTTGAAGAAACCGCCGCAGTAATGAACCCGACCAAAAAATTTGTAGTAGCGCCGATGCGTTATGATTTGATGATAATTACGCAAGATCAAGCACTTATGACAATCGCCAGCCTTACCCGCGGTTTTCATGATTTGCCCTTCGAGTTTGCCCAGTGGATGCAATACGATATCCGCAGTCGCCCGTACACCACCTTCGGCTACATTCCCGCGCCTCCGAACGAAGCTATTGTTAAAAAAATTATCGGATATAAAGGGCACTATTTAAAGCTCACGACCCAACGCCACAGGGTGGATTTCATCTGGCACAATGCGGGCACAAACCAGTTTCATTTTTGGGGTGATCGCATGTGCTGTATTCGGGCCATGAATGAAATCCGTTACCGTATTTGTAAATTGGTGGAGGGGCACTTAGATCCAGAAATAGAGCAAGAGACAAAGGAATTCCATGAGGCAAGGGCGGCAACCCAAGAAGCAAGGGCGGCAACCCAAGAAGCAAGGGCAACCCAAGAAGCAGCAGCAGAAACAGCACCAGTGTTCTTAAACGACACACAACAGGATCCGTCCGTTTGTCTTGAAGCGATTTTGACCTTAGACATAAACGACGAGATTACTGCAGTAAACAGTAAGTATTATCCGTAAATATATACTTTTAAAAAATTGAAAAAAATAGAAAAAAATAGAAAAAAATTGAAAAAAATTGAAAAAAATTGAAAAAAATTGAAAAAAATTGAAAAAAATTGAAAAAACATTTAAAAAATTAAAAGTAGTTAGATTAGTTTTTTTTATAAAAATTTATTAAAATTTATACAGGAAATTATAAAATTGAAATAGTCTTATTTTTATAAGTTAATAGTATTTAACCGAACAAAGAAACCAGCAACAAAAATGGAACACGTAAGAAAGTATGAAAAACGGGACAATGCAGATTTAAAATGGGGCAAGGATCTCCGCCCAGTAAACGGAGAAGGTTGTCGCAAATCAAATGGTATAGATAAAACATACACATTTGATATGGTTAGGGCACTGGCCTACCAAATGCCCGAAAAACCGAATATTATAATTAAAAGTGGCAAAAAAGCGATGTGGTATATAAAAAAATGCGCAACAGCTGAAATTGATCAAGAAATAGAGAAGGTGCGAAATTCGCCTTTTTGGCCAAGATGCCGCCGGTGCACCATGCACATTATTGAATGGGATGAATAAACAATAAAAAATTTATAAAAAATTCAGAAAAAAATCAGAAAAAATATAAAATTGAAAAGTTTTATATTTTTTATTATATTTGTATTATTTACCGCACAGAACGCAAAAGAAGAAAAGAAAATGACCGCGCCGATTAGCAAGCAACAAGCACCGATTAGCAAGCAACAAGCACCGTTTACCGAATTGGCCATTAATAGGGCACAAATAGATAATGTATCTTCATGGATGTCGTATGAAGTCTCCAAAAACACCGACTTACCTCGGTTGCCTGGGGAACTTTGGAGTCTCATTGTAGAATTTACGATCCAGGAGAAACGAAAAGATGCCGTTATTATTGGAGACTACATATTAACCGTTTCCCTGGGAAACATATATGCGCACATTACATCTGTAACAATATTTGTGCGTGAAAATGGCCAAAAGGCCATTGAAAATATACATCAGAGAACCTTTGGATCAATTATGGCCGACCATCTTATGCAACGCGAAGTTTTCACCCGAAGATTGACAATCAGTGCGCTTTTAGCCTTAGAATAAATTATTTTAAAAAAAGAAAAGAGGTTAAATACCTTTTTTATTTGTTTTTTGCAATACTTATTTTATATTTTTTCATAAATTCGCAATTTAATAATTCTTCTTTTGTAATGTGTCGTTGCCAATATAAAACATTATTTATATAAATCTCTTCATCATCTTCATCTTTTGCGTATTTATTATCAGGAATTAATAGATATTCTACGCAAAAATCTGGAGTAAGTATTTGTGTATGTAATATCGCCCATAATGAGAAATCTATAATATTTCTTTTCAAATACTCAATTGAATATGTATTTTTATACAAGTCTCCATCTTTTTTGAATTCTTCCGGCATTTGTAATATATATAGAGTTAATCTTTGTATTAAAATTTTAAAAAAATTATTGAAATTTATATAGGAAATTATAAAATTGAAATGGTCTTAATTTTATAAGTTAATAGTATTTAACCGAACAAAGAAACCAGCAAACATGTCTCAGACAATTTACCGATCAACCAGTTTTACGCCGTCAGACAATTATTTAACCCGAGAATGCAATAGTGACAATTGCGACTATCCAAATCCTTTTAGAGGAGAATATCAAGAAGAAGAAGAAGAGCGCGCCAGTCGTCGCCCCCGCCGGCATGAGAACAGCTCACGGCATGAGAACAGCTCTCGGCATGAGAACAGCTCTCGGCATGAGAACAGCTCTCGGCATGAGAACAGCCCCCGGCACGCAACAGCCGAAAAAAATAAAAAAATAAATATTCTACCAATGCGCTATAAGCTCACAAAATTAACACCGGCCCAAGCCCTGTTTCAAATCGCTTTAAACAGCAACGGATTCTTTGACATGTCCGTAAACGAGGCCGACTGGATACAACGCGATATTCGTAGTCGTGAGTTCAGTTCGTTTGGCAGTTTAATTGCGCCCAGAAGCTATGCCTTGTTTAGCGCTATCACAGGCAAAGACAACTATTATTTGAAACTTACTAGTAAAAATCACGGCATCGATTTCATTTTCCACGACCGCGAAAAGGAGGAGTTTCAGTTTTGGGGCGAGTACCAAAGCTGTATTCGCGCCATGAACGAACTTCGCTACCGTATTCAAAAAGTGACGGATCGCGAAGAGGCAAAATACGAAGAGGAAGAGCGCGCCAAACACGCAGAGGCACTTGAACGCCACGCAGAGGCGAGGCGCGAAGAAGAAGAACAATACCGTTCCACTTCGCCAGTTCACATTGCAATAGAAGAAGAGGAGGAGGAAAAAGAGCTTACCCTCGAAGAAAAATACGGCAAAAGTGCAACTACCCAAATGAGTAAAATGGGCTTCGTTAAAGGCTCCGGACTCGGGCGCAGACACAGTGGGCGCGTAGAACCGCTTAACCCCATCAGCGAGCTGGGCGGACGCACAGATAAATATACGATCCACTACGGACTTGGCTTTACGGGCCACAAAGAAGAGGAAGAGGAACCTGTAAACAATGAGCCTGTAAATGATGAGCCTGTAAACAATGAGCCTGTAAATGATGAGCAACCGTGTTTGATGCGCTCAACCTCTATAGCCTATGAGCCTGTAAATGAGGAGCAACCGTGCCTAATGCGCTCAAACTCTATGGCCTTTTAAATAGATAAAAACCTGTATAAAAAAAAATGAAAAAAACCTGTATTAAAAAAAATGAAAAAAACC
>Ga0214919_10000062_pt1 | contig 163824 bp, 238 predicted proteins | sample LL1503_MetaG_FD_177994 | JGI IMG/M metagenome (GOLD analysis project Ga0214919, IMG submission 177994) | Freshwater microbial communities from Lake Lanier, Atlanta, Georgia, United States - LL-1503 | ecosystem: Environmental > Aquatic > Freshwater > Lake | place: USA: Georgia | collected...
CAACAGGTATGTCCACATAGACCAATTATACACCACTATAAGATAGGAGGCACCAGCCACAATGGTAATATTGTAAACCAGTATCATAAAAACAACAAAATTATTACTCATACAAATCCTATATATATTAGTATAAACACTAATATCGTTACTACTAATAAGGTTCAAAAATGTTAAAAAATATTCTCAGTTTCTTCCAAGGTATGACTTATCAAAGCCGTCTAGAAGAATATGTTGCTTCTAAGCATCCACAAAACACAGGTGATGTTGAGAGATACACTTTAGAATACCAACGTGCTTCATATTGGGCTTAAGTTTTCTTTTCCCATCTGATACCAAGAAGATTCAGTAACCACCTGCGGTAGAATGGTGGTTCTTCTTTTGTCCTAAAAACCGTTGTCTCGGTATCAATCTGCAATTTCGAAGCAGATACACTAACCCAAGTATTTTCGTTACCATTCGATTGCAAGAAATATGGACTTGCACCAGTAGCACCAATATTGTTTATAGATGGCCAAGTAAGCTTTGGTCTATCACACTCAGAATAATCTAAGTCTAACTCAGGTTGTTCAGTAAGTGTCCAGAAAAATTTAAATTCAGTCTGATACATGGTCGGCAACCGGACTACGTTTACTTAAATACGCATCTGCATATTTTCTCTTAGATTCTTCCACATCATAACCAACCGGTTTGAATAAAGCTGGATACAGAGGGTGAAGAAGTTTCTCAGTAATTCGTTTTGAATATTCTTCGAGTACTTCCACTTCGTTTTTTCCTTTAGAGATTAATCGCATAGCTCTTTCCATTTCAAACTTTATAACTTTTTCGGACCATTCTGAAAATGATTCGTCATTGTAGGTTAGTTGCATTGGCTTCTGGAAGCGCTTGGAAAACAGTTGACCATTGCTTTAGTTTCTCAACTTTAGCAACAGCTGCAAAGTCTACGGATTCAACTGAAATAATACCCAAGTCCATCATAATATCCACCATAGCAACCAAGTCACCAACCTCTTCTTCTAAGTGTTGACGATTGGTTTTAGGTTTACCTGGTTTGATATTATCCATACCAAATCGGTTACACTTACTAATCGCTTGAATAACTTCAGCACACTCTTCAGCCAAAATGGCCATCACTTCTTCTTCTTGATTCATATTAATCACTCAACAATTGTTGTTTTTCTAAAATAAAGGATTCTGCAAAGTCTTCAGCTGCATCCAATGTCGGTAATGTTTCACGATAAAAGAATTTATTGTTCACATACAAATTAACCAGGTAACCTAGGTCAGTATCGTATACCAATGCTTTCTTATCGGCGGTTGTTGAATTGTGTTCAGATAACAGTATCATTATTTCCTCCATTAACATAATTTGCAGCTAGGTCTTCCGCATCTTCTTCGTTAAACCCACCTTCGATTCCAATAGTTTCACCATCTCTAAAAAATTCTACAAAAAAAGGAAGTACAACTCCAGTTGGTATATACAATACCTTGGCTACCAGGCGGCCACAATCGCCAACAAAATCTACAATTTCTTCTATCATGCTATCATTCCAATAAATCGGTTAAGTACTACTCGGTTCATTACACGATTTTTAGTATACTTACTAAACGCTGAAACCAAGCCACGTCTGGTGACGTTTTCTTTTACATCAAATTCTACGTCATCTTCAGTATCTAGGCTCTCGGATCTTAGAAAATAATATTCATCAAAACCGGCAGTTGTTACTACCAAAGTTTTTTCTTTTCTAAATTTCAACTTGATAGAATCAAAGTCAGCTGTCTTCGGAAAGAATTCACGTGTTCTACTCATCTCACGGCCGGCCAACACATAAAAACCAACAACATTACAACCTGTACGTTCTTTCAATAACTTAACCAATATAGAAGTATTCTTCATTCCAAAAGAAGAATAATCCACAATCTCTTGTGATTTCGTTACAGGATCACGAATAATCATTTGTTTCTGTGAACGTGGAATATAAACACCAGGTTCATATGAATCACTATCAGTAGATGTAATATAACCATCTGGTCGTTTGACAAACACGTTTCTCCAAGAATGACCTTCACCGTCAGTTAGAAACACAGTATTTACAACTTGAAGTTTATAATTCTTTTGAAAAGCAGGAACAATTTCCATGGCCGCCAAAACAGCTTCATTCAATGGAGTGCCACCAAGACCAAACAAATCAGAACGATAGTAACGGCTATTTGAAATTTTCAGAAGCAAGTTACAACCATAAGAATATTCTGATGCAGTCATCTTACTCGACAAGAAATTAATTAAACGGAATCTACCGATATCGATATCACCTTCAATTGGTTCTTGATTGTAATTATCAGGTGTTTCAGATGAGAAAGCATACACTTCATAAGGAATGCTTACTTTCTTACAAAACATTGTCAGAGAAATAAGTTGTTTAACTGTATTCTCTAAGTGGTTTGTCATCGAACCAGACCAATCAATGAACATAATCAAACCATGTGACTTACCACCTGGAATAACTGTCATTTTACGGAAGATATCTTCAGAGAATTTGTAAGAATAAATCTTGGACATGTCCAGTTCACCAGTCTTGGCAATTGAAGCACGTTTAGATTGTTCTGCGTTTTTACGCATTTCAAATTCTTTAGCAAGATATGAAACTACCTTGTTTGTTTCTTTACGAATCTTTGCAAAAGACGTTGAGTGTGTTATAAGTTTAGCCAGTTCTGGTTCATAACTACGGAAATCTGCATACACATTCTTGTATTTCCAGATAACTTTTTCCATATTCAACTTTGGCAGGTTGCCGTAGTAATATGCACTACCTTTTTCCGCATAAAGTTTGGTTTGATTCTTCTTAAATTCTTCATCTGTTAATGACCGGATTTCACCATCATCTTGAGATGATTCAGAACCACCAGTACCAGATTGAAAATCACGATTTTCTTTCTTTTCGCCTTGTGGACCTTCATCTGCATTTTCATCAGATGAACTTGCATCTAAATCATATTCATCTTCGAAATCATCATTATCATCAAATTGAAATCCGTCTTCTTCTTCGGTTTCTTCTAAACCTTCTTCAAGCATCTTGGCTTTTTTCTTCTCACGCTCTTCTTTAGCGTAGATACCAATCATACGAGCAACTTCTAAAACGTCTTCATATGATTGAGTTTTTTCAATTGCATCAACCAATACACGTTCTTGAGTATTAAAAACAATTCCTTGAGTTGGACCACCTTTGAAAAATAGATTCAATCGGTCAAGAATATTCATATCATTAAGGTCTGCACCTTTAGTGCCAAAGAAATCTTTCTCAATCAGTTCTTTATAACCACGAACAAACGAACTACGAATACCAGGATATTTGTTTTTGATTTTACGTTCAATGCGAGCATCTTCAACCATATTAGCAACGGCTTGCAAACCTTCATCAAAAGCAAGTTTTAAACCATCTTTAGGTGTGTAAAGTGCATGGCCAACTTCGTGAGCAATAAAAAGATCATACAGATAACTAGAAATGTCATCATCAAGTTTAGGAATAATCAAAACACGCTTTTCCACATCAAAAGATGCAGTCTGCACAGCACGTTGTTCTACGTGTAGATTTTCTGTAGCCATCAATTTAGCTAGAAGTGATTTTGATTCAGAAATTTGCATGGTTTCTCCGTAAGTAATATAGTAATTATACAGGCTCCACACAAATAGTCAAGCGAATTTGTGTCAAAAACCTCTATGTTGTAAAAAAACAACATTTTACTCAGTTTTGGTATCTTTTACCTCAGTAATGTACAGATTTCCGTCTTTTTCTTCTACATTTAAGAGTGTTCCCTCTTCCCAACCCATTTCCTTAAGGATTTCGGGTGGAATTGTGAGAACGCTATCACCGGATCCGTCTCCAGCGTCTTCAATTGTTGTCGAATATGTCTTGCTGTTCATCATTTTTCTTTGTCCAAGCGTGGAAAACAATATCTAGGCCCTGCCACCAAAGCAATTCATCGGAATCGATTGGTTTTTTAAGATAATCCATATTAGGTTTGGTATGTTCTGTCATTCTTTAGTGTCCCTTAGTGTTAAATGAAAATCAATTGCTCTGTTTAATTCCACGGCGAGCTCCGTGTTCTCTTTTACAAGAAAGAAAGCGACTTGGTCTAGGGGAACTTTTTGTAGATAGTATATAATCTCATCAATTCCTTGTAGAATCTCATCTTCTTCATTCGGTGAATACATTTTTTAACTCCTTATTGGGATGTTTGACCTTTCGAGCATAGTCTACTACACTTTTATGTCTTTGTAAAGGTTTAATTGGTGTGCGACACACAGGACGTTGTATTTTTACAACAAAAGATATTTTTTTACTCATTTTATCTTCTCATGTTAGATATTTCTACAGCTTCCGTGTTATTAAACACAGGAACAGCATTTGATTTGTGAAGTGTTGCAATACCGATGACTTTATCACCAGTATAAACTTTTGGAGGTGCTTTGGGAGCTGAACCCGTATCTGCTGAATTGAGACTTGGGTAATATGGTGTTTCTCGGACAAAAGCTTTTGGTGTGTTAAATGTTTTAACACTCTTACTAGAGAAACTTGAACGGGAAAAGCTCGGCATTGGCTTGTTTACTTTATCAAGCCATTGCTGGTATTCCTCACGCACCTGCTTTGGTGCTAACTTTCTTTTAGACTTCTTAATTGTACCATGAATAATCATAAAACCTCCAACAGAATTATGATTATAACACAGCTACATTTTAAAGTCAATATGCGTGTTGTTTTTACACAACACTAGTTACGGGGATAATTATCTTCATAATCCTCATAATCCTCATAATCTTCTTCCATGAGTTCTTCTTCATATACTTGACGCAATATTTTTTTTCTTGATACTGAATCAAATCTCTGTTTTCTAGATTCGTAACCGGAGTCCTCAGAAAAATCTCCGTTTCTACGAAATCTACTATCCAACTTAGTCAATTTAATTTCTCCTACTTTTTGACTTTAAAAAACAAACACCTCCCCAAACGGGGACAAAAAAAGAATTATGGAATACATTTTAGATTATGGTAATAGTTGTGGAAAGGCTTCTTTAACGAATTTGTAGTCTAGTCCCTTGACACCTTGGTCTTTTTTGAAGATACCAACAACCACTTCTGCTTCACGTGGTTCTAGGGATTCTAGTAATTGAATAATTAGTTCGTTTCGCTTTCTATCATCTAGTTTTTCTGCGGTAGCATCACCTTTTCGGAACAAATATAACTTTCTCATTTCGGTGGAAAGTTGACAAGGTGAGTTGCCGGGAATAGTTGATTTGGATCCCATATAGTTATCAGGAACATCGGTAATTTTCCATTGCCAATCTGGATGGAATGTGAGTTGCAATACATCAACAAGTACTTTTGTTAAGTTCTTTTCAATGACTGCCATTCTCTCTTTTTTGTTCTTACATTCTTCAAACTCATCAAATATTTCATAAACATTTTTCATTAGAATTCCTCAATTACGTCCATTAAATTTTTAAGTTTCTTTTCGATAAAATAGTTCAATAAACCAGAACGTGATGCAACAGGCACCGTATCGTATGTATTTATAATTTTATCTTTTAATTCACCGGGAATGTTTGTCAGGTCAATAAGAATTTGATTACGTGAGAAACCAACACGAGCCTCTTCGGATTCCCATTTGTCAACATCTTCATTCAGATATTTTTCAATTATACCCTTAGTGATTGCCTTCTGGCGCAAATCACGAACAAAACAATCACTCGGTGAAAAGATGTTAGGAATGCCATCACCTTTGTCACCACGAATAATCTTCTCTTTTAATTCAAGAGCAGGATTTTCTGATTTAACATACTTCTTCATTGAAGGATTATATTGTTTTACATTAGAACCATAACGTTGCAATTGTAAGAAGTCTCCATCACTAGAAAGAATTAGAATCTTTTGGTGTGGTGCATACAATGGTACTAAAGTACCAATGATATCATCCGCTTCTGCTCCCTCAACATCCACCACTTTATATGGAAAGTGTTCACGGAGTTCTTGCTTGAATTTTGCAAGCATATCAAAAATCAGGTGCCAATCCAAATCGGATTTCTCACGTGCTTTTTTGCGGCCTGCTTTATAGAATGGAAAGTATTCTTTTCGCCAGTATTTACGGTTATCGCAACAGAGTACGACTTCACCATATTCATTTTTAAATTGTTTGATGTTGTACCGCAAGGTATTCAGAATCATATGCCGTACAAGGTCTTCTTCAATCTTGATACCTTTTTGTGCATTAATCTGAGCCATCAAACCACCAAGTAGTACTTGGTTCAAGTCAATTAAAATCATTATAAACCTTTTTAGTTTCGTGTAAGGCCTATTCTAACATGCACCTTTGAGATTGTCAAGCCAGTGTTTGACTATTTCTTCGGATGTTGTTGTTTTCCGTGCAATTATACCATACCAACCACTTGGTATTAAATTGGAAATATATTCCAGAGGATCACCTAAAATTGCCGCAAAGTGGTCAAGTTTGTCGAATTTTTCTTCATCTTCTTCGTGGTCCTGAAACAGTATAATATCATATAGTTCACCGACTTGGTTTCCACCAACTTTTTCACCAGGATTTGTATAACTGTTTAGTTCAACTTTTATTTGTGATTCTTCTTCTTCATTTTCAAAAAATGTTAATACATCAAAGCTTTTATTTTTGAGATGTTTTAGATTTTCTAACATTAATTATTACTTTCTTATAACTGTCTTTTGCATAATTTTTGTATATGTGATTTTCTGACTCTCACCATAATCCATGTATTGTAATAATCATCACTTATCAATGCATCACTGATAAACTGTTCTTTTGCTTCGAGATAACTACATTCACCTTTACTTTCACATAAATGTGTTATTTGACGTTTGAAATTTTCAACACCATGAGTTTCAACATCTTTCTTTAGTTCTTCATTTGAACCATAGTAAGTCTGCCAATCAGATGGTGCTTTATATTTCTTCTTTTTACCTTTGACCTGTTTGGTCTTAGAAAAGTAAAAGAGTTTTTTACCAATGTATTTTCGATTAGTTACTAGGTTTGTTATTAGATAAACAAACCCATAATTTTCACCAACCAGGTCTTCAGTAAAATCGTTGTTGTTGTATTGCCAGTTTATGTGTCCCATTCCTCATCCATATCATCACTATCATCTATATAGTCTTCTGATACGGAGAGTTCTTCAATGGGTTCACCACAGAAGGGACAATGTTCTGGTAAGTCTGTTGATACGATTTCTTCAACATAAGAAACTTCATATGTTGATTCACAAGATGCACATTCGGCTGAAACTGATTTTTCCATTTTTATTCCTTAATTGGCCCAAACATCATTCCAATTTCCAGAAAGAGCTCCCTTCGCATAATCGGTTGCTCTATTCTCAAAAAAGTTTGTATGTGTTGGTGCGTTAATCATTTCCTCTACCCACGGTAAAGGATTTCTTTTCACTTTAAACACACCTTTAAGTCCCAAAGAAATTAAACGGCGGTCTGCAATATAACGAATATACTTCTTAACTTCCTCTTGCGTTAACCCTTCGATTCCGCCAAGGCTGAAAGATAGTTCAATAAACTTGTCTTCCAATTCGACCATGCGTTCTGCAATGGTGTAGATTCTTCCTTTGAGTTCGTCATTCCATATTTCCTTATTTTCTTCTATGTAGGTACGGAATAACTTAATCATATTTTCAGCATGTTGTGTTTCATCTACAATAGACCATGTAACAATCTGGCCCATGCCTTTCATCTTACCCATGCGTGGGAAGTTCAACAACATAATGAATGAGGAGAATAACTGCATACCTTCAGTAAAGGCGGAGAACACGGCAATGTGTGTTGCAGTATTTTCTTTTGTTGTATTTTTTAGTGAAAGGTCTAGAACATAATCATGTTTCTCTCTCATCTCTGCATATTCTAAAAATTCATTGTATGTTGTTTCAGGTAAACCTAAAGTTTCAATCAAATGTGAGTAAGCAGCAATGTGTAAGGCTTCACGTGCAGCGAAACCTAGAAGCATCATTCTTACTTCAGGTTGCGGAAAGTAAGGTAGATAATTGTTGACATAACCACCAGCAACGTCAATGTCACCTTGTGTGAAGAAACGAAAAATGTTCGTGAGAAAAGTTTTTTCTTCAGTTGTTAATTTCTTCTTCCAATCCTTAACATCTTCCATCATTGGAACTTCTGTGTGGAGCCAATGACTTTGTTCATGTTTTAACCATGCATCATAAGCCCATGCATAGTTAAATGGTTTAAAATAATTTCTTTCGTCTGTAAGTTTTATATCGTGTTTCTTAATCATTTAATGAATTCCTGAATTTGGTCGGCCATTAGTACGCCAGTTTTACGTTTAACTTCTTTACCGTCTTCAAATAAAATTAGTGTAGGTACTCCACGAATACTATAAAATGTTGCGGCCGCTTCATCTTCTTCAATATCAATATTAACCAACTCAACTTCACCCATATCGACATGTTTGAAATTATTTGATAACGATTTACATGGAGCGCACCATGTTGCTGAGAATTTTAATAGTTTTTTCATTTTTATCCTTCACAGGCTATGCAGTCATTACCCATGGCAATTTCTGTCATATCCAATTCTTTAATTACTTGTCTTTCGATTTTCTTAGATACTTTATCTGCTTTACCAATCTTTTCAGAACGGCAGTAGTAAAGTGTCTTCAATCCTTTTTTCCATGCCATGAAATGAATAGCATGAATATACTTAATGTGTGCATCTGGTCTAAAGAATAGATTCAGTGATTGTGCTTGGTCGATGTGTTCTTGTCTGTCTGCTGCGAGGTCGATGACCCAACGTTGGTCAATTTCCATAGAAGTTTTGAAAACTGATTTTTCATCATCAGTAAGAATATCAAGATGCTGGCAGGAGCCATCATTAGCAATAATAGAACTCCAAGCATCAGCATAAGCTTGTTCATTTCCATTTGTCTTTTCCTTTACGATAAAATCTAACCAACGGTTCTTATTCAGATGTGAGCCAGAAAGCGTATCCTGACGATAAGCGTTAGCACGATAAGGTTCAACACTAGGGCTAGTATTTCCCATAATGATAGACGAAGAAGCATTTGGAGCAATAGCCATAAGATGACTAAAACGTTTACCAGTGCCACTAGCATCTGGAGCCTCACCTCGTTCTTCACCCAATTTAAGATTCGCTGCATCTAATTTGTCCCGAATGTTTTTGAAGATTTTTCTATTTGATACTTTTGCAACAACACTCTCAAAGGGAATTTTGTTACGTTGTAAGTAAGCATGAAACCCAAGAGCGCCAATACCAATGCTACGCTCACGTTCAGCAGAATATTTAGCTCTGGCAATTGAACTTGGAGCGTTATCAATAAAATACTGAAGAACGTTATCAAGCATTTCTGCCACATCCTTAAGGAATAGTTCATTGTCTTTCCATTCATCATAAGTTTCAAGATTCAATGAAGACAAACAGCAAACAGCAGTACGTTCTTCATTGGTCGGTAAAATAATTTCAGAACACAGATTTGATTGGTGTACTTTTAGTCCAAGGTTTTTTAACCATTGCGGTAAAAAACGATTACTTGTATCAATAAAATGTATATATGGTTCACCTGTGTGCATACGTAGTTCGAGAATCATCTGCCACAACATCTTAGCGGAAACCACTTCTCTTATTTCTTTGGAATTTGGATCAATCAACTGCCACGAATCATCTACTTCAGAATCTAACATGCATCTTTCAATAATGTGCATGAAGTCATCGGTAATGTTAATACCATGATGTAGATTCAAACAACGTACATTGGGGTCACCTGTTGGTTTACGCATCTCCAAGAAGGGAATGATATCTGGATGAGAAATATCTAGATAAGCAGCATAAGACCCACGGCGTGTTGTACCTTGTTTGTATGCATGTGTTGATGCATCATAAGTCTTCAAGTGAGGCATTACACCAGTAGATTTATCACTCGCTGAACGAATACCAAATCCAATACCCACACCACCACCCATCATTGACAACCAACTAGTTTCACTAAAGTTGTTGACTAATCCTTCCGCAGTATCCTCAATGTAATTAAGGAAACATGATATAGGCAGACCACGCTTACTGCGACCAAAAGATAAAATGGGAGTAGAATAAGAGAGCCAATGCTTACTGCTATATTCGTATAATCTCTGTGCATGTTCTTTGTTTGTTCCAAATGATTTTGATACAAATGCAAATCTGTGTTGCGGTGATTCCTCATCATCCTTCATGTACGATTCTTTTAATCGTTTAATTCCCAATTCATCAAAAAGTTTGTCTCTTTCTAAATCGATGTTTATACCTAGGTACTCTGACATTGTTGTTGCCTTATAATTATTATTTTACGAATTGTTTTAGTTCTGGTGGTGTCCATCCTTCAGGCTTCAACACTTTACCATCTAGTCTTTTGTTAACTTTTCCTGTCTGTGTGTCAATTTTAGCTAAATTGGAACGAGCAACTTCATTCCAAGCTCCACTTACATCATAACCTTTCATGTAACAGAAACCCAAAATCACCCAAATCATATCCATACACGCATCTAGTTTTTCAACTTCATCATTCTTATTATTTGCTTGAATAAACTCATTGAATTCTTCAACAATCAAATTGCGATACAAACTTGCATTACTAAGAGACTTCTCTTGGTCACATGCTTCAATAAATTTTACTACATCATTATACATTAATAAATTCTCTAATCATAGGAAAAATAGGTTCAATTGCATCAGCACAAGCTAATGCTATTTGTTGGTGTTCTTTTTGTGTTCCGTTGGCGGAACGGAGTTGTATATAGTGTACCCAGGAACGTAGAGTTCCGTTCATGTACATGCGAGAACCGGTCATACCTTCAGGCAGTACAGCACGTGCTTGTTCCTTTGCAATACCATTTTCTAATGCCCACTTGTAGGCATTGTTGGATGCTTCGAGTGATTTGGTTTGATACGTTTGCCATTGCAACTTCAAAATAGGATCTTCCGTTTCAATACTGTTTTGTCTGTTTTTTGTATCTTGTAATCTTGCTTCACGTAGTTCGAAACCAAGGTCTTCAACACTTGCGTATCGTTGACTAAACTCTTGGAAACTAAAACTACGATGACGTAAAATCTGTCTTGCAATATCTCTTGTTGTGTAAATTTCTAAACACACACTAACCATTTCTAATGGTGACCAATGTTGATTTTTCATCAAATAACGAACCAACTTTTCAGACGTATCACTATTGTTTTGGTTTGCGGGATTTGATACTCTCGCACAATAAGCAATCTGGTCTAACAAGTTCTTACCATCAGAACTTTGCGAATAATTAACCAATTCAACTCTCATATTATACTTTCTTCCAATTTACAAATTCAGCTTTTGCTCTTAAATTAACAAAGGTATTTTTACTTATGATATCTTGGATTTCATCCGGTGAGAAACCATCTAGTATCATATCATTAATATCCTTGGAGTCAATAAATGGTGGCCAGATTACCACATTAAAGTGATTATCGATGGCTTTATCTATCTGATTACATATCTCTTTATTTCTAGGTTCATTGTCAAATATCAAAGTAATGTTGTTTTTTTCCAACATATTAGATGCACCTTCTAAATGAGAATCGGCAGTAGCCACCGCATTATCTATAAACAAGGAGTCAATAGGACCTTCAACCACATAGATCATCTTCTCCTGATTGATCCTGTCGAGTCCGAACAGTTTATTCTTAGTCTCATCTATCTTGATGGTGATATATCTTAGTTTAGATTCACCCAATGCACGACCTTGAAATGCAATTAAATTTTTGTCTTGGTCGTAAAAAGGAATCACCAATCGCTTATCACCCTCAATGAGACCATCTTGTTCTAAATCAAGTGATTCAACAAAAGCTTTAAAGTCTTCTGCATAGTATAACCGACTGAGACATTCTTTTGGAATCTTTCTTGATGTAACATAAGTTTTTGCAAAATGTGTTTTTGGTAGAGACTCAATACTAGGTAATTCTAGATTTTTTTGAAATACTGGTGTTGGTGCTTTGAATTCTTCAAACTTAGGTTTTGTATAGTTGTTGTTTCCAGTTTCACCGTGTTTATACCGTTCTAGTGCATATTCTTTCACCAACGTTTGGTCTACCTTCTCTAAGAAATTATAGAAAGTGGTACTTGCACCACAGTTGTGACACATGTAGAAATAATCGTTGGATTTTCGGTAAACATAACCACGACATTTGGTTTTGTTTTTTTGTGAATCACCACAGAGAGGGCACCTGAAATTATACAGGTCAGATTTTTTCTGTGTGAATTTTTGAAGCTTGGGGGAAACCCGAAGCAGAAAAGCACGGTCAATGAAAACGCTCATAATGTATATATCAAAAGGGAAAGGGATTAGTTCATCAGTTTCACTATTGTATCAGGATTTACGTGACTAAGCAACCATGAAAGTACAAGTATGCCGCCGGCAACCATCCACTTCCATTGTAGGATTTGATCCAGTTGTTTGCGCTCTTCTTTGTTATGTGTATTAACAGCGTCACGGAGAGAATCAATCTTCTCCGAAAGACACTTATCCATGGATTGCATTTTATCCAAAACGGTATCAATACGTTCATGTATTTCTTTGATATCGCTTTCGGTTTCTAATCGTCTTTTGTCCATGTCTGTATATACCTTAGCAATATGTCTGTCGTGTTGGTCCACAAGTTTGTCTATGATGATATCCAATTTCCCAGCAATAGAGGTGAGGGCCTCTACTTGGCCCTTTAATTTACCCACATCACCAACTAATTCAAGATCCACAGGAGACATTATTTGGTTACTTCCAATTTCTTGTGCATTTTAACTTGCTTGCAATCTTGAGTTGGTTTGCCAGTTTTCTTATCCATAACAGGTTTTCCTGCTTTGTCGGTTTTGTCTTTGCAAACTTGTTTTACTTCTGCTGCTGCATATGCGTTATTCCAAGATAGGAAAGAAACAGATGCTACTACGCATAATACCCAAAATAAATTTTTCATGATTTTAATTCCTTAGATAAATGGTTGCGGTGCAGCTGGTGGGGCCAACTTGCCACCAAAGCCAACTGTTACAGACATTGGTTGTTGAAAGTCTTGTGCTGAGGTTCCGTTAAAACGTGAATCAAAGTTACCTGATGTTGGTGGATTAAAACTGGTTGGTGTACTGAGGCCTCCTGACGAAGGTGTGCTAGATGTTGTAAACCCGCTCGGTGATCCTGTTCCTGGTACTTGTGCTCCGCCATTATTTGCACCGCCTAATTTTTCTTGTGTACGACCAAATGCCGCAATACCTAACACTGCACCCATAGCAATATGGAATAGTCCGGCACCTTGTAGTGTTAATGGATTCCATTGTGTAATTGGTGTATGAGTAAATGTCTGTAATAAACTCCATAATATTGGGAATATAATCATGTCCATCATACAGACTAACATGTACATCCAGCCCATTGCCGGACGCCACTTAGAATTCATCCAATGTTCACTTTCACTCTCTTTTTTAATTTCATCTGCCATTAACTTACTCCCAAAACATGCAGAGCATGTTCATAGTGATTTACACGGTCTTCCAACCCAATCGTGCCACCATTTATTCGCTTAGTTAATGTTAAGATATCACCAGCATCGGCCCATTGATTCAATTTATTATTTTCCCAGAACCAACATGCGGACTGTGCAGCACCCTCAAAGGTAGCCATATATTCCGATGCTTCTTCTGGTGTAATACCAAGACTAGATGAGAACCAAAAATAGTTGTCTTTACCAGTTAATTGTATTAATCCACGTCCACAATATTTATAACCATCACCACTAGACTCATCTCCATTACCCATACGACTAGCATAGATTCGATTAGCAATAGCTTCTTGTTTGTTTGGTAATCCACAGTAACGTTGTGCTGTGGATAAATCGAAATACTTACTGAATAATTTAACCAGTGATTCTGGTCTATAATTCAAGTTCTCTTTGATTGTAGTGAATCCACCAGATTCATGTGAACATTGTGCTATGAAGGCTGCGATACGTTGTGGTGTATCAATTTCATAGTCAGGTAGAAGTTTTGCAAGAACTTCATACCAATGGTCAACGAACTTGTTTTTTGGAAGTAATTGTTTTAATTGTTCTTTTGTTAATTCCATTTTTGGTTACCTCAAACAGCCATAGCTATATTGCAAGCTTGTACCAAATAACGGAACATTTCTTCGTTGTCAGCACATTCTTGTGCAGCACGAATATCTCTTATTTCTTGTAGTAGATAATTGCGTTCATCTAAGTTAATATTACCTAGTTGACATTGTTCTGTGATTGCTTGTATTTCAACTTCAAGTGAGTGCATTATCTTCCCTTCCATGCGTTTTTGGTTACTTCAATTCTGCTCTGAGCAGTCTTCTTTCCCAATTCACAGAAGGTCTTACTTGCACCTTTATTCATCTTAACAACATGATTGTAAAGACCTTGTATATTGTCTTTTTGTGGATCATTTCTCCACTCAGTATATTTAGAAATAAATTCTACCTTAGTTACAACTTTTGACCAATCGGATGTTTCACAATTCACTTTACTAATATCCAATTCAACTTCAACCAATTGTCCAAATAATACTGGATCATGATCTCTTGGCCAATACTTTGAAACGTTATCTTGTATACTTGCACAACCAGTTAATGCAAGAAATGAACACAGTAATATTATTCGTTTCATTTTATACTTTCATACAATTGTTTTTGTACATTATACCACTCAACCCAAGCTTCCTGCTTGATTGAACACTCATAATATGTTGTGTAATTAAGTGTTATAGTTTTGGCTATATCACTCAATTTAGGATCTTCAATAACCTTATTCAATTCCGGACATTTCTCCAGTAATTGATTTGGAACTTGTGGAAACTTTAGTGTAACGGGAACAGTAGTGCAACCAGTTAAAAATAATAATGTACATAAAAGTAAAAATTTCATTTTGGTTTCTCCGCTGCATCATTCATAGATTTAATGAATTCTTTAGGAATTTCACATTCACCGCCAGGTAGAAACTTTGTGTCGTACTTGGTCACTTCCCTATCAACATATTTTATTATTTCTTGGCCACGGACTCTGACCACTTCTGTCTTCTTAACAATCTTTGTGACTATTTTGACATTTTCTTCTTTTGATTGTTTCTCAACTATAACAACCTTATCTTGCATTTCTTTTACTCGAGCAACCCAATCTTTCGATGCATAGATTGAACCACTCATAAAAATACCAAACACAACAAACAAAAATAGGACCGGTGTGATAGCGGTCCTATAGAGTACTGGTATGAACGGTGTGAATTTAAGTAAGATAATCCCTATTGTTCCGATTGCCAGTATTGCGTAGAATATCCATTCAGGTAATAAATTTAATAACCACATGTTTTGTCATTTCAGTATAAAGGTTAATCATACAGTAGATTTTCTAGTTACATTCATCATAATAAGACTTCTCACTTTTTTCTTACGACTAATTCCAGGTTCACCACCTGCTCCGCCTGTACCAGCAATTGCACCACCACCAACTACGTTTGTTGGTCCTGTTGCGACAGCCATGCCATCTTCAATCATAAGTTGATTAAGTTCTTGTTTGTATTCTTCTCTGAGCCTAGTAATCAATTTATAATCTTGCATGGTTAATATTCCCTTTTTGCGGATTTGAATCAATCTCTCAACCATTTTATGTAAATCGATATCCGATTTAATTTTCTCACGTGTTAATTCCAAAACACGAATGAGTAATGGAATATCAAACGTTACTGTGTCTTTAGCATCAGTTCTTTCTACAATATATTCTTTGAAGTTTAGCATTAACAGTTCCACTTCCTTAATGATAATGCTTTACGTGATGGTTCACCATTTGGTTTTTTCATAGGGCCTGGCATACCACCCATGCGAGCACAGAATGACTTTCTTCTATTTGCAGCTTTAGAACCTGGTTTTAATTTAGATGGTGGTGTTGTAACTGCCATTGATAAGTGTGAACCTGGATTTTCTCTACGATAAGAAGCGATACCTTTTCGATTCAAACCACCTTTAGGGTCTTTTCCTGCTTTACGTTGCCATGCAGCAACTTCAAACAATTCTTCGTCTGTTAATTGTTCAAAATCAATATCGTGTTCTTCTAACATATCGAAAAGTTCATCATCTGTTAATTCAACTTCTTCATTAGTTTTTTCGTTCTTACTAATCAAGTAGTTACCAACAGTATCAATATAGTCTGCTGATAGTGTTACTTTTGCCTGGACCCAACCAGGTAACTGTTTCTCATAGTCTTTACCGATATAAGAACGAACCATCTGTATCGCACGTTCCATTTGGTCTAACTGATTTAAGACCATACTACCTTCATCGTCCATCATTTTGCCCATAGCGATGGCGATATGATTCTCATCCACTTGAGTTTCTTCAGGAACACAGTTTGGTACTTTCTTACCATTTTTCATTTTCATGCCGACAGCAGTATAACCAGTCCAGCAAGCATCTTTCAACTTACCTGTTGGTTCTTTAACTTCGTTTACGAATTGTTTAAAAGATTTCATATGTTTCTGAGTATATCTGCTACATTGGGTTCTAAAGCTATGTCACATGAATAAATTGTTTTTCCATTAACACCTTTGACTTGGTCAGGCATCAATCTCAAATAATCTAAAAATGTCTTTAATAAATCGTAATCACGTTCATCAATCTTATAGAACAATATTCTTGATGTAGCTTCAATACCAAAAACATTATTCAATAGTATGATATGATTCAATATCAATCTCTCTTTGAGTATCTTTGTGGTTTTATATCTTCTGAACAATCTTTTCAGATATTTTGTTCGTTTGATATCTCCCTCAAACTCAGACATAATGCATTGCGGTGAGCTATAACACTTCACCGCATACATCATGAAATTTTCATCGTTTAGGTCATCAAACATATTATATAAAAAAACCTTACGGTTTCCCGTAAGGTTATAGAGTATTAAACGCCACCAAAGATGCCGTTTGCACTTGTGTTTGCGGACTGTGTATTAGCAGCAGTTGGGTTTGCAAGAGCAACAAGAGTTTCTTTTAAGAAACGTACTGTACCATCATTATTGATTTTACGAGTAATCTTGTTCCATCCAGTGTTTACGTTACCAATCTTAGTGTTAGCAACAGTAGAACCAGCACCACCAGTTGTACCTTGTGTGTTAGCAATACGTGTTGCAGTAATAAGAATAGTGTCGTTTGCATAGTTGGAAGATGTTGCACGATATGCAATACCTGTACCAATGTAAACGTTTTGACCTGAAGCAAGAGTACCCATAACTGGATTTGCTAATCTGATTCGAGTGTTTGCAGCATCAACAACAGTAACTGTGTTATTTGAACGCCAGAAAGAAGCTTCGTTACCATCAATAATTGATAAGTCTTTTGCAGACAAAGAAACAGAGTTATTGGCATCTGCGGAATAAACATACATTCCAGCAGAAATTAATGCAAAGTTTGTGTTTGATGTGACTACGATTGTATTGCCTGCTGTAGTAGCATTGGCTGTGACTAACGATGTAACAGGAGTCACTTCTCTTTCTAATGAAAAGTGTGGTTTGTTATTCGCTGTATCTGTATTTCCCCATAAGGCCATTTTTTTTCTCCTTGAAAACGGTATTTATTTCTTATTTATCTTTTCTGAACCACTCTGAACCTTGCGGCGCATGATAGGATCAATTTCTATTGTATCTCTAGTTGTACCAGTCAAGGTTTTACCCCCAGTAAGTACGGCTGCAGCTTGTGGTTTGTTATCACCAAAACTATCTTTAGGATCAACTGTTTTGAATTTAGGTTTCTTACCATAAGTGGCTACAGATTTGTCTTCTTTTTCACCATCATATAATTCTTCTTTGACTGATTGTTTCTTTAAATCATTATCAAACTGTTTTGTTGTGGCTTTAAGGATTCCTTTGAATCTCTTATCACCTGTTTTATAATTGCCTGCTTGGTCAGCAGCCTTGGCAGCTGCACTAGCACGTGTTTTATATCTTGCAAGAAGGTTTGATGTTAATTCAGATAGTTGCAATTCAGGAATCTCTAAGGATTCCGAATTCAATCTTTTTTCTGCTCTGTTCTGCCCAATGCTTCTCATTGAAAATTTGTGGCCAGCTTTGTTTGCAGATTTTGGATCTTTATCTCTGATACCTTTACCAATCTTATCAAACTGGTCACCTTGGTCTTTTTCAGACTTCTTGGCATAAGAGTACAATGTATCTTTGTTCAACTCATCCAATTCTTCAACCTCTTCATTCTTTTGTTTTGCGTAGTAAGCAGCAAGAGCCATCTTTTGACGTTTCTCTTTAGACTTACCAGCAAACTTAGGATTATCCGAATGAATGAAATCGTGAATCCATTCACCAGCAGAAGCATCTTTAGAAAGAACTTCATTCATTTCTTGTTCTAGTTCTTCTTTGAATACGTCTTGTCTCGCACCATTGAGCTTAACCCAATTCAAAAATGAAGATGACTTAGAATAAGAAATCTTTTGTATCGGTGTAAGATTATCATAACTAATACCCCTAGAACTAAGATATCGATTCAATAACTTAGATTCAGATAACTTAATAAATTGTTTTAGTTTTTGGCCGTTCATTTTAATAACCGTTCGACATTTCTTTTTTGACTTTACCCAAAGCAGCACGCAATCTTTCTTTAGGTGACTGTGCTGCATCAGTTACAAAGGGAACTGTATCTGATTCTGGACGCTTACCTTCGGTTTTTAAAGCAGACTTTTTAATCATCTTTTTCATGAGAGCTTTGTCTTCTTTCTCATCTTCATGTCCTTCAGATTCTTCATTAGCTTGACGTAAAGCTTTCTGTGCTTGTTTTGTTTGTGATAAACCTGGTTTGATTTTATCCATAACATTAGATGCACCAGTCATGTTGCCACCAGCATATCTTTTATCTTTTGCAATACCACCAGCCATCTTCAATTCTTTGGATGTATATGCTTCAGTCTTCAAAGGAACTTTTGCAGAAGTGTGTTCGTTGTCTTTTTCGAAACCCTTTGGTGCTTTCTTTGGACCAGCCAAAGTATCAACAGTCAAACCTTTTGCAGCTTTAACTTCACCAGCTTCATCCAACTCAACTTCTTCTTTTGTTGTCTTTTTAGCTAAATTCATTGCAGCGGTGTAACCAGGAATACTCGATAGTCTTTTTAGACGTACTGGATCTTTTGCAGTTTCTTTACCAGCTGCAGACAATCTTGCCTGACGATCATCAAAATCTTTTTTAGATTCTTTGTTGGCTTCATCCAATTCAACATCTTCGTTTCTTTGGATGTTACCTTTTAATCTGTTAACATCTTGTTTGTTTGCTTTTCCAGCACTAGTCACACGAGCAGGAGTTCTGTGTGCAAGTTTGTCATAGCTTCCAAATGTATGACCCGGCCTTGGATAATGACCTTTAGCATCAGCAGCGCCCTGAACTGCTGCTGCAGATTTTGCATCTTTGGTTTTCTTAGCATGATCTGCAAATTTCTGAGGATCGTGTGACTTACCATAATGATAGTCTGAATCAGGATCGGATGCAGACTTAGCAGCACTAGCTAAAGTTTTTGTTGACAATTCATCTAGTTCTTCAACTTCTTCTTTTTTAAGTTTACTAAGTAACGCTTTTCCTGCTTCGGCTTTCTTATCAGAAACCATGCGATCTTTAGCCGCTTGAACTTTTGCTTTAGATTCTGCACTAGTTCTATCTACATATTTGCTAGTTTGTTTTTCCTTAGGACCGGAACCTTCCTCAATCTCAACTTCTTCTTTTTGAGCACGTAGAATCTTAAAGTCTTGTGGATCAATCTTGTTGTTTTTATTCTTATCAATCTCCTTTTGATTACCTTTTAGACTCTCAATAAGACGGTTTTTAAAGTCTCCGAAAGATTCTTTTTTCATTTCTTTTTTCTTATCAAGTCTTTCAGTTTCTTTTTCACGTTCGTCATCTTTTTGGCCAGCGCCACCATAACGTGTACCTGCTTTTTGGCCAATGTGACCTTTTGGTTGTGGTCCGGCTTTGTCTTTAACATACTTTTGCATGTCAGCCCAAGCTTCTATAATTTCTTCAATGTTCTCAGAAACTAAATGACCAGCTTTCTTAGCAGTATTTAAAACATCCGTTCTATCTTTAAAGGAACCATTGAATACCTTTTTGGCCAAAAATGGCTTATAAACGGCATGATGTTCTGGCTTGATGTGTTTTAACAATATCCTCGCTTGTGGATGGATATCTTCTGACATAGCAGAATTAACTGCATCCAATAAACTCTGTGAAATGGATTTTTGGCCGTACATATTTACTTCTCCTGTTTTTTCTTCTTTTTAGGTATTTCCGTACCAATTAAATTGTCTTTGTTTGAACTCATGGGTTCTTTATTACTTGCACCACCCAAAACACCACCGACACCCATATCATCTGCACCTGGATTATCGATGGCTTCTTTAAAACTCTTAAAACTTCTATATTCTTCTCGGTATGTTACATCGCCAAGACCTGACATAGGATATACTGTTCCTTGTTGGCGTGTATCGAATTCTGGTCCTAGTCCTGTAATATTTCTCATTCTTTGAGGAACTGTAGGAGAAGTATTACCAAATTTCTTGGCTCTTATTTTGTCTTTGTCTTGGCTGAAGTTTTTTTCCTTGGATTGCGGGTAGACTTTGATTGTGGGTTCGCTGCTGGCTTCGGCGTAGATTGCTCCTGGACCTGGACTAAGGGTTCTGGTTCGCTTTGGGGCGTTCCACTTTGGATCATCGGCGTTGGCGTCTCCTGCACGGTTGTCTGGGATAGCGTCACTTGGACCTGCTGCTCTGGCACCACCGGCGCTGCGGAGTTTTGGACTTCTGCTGGCTTCTTTGAGCCTCTGAATAAATTTAGAAGAGATTTTAACATTTTCATTTACCTCAAATATAAAATTGGACTTGCTATTTAACGTATTACGATTTTCTAACCACGAAAAAGAGATATCATTATACGACTTGTAATCGATGAAATGATTAACACCTTTATATATCTCTGTTATATACTCTTCTATTAAATCTAACGGTTTTGTGTTGTCAAATGTAATGAAGGATTTAAACATCTCAGAGAATACTTTTTTGTTTTCTTGTGATTTTTGCCACTTTTCGTAACGTAAAGATTCGACCATCATTTTAGATAATCTGGAGTTTCTCTCTTTACTTACTTCATTTGTGGAATTAACAAAAACCATCATGGAAGAATAACCCATGTCTTCAAGTTCTTCTTTAACATAGGTTATTTTTTCAATGTTATCAGCAGAACAATTAATAATCAATGGTTTACGAAAACGAATAGCTTCCAATCGCATATCACCAGTATTTCTTTCAGCAAGTCTTCCTTTATCGGAAAGATAATCAAAGGCTTGATTTAAATTGTATTCTACAGCAGTAGCTTCAGGAATGGCTTCACGGATAATAATATCTTTACCAGAACCTGGACCACCAGTTACAAAGATAGCTTTGAAGATGCCACGGTCTGTGGCTTCATGCAAGCCCATACCTTTTCTTGTGTCATGCATCAATTCGTGTGCATGTTCATCCGAAACATGAGATGGCACACCTTGTTTAAAAGATTTGATATCTTTATTCTTAGCATGTTCACGCATTTTGGTGCCGGACATGCCAGTTGTACCTTCAGCATCAGGATCACGCTGGCCAGCAGAATGTACATGAATTTTCTTAAAGTTATACAATGCACCAGTATGAGTACCATTGTATTGGTGCAACTTTTTCTTGTATTCTTCTACTCTATCGGAACCAGCAACCATGTGTAAGTGAGTTACACCTTGTTTGTGTAATTCTGCTGCATGGTGTAAAAACGTTGGATGTTCTTTACTTGAAGCTTTAAAGTTGGTGCCTGGAGAATATCTCTTCAAGTGTTTAACTTTTTGTGCAGGAGACAAAGGATTCTTTTTTGAATCCTGTGAATGTGAAGCAACAACTGTGTGACCAGCACCTTGATTCTTCGCAATTTCTTTTACTTTGTTGATTAATTTTAGGTGACCGGTTGTGGGCGGATTCATTCGACCAAAGGCCATCACGTGATGTACTTCATCACCTTTTGCTTCTTCAACTAAATCTAAAAAGGATTTCATTTATTATTTGTGACCTAGAGTTTTCTTAAATTTGTGTAGGTGTTCATCATTATCCAAATCGATGTGACTTTTATTCAGGCCTTTGACACCATCTGGATGAAAAGCAACAGTTCTCGCACTCTTGTTTCCTTTTTGTTTTTCTCTGATTCTCCATTTACCTTTTCCTGAGATTGAAGGTAAACCATGGCCAGTTTGATCCGTGCCAACTTTGTATGTACCGTGGCCTCCAACTTGCAACATATGCACATGATGGTCTTTCAGATAACCTTCTGCTGGATGCAAGTTTGGATGTTTAATTTCGATTGTCGTTGCACGACCAGACGCTGTTGCAGGTTCTTTACTTGGGTCTGGATGATGTGTATTCATGTGTTTTAGAATACCAGATTTAACAATGTGTTTTGCATATTCCGGACGTTTGGCTTTTTGCTCAGGTTTGATATGCCAACCTTTTTCTGCATTGTGGTGAATCGTCAACTGACCCATTGCGGCAGTTGTACCATTCTTAGTTTCACCATTTAATAGATGGCCACTAACGGATCCTGCAATAAAGTGACCTTTTTTCTTATGTTCGACCGTAAAGTCAGTACCGCCAGTTGAACCTGCACCAGACATATGTTTTGGCATTAGTCCATGATGTTTCATACGGTCAACGAACTTGGTCTCATAATCGTGACCTTTGTTCTTTGGTGCTTCACCTGGTTTATGTAACTTAGATGCAGGAATAACGTGGTGATTTCCAGTTTCATCTTCTGCGTGTACATGTACCTTGTTATTAATATGTTCTACTTTATGAATCTTTACAGCAGAACCTTTTGGTAAATCGTCATGTTCAGCAGCTAAATTATGTGAGAACTTATTTGAACCCACATGTGGATCAATATATTTCTTTTTGTGTTCTGCACCTATAGGTCCAGAAGCTGTTAATTTTCCACGACCAGCTTCTTCATTTAAAAAGGAACCAAATGATTTCATTTTCTCACCTTTAATAAGTTTTGTTTAGCAAATTCTGGACGATTAACCAATTTAGTTGGTTCATTGTCATGATGAATCACAAATCCTTCTGGTTTAGACTTCTTACCTTCAATGTGGTGTTCGTAATGTCCTTCATGTGTCTCTAAAGAATTTACTAGATGATTCTTAGCTTGTGCTAGATGATGGTGCATTGATAACAAATTACCATAGTGTGACTTGTTCTTTTCGATATGTGCAACTTGTGCTTTACCTTCACCAGTCTTTTCGTTTTTAGACTTTTCAGTCTTAACTTTGGCAGCAGCTTTTTCGTAAACATTTTTTACATGATCCTTGAAACCTTTAACACTAGGAACTAAATCGTGTCTAACTGTGTGGTTGATATAAGTCGATAAGTGACCATGTTCACCACTATGTGCTGGATGAACAGCATCATACATCTTATGGCCATGTGTATCATGGATTTCTTTTGCTGCAGCCATGTGTTTTTGAAACCCATGTTCGTTCGCAGTTGAATGTTTAACTTTTGATGTGTCGTGTTCTGCACCGTGAATGTGAACATCTGGATGCTCTTTAAACTTACTAATGTCTACGTGTGGAGTATTGCTTTTTAAGTCATCGCCATATTGTGTATGAACTACAACGCCGACTTTAGATTTTTTAGCCTTGTCGGCTTCTTTTCCGTGAGCTGTATAAGTGATGGTGTTTGGAGTGAACGAAACACTCTCATGCAAAGTCTTTGTATCTACATGGTGCATCACATCACCTTGGAATACACCTTTCTTAGGTGTAACTTTTGGTAGATGTTTTAATGCGTGTTTTAATGTTGTTGCAAGACCTGGCGCATGGCCATGGTTCTTATCAATATCAGCTTCAGTATGGTTGATTTTTGGATTCTTGTTGAACGCAGACTTGGTTGCAACAAAAAACTTACCATTTTTAGGATGATGGCCAAAGACAATTGATGGTGAACCATCATATTTCATTGTCAGGTTGGTACTTTTGTGACCAGAAGTCATGTGTGCATGAGCTTTATGTAAAGCTGCAAATGCATGTTCAAAACCAGCATGGCCGTGCATCAAAGGACGGTCTTCAGCATGGTGAATATGTTTTAACTCGGAACCTTCTTGGTCGGCTTCCTCAGATAAGAACGATTTAAATGTCAACATTGTTTGTTTACCTTCTAGAATTGCAACACACTCTGGTTGCTCAAGAACTATTTATACAACATTTCAGTTTATGGTCCGAAACTTTCGAAATGTTGCCTTTGATACATAGTGACAAAAATTGTTGGGTTTTACCAGCTGGTTCCCTCAAAGTCTAACCAATATGTAGAAACCTTGCCTTTGCCACCCAACAAATAGAACGGCATTGTGTGCATCAGACCTCGGCTGGAGTTAATATAACACAATTCCTTAGGTCCACGTTCTAAAGACCATGCAAAATGTGATGTTCCAGTATCTCCGCCAAAATATCTTTCGCATTCCATGATATGTTGTAAGTTTTCTAAAAAATCTGTACTTATTTTAAAACTCTCTGGAACTTCACATGGTAACAGATTTTTGTTGGAAAGGCAAATTATTTTTTCATAGTCTTCAAAACCAACGCTATAGTAATCTATTTGTCTCTGAAATTCTTCCTTAGGCCAGTTTCTATATGTGTTATATGGTGCATCAAATACTGGACAAATAACAATCTTCTTTTTTGGATCAGTATAGTTTACGAACTTTACAAGGTCACCAGAAATGTCTCGGTAATCCCACAGATTGACACGGCACCAAGATAATGATTCGTTGCCTGAAAATGCAGAAAGGTAATCTGTAGGTTGCCACAATAACCAATTATGAAATTTTAAACAATGTTCTGTTTGACTAATAGTACCAGGTTTTAAGAAAAATTGCAATTTTGGCTGATTGTGTTTCTTTCGTAGGTGTGCAACAACATTACAAACACCGACAAGGTCACCCATCCTCAAAGGACCACCAAATGTTCCAGGTTCAATATTGATAATCATAACAATTTCTGTAAGTCTTTTGCGTGTACTAGTTTTGCTTTACGATTCAAGTAAAAGTGTTTCTCAAATACTTTATCTATATTTTTACCATTATCCCAAGTTACATCATCACCGACTCTGAATTCTGGATTCCAGTCTTCTGCTTTCCAAACAACATAACATTCTTTGTTCAACAGGTCAGCAATCATTCCGATGCCAGTAAAGTTGGTAATAAATGGTTTCTTTGAATTCTTAATAATATAACAATTCGTTAAGATATCCTTATTGTAGTCAATAAAATCATAACCATCCAAATATGATAACACATTAGTTTCTCTACGTGCATCGATTTCTGCATCATCCCATCGGTCACCAACGTAATAACTGTCACCAATATATGCATCAACATTAGGAAACTGTATCTCAAAATTATCATTTACTTCAAATTGTAAACCATATCTATCTTTTAACCAGTTTTCATAACGACAAGTTTCGATTGGTCTGTTGGGATCATTTTTGTCTTCTCTAGTCCAAGAACTAAGAATAACAATCTCACCATAGATAAAAACATCATCATCAAATTCTACTGAATTGAATAAGTCTTGGTACATCAAAAACTCTTTGATGCCTTTGAACTTCTTCATTTCATGTCTAATAACAAAATCAACCTTGCCATATTTTTGTACAAGACCAGATAGAACTGGAAGTGATTGTACAAAATCACCTAGGTTCGCAGTACAGTTAAGATAAATCTTCATGAAAGTCCTTGAACGCAATAAACCAATCTTCACTTGAAACCTTATGTAATTCAAACAATTCAGGTCTCAACAAATACGAAATCAACAATAGTGTTTGGTCATCATCAATTGAATTATTTTTAATTAATTCTTTTGCAGAATGTACAATCAACACTTCTAATAGTGGCCACATTGTTTTGGCGGCCACAATACAAGGTCCAGTAATATGAACATCATTATTTGCAATGATATCAGAGATGAATGTGCCTTCAACATAATCTTTTAGATTGAAAACATGAATCTTATCTTTACTGAAAGGATACTTCCAATGTGTAACACCATTTAATGTTTCTTCGTTGCGGCAATAACCAAAATCTAACCAAGCAATCAAATCTGTTTTCACTAGATCCAATTGAATTGCTCTACTGACAAATGTGGACTTTAGTGCATTGACCAAAACGTAGTCAGCATTCCAGTATTCTGGATTTTTAACTTGTGCAGGATTAATTAGTGCTTGATATTCTTCACTCTCTTGCACCTTTTGAATTTGTTTTCTAAATTCCATAAAAGGTGTTGGGAAATCAACGACATTAATTTCGGTGTTTTTACCTTTTCTGATTTTCTTAATTTGTTCTGAAAATTCTTCAGAGGTAAAAATAATCATATCATTATCAAGTTTTGCAAGGTGAGCAAATCTTTCGAAATATGTGTCATTGCTTCTTTGTAGATAATGTGGCAGTCCACGCTCTGGTGTCCAGTTTCCACGACCAATATCAAAAAAAGCTGTTACAATAGTAATATCATTCATAGTAGTATTTCTTATAGTTATTAACGATTTCAATTTCAGGTGATAAGTTACTTATAAAGCCTTCATAATCAAATCCAGGTTTGTGATTGTGTGTATCCGTTAGTCTTTGATTGACAGTATAACCCCTGTTGCATAGCAAATAGTAAACAACCATGAAACAATCATTGTAACCAATTGTTGGATAAACTGCCTGTATCTCATCAAAGTTTTGTTTAAACCATTCTATAACTTTATCATAGTTTTTAAGAAATGTTGATGTACAGAAGATAGAACCTCCGCCACAACCATAGTAATCATTCTTACATTCTTGACCTGTAAATTCAGAGATTCGTTTAATCAGTTCTGTATGTAATTTGTTACCGTGAGAAATATAATGACCCGCCATCTCCCAATCTTTTTCGATTGTTACTGGCTTGGTCAAATACACATCATCTTCAAGCATCATTATATGCGTTGTATTGCAGTTAAGGCAAGCCTCTCTAAAACGACTAAAGAATTCTAGTACTCCATCGAGTCTATAACCATATTCACCAACAGGACCACCAACACGATGAGTGAAATATCTATAGTGTACGTTATATGGTTCTACCAAGTATTCAAAACTGCCTGTTCCATCCACACCCAAAAAGTATAAACTATTTGGATGGTGTTGTCTTACATTTTGAACAACTTTTTCGGTAGCAGTTTGATATACCGATGCAATATGAAAAAAAGAAATATCAGACACGTTTCAACACCGTTAATCCATTATTGTTAGTTCTACGTTCAATCATTTCCCATTCTAGATGAGAATCGATAAACTCTTGTATGGCGGGCCAGATGCCACGGCCGCCAAACTCACCATTTACGGCATATGTTGTTGTATCATGAAAACCAATATACTTCTTGGCTTTGTGAGCATGAAGTTCTAATTCTTTTTTAACTTGTTCATAAACGTGTAGACTATCCACAAACAACATATCACATTCAGGTATTTCAACTTCTCTGGTATCTGCAACATGTAATGTAACTCTACGGCCTGCATCCTTGGCCTCTTGGAAGTACTCAGGAACGCCTGGAAGTGGTTGATACTCATAACTGTGCAACTCAATGTCATTACGTAGAAAACCACGGGTACTCTGTGCCCAACCAACACCCAGTTCAACAACAACTTCACACTCGGAAGATAGTTGTGCTAAGAGTGGTAAATGTTCATGTATGTCTGTATCTTTTGCACAGGCTTCTTTATAGATTTGTTCAAAGTTCATTTTATACCTTATACGTAAACATTGCACTGGCGTCTTCTTGGCCATACTTTTTCATGAAGTGTGATTTCCATTCTGGTACACGGTCATATTGGTGTACAATATAAAATTCAGCTCCATCACAAGTTTTAATTACACCTTTTTCTTCATCAAAAATAGGTTCCTTTTCTGTTAAGAAAGGTCTAAAAGATGGCAACTTTGACGGATCGGCAGTTGTGCCGGCATGGCAGGCCCATCCATTATATTGTTTTGCAAGATATGTACAGTCTGTATAAGGAGTACTTTGAATCAATACATTAAAGACTGCTTGGTCACAAATCGTAATTGGTCTATTGATGCCATTTGTAAAGATGTGGAATATTAAATCTTGAATATAATCTGCATATCCACCAAGAACTCCCACATTGTAGATTTCTTTATCTTTATACAACTCATGTACATATGGTCCATAAGCTTGCATTAAATTGTCATTACCCCACGGTTCATCTTTGTAATACATGCCCTCAGAACCTGCAACAATCCTACGTTCTTTTCTATCTAATAAACGTTCCATAAATTCAAATGGATTACGTTGAAAAATAACATCTTTAACATCTGTTGTAACCACAAAACGATATTTTTCTATATTATTTTTAATATATTCGTGGATGTGATAGAAACGTAAAACGTGAATTGGAATTGAAGGAGATAAATTAAACTGAATCACTTTAAATCCGTGGTTCTCCAACTCCTTAACTGTTTCAGGTGAAGCATCGGCGGCAACAACCACTTTATCAGTATTATCATCTGCAACTTCACAGATTGATTTGACCCAAGGTTTTAGTTGATTAAAATTATAACCACTAAAACCACCAATAATTAAATCTTTTGTACCCATGGGAATTCTCCATTATATTTTTCATTCATTACTTTATTACCATTTGCAAAAAATTCTGGTGTAACTGAACCAGGATTTCCATTTACTCTATAATTGACTGTGTATTCTCTAGTACATTCAAATCTCGGAAAATGTTCTGCTATAGTATGTAGAAACACTCGGTCCTGACCCCAGCCACCATGCCATGCTGATGCTAATTTTACTGCAATTTCAGTTTTAATGCAATAGCAATTTGTATCAACATGATTGATTCCATGATAAGTTTGCCACTTACCTAATGATTCACAATCATCATTGCATACAAATTCACCATCTTTGTCTATAATAGAACGCAAAGAATAACACCAATCGATGCCATACTTTTCGATGACGTTAATACAGGTCTCTACGTGGTTTGGTTTAAATGCGTTATCTTGGTCAAGATATAATACATATTGTGTATCAATTAGATGTGTAAACGCTGCATAGACACGATGGCCATAGAAGCCATTGGCACCAACATTAATTGGCAAATAACAAACTTTAACAAAACCATTGCCGGCATAATTATCAGCAATTCTTTTAACTTTGTCTTGATTTTCTCTACCATCACAAATTAGATATACTTGTGTTTCTATTGTTTGGTCTAAGACCGAATCAATTGCATCACGAACTTCATAAGCACCCGTAGTGGGTATAATCACAGTCGCTTTCATAATTAACCTCTTGTTAGTTTCAATATTACTTATATTTGTTTCCGAATCAATGCCATTATTTTTTACCTCTAACAGCCAAAGCTTTTAAGTAGTCTTTATCATCAAGGTCTGAATCTGATTTTTTCAAAGAATTTTTTACCGCTTGAATTGCTGTCGTGAATCTATAATTATAAATTGGACTACTGCCACCACGCTTCAATCTAACTCTCAATCGTAAATTTAATTTAAATTCTTCTGTACCCAACTTAGCAACATCTTTACCCATATGGTATAAACCATAACCACCAATTTGTATATAATATGTTTTTTTACTATTATAATAATTTGCTACTGAACTTCTTGGTATATCAACAAAAAAATCTTTGAAATTTTTATAATCAAAATCCACATCTTCTTTTTTATATTGGCTTGTTGGTATTGTGTATCGCCTTGGCGGACCTTTTGGTCCCCATTCTTTATTCACCATAGATGTAACACCAATTTGTGTTAAAAATTCTCTCATCTGTTCAGCTGAATCTGTTTTGGCGCCAGCAAGTTTCCATTCCTTTTCATCTAAATCATAAACAAGTGAACCTTGACCAAAATCAACATTTAAATCTAACTTAACTTCAACCTTATAATCTTTACTTTTAAAAGTTATTTCTGCATCAGGAGCATTTGAATCTGCACCAGCACCAGAAAAAGATTTTCTCTGTACGCCAGCAGCTTTTAAATTTTTATTGATTGTATTTTCATATAAGAAACCTTTATTACTAGTGTCCATTTGCACTCCAAATGAAAGTATTTATCTAATGATTTGAATGTCTTTCCCTGAGGTCCAGACTTCAAGTTCATTACGCAAACGACCTTCTGTCTGTAAGGTTTCAAAACGATTAATCGCTTTCTTTCTCCACCATTCCACCAAGTTTACCAGATTGTGTTTTTCATAGTTTTCACCAGGAATAAGTATATCGGTCTTACAGTTAATGTAATCCACCATGTTATTATATCCATAATTACTTGTATAATATCTTTTCTTCTCTGTCAACCTTTTAGCCTTCTCAATCGTTGCTTGGAATGTCCCCCCTTCAGGTTTATCCTTTAAAGCAGCTTTAGTTAAAGCAATAATCTTCATTGATATCTTAAGCTTTCTACTAGAGATATCTTCCTCAACGATTTGGCCAACTTTACTCTCCACAAAATCACGCAACACTTCATAAGGTTTGCCGTGCATCATTGGTAGAAAATCCGAATCTGTTAAACCTTGGTATCGTAGAAATGGTTTCATGCCATCATATTGGGACACAGATTTAGTTGTACCATACAAGCTTGTTGTTTCAAACAAACACAGATTCATTCCATATTTCTTGTTTGCAATTTCTCTTACCTCATGTGAGGTGCAGATAGCCGCCAATAACTTACCACCAAGGTAGTTGTAACCAAAAGGTTGTGACGGTACGATAACGAAACCCATCAAAGTAGAATCATTGAATCTCTTATTCCATTCAGGTTTCTGCGTAAACACTTGTCCAAGCATTTCGTTTCTTGGTTTCATGTTGATTACTGGTGAACCAAGCCGGATGAATCCAACGAACTTTCCTGTGGTTGTCTCTCTAACGGCCAAACGAATCTGTTTACCGACAGGTTGAATATTGATGTGTGATGATGTGATTGCAAGTAATGTTTCCCATGTATCTGGTGCAATCTCAGTCACTTCAAATTTCATATCTTTTGGATGCATGGAGAAATCAGAAAACAAATCATCTTCAGGTGGAAACAATGAGGATGGAATTTCATTTAATGAATTCATTTTTTGGTCACGCATGTACTCATCGATGCGGTCAAAGTTACCAAAATAATCTTCAAAGGCCTTGGCACAAACCAAGGCATCTTCATAAGCTAAATTCATACTTTGAATCCACTAAATTTGTTCTGTTTACGTTCTCTGTCACCAAAAGTATTTACTGGCTTATCATTGTGACCTGCATCAATCAGGTCATCTTGAGCAGATTGTTCAATATCATATAATCTCATCTTGCTTCTATCGATACCCAAGGTAAAACGTTTTAGATAAGTCGGATCATTATAACGATTCTTCAACTGTTTAACCATAATCTGATTCATTGCTTCAAGTTCTTCTGAAGAAATTAAAGCAAACATCAAATCTGCTGTTGCTGGCAAACCAAAACTCTCACTTGTATCCTCAAGTCCTGGGTCGGAAGAAGTAAAACCGGATCTTGTGGTCTGAGTTGCAGAAACAATCGGGACTCCATATTCAACGGCAAGTCCACGCAATTCTTCTGCAATTGATTTGACATAAGTGTAAGAATTGATATTTGCTCCTGCCTTAATGCGAGAACTACAACAAATGTTAAGATAATCGATAAAGATAATATCAGGTATAAAAGACTTTTTAAGATTGAGCTCATTCAGTAGTGTCCTAAAGTGTGTAGTTGAAGCCGCTGCGGTTGGATATTCTTTAATGATTAATTTACCCGCACATTTACTACGAACTCTAGCAACTTTTTTATCATAAAGGTCTTTTGGAATTTCCATCAAACTATCAATAGTTATATCCAATAAGTTTGCATCAATACGTTCAGCAATCTTTTCTTCTGCCATTTCCATCGTAATGTACAAAACATTTTTACCTTGTACCATGGCACCAGCAGCAACGTGACACATGAATAATGATTTACCAACACCAGTTCCTGCCAAGGCAATGTTTAGTGTCTTTTTAGGTAAACCACCTTTGGTTATCTTATTGAAGAATTCAAGATCAAAAGGAATTCTCTCTTCTTTCTTGTGATAGAATTCATAACGTTCATCGGAGTTTTCGAGGTAATCATGACCAACGGAGTTATCAAAACTTATCGCCAAGGCGTTCGATAATAGAGTGGGAATCGCACCTTTGTCTTGGGTTTTATCTTTTCCATCGAGAATAGAAATAGACCCCAATACTGCATTGTAGATGGCTTTCTCTTGACAAAACTTTTCTGTCTTATCAACAAGCCATTGAATTTTGGATTCTTCGCTTTTAGTTTTCTCAATCTCTTGTAGATAACTTTCACAGTTCTCCACTTCTTCATTTGTGAGATTTCGCCTCTCTTTGACGGCCAAACCAAGTGCTTCAATCGTTGGTGTAGAATTATAAGTTTCCGTGAATGATGTAATCTCATTATATAATGTTCTATCGGTTCTATCGAAAAAATAGTCTTCTTTTAAGAATGGTAATACTTTGCGTAAGTAATCTTCATTGTAAATCAGATTCTTTAGAATCGTCTGTTCCAGTTTCATCAATAATATCTCCATCAAGGTCGGTAAGCATAAGTTCTACCAACAAGTCACCAGCATACCGTTGGAAGTCTGGATCTTTTTCCATCTTCTTCGGTTTCATAACTGGTGATTCTAACACATAATAAGCAAAAAGTAAACGAGTTTGAAAGCCTTCATCGGCAAACTTAACTTTTCCGTATTTAAATACCGTATCTTTATATTTGCCATCTAATAATTTAATATGTACTGATTCTTTATCATCTTTCGGATAAATGAAACAATAATCAAGGCCTTCAATCATAATTTATCTCATCAAACTTCTTTTCTTGAATTGTTTTTTCACCAAACACTTTTCTAGGATTTGCACACATAACACAATTTGGATTACCACAATTCATTACATGTCGTTTATTCAATTTATGTGGTTCTGTTACTGGAATACCATATGCTTTCGCTATCTTAATTTGTTTCTTAATATGTGTTTCATCATCATGTAAACGCTTGCTGTGTTTGATTTTTGCGTCTTCGTGGCTCATATTAAACTCCGTTCATTGTTTCCAATTCAAATGCTTCTTCAATGTCTTCTTTTTTCATAATATCAGTTGAGGCAACTTTATATTTACCTTCAACGAAATCTCGAAATGTTTTTTGTTTCAATATAGGCATCCAAAATTCTTTGGTGTCTGTTTCTTTGATTCGATATTTTTTATCTTCTATCTCACCAGTATCTCTATTAACTTTAGAGTACCATCCGTTTGATGGTTTAACCACATGGCCGGATTCCAGAGCAATATCAAGAAGACCAGACCACTTGCTAATGCCACCGTCAAAAGATACAGTAACAGGGATTTTAGATTTCTCTTTAACATAACGACTCTTCTCTACATTAATAATAAAATTGTAACCAACAACTTCGGTGCCTTCTTTTTCTTGTTGGCGACCAATGATAAAGATGTTGTCTGCTGAATAGTAAGAACCCGTTCCGCCGCCGACGATTGCTTTCGGGAACATTCCAATTTCCATGTACGTATGATTAACTACAATCATTGGAATATCTTTTAAGTTCAAATGTGGTGTTACCATTCTGAACAAAGATTTAACTTGTTTGGCACGTGACATATCAGCCACAGATTTTTCGGCCAAAGCATCTTCGACTTCTTTTTTGGATGCTAAGTTACCAATAGAATCAATAATGATAATCAACTTATCACCACGTTCCAGTTGTGTTAACTGTTGCATGATATCGAATTTTAATTGTTCTATGTCGGTAAGTGGTGTATGAAGAACACGACTGGTATCAATACCAAAGGAGTCGAAATAACTTTGAGGAGTACCAAACTCGGAATCATAAAACAAAAGCGCTGCATCTTTATATTTGTCGAGGTACGATTTAGCCATCAAAAGAGAAAATGCAGTCTTAAAGTGTTTTGATGGGCCGGCCCACATTGTAAGTCCTGGAGTTAGTCCGCCATCTAGTTTGCCTGACAGTGCTACATTGATAATAGGTACTGCGGTTGGAATCATGTCCTTGTCTGTAAAGAATTTGGACTTAGATAGAATAGCAGAATCTTTGATGCTACTGTTCTTTTTAATTTTGTCAAGAATACTCATTTATTTTCCTTTTTCACGAAATGCATATGGATCATCATAATCATACTTAGGTTCCAATTTTTTGACTGGAACGTTGTGTTCTTCATAAAAGCCTGGAGCAAGATGCACAGCAACTTGTTCGTGCTCATTACTAATATTTGGATAAGTTGGTGTTGTTACTTCAAACGTTGGACCAGTTTGAATCCATTCTTCACCAGGATTTCTCACGCCTTCAAAATCAACTGTTGTTTTATTTACAACAGGAACCACACTCTCTTTAATTTGTTCGAACTGATTTGTAGTCAAAGGCCCATCATCCTGTTTATAGTTAATTATAACATCATCTTCTTCTTTTGGCAAGACTTTTTCTGGCTTTTTCATACTCATATTTGCTGCTATCAATAATAACACAGCTAACGGGTCAAACACAAGCATAATTAACATAATTACCAAACGAACTGCTTTGTCTATTAAATCCTTTTCACCAGATCCATAAATTAATTCGGCAACATATTTTATTGGTCCAAAATCCGATTCTACCTTCTGAAGTTCGGTTGAGAGTGGGGCCACTTCATCACTAAGAGTTGCCACTTTACGTTGGGATTCTTGTGTCTCTGCCAAAAGGCGTGTGCGTTCTTTCTGTTGGGTTTTACGTAACGCAACTGCTTTATCGGCACCCTTTTCATCTGTTGAGCGACCCATAACTTGGTCCACAGATTCATCAAGTTGTTTGATTGCTTTGCGATTGGCATCTATATTTTCCTTCTCAACTTTAATCTTTTCATTATATAATCCAACTTTGTTGGCCAAAGGTGCCATTGATGCTGATTGTTCTAAGTGTGCTTTGGACAAATAACCAAATATACCCATCGATGTAATTAACATCAATATTACAACAGCAATTGTTAAATATGTTTTTAATAGAAATGGTGCTTTGTCCCAATTTCGATATAACCAAGATGTTGTAACAACTTTTGCAAACTCAAGAGAAGAACCCATAAAAACAACTGGCCAAAAAGCACCAACAAAAATTGATGCTAATCCAATTACTGAATAGTATGCGGCAATACCCGATAGGAGTAAAGCGGCCAGTAGTGTTAAAAATGTCATGCAAAAAAGTCCTCTAGTGAGCTAACTTTCTCAGTTTTCCATCCCATGCAATCCAAAACAACTTTAATTGGTTCAAGAAAAGCTTTCGAAAATTGTGTATCATAATCAATATAATTCTGTAATTCAAATTCTTTTGGCAGTCTGCCGGGATAAGACACGACCATATCCTTGAAAGGATTAGGCATTTTGAGATAAGTAAATTTAACTTTCTCACCTTCTTGTATCAAAGGATACTTTTTATCCAAACCTTTTTGTTTAAGATAGTGGTTATGAAGAATTGCACCTTTTACGTGAATAGGTGTACCCTTCTTATAAAGAGAAAGTGAGTCTGAATAGGTATTTAGCCCATTAAGACCTCTAGGAAAAGAAATTTCTTCCACAGGAAGTTGATTAAAACTATCTCTAAACTCTTTAATGAATTTATGAATATCATCTTCAGTACCATTTACCATCAACTTAACAGCTTCAACCATTTTTACACGAATAATGGAAGGAGTTGAGGATTTAATCATCTCAAGTCCCATGATCTTCATGTGTGGTTCGTTGTACTGTACACCTTCGTTGTTATGCACATTTAAGATATAACGTTTCTTGGCAGTCCAGATACCTTTGTCAGATAATCCTTCACGCTTCATTTCCATCTTTTGTTGATATGCGTGGACATACGTAGCAAGTTCTTGATAACTCTTGTCGATGTATGGTTGTATTTTATCTTCACAGACACGGTCCATGAAGGATATAATTTGTTTAACATCTGTCTTCGATGAATACACTTTATTAACAAGTGGACCAAGCTTGAGATAAATCGAATCTGTGTCTGAGGCGATAACATAATCTTCGTTTTCTGTTTTCAATAGTGTATTCAAATATACATTTAATTTATTTTCAATCCAACGAATACTTAATTGACCAGCAGTGGTGACACCCAAGGCCATACGCAAATCATAGAAACGGAAGTATTGTGAACCAAGAGCACCATAAGCAGAGTTAAGTGATACTTTCTTTGCTAGTTGAATGTTATTGAATTTTGCAATTCGTTTTTCGATTTCATACTTTTTGGATTCATCGGTTTCATTTTCAAGTTCCTGTGTTGCGTTCAACATCATCTTCTTAAACTTCTTACGATCCTGATACATTTCTTCCATCATTGCAGGTAAAAAACCTTGAATGTCTGTACGAAAGAATTGTCCGTTTGGGGTAATAGTTGCACCTTCCAAACTTGAAAGGTCAATTTGTTTTTTAAGTAACTTATCAACCGATACAACCTGTGACAAAATGTCACGCATTTCATCTGTATAGTCTTCTGGTTTAATAAGAGTCTCTGGTGAAATATTGTATTGCATCATTAGATGAGGATACAAAGAGTTCAAGTCAAAACTGGCAACATAGTGATGCAGACCAACTTGTGGATCTTTTACATAAGCACCTTCAAACGCTTCAGTCTTTTCCTGTACATCACGTGGAGGAACAACAATACTCTTTTCCAACAGGTAAGAGTATGTCAAAGAATCCCACATACGTGTCTGTGCAAACACATCTTCATAGTTACATTTGGTATCATATGCAAGAGTCAAAGCCAACTCAACCAATTTTAACTTGTCTTCAAGTTTCAGGATCAGTTTAACGTCTTTGATGTTGTACTCAATAAACTTCTGATAGTTCAATCGGTAAAGAGCATGAAGGTTATCATATTCATCATAGGAAATTTTACCTTCACCAAGTTCAACTTGTGCAATGTTATCCAAACGATATGATTCCTGTGACTTACCACCTGGCGCATACCATTTGTATAACTCAATATAGTCGAGTGATTCGATACCGACAAGACCATAAGCAATCAACTTACGACCATTGATATTGGTTTGACGTTCAGAGATGTATCTCCAAGGCGACAGATTTCTTGTTTCTTCTTCGCCAAGAATCTTACGGAAACGATTGACAAGATAAGGAATATCAAAGAACTTGGTATTCCATCCAGTAATCACATCAGGACACTTGGCTTGCCACAGTTGAATAAATTTCTTGCAAAGAGTCCACTCATCTTTACACTTGATATAGTTTTCATCACCTTGAACCACATAGTCACCACAACCGAACACATACGTTTCACCATTCAAGTATGTAACAGCAATAGCCGTGATAGGTTCGTTTGCAAGATAAGGGTCGGGGAAACCATTTTCAGAACCAACCTCAATATCGATAACAGCAACGGAGACTTTATCTTGATCCCAATCAACCATGCCTTTGTGTTGGTCTGCAATAAATGCATATTCATATCTGGTGTTACCATAAATCTTTGGTGCACCAGGAAGTCCATCGAATTGTTTTACGAATTCTCTAGCTTCACGAATTGTTTCAAATTCTTTACGTTCTAGTGGAAGACCATCTAGACTTTTAAAAGACTCACCAGTATTTTTCCTACGGGCAGGCAAATACAAAGACGGCGAGTAATCAATTTTAAGTTTGATTCGCTGGCCGTCTTTAACACCTCGATACAGAATACTGCCGCCGAGGTTTTGTACATTCGTATAGAAGTTACTCAAGTTAACCTTTTGTCAAAATCGATTTTTGTGATGGAATTACGATACCGGATCCAAAGACTTGGTTATAGTTGTTAAGAAAGTCTTGTGCAGGTGTATAATAGTACACCACGAACTTTTTGGCAATGGTTATTGTGGCATTCTTCGACTTTTGTACCGATTCAGCGTACATTGGAAAGTTTCCAAGACCAATTCCTGGTTGTCCGTTTGGACCGTTTAGTACCGCAATCGATACAGGATTATTGATAACATATTCGGTTTCCGATTCGATTTCCAAGTCACCCATAACGTCTTCACCGGTAATCAATTTCAATGCAATGATGTTCATAAAAGTCCTTAATAAAGTTAACACATAAATATATGTACATTATATATGATTTCGTCTGGACATGCAAGGTGTCCGTGTATTGTTTACCACAGCAATATCGATTTTAGGAAATCAAAATGGCAGAAGAACAAAACCCCCCCTGATAACTGCCAAAAACTAGGTTTACCATAAATATGAATGAACTATTATACGGAGACTTGCATGGTAACAAAGAAAGTTACTTCTAGAAGAAAATCGGTAGTGCCAGCCGCACCGACACCAACAAAAAACTTTCCAACGGCCGCTTTAGGGTTGGCTATGGTTGTTCTTACCAACTATCAAGCCGAAGTAAAACAAGCATTATCATTAATATTAAAAACGCTAACATGATTATATTAGACAAATTCTTAGAATTCAAAAAACTACCTTACGTTCTTGCAGGAGTTATATTTCTTTGCAGTCTGGCTGTACTTAGTTGTTTTAAAAGTGCTGAAACTCAATTGAACACACTCAATCAAGCTGTTTCGTTTAGTCGAATGATGACAAAATCATCCGATGATTTAACTAATTATGCAAGATATTACGTCACAACAAAAAACGAACAATGGAAAACTGAATTCAACAATGTGCTTAAAGTACGAAATGGTGAATTAGCTGATGAAAAAGGTATTGTCAAATCATTCAAAGATAGGCTCAAAGAAGTGCCGTTTTTACAGAGTGAATTAGATACACTTTTAAAAGCGGAGCAGTTAAGCAACAATTTGGCAAAGCTAGAGGTTGAAGCATTTGATTGGACTCAAAAGGGTAAAATTGAATTGATTGCTGATGTACAAACTCATCACCACATGGCCGCACAATTATTGATGTTTGGTGATGACTATAAGAAACATAAAAATCAAATCATTCAAACAACAAATGAATTTTATTCGGCAGTTGTGAATAGACTGCAATCACAATATTTGTTCTACATGACAACTGCATGGACAATGATAATTATTATTAATATAAGTTTAATACTTTTAATAGTCTCTATCAAGCACAAAGAAAACGTGGTGGTTGCTAGACCTAAACGAATAATAAAAAAAACACCAGTAAAAAAAGCACCAGTAAAAAAAGCACCAGTAAAAAAGATAATAAGGAATAAAAATGGCAGAAGTAATATTGCAAAATAAACCATTGTCACGTAGTGAACGTGAAGCAAATATCAAAGACAAAGCAGGATGGTTGATTACTGTTCTAGCCGCTTTACTTGCAATCAATACATACATTTCAAGTGGCAACAGCAGTAAAGTATTGAACAATACAATTAGTGCAAACAATACTTGGGCATTCTATCAAGCAAAATCGGTTAAACAAACTCTTGCTGAGATGGCTAGAGATGATGCTATCGATAGAAAACAATTTGACAAAGCAGAAAAGTTAACCGCAAAAATTGATAGATATGAATCTGATCCTGCTACAGGCGAAGGTAAAAAAGAACTAATGGCAAAAGCACGTTCATTAGAAGCCGAACGTGACCAGATTCGTAAGTCTGGTCCTTGGTTAACATTTGCTGGTTCTGCATTTCAAATTGCAATTGTTTTATTGACTGCAAGTATTCTAGCAGTTAGCATGTCATTGTATTGGGGTAGTATTCTAGTTGGACTCGGTGCGGCATTACTTATGAGTCAGGGTCTGTGGCTGTGGCTGCCAATAATTTTATAAAATGTATTGTCTTTTTATTATTATTTGTAACAATAGCAAACGCTGAAAATTCAAAAGACAAACTTAAACCCAATGAAGCAAGAGTCTGTGCTCGGTGGATGTGGACGGGTGATGTATTTGACCGTAAAGTTTATTGTGTTGAATGGGTAATAAAAGATTGCTCGAATAGACTGTATATAGACATATGTAAGCGTGGTAATTAATTATGGATCCAATTACCATCGGACTTGCATTTACAGCTGCTCAAAGCGCAGTGGGTTATATAAAACAAGCTATTGCACTGGGCAAAGATGTTCACAGTCTTACCGGTCAGTTCAACAAATTTTTTGAATCCTCAGATGCAATACATCGTGAGCGAGCAAAGATAAAGGCTAAAGGTAGCCGTCTAGGAAAAACTGACGCTGAACTTGGCCACGAAGCACTTCAAATTGCCATGCATAGTGATGCTCTACGTACATATGAGCGTGAACTTAAAGACATGATTCTTTGGCAATTAGGTAAGCCTGAAATGTGGGAACACATGATTAAGGAGCGTACCAGATTATTCAAAGAGCGTGCAGAAGCTGAACAGGCTGAAGCGGAGCGTCTATTAGCACACAAGAAAAAAATGGCAGATATGTTTATCTTTGCCATGTATTTTATAGCAGGGTCTGTTATTTTATTTGCAATAGCTATGGGTGGTGTTGCAGTATACGGTGCGGCTGAAGAGAAAAGAATTTATGAAGAAAAAGTAGCGGCAAGAGCCGCAGTCATAAGAAGACAGGCAAAAGAAAGAGAAGCAGCAGAGAAAAAAGAAATAGATAACTACACAAAAAATTAACATGTACTTTAATATAATAATTACTTTTAACGATATGCTTTTCATGTTATGCATGATACCCTTGGTCGCAGTATTCTGTGTAATGTTTTCAGACTGGTTGAAAGATAAAGACCGATACAAGTAAATGGATCCATTAACATTATTTGCTTTAGCCAATGGAGCTGTATCCGCAGTTAAAGCCGGATGTAAACTTTACAAGGATATTAAAGGTGCTGCAGGTGATGTAAGAGATGTGTTAAAGGATCTTGATGACCAATTTCATAAATTATATCCATCGGGCGCTACTACATCACAGCGTAACGCTTACGTAACTGAAAAGAATCGTGTTATAGAGCTTAACAAAAAAGGTGGAGATACTGCGGGTATCTATACTGAAATTGGAAATCATCTAGGTACGTACTATGATAACTTAAACAAGTGTATAGCCGTCTTTGAAGAAGAAGAACGTAAAAGCAAAAAAGAATTATATGAAGGTGATGACAGTTTAGGTAAACGTGCGCTGCAGCGTGTTCTAATGAAAAAACAATTAGAACAAATGGGAGTTGAATTACGTGAATTGATGATATATCAGAGTCCACCTGAGTTGGGTGCTTTGTATACTGAAGTAGAAGAGATGATGAAAGAGATGGGTAAAGAACAAAAAGTTCTTTTGGTAAATAAAATAAGGCGAGAAGAAGTGCAAGCAAAAAGAAGAGCTGCACGTATGAGACAATTAAAACAAGAGGCTATAATAGGAATTGTAATTTTAATTATTGTTTTTGTTTTTGGATTCACTATGATGTGGGTTGCACATGATAGACAACAAAAATATCCTCAATACGGCAATGAACTATTTCCGAAGAATGAAGAAACCCGCCGTAGAGAATCCGAAACACAAATATACATTGGCCGTTAATGATTACGACATAAATAATAGAAAAGGAGATAATTATGTTAGATATTTTACTTTGGGTAGCAGTAGGGGCATTTATTGGTTGGAATTTACCTCAACCATTTTGGGCTAAAATGATGCAAGAAAAAATACAAGCAATGATAGCAAAGAAATAATGTCATACTCGCAACAGGTTATTGACCATTATGAAAACCCCAGAAATGTGGGTAGTTTTGCTAATGGTGATAATACCGTTGGTACTGGCATGGTTGGTGCACCTGCTTGCGGTGATGTTATGAAGCTTCAAATTAAAGCAGCTATCCACGACTATCAATTAAAGTGTTTATGCTCATGATTAATGTAACAGAAGCCGCAAAGAAACAACTTGATGAAATCCTTATGGATGATGTATCAATGAAATATGTAAGAGCATTTATCTCTGGTGGTGGGTGTTCTGGTTTTAACTATGGATTTACACTCGAAGCCGATAAAGAAGAAGATGACTTTGTTATTGACAATCTTTTAGTTGATGCTTTAAGTATGCAGTATTTTGATACTGCTACTATTGATTTCACCAGTGATAAACTAAAAGGTTCACAGTTTGTCATATCAAACCCTAATGCAAAATCGACTTGCGGTTGTGGTAGTTCATTTAGTGTATGAAATACCGCACAATATTCATAAGTGATGTTCACTTAGGAACTAACGATTGCCAAGCAGCCAAGTTAAACAACTTTCTCAAACACAACACCTGTGAAACCTTATATCTTGTGGGTGATATCATTGATGCTTGGAAAATTCAACAGAACAAATGGCGTTGGAAACAATCTCATACTAATGTAGTTCGTAGAATTCTCGGTCACGCCAAGCGTGGCACCAAAGTTGTTTATGTTGCGGGAAATCATGATGAGTTTTTGAGGCCTATGATACCATACGATTTTAGTTTTGGTTTGATTGAAATTAAGAATCAAACAGAACATATTGGTGCCGATGGTAAACATTATCTAGTTGTTCATGGAGACTTGTTCGATGGCATTACTAGACTTGCGCCATGGATATCATTCTTAGGAGACAAAGCATATGACTTTGTACTATCACTAAATGCTAAATTTAATTGGGTTCGACACAAGTTTGGATTTGGTTATTGGTCATTAAGCCAGTATCTTAAATATAGAGTAAAGAAAGCTGTAGACTTTGTGTTTAAGTTTGAAGAGAATCTAGCCAACTACTGTAAGAAGCGTGGCTTTGATGGTGTTATATGTGGACACATACATCACGCAGAGATAAAAGAAATCAACGGTGTTACATATATGAATGATGGTGATTGGGTTGAGAGTTGTACAGCATTGGTAGAACATCATGATGGCCATTGGGAAATTGTAACATGGACTCAGGAGAACGACAATCATGTTGAGTGATAAAATTACTATCGTAGTACCTTGTAAAAATGAAGAAAATTATATTCATCATTTATTGGAACACTTGAAGAATCAAAACATCGGCAATACAAGAGTAATTATTGCTGATTGTTCCACCGATAATACTAGACAAGTCATAAAGAATAATAGTTCTACAATGAATGTTGAAATTATTGATGGTGGTCCAGTTTCTATTGCCAAAAACAATGGCGCCAGATTAGTAACCACTCCATACATATTATTCATAGATGCAGATGTTCGTTTCTTTAAACAGAATGTGATTCATGATGCAGTCAATACAATTGAATCTAAGAACTTAGACCTTATTGGTTTAAACATCAAGTGTTATGATAATGACAAACGTGCATCTATTGGATTTGCGTTATTTAATGTCATGAACCATATTCTAAAATTCTTTTCTCCGTTTGCAGTTGGTGCATTTATGTTAACACGTAGAGATAAGTTTGAAGAATATGGTGGATTCCCCGAAAAGTTTTCAACATCTGAAGACTACTTCTTATCAAGAATGTATAGTCCTAAAAAGTTTAGAATCATCAATCACCATTTTGGCCAAGATTCACGTAGACTCAAAAAGATGGGTTACTTTGGCATGACTGCATACCTAATTAAGAACTTTATCAAGCGTAACGACAAAGCGTATTGGGACAAGCTCGATCCAACCAAATATTGGAACTAAAATAACCCATGGAGATTTTTGATTGTTACGTTTACTATTATCTTTATCTTTGGTACTTTCCGTACTTTGCAATCCATTATATGTCTCAGCAAAAGAAATAACTGCTGAGAGCTGGTTAATATCAGACAATGGAAATGTTACATCAAGTAAAAACTCAAATCAAGTAAGGTCTATTGCCAGTATAACCAAGTTGATTACTGTAATGGTCTTCTTGGATATGAATCCTTATCCTTCTGAGAAACACAGAGAGCTTATAAGAAGAAGCTTAATATCTTCAGATAATACAGCAGCTAAAACCTTATGTAATGATTTTACAGGGGGACATAGAGATTGTATCTTTATGATGAACCTAAAGGCAAGCCAGCTAGGGCTCAAAAATACCAGATTTCTTGAACCAACCGGACTATCGATGTTCAACGTCAGTACTGCGGAAGAATTAGTTAAGATTGTGGAAGAAGCGAGTAAGTATCCTCTGATTGTGGAATCGAGCAATACAAAGAGCTTAAAGATAAAGAAACACGTTTATACTAACACAAATCCGCACGTTAACATGTACAATGTTATGGTGAGTAAAACAGGTTACATTAGAATGTCTGGTGGTTGTATTGTAATGATGATTAAGACGGCAGAAGGTCTTAAAACTGCCATATTGCTTGGCAGCAAGAATACACATACACGTATTCAAGAAATTGATAGACTGTTAAAGTCTTAATGGTTGCAGAGCCTGGAGTCGCACCAAGAACTGAGGATTATGAGTCCTCTGTGATACTGTTTCACCACCCTGCGATATCAGTGGAGCGGGATGGGAGAATCGAACTCCCGACTTTAGCTTGGAAGGCTAAGGTAATACCATTTTACGAATCCCGCAAAAAACTGGAGCGGCCGCTACGATTCTCACGTAGACATTAGGTGGACCCCAATGTTGTTGAAAACGACCGCATAAACTTGGAGCGGGCAGAGAGAATCGAACTCTCAACTAAACCTTGGCAAGGTCTTGTGTTACCACTAGCACCATGCCCGCATCTAAATTAGATTGTATCTTATATATGCTTGTTTGTCAAGCGTTTCCGTGGTATACTTGGTGGGCCAACTTGGAATTGAACCAAGACTCAACCGATTATGAGTCGGACGCTTTACCATTAAGCTATTGGCCCATAAATTTAACGTTTAGAATTTTCTCTTTCTATTCGTTCAAATTCTGCATTTTCATTCTCAGAATCCTGAACTTGTTTTGGATCAGGTTTCCGAAAAATTGCATCGTAATTGTTTGCAAAAGTTTTCTGGTCCACACTAAATGGTCTTGGACTACTTCCTTTACCACCATCACTCATTTTGTTACTCTCCGTAAATAAAAACTATATCATCAATTGAGATGACATAACAATCGTTTAATGTTTTAGTTGCTGCATTCCAGTTTAAAAGAACTACGTCATCAACGGCAACTGCATCGACTTCAGAACCAATAGCAATTACTTTTGCTTTATCGGCTTCTTCTGAACGTGTGAGAATAATTCCTCCAGAAGTGGTCTTATTATTCTCTAAACGTTCAACGATTACTTTTTTTCCTAATGGTTTTAAATTCATAATATCCTCAAAATGTTTATATGTCTTTTATATAGTTGGTGCGACTGGCCGGAATCGAACCGGCATGCCCTTGCGAGCGAGAGATTTTAAGTCTCTTGTGTCTACCTATTTCACCACAGTCGCTTCTACATTGTTGGTCCGTTGCCGTTCCTAAATCCAACTTCACCGCCTTCAGCGGTAATTCTTTTAATAACATCTTCAAAAAGAATTGGTGTAAAATCTGTTTGTTCAACACAAACACAATGATATCTAGTATCAATTTCATTGCCATTCATTACACGACCTGTATGCAGGTGTCCGTGGATGTTAACTCCAAATCGGCCAAGACTATCACTATGAATAGGAATATGTGAAAGAATCATTCCGTTCATTACATGATAAGCACGTAGTTCACGAAAATATTTCCGATATTCATCATCACGAAAAATGTCATGGTTGCCTCGAATGAGAACTTTATCACCGTTAAGTCTACTCATAATAGGAAGAGCTTTGCGGTTGATAACTACATCACCAAGATGATATACTTTATCGTTTGGCCGAACAGTTTCGTTCCAACGTTTAACCATTTCTTCATCCATTTCATCTGGATTGGTCCATGGTCTAATCTTTTCGTTTGTTTTAGAGTCGGTGAATCTACATACTCCAGCATGACCAAAGTGTGTGTCACTTACAAGAAATACTGCTGGCATATAAAATCCTTTAAAATGGTCCGGCCTACAGGAATCGAACCCATATTCACGGTGTAGAAGACCGCTGTATTATCCATTATACTAAGGCCGGTTGTTTGGTGCCCCAGAGGAGACTCGAACTCCTAAAATCTTGCTTCTAAGGCAAGCACGTATACCAATTCCGTCACCGGGGCAATTTGGAATAAATTGTAATTATCTTGTAATTTTTCTTATCAATAATATTAAATAATATTTTAATCCACGAAAAGGAAAAAAATCAAAGTTCATATTTGGCCACATTTCAATATGACCAACTTCATTTGGTATTCCACCATATGCTTTGTCTAGTGTTTCTTTAGTAGTATTTTTCATTTCTTAATCTTTCAATAATATTGGTACCCTCGCTCAGATTCGAACTGAGAGAACTCTTCTTTTTGAGAGAAGCGACTTTACCAGATTTGTCCACGGGGGCAATTTGGTGCAACCTAGAGGAATCGAACCTCTTTCAATGGCTCTTCAGACCACCGCTATGACCACATCAGCTAAGGTTGCATATTCATGGTACCTCGTTGGAGAATCGAACTCCCGTATGCACCGTGTAAGGATGCCGTTCTACCATTAAACTACCGAGGCAAATTTACTTTGGGGTGACTAATGGGAGTTGAACCCATACGATCAGAATCACAATCTGAGATGCTACCGCTACATCATAGTCACACCAAAGTAAACTTAATTACTTTGGGATTTTAAACTCCTACCAACTCTTGTTCAGCAAGAATACGTTTCAATCTATCTGCACAGAACGAAGCTGCAGGTGCATCTGGTTTAACCATTGGTGTCACATTACATGTACCTTTGATATAACCAATTGCTTGTTGTACAACACAAGAACTTCCGTGTTCTTCTGACTTGTTAAGGTCTAGATGAACTTCTACATGAAAGTCTTCTAATGTTTCTGCAAGAGATTGGAATAATTCTGAAACTTTATAAACTTCATTCATAAGCCTCATTGCAGGTTTACTTTTCTTATGGTCATAATCTAATTCACGGTCAACAAAACCGAAAATCTTACAACCATGGCGGCCATCAATATGAACAACAACAGCTAAAGCATAGTCGGCATACCACACACCATCCACTCTAACTCTTTCTGAGTCAGCACCAAGATACACTTTAGTATCTGGTCCTTGATTAGCGAGAAATGACCTAACTTCTTCTATATCGAACTTTCTCATATTGACCACCTTTTTTTAAAACTTGGCATCCCGCTAGGGACTCGAACCCCAACCAACGGTTTTGGAGACCGCTATGCTGCCATTACACCAGCGAGATATATATTGGTTCTCTGTAGAAGAATCGAACTTCTGTCTATCGGTTATCAGCCGATTGCTCTACCATTGAGCTAACGGAGAAAAATGCTCTGCGAACCTCGGCGGTAATTGTAGTGCATCAGCTCTTCTCCTTTGTATCAGAGTCACATCTCACGCACCTTCCACCCGCTTCCCGACAGGTTCCGTTCTCGTATTGCCAACGCCAGTTCGGTTTAACTGCTACATTTGACTGTAGGGACAGATTCTTTCACCAATGTTACTAAAGGTGAACCCTTGTCCGAACCACCCGTGATTAATTATTTCACTTCTCATCCTGCGGGTCACAGTAGCCACTATCACATGGCACGGTCTGGAGGGTCATAGAGGACTCAAACCCCTAACTCAAACTTCGTAGGATTGTGTGATATTCAGTTTCACCAACGACCCAAATAATTTTCCTGCATGATGTTTTCTGTGACAATTTGCACACAAACAAGCACACTTATTAATTTCTTCAACAATTTGTTTTTTACTTGCTTCCGATTTATTAGAGATATTAAAATCTTTTTCATTACTGTTCATATGATGAAAATCTAAACAAGAAGTTTCAGACTCACCACATATACAACAACTTAATGTTTCTTTTAATTTAAAAAACCATTCTTTATTTTCTTTTTTATATTTTTTTGCTCTTGTTAAATTTGTTGAATGGTGTTTGTAATAAGATTCTTTACTTTTTACCTTACGACATTCATCACAAAATGTTACTCTTTTTCCTTTTTCCTTGTTTTTAAAGGCAAACTTCTCTATTGGAAATTCTACCTCACAACAATTACATTTTTTCTTTTCCATATATTCTCCTAGATATAAACTTATTTATAAAGTTCGTATCTTTGATATGGTAGTGACGGAGGGAACCGAGCCCCCAACCTTTTCCGTATGAAGGAACTGCTCTGCCGGTTGAGCTACGTCACTATAATCGACTATAATCGACTATAATTGGTGGAGGATGGGAGAATCGAACTCCCGTAAACAGCTTGCAAAGCTGCCGTAATCCCATTATACTAATCCCCCATAACTTGGTCTCGGTAGAAGGAATCGAACCTTCGTCACGTGGTCCCAAACCACGAATTCTGCCATTAAACTACACCGAGAAAAACTGGCTCCAGTGGAAGGAATCGAACCTTCATTGGTTGTATACGGACCATGTTACCATTACATTACAACTGGAATAAACTTGGTGCCCCAGGAGAGAATCGAACTCCCACACCCGGATTACAAAACCGGACCTCTACCACTAAGGATACAAGGGCTATATTGGCTCCGCATTAGAGAATCGAACTCTACTAACCAGTGATTAACAGTCACGCCCATGCACCTTGCTCGGGTTCTGCGGAATAAAACTTGGCGGTTCTAAGGGGTAACGATCCCCTTCTTCAAGCGTGACAGGCTTGTGTGCGTCCATGAACACTTTAGAACCTAAATTTGGTGGATGCGGTTGGATTCGAACCAACGTGTTGTTACAACCGGATTTACAGTCCGGCACCTTCGGCCTCTCGGTCACACATCCAATTTTTGGTAGGGGCACAGAGAATTGAACTCTGGTTAATAGGTTAAAAGCCTACTACTTTACCACTAAGTTATACCCCCATCATTTGTTTTGCTGACGCACTATTTGCTATGCTCAACGGATTCATTTGCAAATTTACCGTTTCTGTACATAGTTACTTAGAGTTGACGTTTACTCAATGGCTTACATCAACAAAACAAATGATACCATATTAAAATACATTAGGATGCGATTGTCGTTCCAGAACTTCATCTGGCTTCTCACGGCTTCGTCTGCCGATAAGACAATCTACACATTACGATTCAACTAATTCCAGCGCAGTCGGATTGCTTCATGTAACTTATAAGGTTCACAGCGGCCTGTGATACGTGCCAAATAAGTCACCTACTGGAGTTGGTAACCTAATGTATTTTAATATGGCGTCCCGTAGGGGATTCGAACCCCTGTGAATAGCGTGAAAGGCTACTATCCTAGGCCTCTAGATGAACGGGACAATATTAAATACAATCTAATTTTTAAAGAACATTTGCTAGTAATTTTTCAACTAGCGGCCTCGGGGATTCGATCCCTCTGCATTGCAATCAAGCACCAATGTTCCTCATTGGTTTTTGTGTTACCTGTGTTCCTCACAGGACTTGGTTGGATCAACTAATTTCTCAATCGATACACGTATTATATACGAACCGGTTGGTTTGTCAACCACTTTCTTGTTGTATTTTTACAACGTTGTTTTTATACAACATATATGGAGGTGCAGGTGAGATTTGAACTCACGATTTTACAGTTTTGCAGGCTGTTGCCTTGGACCGCTCGGCCACTGCACCATATTTTTGGCAGAGAGTATGAGATTCGAACTCATGCACCGCTTTCGCAATGACGGTTTAGCAAACCGCTCCTTTAACCACTCAGGCAACTCTCTAAACTTTATCCTTCTTTATTCAATGAAACACTTTCGGAATAGTAGCCGTTAGACTCACCATACCAACGAATGTCAACATAACCTTTGATAGTTGCTAGCTTGTAGAATGTCCATGTGAACGAATCTTGGTATTCTGATACTTCAGCACCTTCTGGATTTTCATTGCTTGAAGATTCTTCAGCAACAAGCAATGGAACACCAATCAAGTCTTGAACATCACCAACAACGGACTCAACCGAAACAGATTCGCAACAATCTTGGTAATGGTACATGTTGTACACTTCACCATCAACAGTAACAAACTTAATGTTGTCACTGCCAACATCAACTTCTTTTAAAACTTTTCCTAGCAGAGATTCAAAATTTACGTACATATAATATCCTTTATAAAAATGGCGGAAGACAGAGGAGTCGAACCCCATCCCATTTCTGAGAACCTGGTTTTCAAGGCCAGTCGCAGGACCATCCCCGCTGCATTATCTTCCGTTGCCATATAGAAACTCTCTGTAGGATTTGCACCTAATTGTAACCTTATCTTCCTTGCAGGTTCTTGTATTGGTCGACTTTTACAAGTTTACTGTTTTCAAGTGTAGTTACACAGAGAGTTTTTATATGGCAGGGGATACAAGAATCGAACTTGTACTAACAGATTCAAAGTCTGCTGTGCTACCACTACACAAATCCCCAACAAAATACAATCTAATTTTTTAAAGAACAATTTTGTATTGTAACAGACACGATGGTCTTCGGCAATACATGGTGTTGTTTTTATGAAACACCAAACAAAAAACCCTTAGATGTTTAGTCTAAGGGTCTTGTGTTTAGAATCTTTTTAGAACTTTTTAGTTCATCCTCTCCACACAAAACCCGGCTGGCCATGGCATATCGGCACAATTAATACTTGTGCGATACTCTGACTGTAACGTAAAGGGTTTATGGGATATGAGAGACACTTTTTTCTTTCGATTAATTTAATTTATGTATGTATTATATATGTATATATGAGGATTGGCAAGAGGTTTTATGGTTTTTTTGTAACTATTTGAAATATGTTGTAAAAAAACAACAATTACGGGTACTCTTTCCATCCTAGAGGTTCAATTTCCAACACAGGTGCATCTATGTTGTAGATTTCTTGGAACACTTCCCACAGTTTTTCTTTAATAGCAAACTTTGCAAAAAGGCCTGTCTCCATGCCGTGTGCTTCAACTTCCCAAGGACACAACCAGTAGTCTTCACCGGTTTGTCTTTGTCCTTTCCAGCGAGTCAAAGATTCGTTTGTTTCTCCGTAAGCAAACTGTTTGATGTGTACCATTTCATGTGCAATGGTCTTTAGAATATCCTTTGCGTTCATAAGAGAGTACACTTCAATTTCAAATTCTCTTGGTTTGTTGCTTTCGTTGCAATCAACTACATGAGCATAACCCATAGCATCCATAGTGTCGTTGAATTTGATTTTAATTGTCAGATTTTCTGCCATTTTATCAGACAACAATTCCTTAGCGTAAAACATGGTGGCACGCTTCACATAGGGGCGAAATCGTTCTTTGTCTGGACAACCAACAATACTTAGTTTCATTTGGCACCTAAAATAGTAGTTAATTATATTTATTTACTATCGAGTTTGTGTGCTAATAATTTCACCTTATGAAACGTGTACTATCTCTACTCCACACTTCCCTAAGAAGGTTAAACCATCTTCATTTCGATAATGTTCACCAAAGTATACTTTTTTAATTCCGGATGTAAAGATTTGTTTTGCACAATCAATACATGGTGCATGAGTTAAAAACATGTCTGCACCATCACCAGACTCCGTTGACTTGGCTAATTTTGCAATTGCATTGGCTTCCGCATGAATGACTTCTGGTTTAGTTTTATATTCGTAACGACCAAATTCATCATCACCAATACGAACTAGATTTTCACATTCATTTGTCCAACCAGGAGGCATTCCATTATAACCAATACTCAATACTCTATTGTCTTTAACAACAATTGCACCAACTTTGAGTCTTATAGCTGTAGACAGAGATGCATAAATCTGAGCCACCTTCATGTGTGCATCAATAAACTTTTGTTTCACCTAAAGCCTCTTTTGTTTTTGTCATGTCTGCCCGTGTATATTTTTGATACGAATTCTTCAATTCTTCCGGCATTGGAGTATAATTCACAACAGATGGATATTTTTTACCGATCTCTGTAGCAACTTCTAAGAAACTCTTAGTGGTTCCTGTACCTAAATTAAAAAGTCCACTCTGTTCAGTTTTCATGAACATTAAATGATATTGAACAATCTCACTCACATGAATAAAGTCTCTGTAATATAAATTTGACATGTCAAATATTTTTATTTTTCCGTTAAGTTTAGCTTGTTGTGTAAACTTGTGATATGGACTTGCTTGGTCACCTTTGTGTTCTTCACCTTCTGGTCCATACACATTAAAATACCTGAATATCTGTGTTCTGGCACCCATTGGATGACGTTCAATATATCTTTCACTAAGATACTTAGACCACGCATAAGGTGTTCTTGGATCAACCAAGGCATCTTCTCTAAATGAACTTACTAATCCATAAACACTCGCAGAACTAGAGAATTGAAAGTTTACACCATAAGTTTTGCAAGAACCATAGAGTTGTCTAGTAAAATCATAATTTTGTCTCATTACTTTTTCAACATCACGTTCGGTTGTAGAACTAATGGCACCCATATGAATAACCCAATCTTGTTCCATAACACTAGGCATGTTGCCATCATCCCAATCAAAAGTAGAAACGTTATGTCCTTCTTTCTCTAAGGCAACCAACATGTGTTGGCCAATAAAGCCTTTGTGACCAGTTAATAGTATGTTCATTTCCACATCCAAATCCATTGATAACCATCATAGATTCTTTCGTTACCGATAAGATCCATATATTGTTTGATATAGTAACCTTTGCCTTTATTTCCAAAGTTATCATCAACAACGACCATAGTCTTTTCTGTTAACGAAGGACAAATTGCTAGCAATTCAAAAATGTGATGTAAAGAACTTTCGTGTTCTATACCTTCATAGAAATCATAACTATCCAAATACAACAAATCAATTTTTTCATCTTTGTTAAATTGTTTGAGAAAAGCAACAGAATCTGATAATACAATATTTGTATTTGTATTTGTTACTTGTGTTTTAGCAAATATAACATTTGTTGGTGAGTTGTCAACTGAATAGAATCTTCCACCATTTTCATTCAAGTATTGGTCAAAAATTTCTGTGCTACAACCAGCACCATAATCTTCAGCTTCTCTAATGCAACCAGTTTCTACAATCAAAGGATTATGAATACCCTTTAAATGATTTACCATCAGTTGAAAAGATGGTGTTCGTTGCCTTGTTAATTCTAAATGTTGTTCTACTGTTTTCATTTTTGACTATCACCTTTCATAACACGATAATTATCTTCAACAGAATCTGGTGTAGAAACTTCAATAATAGTTCCTGTTTCATCACAGATGATTTGATGTGGTAATAGTGGTGGATTATGCCACACATCACCACGTTTTAATTTAACTTCATCCATCTCAGCATTTTTTGTATTGATTACTTTAACAGTAAATTCACCATCAAGTACATACCACGTTTCATCTTTCTCTGCATGGAAATGCATGGAGAATTTTGCACCTTTACGGAAGTTCAATAACTTGCCGCAGTATTTGTCAGTTGAGGCCCAAATCAATTCATTGCCCCAACCTTTTTCAACGAAACCATTTAATCTAGTCATAGAATTTCCTCTAACTTTGGTGCATAGACACCCATATGTTGTACTGTCAATGATGAAGCTTTCATTGCTAGTTTAATTGCTTCTTCAATGTTATTATATTTTAGATAACCAAAAGTTAGTGCAGATAGAAATGTATCACCAGCACCAGTCACATCAACTACCTCAACAAGGTGAGAACCAAAAATACAGTTGTCATATCTGACACCTTTATCACCCAATGTAACAATCAATTTATGTGCAAATGTATTACTAGTTACCTTGCTAAATTCTAACTCATTTATTTTAACAAAGCAACCATCAAAACGCTTTAAATCGGTTTTCTTTGTATCAACAAAAATAGGACCTTTAAATTCTTTACGAATTTCTTCTACCACTTCGTAAGAGATTGTGCCTTTGTTGTAATCTGAAACAACAATTGCATCATATAATTTTGGAATTTCGGTGGCGAATACCAATGGGTCACATTGAACATCATCATCAATACGAACGATGTGTTGTTTACTTTTTAAATCTATCAATCTTGTTTTGCACGAAATACCATTACTCAGAAATGTAACTTTACATCCAAGTGCTTCAAGGTTTTCTTTAACGTTTGCAGCCATTCCAGGTTTTGTTTCCTCATGTGAGAACTTGAAAACTGGAACTGGTGCTTCGGGACTGATACGTTCAACTGTACCGTATTGATACACATCTAGGCAATCATCGCCTATCAGTAATATGTTGAATGATTTTTGTGGTTGAGTGTTTGGTATGTTCATAAAATATTATTTCACCGCAATGTTCTTCACCAATTATTGGCTTGTTACGATAGTCACTTCCTTTTACCATAATATCAGGTTCATATAATTGAATCATGAGTTCCAAATCTTCATCGGTACCGAACAGTTTAACTTCATCGACACCTTTTAATCTAGATAACATGAATCTTCTATCTTCTTGATTATTTATTGGCCGTGTAGGACCTTTTAATCGACCAACTCTAAGGTCTGTATCTATTGCCACCAAAAGATAATCACCTAGACTTGCCGCATATTCGAGCATTTCTAGGTGACCACGATGTAAAATATCGAAAGTGCCATTAACGAATATTTTTTTAGACATTTCAAGTTTTATTCAGAATATTCCGGACAACTTTATCTTTTACCATATCAGGAATAGTTAGATATGGCCACTCTAAAAAGAATGGACAAATATTTTGCCATCGGTTGTTCTTCAAAAAATATCCAAATTCTTTAAGGTCTTTTTTAGAATTAGGATCAAAACTCCTGCGTCTAGTTAAAATCTCTTGGTTAATTTTATTCAATATCATTTCACGGCCTCTAAAGAATCTTTACGCAAATAATGTAATTGTTGAGTTCTATCTTGTGATGGCATAAATTTTGTCACAGGAAGAAAAGTCACACCATCAATCTCATTGGGTTCCCAATGTGTATAGGTGTAGAAAACCTCTCCTGAGCCATTACGCACACGATACTTCTTCAATACGGGTTTGAATTGTGGTTTAGAATTTTTCATAATGTATATATTATATCAAATAAAAAGGGCTCTGTCAAGAGCCCCTAAGGTTATTTGCCTTTTGTTTGGAAACGTTCCGGATGATTGAGGCGTTCCCACTCCTCATCGGATACGGGCCACCAGTACATCATTCACCGCCTTTGATACCAATTTTCTTGATAGCGTCTTGGGTTTTGACAATGTTTTCCAACCAAACTTTAAGCATACCATTAACCATTTCGGCATCTTTGATTTCTACCTTATCGTTCAAGGTAAAAACACGTTCAAATGCACGATTGGCAATTCCTTGGAACAAGAAGGTTTCATCTTCAGAGTCCTTAGTTGTGCCTTTGATAGAGAGTTTGTTGCCATCCATGGTAACTTCAATATCAGATTTTGCAAAACCTGCAACAGCCATTTCGATAACGTATTTGTTATCTTTGACTTGTTTGATATTGTATGGAGGATAGCCCATTGCTTTAGAAGCAGTTTCTGTGGCTTTACGTAGTGTATTGATGGTATCTTCATAACCAATAAATTGGCTAAAAATATCTTTACCTAAAAAATCTTTCATTAAATATGTCATTTTTCACCCCTCACTTAGTAAATAATTTAGAAACAACAGTTTGTGCGGCCAAACCAGAAACTTCCCAGGCAGATTTTGCAATCTGTTTGGTGAATACTGTTTGTGCTTCAACAAATTGTTGTAGTGGTGCTTTGACAGCTTTGTCTTGAATGAAAGTGTCCAACCAAGTAGTTTTATTTGATTGAATGGCGTCAATAGCCATGTTTGCATAGAATAGCATAGTTTGCTCCTTAATTAAGCGAGTTAAAATTTGTCACCCCGAAGGCATGACGGTATTTCCAGGTTACCTTATCTGGTCCAAATTATCGTATTGGAGGTGTAATTACACGGACGCCTTTTACCGTAGCATCAAACAGCCCTAAGGTGGGCCTATCATATCATTATTTATATTGGTTGTCAACCATTTTGTGGTCTTTTACCACCAATATTATATTTCGGTACTAATTGCCATTCACTTTTCTCTTTATGTGAAATGATTTTTATCTGAGATAAAAAGATTGGTTCCGGTACCTCAATCTGTTGTTTTCGTACCACATCTAATAGACCCCAATCCTGAAGAAGCTTTACGATAGCGTTTCTTCTGGCTAAGTCATTTTCTGTAATATCTGTAGGTTTACCATCTAATGCAAATAATTCTTTAAAGTGTACAATATAGTATTGTCCTCTCTTATGCAGAATATGGCAAGATTGGTAAAGTGTTTGTTCTTTTTTTGATGCCACACCAATACGAGTTAAAGTTTCTCTTACTTTTAAGAAGTCATCAACTTCCTTTAGTGTAACCTCCACCAAATCTGTGATATTAATCATTATTTTTTCACTCCGCCTTTGTCTGTTCTTATTCTTATTTCAGCGATTTGTTCATCGGTAAGAATAGTCAAAGCTTCTTTGGCCTTGTTATCAGAATAACCAAAGTAGACTTTCACACATTCTAAATCTTTTTGGGCCTCGGCTTTTTGCCATGGTTGAAACTTTCGTTTCATAGACCTTACAGTATTTAGAAGATAGGCATATTGAAGGTCCTTGTCGAGACCTGGACACTTATTCATCTCATTTGCATAGTATACACAGTCAATATGATAGGACAAGGCCTTGTTTATAATGTATGGATTGTAGTCCTTCAAATCGATATCATCATGAATGACAGACTTTTTAGTCTGAAGAATCGATGGAATGATTTCTTTGAATAGATCCGGCATTACTTAAACTCACAATCTGCCATGATTTCTGTCAGGCAGGCCATAAGATTAATTTCATGGTCTGCAACAAAGGCGGCCTGATATTGGTATCTAGCAAGGTGAATAACTAATTGTGGTACCGAGTTTGATGTGAGTGCTTCTGATAGTGTGTCATACAACTTACGGTACAAACGTGTTGGATCGTTATCCAAGTTGTTGGTGACCCATTTACGACAGGCAGAAAAGTCTTTGTCACGTAGGGACTTGGTCAGTTCACCCATCTGAACATCCGTCACAGATGCCAAAATACCTTTATCGATACAACCAGATACGGAATATCGTTGCAATTCATTTAGAACACGGCGATTGTCTGGAAAGTACTTGGTAATAATGGCAGCCACAACTTCTTTGTCGTAGGTGATTTCTTCTTCTTTGAGAATCCACTCCACACGTTTGAAGAATTGTGAAGCCATCTTTGCTTTGCTGCCATTGATTTTGAAGTCAATGACCGAGCAACGAGAATGAATCGGATCAATAATACGATTCTTAAAGTTACAGGTGAAGATAAACGAACAGTTACTAGAGAACTCCTCGATTGCACCACGCAATGCAGGTTGCGTTGAATTTGGATTTAGATAGTCTGCCTCATCGATGATGATGACCTTACGGCCACCAGTCAAAGACATAGACGAAGCATAGTTCTTAATTTTGTTACGAAGAACGTCAATACCAGACTCATCAGAACCGTTGATGATAATATAGTCACAACCCACTTCATTGCAAAGTGCTTTGGCGATTGTGGTTTTACCAACACCTGCTGTACCAGACAATAACAGGTTTGGAATCTCTTTACGGTTTACATATTCCTGAAACGTAGTTTTAATGTTTTCAGGAAGGATACAGTCTTCAACTCTACTTGGGCGATACTTCTCCACCCACAAGATATCGTGATTCATTCAAAAACTCCATAATATAAAAAATTAACATTACTTAATAGAAGTAATACTTTCAATGAGGGATTCAAGTTCTTTGAACTCTGCAACCTCAGTTTGTAATGACTGCTTGTGCTGTGTTTTGGCAATGCGTTTAATAATCTTTTTAGGGATTTTTAATTCGTCATGTCCAATTTCAATGATATCTTTGATTGCTTGATTGTTTGCTTCATTTTTTTGAATGTGTAAAACAATCTCATCGATATAACCTTTGAGAGATTTTAATTGTTTCTCATCAAAGGTTCCATATAATGTGGTAACTTGATTAACCATTGCTATTCAATGCGCCTACAATTTCTAGATAAACTGCTTTGACAATCACTTGGCGACCTGATGTAAAAATTACACAACGTTCCGGTCCAACCTCAGCAACGCCTTCAATTTTATCTTTGGCAATTGCAATGCTGCGTTCAACAACTTGTTGTTGTTCACCATCACCGGTAATTTCTAACATTTGAAAATGCATAAAATTCATATTATTCTACCTTAGAGTCTTTCGCTTCAAAAGCGATAAAATATTCAATATCAACGTTGACATTTTTAAAGAAACAGAATCCTTTAAAAGAAATCTGTACGTCATATGTACCAGCAATCAACTTCAGGTTTTCAACTAAGAAAATAACCTTGAATTTGTTTCCGTTACCTGTTCCAACTTCAACTGAGTTTGTGTGTGCTGAGTCATCTTTAGCATTACAGGCTGTCAACTTAATGGTTTCGCCATCAGATTCAACTGCAATATGTGGTGATTGTAAGACCTTTGCGGCATCTATAATGGATGCATAGTCTTCTTGTGTCAACTGGAAAGTAGAATCAATACTGGGAAGCGTCAATACTTTTTCTGGCGGAGTAACAATCATGTGTTTGGCAGTCTTACGATATGTTGTACGACTACGACCATTTTTGAAAATGACATTTGAGTCATCAAAATCCATCTCAGGGTCTTTGTTCAAGAAATATACAGACAAGAATTGATTCAAGTCATATACACAAAAATCTTGCGGAAAGTTATCCTTGAGGGTAGCCTTAGCAAGTACTGTTTTACTGGATGAGATTGTAGAAATCTTATTGCCAGTTTTAAACTCAATGCCGGGGTTAATGCTTGCAAAGTTTTTCAATACATCAACGGTTTCTTTCGAAAGTTTCATTTCACTTCTCCATCATTTAAAGAATACATTATATCATGTTCATATAAAAACATCAAGCAGCACATAGCATGTGCCAAGTGATGTATACCAGATTCTGGATCCATCTGTTCGCCTTTTTTGTAGGCCCAAATGTGCCGTTCCATTGCATCGAAATATCTACGCTTCGAATCTGGTACTTTTTTCCAATTATCACGTTCATACTTCTGAGCACCAAAAGTTAGAACCTTTACTGTTTCCTCTAATGCAAGAGGTGGTAGTAAACCATATTCCAATTTTCCACCATCGAACTTGCGGCCTGTATTGGGCATTTCGGCCAAAATTGGCCGATTATTATTAAACTCTATTTTGCCGATTGAAAAATCATGAGCAATTGGCGGCAAAGGTCTTATTGTCATCACATCTCTCCAACAAAGTTAGCCACTGCTGGCATGTCTCCCTTGAAGTGATATGTACCAATGTGGTCTGTTTTCATCCATGGACACAGGAAGATTTTACCACCAATGTTTCTCCACCACTGACAGAACATATAATCTTCTGAAAGATAACGTTGAGAATCTTTATCAATAACTGTATCAAAATAGGCATGAATGTATCGTGTGCCATCAAAGTGAGCTTGACCAACGTGGTCTGGTTTATAACGAAATTCAGGATATGCTTTTTCCCAAACACTAAACACTTCACGTTTTACCATCATAAATCCTGTACCAATTTCAAGTACTTCTAATGGTTCAGACACATTGAATTGTGCAGTACCTTTAACAGGATTAAAAACATAATCACCAGTAATATTTGCCAAATCGTTTGGTTCAATTTCTGGATTCTTTAGGATAGCAGTCTTCACAGACTTCCATTTAATTGCTTTCTTAGGATACGGGCCACCAATAACATCTTTATCCAAAGCAAGTAATGCAATCACATCACGTGGATCAAAATGAATATCTGAATCCAAGAATAATAGGTGTGTGCAATCTGAACGATTCAAGAATTCATCAACAAGATAATTTCTTGCACGTGTAATTAATGATTCATTGAAGAGAAAAGAAAACTTTATTTGAATTCCATATTGAATACAAAGTGCTTGCAAATCAAGACAAGCTTTACAGTACAGACCGTGATTCATACCGCCATACATTGGTGTGGCCACAAAGATTTTTTTCTTTTGCAAATCTTCTTTTTTAATTGAAATTTCCATCTTTTCTCCGAAATAAAAAAAAAGGGGTAAGCCAAAGATGGCTTAACCCCCATACTAACGCTTGATTAGAATCCTGCAGCGTATGCAGCACGAATCATTGCTTTAGTTGGTTTACCTGTACGATAAACTTGAACTTTGCTACCATCACCACGGCGTTTTGTGTTCGTGTAGATTACGTTGCCTTCTTGACGGAGTTCGTCAATACGAGCAGCAACATTAGAGATACCAAAACGAGCACGTGCTTGTGCAACGCTTAGTGTGTTGTAACCCTCAGACTTGTTCAAGAAGTTGAGAATCTTTTGTTTTGCTGAAATAACTTTTGCCATAATATAGCTCCTAAAATAATAAAAAATAACGAAATCTTGTTTGCACAAGAACACATATCATAACATTATATATGTGTATTGTCAAGCGTTTTACTGGTACACTTAACTTATCTGCCGACCTGGGGCAAATATTTCTTCTTGGTTTCTTCCCAAGAAAGCATAATCAAGTCATCATAGAAAAGTGTTTCATATGAAACATTGTTTTTCTTTTTTAACATTGATATGCGACCTTTGGCATATTTGGTTTTCCAAATAGTTGCCAGAGTTTTCTCACTAGTGTCAAATGACTTTACCAGTTGGTCATCTGAAATCTGTTTACACAAATATTCATTCGTGTTGTTGTACAGAGGTGAGAAATATATACCACGTTGATGTTCGGTTCTAATCAATTCTTTTGGAATCTTTAGTTTAGAATACGCAAAGTTCAACGAACGGTTTTTGTGGTCACGTTTAAGTGGAAGTCCTTGAGTGTTCTTGGCTTCCCACCATTCAAAGTATTTACGTGTATGGTTTTCTTTAATCCATTCGAATACCATATGCATGGTTTTTCTCTTTGGTTCAAATGCAACCGAACCAGAGGAGAATCCCATTTTGTTCCAGTGTTCTAGTCCATCATATTGAGAAAGACCACCAGACTTAGTATTCCCATAAAGAGAAGTAGTTGTAACTCCCACCAGGACATCTCCATATCTTTCCTTCCAGTCTTTTTGTACAGTATCGGAAAGACACAACAAGGCCAGTAGTTTACCACCCATATAATTAAACCCTAGTGGCTGTAAAGGTACTATGGTTGATCCGATGGCTGTATGATTAATCATACCTTGTTGTGTCTTAACATCTCTTGACCAACCAATTGCATTATCTCTTGGAGTCAAGTCTAGGAAATCGGATGATATACAAATAACACCCAAGTACTTACCTGTTTTATTATCCTTAACTGTATAAAACAAGTTACGACCAATATTAGAGTTGTTCTTCATTGTAGAAGAAAAGGTGCGAATGGCATTCCATGTTTCTGCCAAGTCACCATTCGACAATTCTAAAACTGGTTCTAAATTCTCATAGTCATCTGGATTCTGTGGCATCCAGAAATTACTTTTTACTTTATCAACAATCTTCTTTTGGTCAGGATTCAACATCTGAAGTTCATCACCAAAAAGTGTATTGACTTCTCTTGTAGGATAACGTTCTTTCACTTCACACCATTTTTGGTATAAGGTATATTCACGTACATCCATTTTAGATGCATATGTCAAATCTTCTGTGAGAGTTTTCTTGAGTTGTTCTTCATCAATGTGTTCAAAATATTCAGGAGAATTTTTCTCTTGCCATTCAGACCATTGTTTATCAACGTACTCTACTGGAGTTGCCATGTTTTAATTTACTCGCATTTTTCTGCAAACGGGATGCCATTGTTAGAAGTTTATCTTTTTTCTTCATACCTTGTTTCAAGGCTAAAGGTTTTACACGACTAGTGTAACACACTCCGTTCAGATGGTCAAGCTCATGGAGAAAACATCTTGCACTTATACCAGTTAAGTTTTCTTTTTTTAGTTCTCCTAGATGGTTGTGGAACTCTACCACAATACCAGCAGAACGTTCAATATGCAGGCCTAACAATGGAAATGAAAGGCAACCTTCCGTCATCATTACTTTATCATTGGATTCAGCAATCAACTTGGGATTAAAAAATGCCACATATTCATCACCAGCACCCATTACAAATACACGATGTTTAAATCCACATTGATTGGCAGATAATGATACACCACGATGGTGTTTACATGTCTCAACCAAACGTGATGCCAATAAAACCGGATCTGTTGGTGGTTTTTTAAAATCAAATTCTGGTAGTACCTCTTTCAAAACCAGATCAGTTTCTGGAACCAAATCAAAGAGTTGTACATGCATCATCCGATTCGGTTCAGCCAAATCGTTTGTATTAAATCTAATAATCTCTTCACTCATTTTTCAATCCTACTAAAATTGTTTTTCTTGCCAAACTTAATTACACTACGGAACTTATCAAATAGTTGGTCACCCTTATGAGAGATAACAAACACATTTGTATCAATACCAATTTCGTGTATCAGCTTTAAAAATTCTTCAGTGCCTACAGTATCCAAAGAAGAATCAAACACTTCATCCAAAATCAATAGATTGGTATTGGTACTATTCTTTAGTTTTGCAATCTGTCTCCATGTAAACAATAGAGCCAGATCGATACGCATCTTTTCACCCTCGGAGAAGTTTGCATAAGAGAAATCATCACGGTGTCTACTCTTAATTGTTTCTTCAAAATTCTCATTGATGTTAAAGTTAACAAAGAAGTCCATTGCAGTTAGGTACTTGTTAATTAACTTGTTCATAACTGGCAAATACTGTTTGATGATTCTGGTTTTGATACCCGTATCTTTCAACAGATTACTTGCAAATTCGTTGTATTGTTTTTCAATTAATAGTTCTTTGTATGTTTGATTGTATCCATCCAGTTCAACTTTCAAGTCTTTTAACTTTTGGTTTTCTTCTTCAAGGTTGTCTTTGCGTATGGATAACTCGCCAACTTCTGCTTGAATTTTGGCAATATATTTGTTTACTGCCGAGATGGTAGAATTGTGTTTTACAATCTCATTGTTATGTTCTTGGACATGTTTAACTATTTTTTGGATTTCTTCGATTCTTGCATTTGCTTTTTGGATTTGTCCCTCGATATCTTTAACTGCAAGGCTAACCGTTCCCTTTGTTTGATTGATTCCACTAAGCTGGCTATGTCTGAAGGTGTCAGCGATATCCTGCTTACAGGTTGGACAGGAGTGATTTTCATCGTAGAACTTTTCCTCTTTATCAAGTTTTTTAAGTTTAGATTCCAGTTTAGATTCTAATTGTAATAATTTAGAACTTTTCTTTTCGATTAATAATTTGTCCGAAATCTTATTTTGCAGTATATCAATGTGTTTATTGATTAATACAATCTCTTTATTTAATTTATCAATCTGTTGTTCAGACTCAATGATTTCATTTTTCTTTTTATCAATTTCGGCATCATTGTGTTTCTTATGTTCGTCAATATTATGTTTTTGCAGTTCAATTTTTTCACCTGCAAGCACCATATCGTATTTGCTTTTGGTAAGATTTTCTTTTACAATAGACATACGTTCCTTCACAAGATTATTCATCGAGGAAAAGATTTGAATGTCTAGAAGGTCCTCAATGATTGTTCTTCGGTCTGATGAAGACAATTGCATGAACGGAGTGAATGATGCTGAACCAAGAATAACAACCTGCGTAAAAGACTTATAGTTTAGTTTAAGAATTGAATTCTCTAATATGTCTTGATAGTCTTTAGCAGCTGCATCTTGATTCAGCAAAACAGAATCGCAGTAAATCTCAAACACGTTAGGTTTAATACCACGAACAATTTTATAGTTCTTTTGACCAATCTTTAATTCAATTTCAACAATACAATCACGTTGATTAATTGAGTTCAACAGTTGTGGTTTATTAATTTTACGGAAAGGTTTTCCAAAAAGACCAAAACATAAGGCATCCAGAATTGTGGATTTGCCTGCACCATTATGTCCAATCACAAGAGTGTTTGGAGATTTGGTTAAACTAATTTCGGTAAAGGCGGCACCTGTACTTAAAAAATTACGCCATCTAACTTTTTCAAATAAAATCATGCTTGATTAGTGTTCAATGCTTCAACATAAAGTTCACGTAATATTGTTTTCAACTTGGCGTTGTCAATATTTTCTTCTTGAATAGAATCCACATACTTGTTCAAAATAGTCAATGTGTCTTCCGCTTGGTCAATCATATCATCTTCTAGACCTTCTGTCAAGTCCATAAAGTCTTCGGCAATGGTAATATCGATTGGATTAATTCCATAAAGTTTGTTCATAAACTGGTCAAACAGATATGGATTAGTCTTGTTTATAACCACCACTTTAACATATGTGTTGGTATATAATGAAAAGTCTTTGTGTAGAATATTGTTTATTGAATCAGATTTATCATCATAGGTGATTCTATGAAACATGATATTAGGATTCTGTACAAATACCAAGTTGCGGGAATCCAAGTCAAAGATATGAAAACCCCGACCATCAGAATAATCCTGCCAGGTAAGTTCGTATGGATTACCAAGGTAATAAATATTATCCCTATCAGACTTATGATGATAGTGGCCGCTAAAAGTATACTCAAAACGTTTAAAAATATCACGACTCAATCCTTCCAAAGATGGCATTCCACGGTGCATTGCAAAACCGGCAATTTCAAAGTGACCCATGCAAAGTGTAGCTGATGTGTTTTTAATTTCAGCCATGCATTGTTCATAATTCTCAGGACAAATCCAAGGAACCATACAAACATCGTATTCGGCATTCGCATACTGCAAATGAATTGTCTGAGGCGTATCAATCACATTGATATTGTCATACTCACGTAGTAACAAATCAACAGAGTTTACATCATTGGTATTTTTAAAGTAGGTGTCGTGATTACCGGCCAACATGTGTACTTTGATACCCAAGTTTTGAAGTCTATCAAAGAACATTTCTTTGGTTCGTTTGAGTGAAAAGAAGTTAACGTATTTTCTTCGGTCAAATGTATCACCAAGAATTAAAACGGTATCAATTTTTTCCTCATCGATTTTTGGAAAGAATGTTTCTTTGTAAAACTTTTCATAATAGTCCAGAAAGTGAACAGAATCATTACGAGCACCAAAGTGTTGGTCAGTTATTATCGCTACTTTCATTACCATTTATTTTTCAGTGTTTCTTTCTCATAAACCATCCTGCGTAGATTGGTTGTGGAAAAACTATGTTTACGACTATTGAAATGGAGTTCAATTGGCAAGTCACAACCAGTGAATTGCGTATCTTTGTACTCCTCTCCAATGATTCTAACACTAATTGGATAAGAAAGCAATAGGTCCATCAACTCTTTTTCCGTTTCATATGGTATAATTTCATCAACATACTTACAGGCATCAAGTTGGATGTATCGTTCAAAGAGTGTTTGTACCGGTTTGTTTTTAGTTTCCGGTCTATCAATGGTTGGATCAGACTGTAATCCAACAATCAAATAATCACATTGAGTCTTTGCCTCTTTCAACATCATTACATGACCTGCGTGGAACAAATCAAAAGTGGAACAAGTAAAACCAATTTTCATAGTGGTTTCTCCTCTGTTACCTCATCATCATCAAAAAACTTTTCCAAAGCTTTCAACTTCATTTTAGTTGCCGCTTCTTTCTTCAACTCTCTGGCATCTTCATAGTTGCCAATAAATTCAGAAATGTTGTCGTATAATTCAAATTGTTTTGAATGTCCATCTTCACCTTCCATCATTTCAAATTCATCTAAAATACCAAACATTTCGGTAGCTTTGTATTTTACATAAAGCTGTTTTTTCTCTTTTTGAATCCTACGTAAAAAAGCAAAGTAAATCACTTGTGTGAAATATGCGAATGGATTTTTGGACTTCTCAGGATCAAAGTTGTTGAAGTACTGTAGGCAGTTTTCGATACCATCTGACATCATCTCATCTCGGTATGAGTAATTGATAAAGTTTGGTTTATGTGACAGGCCCTCAGCAATTTTCATGAAACATTCCCCAATGTAATTGGGTATTGCAGGTTCAGGTGTGTTGTTCTTTTTTGCCTCTAGACTTTTGGTCTTGTATTCAACCAAAGCCTCAAGGAAATCGGCGTTATTAATATAGTGTTTAATTTTACTCATAGTTCTTTCATTTCAAATGTACCATCAAAAGCTGTTGACAAAGGGCTTGACAACCTGTATATTTCTCTATGTCCCCCCTTTAAGTTTGCTGATTCAATGCATAACCACATTATTAGCTGTTTCCAGTTCTATCAATGCTGCTAACATATCTTTCATACTTTCCTCATCACGGGGTTCATCTTTTTCTCGGCTTAACGCACGTTTCAACTTACGGATCGTTTCCACATAATATTCTGCAAAGTCTGAGTTTGGACACATCTCGCAAAGTATTTCTTTGGATTCAATAGTTACTGTATCACCTTCCATTACAGACAAAGGTAACCATTGTTCCAACACCAAATGAGAATTGCGAACTTCAAACATCATTGGATTATCCAATTCAACCAAGTCTTTTGTTAATAATGTTCTTGTTGTGATAACATCCACACCATCTCTGAACCTAACAATTTTTACTAAGTCAAGCATTTTTAATTCCTATTTTATAAATCTTAAAAGAGAACTTCTCTTCATTATATATTTTAACTCTTTCCACGAAATGTTTTAAAGTGAAATTCATATGTTTCTTATATCTCAAGTCATCAGCTATGTCATAAAGAGTTGCTTTAATTTTGCCTTCAGCTTGTCGTAATCCTCTTCCAATCGATTGCAAATTTCGCACTCTTGATTTAGATGGTGACGCAAATATAATGTTATGCAAATTCCTAATGTTAATTCCAGTAGAAAAAGTCCCAAAAGAAGCCACAACAATAGCATCATTTTCTTTCTCCATTATTCGTCTAATTTCCTCACGTGCATCAGTATCTGTATTACCAGAAACAAAAAAGACTTTGCGGTCAACAGCTTTGTCCTTAATCATATTATACAGTATTTTACCATGTTTTTCAACCATTTGATACAAAACTAATGTATTCGTACCTAATGATATAGTAAGGTTTCTTATAAACTTATTGCGTTGTTCATTAGAAATTAAAAACTCTATTTCTTCTTGGTATGTTTTATCTTTTATTTGTTGGCAGATATCATCATTATATTTAAGAACCAAACATTTAATTTCAAAATCAGAAACTTGTTTATTGTCGATTAACTCTCTGGTCGTGGTTACTTGTTTAACCTTACCAAATAATCCCTCTAACACCAGTTTATGTGTCTTAGTACCATCTAATGTACCAGTTAGACCAATACGATACTTGGCATTCGTGCAAGATGTTAGAATAGACGTAAGTGATTGTGCCTTGAATAGGTGTGCCTCATCACCAATCACATAGTCAAATTGTTCAAAGTATTCTTTTGGCATGTTATATAGAGACTGCCACGTAGAAATAGTAATTGCTTTATCTGTGGTCTTCTCTTTGCCTTGATATATTCGGTGTACATGCATATAGTTTTTAAAAGTAGATTCACTGGCATAGTCACCAAAATCGCCATATAATTGTTCAACCAAAGATGTTGTTGGAACAATAATCAAACCTTTGAGGCCTTGATAGTCAAGTAATTGCCTACAAATTAAATATATGATTAGTGACTTACCAGATGCAGTTGGAGATAATAACAAAGCTCTACGTCTTTGCATTGCATGAATAAATGCATCTAGTTGATAGTCTCTAACATCAACTGGTTGGCCCCGTGAATGTAGATTTAAATCTTCTGCAAACTTCTTGGCCAAATAAATTGAGAAGTCATCTTCTACATCTGCTCTAGTATCATCATATTCAAATGTGTACTCACGTTCACGGAAGAAGTCTTCCACGTAAGGAAGAAGGCCAAGATATATCTGACTAGTCTGTAGATTGAATAGTCTTATCCGGCCGTCCCAAATCTTGTTACGGAACGCTGGAACAAATTGGTGTCCAGGTACAAAGAAGGTAAAGTATTCTGAAAGTTCTTTTGCAATATGCCGTTCACACGTAATTTTTGCAAAGACTTCATTTACTTTGGATATAATGTTATTGTCCGCCAACGAATTTTTCCCATGATATAAAGTCACGTAGTTGCCATGTTCTTTGTTTCAATTCACTCATGATTGATTCAATAACAGACACCACTTCCTCATGATACACTTTCTTTTCCAATAACTTAATCAAGTCATTGTCTGCTTCCAAATATGTAGTAATGTCGGCTTTGAGTGTAAATTGAAAGGGTTGCCAACCATAGTCTTGCAGGTCTTCTTGAGACATTTTACCCGTAAAGTATTCCCATTTGACCTTACGCATACGTAGATAGTCAAAGTGTGCCTTCTTGGAAGCAATCTTGTGTTTGGTTAAGATTGAAAGATACTTATTGTGTAGAGTCGGAATCTTCAACAATTCTTTGCCAGGTTCTGTCTGGTCTATCTCAGTATCTTGTTGCCAATATTTAAGTACTTGTTCTAAATTTTCCATAATAAAGTGGTTGGTAAAAATACCATCATATCATATAATATAATAAATGTCAAGCGTTTAGTGGTAATATATCAAAGTGTGTGTATTTAAAAGTAACTGAGGCCGTTAGAATATCATCAGCAGAAGTTTTGGTGTCAAACTGTACATCAGATAAAGAAACTGGATACATGTCTGCAAATTGAATACGAAATAATGGATTGTTTAAAGATGATAATACAGTTAATATTCCATCAGATACTAATTTGCCACCATATTGTTCCACCAAATCTTTTTTAATATTTTGGTCATGATATGCCATAGTGCGGAACCAATCATACATTTGTTTCCAACTTTCCATTGCTTCATCAATGGTGAAAGTAATCTGCAAATCTTCATAATTAATCTTATTACTTGGATAACTTGTTTCCAAAGTTGGTGTAGAACGTGTAATAGGATCGACAGATACACCAGGAAGATTAACACTTTGACAAAAGTATTGTGTTGCAGGTGAACGATTAAACACCAACAAGAACTTGGTTGGTTGTAGATAATTGGTATTCTGTGGTGCTCTTGTAATGGCCGTCATTTAATTCTCCTCTGTAGTATTTAGGAGCCAAAAAAAAGACCACCCGAAGGTGGTCTTTGAAGTGTCACTCTTAATGGTGACTTCCCATCCCGAGGGATGATTACATCAAGTTCTTTACACCGAAAATGCGATAGTAAACGTTTGAACGTGGTGTCAACTGACCATTTGAAGGTGTAATACCTTGTGAGAATGGGTTTGCAACCATGCCGTAACGAGTCTTGAATCCAATTTTTGGTTGGAATGTGAACTGGTCAACTGCACGAACCATTTGTAGAGGAACGTATGGGCAGTAGAACAAACCAGCGTCATAAGGAGAAGAACCCTTATAACCAACTGTTACCAATTCTTGGTTAGATGCATATCCACCAAAATATGGGTCAATGTAAACTTTGATACGACCGTGTAACAAACCAGCAAATGTATTGCCTGTGTCATCAACTTGTAGGTCAGCAGATAGTGCAGGTGTGTAAGAAAGAACACCAGCCATTGCCATAGCAGAAGCAACGTCTGAAGAAACAATCAATACGTTACCTTTACCACGACGAGTTTGTTTTGCAATAACGTTAGCATCACGTTCGATTTGGAAAATCAAACCTTTGAAACGCTCTACAGACCAACGACCGTTAGAGTCAGTATCTAAGTCGAAGTAACCAGCAGTTGTTGTACCATACTGAGCACCTGTTACAGCAGTTGCGTAGATTGTACGGATAACTTCACGGTTGATTTCAGAAAGAATCTCAGTAGACAGAATGTTAGACAATTCTGTTTCTGCGTCAAGACCGTGAACAGCTTTCAAGTCTTGTGCAAGTTCTAGTGAGTATTCAGCCTTCAAAGCACGTGATTGAGCAGTTACGGTAACTTTCTCAATGCTGAATGCCATTTGTTGGAATACGTTAGCACCTGTACCGTAGTCAGCAGCGCCTAAGAATTCAGCGTTAACTGTTGGAACACCAATACCAGTTGTGTACTGATTGTTAGCCAAGTTGCTAACTGGGTTAGTACCTGTATCAGTAGTTGTTGTACCTTGGAAACCGTATGGGTTTGCAGCAGAGTTACCACCAGAGAATACTGTGTTGGCTTCATTGAAGAAGGCCTCAGCACCATTGTTGGTAGCGTAACGAGCACGCATTGCAAAAATCAAACCTGTTGGTCCTGTCATTGGCTGAACGCCAGCAACATCATAAGCAATCAAGTTTGGTAGTGAACGGCGAACTAACGAAATCAAGATAGGGTCAAAGTTAGACACACCACCTGTTACGTTTGTAGGACCAGTTGCTGAAACTTCGTTCAACTGGCGTGAGCTTTCAGCCATTTCACGTTGTTGGTTTTCCAAAACAAGGGCAGTAACTGCACGCTTGTATGGGTCTTTAATAGACTCTAGTTCTGGATGGTCCAAAACTGGTGCCCATTTTTTTTGTAATTCTTCTGTTAGATACATTATGGTTTCTCCTTATGAGTATCTTTGATGGTAAGTTTATTTATAAAAATTTTATTTTACCAATGTCTGAGAAATTGTCTTTGCGTAAGATTCAATTAAAGAATCAGAAGAACCTTTTGATTTCTTCACTTCTTCTTCAATATGAACTTCGTCATCCAATGCAGAATTATTAGCAAATTTTACTGAACTCTGGAAATATGAATCCTTGAGTGTTTCTAATTTGTTAGAAAATTCGGTCTCAGTAGTGTATTCAATACTCTCTGCGAGTGATTTCATTTTTTCTACTTGAGTTTGAGTTAGGCCTTCACAAACTGTATGTACGGCCTCAATTTTTTTGTGTTCGTTAAGTTCTTTCTTCAATTCAATTGAAGTTCTAACTTGTGCGTTGTATTGTTCTTCAAGTTCATCTACCTTAGCAGATAATTCTTCAACAACATCAACTTTTTCTTCTGGAATGTCGATATAGTGTTCAGCAAATAACTTGTGTAGACCACCAATGAATTCTTCCACCACTTCAGCACGTAGGCCTTTGTCGATAGCGATTTGGTTTTCTTTTACCCATTCTTCAGTCATGTAAGTTAGGTAGTCATCAACTTTAGATGCCAAGTCTTCTTTGATTTCATCAACGGCAACTTGAAACTGTTCGACCAATTCGTTTTCCATTTCTTCAACAATTTCTTCTACACGTGTAGTAACGGCAGCTTCAAAAATTGTTGTTGCTTTAGTAGCAAATTCTTCTGAAAGATTTTCACCTGAAAGAAGAGCATCGATATCTTCTTTCATTCTCATTTTCATTTTTGCATGTCTTGCTTCTTTACGTTCGTGAGCAGCAGACTCTTTGTCTTCTTTATCTTCTTCTTCGATAACATTTTCGTCATCAACTTCAGATTCTTCACCATAAGACTGGAATGTTGCACCAGGATTCTTAGCTAATTTTTGTTGTGGTGTTGCACTACCTTTGCGGTCAACATAAGCAGGATCGTTTTGAACGAACGCTTCTTTGTCGCCACCTAAGTCTGAACGACCTTGTGATTGACCAGGTTGTGGAGCCAATTTTTTCATTGGTTCTGAACCTACTGGTGGAGTTGCTCCAGGTGGTGTTGCCGTTGGCACACCTTTAGTTGCTTGTACGCCTTGGTTGCTAGTGATACCACCAACTTCTTTAGTGCCATAAGCAACTTCGCCAGAAAGCTTACCGCCTTTGTCGCCTGAACCACGCTTAGAAGCAACGCTGGCTTCCAAGTTTTCTTTTGCGCCTTCTAAAATGTTTTTAGCGGCTTCTGACAAATTGAATTTTGACATTTTTAAAATCTCCTTGATTTAGTATGGATATTTATAATTAAAGTTTTTTAAGGAATGTTTCGAATATGCGTAGACTTACTTCTTCAATCTCTCGACCACTTGCTTTTTTAATCGCACGTATTGCTTGAGTTTGTTCAACTTCCGTCCAACGACCATCCACCATCATCCATTGTTTGCCTTCCATAATACCTTGAACAAAGGCACCAGGTGCAGACGGGTCTGCTACAATATCTGCCGCTGTGGCTAGATGAAAGTCATCTTGAACAATGTTAACACCATTGATGCATTTTATAGAACCTAAACCTCTAGATGAAACTCCTAATTGAGCTCCTCCTTCGATAAGGTTTCTTGCAATGTTACCCATTGGAGTTTCAAGAATCTTTGCTTTGCCAATCCAAACAGAACCTTCTTTGCGTAATGCCACGTTTAAGTGAGATACACGGTCAAGATTGATGGAAGGTGTTTCAGGATGTCCCAATTCACCAAAAGCACGGTTTTTATTAATATATTCTTCTGTGTATCGTTCAACCTCTTTATGCATGATATCTTCTTTATACATGCGGTTGTTACGATTTACCTTTTCTGCTACGAGGAAAGGTCCTTCGATGTACAAGAATTTCTTGCCATCTTTTTCTTCAGTTATATAATTAACGGTTTCATTAATTTCTTTAATAAGTTTCATATTAATGTGGTTCCAAATTATATGGTTTGTAATTAAACGCAGCAGGATCATTAAGTTGGCCACGTTGATAATGAGAATTGTCTTTACGTAATTCCATAACAATAGTGTATGAATCATTTGCTGACATACCACGTGTTACTATACCAATATCACCTATGCAACCAGCAGTTCCTGCAGCATTATTTGGAATTGTAATCCAATTGCCATGGCCATTATATTCTCCATTGGCGTTCATGATAAACATTGGTATTTTACTACTCGCATTCCAAAATAATTGAACATCTCCATTAGAAGAACAATCATACCATAATCTTGAAGTGGCCAATCCATAGTAAGAAAGTGCGCCAGTATTTGCTGATGATGATAACAAATTTCCTTTTGAACTATCTAGAGCACCAGATAGTGTATTTGCTTGTACACGAGCAACGTTTGATTCTTGGCCTGATGCACCATCGAAAGAACCAGTCAATTTAATAACAGCATGTTCTGTTGTATCTTTCAATACTTGATATGTGAATGAATTTGCCATTTTTTATTCCGTTATTCTTGTGTTTGTTCTTCGGATTCTTCGTCTTCAGATTCAAACGATTCTTCTGATTGTGTATCTTTAATCAAATTCTGTGCAATCGACTGTTTGTGTGCAGCCAAATGAGCAGAAACTTTATCGTGAATTGCTCCATATAATGCATTTCGCATTTCACTTGCATTATCGTCATATGCGTAATCTACAACTGCTCTAGTATTATCTGTCATTTTTATTCTCCATGATTAGTTTATTTATATCACTATTGGCTTCTTCTTTTTTATTGGAAGTTTTTGTATTAGTTTTTTGTTCTGGTACATCAGTTTCGGTGTCCAATGGTGCACCGTCTGGTGATAATCCTAATGAACGATTAATATCTGGCATCATTATTTGATTTTGAATATCTGTAGGAAGACCACGGCCATCTTTCTTTTCTTTCTCAATCTCTTTACGCATAGATTTGATTTCATCATCAGACAACCGCAAAACATTACGTTGAATCCATGCTTGTGAAAAGTAATTACCAGTATATGGATCAACAGAAGACAACAACTGTAGTCTGTTGGTCATCAATTCAGCATCTTTTAATTCTGTAAAGTTATTATCTTTAATAAAGTCATAATGAATATTTTCTTTAAATTCATTCCACTCTTCATTAGTACAAATACCTTTAAGTACACACTGTACACGCAATGTTTGGTCAAAAACATCAGAGAACTTTATTCTCATACGTTCAACAAACTTACTAAACTTTAATTCATCACGTGTTACCTCAGCAGAACGACCAAGTGAAAATCCTTGGTCTGGTTCTAGTCTAGAGATAGGCACACTTAATGAACCATACAATTTTCTTTGGAAATACTTAATGTCTTCAAGTTCACCTAAGTTTTGTCCACCAGGTAAAGTTGTAATTTCTGTTCCTTTTCCACCTTCTCTACGTGGCAACCAGTAATCTTCCATCATCGACAAGTATTTACGGTCATCACGTACTTCACCAGTATTGGCATCATACACAACCTTGTTCTTATACTTGACCATAATGTCCCGAAGGTATTGTTCCGCCTTTAGTTTAGGCAAGTTACCAACGTCAATGTAGAAAATTCTACGTTCTGGTGCTCTAGAGATACGATAGATAACAATCGCATCTTCAATCATTCTCAACTGATTAAGTGGTTTGATTGCTTTGTGCAGATACGACAACACCACTGCTCGGCGAGAATCCATCAAACCAGAAACAACGGAGATGATAGAATCAGTAGTAATGCGTACACCAACTGGTCCAAAATTTGCAGATGAACCTGTAACAACCTTGTCATTATAGATGTAGTATTCATTTACTGTATCTACAATATCAACACCTGTACGCTCATCTTTTTTCTTCTTTAACTCACGAACTTTGCGAAGCTTCCGTGGATCGATATATCTTAATTCTTTAATACCTTCTACCGGATTTTCTCTGTCAATTACTATGTGGTAATACATTCTTCCGTCAATATAGTATCTGCGGAATATATCTTGTGCCATTTTGTTGTAATTAAACAACCGAAGGACATTTTGAAATTCTTTCTTGATAGAATCTTTAATCTTATCTGGTTGTTTTAAATTGTCCAGTACAATTTCAATTGTTTTCCCGTCATCGTCTTGACAAATTGCTTCGTTAACGATATCATCAATTGCTGATTCAATTTCTGGCTGCATAGCCATCTCACGATATCGGGAAATCAACTCTACTTCATTTTTTGCAGTTCCATCTAAATCAACATATGTACCATAATATGCTGCTGATTGAATTGTTAATGCACCATCATCGTTTGTTTGGGGTGCGAACGATTTCTGCACAGCCGAGTCTTCTTCAGACTTTTGGCGTGAGATTGTAAATCCAAAAAGAGAGAATTTATTGTTTATATCTGCCATGTTACCTTCATATTAAAGTCAAAAAAACATAAGAAAGGGAGAATGAACTCCCTTTCCATATAATAAAATTAAGAAGTACTTGCTGCTTCCCACCATTGATAGGCAAAAGTGATGCCATATTCTTCTATGGAGTCATTTGTTCCCCAATCTAAACCAATTGGTTCAATATCGGTTGGGAATAAACCCACGAACCTATAAGTTTTAATTGCATCACCATTCTTAGCATATTGAGTCACAGTAGCATCTGCTGTATAAGATGTTGGACTTTGTGCATCGTCGTTTCTTTTATTACCCACATGACTATTTATTGCGTTCATCCATGATTCCATGGCGTTACGAATTGTAAAATCTTCATCGTTGATGATTTGTACGGACCAATCTGGAAAAGTTCTATTTCCAGCAAACTTCAACTCACGACCAAAGTAAAACACTGGGACTGTGCCGAGTGTTGAACCTGGAAGTTGTGAAGCTTTAGCCATAAAGGTTGTTTTTGAACTGGCAACTGCATTGCCGGTCACGATAGTTGGGAAGTTTAACGCTACTGAAAATAGATTGGGACGGGCACCGTCTCCAATCATGTTTGAACGAAACTCTGTTACATTGAAAGCCATTGTTTTCTCCTAATTTCTTTTTTATTTATTAGACTGAACCAACAACTGTAGCGAAATTAACACCTGTTGCAACTGCAACGAAGTTCAACTGAATGAAGTTAATTGAACGTGCAGGTTTAACGTAAATATCACCAACAAATTGGTTGCTATCAATTACTTGTGGAGTGTTATTAGTTGTATCGCAAACTACTTTGAAGGCTGTAATACCACGGCGGCCTTGTATATCACGTAAGAACGGATTAACAATTGAAACGAATTGAGCACGTGTAAATTCATCATTAAATTCGAACATTGAATATTGTGCGGCTTTTGCAATTGCTTTTTCTAGTGTAATAAACAATCTACGAACGTTGATTCTATCAAAAGCTGAAGGTTTAGACTGCAATGTTTTGTCACCAAACAGAACTGTACCTGAACCAGGTATAGAAATAACAGGATTGATACCAAGTGAATATAGTGTATCACGGTATGTCTTGTTAGGATTCCATGCCAACTTAATAGCATTCTTAATTGAACCACGATTTAGACCAGCTGGAGAGAACCATGGATCACGAATACTATCTGTATATACACATAGACCAGCAGTGTCACCATTTAATGGAATCCAACGATATACGTTATTATATCTGTCAAATTGGTATTTCCATCCTGAATCTGCAACAGCATATGAAGAAGAACGTGATAGTGATGTTAACCATGTAGAGATTAAGTTCATCTCGCCACCTGGATTGTTAACAACCGCAGTAATTGGAGGAGAAACGAAAGTTACACAATCACGGCGAGAACCAACGGCAGGATTAATATCAACACCACTAATGTTATCGATAACATATTGTTGCACAGTAACGTTTCCGTCACCAGTCATAACCAAGTCTACGTTAACGGCTTCTTTGTTTTGAAATTCAGCAAAACCAGCAACTGTGTTTGCTGTTGTACCAAGGTCATCATTACCTATTACAAACTGCACCGTATATGGAGTTGGTAGATTTGCAAAGTTGTTGTTCAATGCGGGTCTGTTCCAAGTTGTATTGGTAGTGGCATAGTTTGGAGGATCCATTGCATAAACATAACGTGACTGGTCAAATAATACTTGTTTCCAGAAATTAGATTTGCCGTTCAATGCAGCATCGGATGCCTTAGACATGAATGGGAATGTTTCTAGCACTGTACCTTTTGTACCAGTGAAAGCTCCGCCAGCATCGATAACAATCATGTGGATTTCATCGTTTGCACCACCGGCTGTAGAAGTAAATACTGATGTGCTTGGAGCAGAACTGAAGTAACCTGAATAAGCCCAACCAGAATAATTGTTCGAATCTGCAATAGAAACTTGCAATGAGTTACCCATAGCACCAGGATATCTTGCGATAACTGGACCATAAACGTTATTGTTATTCTGGTTCAAGAAAGTGTACTGGAAGGTATCAGGATTCTTGATTTGTAAGTTAATAGTTGACGCAACAGCCGCATTATTTGCGGATTGACCAACAGTACGTACAATGTTTAGATTATTACCATAAGACAAAAAGTTGGCAGCTGTAAAGAATGAAACTGCTGAGTTCGAATCAGGAGTACCAAAACGTTGAGCCAAAATAATTTCATCCGAAATTAAAGTAATTTTATTGACTGGACCCCAACGGAAGTAACCAGCATAAGCACCAGCGGTAGTAGATACGGAAGGAACGATTGTTGTTAAATCAACTTCCGAAATAGCTACGCCTGGAGAGAGTTGAAACGCCATTTTATTCTCCTTGAATTATTATAAGTGTGGTCGTTTAAAATACCATCATAATATTTATGAAACACCAAATTTACAAATTATTTTTAAAATTTCCCATAAACGAAGAATATGTGGAACTACCGCTACCGGTCTCCCATAAATCACCATCAATGAGTTCTAAATCTGAATATGAAGTCATTGTGTCATCCATGATTGGTGCCGGCACCATTTCCTCATCAAATTGATTCATATTTTCAGCCTGAATTTGTTTTCTCAGATCATGATTAACAATTTCTCTAAAATATTTTTGAGTGGTTACCCATCCAAATAACACCAAAGACATAACCAAATCATCATTAGCATCGTCTTCTGCTGCAAAAGAGTTTTTCTTTGCAACAAAAGTAGTTAACTCTGAATATGTATCAAAATCGTTAATTATAAGTTTGTCACCTTCAATCAAAGCTTTGAGGTTTGAACAACCAATGCGTTTGACTTGAGGAGACATTTTCAGTCCCATTTGTATACCTCTGGCAAAACCAGCCGATAACTGTTGAGGTTTTTTATTACCAGTAAACACTTTCCACAGATTTTCATATTCTAAGTCAGAATGTAATGTTTCTGCCACCTGTGGTGTGTTGTTTATTTCCACCAACACATATGCATCATTATACAATCTGGCTGCATTATAGATTATGGTTGGAAATAATATTGGTGAAATGGTTGAAGACTTGTATGCTGCAACTTGTTTGTATGGTGTTTTGGATATGTCTATGATTGTAAATGAAGAACAATCTAAACCTTTACCTTCAGAAACATCAACACACATGGCATACAGATGGTCTTTCATATTGACTTCATCTGATTTAATTGGTGCTTCATATATCCTCAACATATCATGTTCGGTGATAGGATTGATATAAGTAATTTCTTGTAATTTTTTGGCAGAGATTAAAGTATTTGATGAACCTAAAAACTCAGTTTCAAACTCTTGACTAAATTGTCGTTCAGAAGTGTTACGAATTGTTTCTTCTTTCCAGGCATCATCTCGACCTGGAACCATAGACCAATGAATCTCAAATGGTTTATAGTTACTACGTTTCTCAACGGCATCCATCCACATCTTGTAGAACAGATTCATACCATTTGGCGTAGACACCATCAAAATCTTTGTTTTAGTACCAGATGTAATAACAGGATAAACTGAAGTAATGAAGTCGTATGCAACATTTCCTGGAACGAAAGCAAATTCATCTAAGAAAACAATGTTGTATGCGCCTGAACGTGCTGCTGAAGATGAAGTAGAGTTTGCAACAATAACGGAAGAATTTTCTAGTTCAATGCGACCCTTGTTCCATTCTACCACGCCTTGTTGTAACCACATTGGTAAGTTTTCATATGCCAACTGTAACTTACCTAGAATGTCACGTGCTGTTTGGCCTTTGTTGGCCAACACGGCGATGTTCTGAGAATCTTTGAATAATATAGTCCAAAGAAGATATGCAACCGCAGTTGTGGTTTTACCAACCTGTCGAGGGCACTTAACGATAACAAAACGATTATCATTAAAAGTTCTCATCATGTCTTTTTGGAAATCATACATTTCAAAAGGAACAAGACCACGGTCCAATGATATGATGCTGATGTATTTTGCAAAGTATATGGGATCAGCTGCACACTTCAGGTATTCTTCAACCTGTTCCTTAGTAAACTTATACTCAATGCCAACACGTTTTAATTTGGGATTGTCCCGGTACGATTCTTTAAGTGTTGCCATTATTCTTTATTCTTTAATAATTTCTGCAACTCAGTAGTAGAACCAACAAAGATTGCTTTATCAATATTTGTTTGTGGTTTATTATCTTTTTTGGAATCATCCATGGTGCGAATTTGTTTCTGTATAGCCAAGAGTTCTTTATTGGCATCTACCATATTTTTGAGTATACCACCATAAACTTCAAATGCTCTTGGGTGTTGACCTGCTTTAGCAATCTGTAGAATTTCTTCCATTGCATCTTTGCCAGAATCAATAATAGATTGCAAGTTTTCTTTTGACTGTTGGTATGCATCAGTCAAATCCTCATCCATGTTTGCTTCGTTGTAGTGGGTAGTTACAACTTCGGTTTTTGGTTTCTTTTCGTCAATTGGCATGACGTTAAAAATATCTGAAAGATTTTTATTCAATTCGTTCATTTTAAATCACTTTTATTAATAATTTGCACTATACGTATTAGCTATTTCGGTAATAACAGTATTGGCCGTCCAATTTGAGGCATTCATTGTTGAAACACTTGGCGTAATATCAATTTTGGCCAATCTTTGAGTTACCATATTATATGATGTGAATGAATAATTTGAATGTGTTTGTGTTCCAATAATTGGCATCGTAGAAACAAAATGTCCTTTGATATTTTTTAAAGTTAAATTATTATATTTCCAAACAACAACTTTTGCTGTGGCCGTAGCGGTTGCAAGAGAATAACCTTGATACACAACTTCATCCCGCAAATAAGTTCCATTGCCAGCAGGATTCATTGTAAACAAAATTTGGTCACCATCTGTAATCATATTATATACATTTGTAATTGAATGTGTAATTACATTAGTTTGTGATACTGGACCAAAGATGAATCCTTTAACGGTAAAGTTGAGCGTCCAAATAATCATTCTGGTATCAGAATCACGACCACCTTCATATTTAATATCTTGGTTGGTTGAATTTAATACAATAGGAACTTCTTTAATAATACCCATCTCAGGTATCATATTAATCTTTACAGTATAATCTGGTGTAAAGTATGACAAAACATGTTCTATAACTTGTGATGCATCTTCAATGTTACGAACATACAAATATAGATTGAAGTCAAAATTATATGGTACTGGATTGTATTGTCCCACAGTACCTGTTGTTGTCTGTGAGAAATTTCTTATGTTGGTATTCTGTTTACGTGATGGATCATATGTGAATCCTGTCATCTCATAAGAAAATCTTGGTAAAGTAATTTGTACTTTTTTATCTAAGTCATAATCAGCTTCAAGTCTTTGCACATACAGTTCTTTGTTTGCATATGTGATAGGAATGATAAATCTTTCCGATTCAGTTAAATCAGGATTGTAACGCACCAAAGTAATATTATCGAAAAGATTACCAAAGGCAACCGTTAATTTTCGAATGCTTCTATTGTAGAATGTATTTGCCATTAGATTGAACCAAACGGATTAATTTCCGCTGTGCTGATTATATTATTTGCTTGGGTGTTTATATATGAGTTATCATACTGTTCATTTTTAACTGTTGGTGTTAAAACATCATAGTTTCCAACAGTTCTTGTTGTATTGCTATTGTTACCACGAACAGTAACTGCGTTTCTGAACTCGCCTTGAATATTTGAAACAATCAATTCCTTACTTACAAAATCCCAAGACTGTACGATAGCTGATGTGTATGAATTGGCCAGCGTTGCATCGTTTGACTGGAACACAATTTCACCTAAAGTAAAGTCACCAGTACCATTGCCAAGGTTGAGTGTAATGTTGTACGCTGAATTTGTAGCAGCTTCATCAATAACTGGAATACCAGTAGTAATTTCTTCTTGTGAGTATTTAAATTTCTCTAGTTCTAGTTCATAGAAAAATGGCACTTGTCGACCTAACATCATCATGTCTTTGTTTTGATTGGTGAATTTAATTTCATATAGTTCACCAGTTCCGTTTGCGAATGGAATATAAATCAAGTCGCCTTCACGTGGTCTTGTAAATGTGTTCTGTGGAATTCTTTGTGCAAATGACCGTTTGGATAATATTACTGATACTTGATTTCTAATCTCAAGTCCAAACTTGGAGAAGAATTCTCTTTCTCCGTTGTAATTCAATGCATTGGACAAATACATTTCAAGTGGAAATGCAGTTGAAAATTTCTTAACTGGATCTTCACCATACAATAAGTCACGTGCCTCATCATTATTATTAGGCAAATAGAAAGCATCAAACCCCATCAACTTGATGGATTCAACGAGCAAGTCTTCAATTAACCTTTGGTCAGTATACTTGGCGTTGTAACTATTGTAATAGGGATTCGTTGCCATATTAGTTCATGAACCATTCTAATGGAGCTCCATAATTGGATTCCATTTCTTTTTCTAATCGTTCGATTTCAATTGCAGCTTCTTCATAGATTTTTGTACCATTCAATGTAACACCACCAGGCAACTGAATGTTATCAAACTTCTTCATATTATTACCCCAACTTCTCTTAATCAGAGCTGTTGCATATTCTTTTAACCATCTGTCATTCCAGACCAAGGTGAATTGTGTTGGATCAATAACTGCATAAGCTTCTGCAACAACAACTTGGCCAACTGGTGCTTGATATTTACCCCAAGCCCAATCAATGTAAAGTCTTTGAATGTGTCTTTGGAATCTAATTGGAACCTCACCAGCAAACATCAGTTCAAGTGAACGTAGATGTTGCATAGTGAGTGTGTAATTGATATAGGACGCAGAGGTGAAGTCATACAACTCATTCAGGCGCAGCTGATAACGTAAGTCAAACATGCTTACACTAGCTTGCGAGTCCGTTAACGGAAAGATTCGTGTAATACCAGCAATCTCAATATGTGAGTTGCTTCTATCTAAAGCCTGTGAAGCATCGATGTATTTGTTATCCACATTTTGTTGTGTTAACTTATGAATCCAGTAAACTTTTTGCAAACCATCAAAATGATAGTCTTGCCAATATTGCAATGCATCGTCAATCCTATCTTGGATTTGTTCTTCATCGATGTTGATATCGATAACCGGTGCACCAAGGCGGCGTAAGCAGTAATCGGTAAAATCTTTTCTTGTTGTAATTGCCATGTTTTTTTACCCCGAATGTATCTCGGTATTTAGTTATTCTCTGGAAACAAACAATCCTGAATGAACATCTTTACTGTATTCGCATCTAGTCCTAAACTTTCCATAACCCTCGGTGTATGTGGATTCTGTTTTTGATTTTGACAATAGTAGTTCTGTTGTTCTCTGATACTACCATGATATGAAAGTGGTACATGTGTGGTACCAACATGCCAAAGATAGTAATCTGTAGTTTCATTAGCCAATGAAATTAATGTTTCTAGTTCTTTTTCGTCCTGTATATTACCTGCAGCAACCATAGACGATGAAAATATATTTTTGGCCCAATCTGGTAAATTTCTAGGCTTAGACCACTCAAAATCTTTAACACGATTCTGAAACCACTTTGACATAAAATGTTCACTATTCATACTGAAATCGTGAAAGGCACCAGTGATTTTATTTGGTCCCGCAATTAAGTCCAAACCAAAAATTGGTGACGGGTCATTATAATGTGGAAATATACACAGATGCATCATATACAATTTTTTTGTATCACGTGCATCTATAATATCCAAGTGTGCTCTACGAAAATTATCGGATGAATACACATAGTTTGGCCAATCAAAAGAATGTCCCTCATCAACCACAACAGAACCTTCTTTGATTTTGTTATGTACAGACTCCGATAGTTCCACCAAACGATTAAAGATGGTACTCATGTTCTAGTTCACCAAATAGTCTGATGACAAAATCGAAACATTTGTTTGCTTCGGTACCCAGGTTCTCTGTTAACATTGGTCGAATCTTATCAATCATCTCTTTACGATTTTCGAAATCATACATTCTACCACTTGAAGGTGCCACTTTTTTAATCATCTGGCCACCATACATATCACCAAAGTGTCTGACATAAATGTGTGCCAAAAAATTAATTGGTTCTGAAGTAACATAATTCATATAATCGATTGTAGAATTGTGTGGTACAAAATCAACTTCTGCCAATTCATCCAAGTCTTCTTTCATTTTATCGGCCCGCCACAGTTCTGGCATATCAGAGAGTATACCTTGTTCCTGAGCTTTTTCTTCTAGTGTTCTATAACATAGATACTGGTTATACAGATATTCTGCATACATTCTTTTTGTTATTTTACCATTCAAAAGAAATTCTACAAATTTTGTTTTTTCTGCCGCTTCATGTTTGTCTGCAATTTGTTCACGCAATGTCATAATTTTTATCCTATAGAGTATAAGTGATGGTGTTTATTAAATTGTTAGCAAAATATGTTATATTATATTTACGAGTTCCAATATTTGATATTGCTGAATTAATAGTTTCTTTAAATGATGTTACAAATCCATTGGAATTATAAGTCATTCCATCAATCGTTATAATACTATCTGTGTAAGACGATAGGTTTGTATTTGCATAAAAAATTATACCATTATTAGAATTGAATGCTGGTGAGTGAATTGATGATGCAAGACTTGTTGTGACATTGGATATTTTTGTATTTGTTGATACATTTATATCATATAGATTTTGAAATCTTGTATTTGATGTGTCTGATAAATTTTGAATTCTTGTATTTGATGTGGTCGATATATCAAATAAATTTTGAACTTTTACATTGATTGTATTAGACCAAAATAAGTAATTGTTTGCGTTTGCTGTTAATACTGTTCCGTCCGCACCAGCCGGCAAAGATATGTAGACACCGTTTGCACCCTGATATTGTATGTCACCAAGATTTGCCGTGACTACTGCATTTTTCCAATATACTTGGCCATTTGCGGCAAGAGATAAGAATTGGTTTGCATTTCCTGTTGGTATGGTATCTGTTAAATTTAACCAACCTGGAGTTCCGTCTCCTGTGATTGCAAGTATTCGGTTAACGTTTCCTACGGGCAATCTTTGTGGTGAAGTATTACCTTGATATTGTATGTCACCTGGTTGGTTTGTTACAACATTCTTATAATCATCATTAAAAGTTCTCCAAAAATCTGGTGATGTATTTGGTTGTCTATTAATGTTGTTGCTAGATACCGCTATAAAACTTACGTTATTATATTTAATAGTATCAGATACTACATAGTAGGTGTTAGATGACCATTGATTATTCCATTGGAATCCATTTGAAATTAAAGACCAAGAAGTTAAATTGAATGGTGAAATGGCCTTGGATGGTATAACTGCTTGATACAGTTTTCCACCATAAATTACAAAATCACCAGTTTTGTAAGATGTTGTGACGGAATATGGACCAGTGAAAGAAGTATTTAACATTTTTTAGGAGTACTTTGACATACTCATATTTATCTAATCACCGCCACAACAAATTTAAATTTATTCAGATGAGAATTTAATTACATTTTTGTTTTTAACGGTAATTAGTTTGTTGTATTCTGGTAAATATAGATATTCTATTTGACTCTTTGATAGAGTATCAATAGCATCATCGAGTGTTTCCACTAAAGGATCACCACCTAAATTAAAACTGGTGTTGAAAACAATTGGTACTCCAGTACGGTTTTTAAACTCTGAAATTAATCTGTGATAAAGAGGATTATCTTCTTTTGTAACCGTCTGAATTCTGCAAGTGTGGTCAACGTGAATAATGGAAGGTATCTTTTCTTCTACACCAGGTTGACAGTTCACAGCATACATCATGTGTGGAGAACTCTCCATACCACGCAAATCAAACCATTCATGCACATCTTCTTGTAGAATTGATCCAGCAAAAGGTCTAAAGTATTCTCGGTGTTTTACACTGTTAACAAAGTCTTTACCATCTTCAAATGTAGGATCAAAAAGTATACTACGATTTCCTAAAGCCCTAGGACCATTTTCACTACGACCTTGGAATATAGCAACAATATTTTTATTGACCATCAATTCAACGATATCAGCATCTGTAGCATCTTTGATTTCGGCTTGATTGTTGTAAATAATTTCAGACAATTCTTCTGGTGTATAATTGTAAACTGGTCCAAGATATACGTCAGATTTACGTTTCATCATAGATTGTTCGGCCGAATGGTAGAACAATAATGCCACACCAATTGCTGTTCCACCATCATTTGAAATCGGTTCAACATATAAATTAATACCTAATTCTTTTAATTTTGTCAAATAGTGGTAATTAGCAACACAGTTTAGTCCATAACCACCACTCAAAACAATGTTTTTCTTACCTGTTTTTTCACTGGCTCGAATAATTAGATTCAATACTTGTTCTTGAGTTTGTGTTTGAACTGCATAGGCCAAATCTCTACGATTCTGTAATTTTGTAATGTCATCTTCTTCACCTATATCTTGCAACTCTTGTATCATACCAGCATTGATAAAAGCAGAACCTGGATATGTTGGTGTGATAAAGTTTCTATCAGATAATGTGTATTCACTAGATCCATTTACATTACTGAATAATTTTGGTATATTGGTATTTTCTTTACCATAAGGAAAAAGTCCCATTGTTTTTCCCGCTTCAATGCCGGAGAAACCACAAAACTCGGTTGCTGCCTCATATGTTTTTGTGATGCCAGCTCTATCCGAAAATATTGCTTCATATGTTCCTTCTTCATTCAGATACTGTGCATCAATATTTTGTTTCGAAAATGGTATACCATCTTTGTTACCATAGTGTTTATAAACAGTTTTGAAGTTTGCTGGATAAGAACATTCTAAGATTGTTTCTACTTCCCAAAAATAGATAGGTTGTCCTCTGCTTTCGGCAACCATGCAAGAACCAGCACCGTCAACAATCAATGCTGCTGCATCATCAAAACCGGAACGATAAAATGCACAAGCAGCATGAATTTTATGGTGTTGATGACTTAAATCAATCACCTGTGGATGGTTGTACAAGTCTGCTTTTCTATCAATCAGACCTATTTTTCTTGCCAAACCGGTATACACATTATCACCTGTGAAGTCTACTGTACCGGCAGTTTCTTTTAATGGTTGTGTATGTGATACTACAATGTAATCAACTTTATTTGTATATTCTTTTACTTTCAATATACCAGCATATGGTCCACCATCGTATTTGTGTCGGCTTAATCTTTCTTCTTCAAGACTAAAAACTATTTCACCATCTTTAAGTAAGCAAACACCTGCATTGTGACCACGACTAATTCCTAAAATATAACCAGTTTTATTCATAATTTATACTTTCTTACTTTCTAAAGAGTTTGCGATAATCGATTTTGAAAATGGCAGATCATTTGATACTTGAACTGGTGGGCAACAAGAATTTGTTGTTTCGGGAATTGTAGGACTATATGTGGAATTTTTCTGTGTAGATTTTCCTAATTTGTCTGTAATGCTTTTAATAATTCTTTTAAAACTATCTTCACTCAATACCATTAATTCTTCATTTGATCGTTCAATGAAGTAGTCCATAGAAATGCGGATTGGAGAATATGTTCTCTTACCTTTACCACCGTCAATAATGGTAAAATCTTTATTGTTTGGATAACTAATGTTTTCTGGAAATGTGGCACCGATTACAACCGTAGCTGGTTTTTTGAGTGCGTTAGCAAAGTGTTGGCCAACAGAATCACATCCTAAGAAATAATCTGAAGCTTTAATGATTGCCATCCATTGCAATAAATTAATATTTTCAGGCAGAGCAACCGATAATTGTTTGTTTCCTGGTGGTGGAGGTATCTTTAAATCGGTCATCAAAATCACGGCATAATGTTTTCCTAATTCTTCAATAATTTTCATTACATCGGATAGTTCAAAACTTCTACCAGTTTCATCGATGATAAAATTACCTTGCATTTTGGCACCAGAACCAAAAGGCTGAAACACCACCACTTTTTGTTTCTTTAAGTTAGTTTTAATTTCATTGGTAAAATTGTAACCGAATACTTGGTCACCTTTGCCAATATTTAAATTAAATTCTTTACTTTTTGGAATCTCATCGGTTGTTTCATTAATCAACATATCGAATGCTTGAATCAGATTTACTTTCTGATTGAAATAAGCATTTAACCGGTAAGGTTCAGGAGAAATAATTTCTCTGTCAAGGAGTTTATCCTCAAAAATATTTTTGTGGTTCATTGGATACACATTGTTTGCCAAGCTTGGACTGGTTAAGAATAACTCCATCCAAGCTTCTGCAACAATTATTGCCGTGGGATCCACATTTTTTACATAGTGTTCTAATGCTGGTATTGCACAAAAAACTCGACCCGAACCACCATTTAGAAAAAACGCTTTCTTCATAATATCTCCATTTTATAAAGCTAAAAAATCAATTATAACATACTACACATATATAGTCAATGAATAAAACTCAATTTAGAACCAAGTCACGCACACTTGACCTGCACGACCAAGGTCACCACCACAACAACCAGAATTTGGATCACAAATGGCTGTACAACCACCAAACATTATAGCAGCTGTTCCGCCGGCACCAGGTATTCTGCGGTAACCGGTATAACAATTATTACAACACATGCCACCAAGGGTGCTGCCTTGCATACAGAGTACGCAGATAGAAGCAGCTTCGTATCCGTAGGTTGCTGGAGCTCGAGTATGGCCATAAAAGTTTGTATCGAAACACCAACATGCATTTAATCCTGGTATACCAACAACTTGTGCTCCATACGAAAAACACATATTTTTTAACGATGAATATACAGAACCAGTGTAACTTCCATAGAAGTTTGTGATTGTACTTCTACTATATGGTATGATTCCACATGAAGAACAGCTGTTGGAGAAGCAAAAATCTGCTGACCCGTTGCAAATACATGCACCGGAAGTAAAACAATCTGCCGATGACCATCTGCAACAACCGGTGCTCCAAGCATACATATCTTGATCGTAATACAAGGTGCACCAATGTGCTTTTGCACACGCACCTTCAGCACAGAAATTGGATAAACCATATCCTGTTACATATGACGCACAACTTCTACCTCCTTGTGCCGCCCATAAACAAACGTTTTGGTTTCTATTGCCAGCACATAAGTTATATGTACATCCAGGAATGACAGGAATTATTACTGAAGCATAAGCTCCAGACGTTCCCCAATCCGCACCACCACAACAACAACCCTGGCCAGTTTTTCCGCCCGCACCCCAAATTTGAAACCTAGCAAATGTTGTACCAGCAGGAACAACCCAAGCGCAAGCTGCATCACAAGTGTAACAGCCGTTTCCTCGGACGGTAAGACCAGAATATTCAATTCCTGTTACCGGATTAGTACCGGCTGAACTTGTGTCTGGCGATCCAGGCATCCTTGGAATTGAAGATGCCCAGTTTGAATAACACCAAGGCAAATTCTCAGAATCACTGCACCATTGGCCACATTTTTGTGAACAAACATAGAGTGCTGAATTCGTGGCCCAAGCCGTAGCGTCATTTGCTGAACCGGCCGCCGCAATTCCGGCAGTGTTGCCAGCAGCTGCACCAGCAACGTTCGCAGCAGTATTTGCGCCGCCTTGTATACAAACAGTAGCATCAGATATAGCACGTACTGCTGAATATTTTAAAATGTCCATAAGACTAACCTTTTTTTATTATGGTAATACATCAAAAGCAAGAATCAAATCTTGTGGAATAGCCGGTACTTCTGAAAGTTTTGGTACAGCAATAATTTTCCAAGAAGGTATACTTCCTTTGCCTGTTGTTTCAAACGTATCGAGTGTTTGTAAATATGTATTTGCGATTTGCATTAAATCTGTATTACTGGAAATTGTAGAAATATGTGCGTTCACATAATCTCTATTTCTTTGAGCCATATCATTTAGTCGGCCTTTTGGATTTCTTGTTATGAATGTCCATTTCCATGTGTCGGTTTGCAAATCATAATTTATATGGTACATGTCACGTAACGTTGGATTCGTTATTTGTTCATAAGTTGTTCCATCAACTAAAGTTTCTGTTGCAAAAATCCTATCGGGAGTAGTTGTATTTGTTACATAATACGCAACATCAGGATTTATTCTGGCATTAATTATTACTTGTTTACTAATATCTGGATTATAATTGAAATTTAAGTCCTCATGCACATCTTGTATTCCACCTTCAGGAATATCAACGGCAACATATAGTAAAGTGTTTCCACTATAAACATAAGATTGTGTGTTTCCATTTGTGAATGAATCGATATACAATTCATTAGGAACCGGTTTTGTAAAATTAACTTGAATATCCATTTAAAGTCCTTTTATTAACTATTATTTATAATGTTTTATCAGATCCATGTAACACAAACAGCGCCACCGGCACCAGGGAGTCCGGAAGACATGTTGCCAGCGCAAACGTTTCCGCCTATACCACCTCTACTAGGAAATTGGTAAGTTCCGGATGAATAAGGTGAACATCCACCCATAGTTGTAAACAGGTAACAGCTGGAGCAAGTGGTTGTAGTTATATCAACAATTGGTGGGGAAACAAAAAATCTATATACGTCCCATGTTGATCCCACTGAAGTTTTGTTGAACATTCCTGGAGCGCCAATAACATAATGACAAGATTTAGTTGCTATACCAGGATTTAGTGAACCGTAAGCAATTCGGCAAGACGTAGAATATGGCAACTGGTCATGACCAGTACACTGATTATTCCAGCAAAAACCGCCCCAGTTGCACATACAATATCCATAAGCGGTACCTCTACAAACTTTGCTAAAACCACCTCCGTTATTTTGAAGTACACAATATCCATTGATACCGCCGGGGGCAGCTCCACCAACTCTGGCTAACCAACACGCTGGACTTGGTTCACCACCATCAGCACAGAAATTGGTTAAACCATATCCCGTTACAAATGACGCACACCCTTGGCCAGTATTGTAATTACCTTGTGTACAATAATAACAACAACATTCAGCACAACCAGCACAAAGAGTATATACGCATCCAGGAACAACAGGCATTATTACTGAACCATAAGCTCCAGAACCACCAAACATTGTAATTCCACAACAGACGTTACCTTTTGAAGCAGCGCCTGCACCCCAAACTCGGAACCTAGCAAATGTTGCACCAGCTGGAACAGTCCACGCACAACATATACCACATCGACCTTCAACTGTATCAAAAACCGTAAGAGCTCCTGTAGGACTAGGTAGTGTTGGAATATTAGCCCAAGTATCATTACACCAAGGCCTTGTCCACAAAGAACAACCAGCCAAGTATCCAAAATTAGATGCTTTTTCTGCTTGTTTTAATGATCCAACAAATGCTGCGGCGATGCCATTATCAAAACCAGTAGTATATGCACAAGTATATGCAGCCGGATACAACGTGTTGGTTGCATAAGTCTGTGCAACATTTAAAGCCGGAGCTAAAGCATTATAATCGGCCGCCAGTTTATTATATTCTAAAACATCTAACATTTTTTATCCTTTTATACTACTGTCCGTGTGATGGTGTTTATAATATTATTTGCATAATATGCTATAGTATATCTATAATTTGTGCCGCCACCACCAATTGCTGTGTTTACTTTTTGGTTGAAGTTCGTTACAAAACCATTTGCATTGAATACTGTGTTTGACACTTCAATAGTACTATCTTTGTAGAAAGCAATATTGGTATTAGCATAATATATAGTATTTGCCGAATTATATGTTGCATCATAAATGGCATCTGAAACTCTAACTTGTGATATAGAAGTGTTAGTGGATGTTGCAAATGATGCTAAATTAGCGGTGACACTACTTATTGCACTATCAACATATGATTTAACCGCAGCCTGTGTTGGCACTTTTACGTTTGAGTTTTGTGAGAATGTGGAGTCAGTAGAGAACTCATTAATCTGAGCACCAATCTGAGCACCAATAGAACCAAGTCTCAATGATGACAATCCAGACAAGTTGAAAGCAGAAGCATTCAATGTTGCAGAACCAGTCGCCTGATTAACAGCAAAATAAGGACCAACTGAGAAGTTACCGCCTTGGTCAGTTGTCACATAGTACACACGACCAGGATAGTTTTGAATTGTCTGATTGGATGGTATATTTTGTGTAACAGAAGTATTTGGATAATTTGTATTTGCTATGCCACCAGTACCAATTGACAAGAAATCGTGGCCAGTTAAACGAATGTTACTAAAGTTTTGACGGATAATAACCTGTTGGCCATCGAAAGCTGGATTACTTGCAGGTTTTGCACTTGCTAGTGTTACGATTGCAGTATTTGCATTGCTACTCCAGTTAGAAACGGATGCAACAACATATGAATAAGGATCATAACCAGTATTTGCGGCGCCAGTTGTAAACTGAAAACTGCATCCAGGTAAGATATTTGTATTAGCTGATAGATTATTAATTGTTACAATAATACCATTTTGACCAGTTATTGCACTAGCCGTTTGCGTGTTTGCATAAAAACCTGTTGGTGTCGTAAATGTTGCATCAGTATATTCAACAAGTCTTTCATTATTTGCAAAAGTATTTGCATTTTGACCAGTATACTGAAAGTATACTTGTTGATTCGTTGTTTGAAATGTTAGAACCAAAGCTCTTGCATTTGATGTTACACCCAACATGTAGTTGTTAGATGTGAAAATTGAACCAGATGGATATACTGTGTTTGCAACGTATTGAATCATACTACCATAAACGTTGGCAGTGATTGGATTTTCACTCAGTAAATAACCAGTTGCAACAGCACCAAATGTTCCGTAAGAGTTGTTGCCGTTCAATGCACGAATAACACCGCCATTGTTTGCAACATAACCAAAGTAACAGAAGTATGTGAAACAAGAAACAATCTCAGCCCGACCACCGTTAGTTACATAGTAACCAACACCATTATCACCAAGAATGGTGAATGAGTGGAACAACATCGATTTGTTACCAGATGTATGAACTGCACCATCAATCATCGCAGCAATACCACCAGTTGAAATGGCGGTCATGTCATTGATGTATGGAGATTTATTGATAATTGGACTTGCAGGATTCAAACGTAAGAATACACCACCAATCGTGTGTGTATTAATATCTGAACCAGCTTGATATGCTGTGTTTGCAGAAATCGCCAGATTTGGTATATAACCAGTCATACCTCTTAATGTCATACGACCCATGCCGGTTGAGTCGCTCAGGAAGAACATCGTACTATTTGCATTTGGAGTCAAACCATCTGAGGATAATCCGGCTGCAGGTTCAATAATTGTTGTACGTGTTGTGTCACCGAATATTGAACATCCTGGCGGCAATGTAATTGGCAATTTCTCCTTATATACACCACCTCTTAACATAATCGTTGCAAGATTTTGACCTGGTGAGTTTGCTGCATCAAGTCTTTGTGTTGCATATTGAATTGATTGCCAAGGTCTTTGAGCACTTACACCGTGATATGGATTATCTATACCCGAATCAACGCAAACATAATAAACGTTTGCATCTGGTGCTGGATTTTCCCATTGTGGAAGACCAGTATTTGAAACAACTAAAATTTGTCCGTTAGCACCGACCGGCAATCTTGCCATACCACCAGATGTTTGTATTAACAAGTCACCTGGAGATGTTAATGTACCCTCTAAAGAACCTTGTGCAAGAACTGACCAGTATGCACCATTATTAGCAGGCACAATATTTGTGTTATTGATTGTTGCATTTACATAAGTTGTATTTGCATAGAATACTGATTCACCAAGTTGATAGGTTGTTGCATTACTCCACGTACCTCTACTCCGTATACCTTCAGAATATACTGCCCATTGTGTTGTATTTGAAGTAGTTGGTGAGATATTCGTAGAAGATGTTAACGCAATGTATGTATTACCACCAAATCTTGATAAGTCACCAGCATTATACTGTTGGCCTGGATTATAGTAATTTGTGTAATTCGTGCCTGTATTATGTGTAACCCATTGAGCAGAATTTGATAGGGTTGGCGTAATATTTGCGGATGTTATTAGTGCAATATATGTATTACCACCAAATCTAACAACGTCACCAGCATTATACTGTTGACCATTAACATACATGTCTCTAAAATTGCTACCTGTATTGTATGTAGTCCATTGAGTAGAATTTGCTACGGTAGGTGTAATATTTGCGGATGATATTAGTGCAACGTATGTATTACCACCAAATCTAACAACGTCACCAGAATCATATTGTTGACCATTAACATATGTATTTCTAAAATTGCTACCTGTTGTTAATGTTATCCAGCTGTTTGAATTTGCAACAGTTGGCATAATAGCTACAGTTTCAGTTTGAGCAATGTATGTATTACCACCAAATCTAACAACATCACCTTTAACATAATTTGTATTCGCAACGTAAGTACCCAAATATTGTGTACCTTTACTTACTAGGTCCCAATTTGATGCCAGTGACGGCAAAACGCCTGTAGATTCTAATTTGTTGACGTAAGTGTAAGCACCATAGTTGACAACTTCACCTGGTTCATATTTTCTTGAGTAACTATAATTACCAACAGCAATATATCCTGTTGTCATTATATCCCATGCAGCGGTATTAATGTTTGGATATTGGTTGATGTTGTTTAACGCAGCAACATAAGAATAACCACCATACGTTATAACGTCACCAACTGAATAGTTTACTGTGTTTGCATAGTTATCTAAGAATTGAAGACCACCAGCAAACAGTTGGAAGTTTCCAGTATTGGCTGCAAAACTATTTACGTTACCGGATCTATGTTGGGTTGTTACAATATATGCATCAGCACCATAACGAACAACATCGTTTAGGTTATATTGTGTGTTTGCTGTCCATGGACCAGTCCAATTAAAACCTGGAGCAATTTTAGTCCAGTTTGAAATGTCGGTATAGAAGAATGAACTCGCTGTATGATTTCCCGTACAAGCGTAGGCAATACCACCATATGTGATGATGTCATCTTTGATATATGATGTTGCGGCCACCCATGGACCAAGAAAAGTAAATTTTAATCTACCTAGTACAAAATCTGCCATTTTAAAAAGCTCCCGAGGATTCTATTTTATATTTATGTATTATCATTATGCGGGTCCAACTGAATAATCGTATTCATTTAGATATCTTGCAACCAAGAATCCTCTATTATTGATATAGTATGATAGTTGCACACCATCAAAACGTACTTGTTCGTGTTTTCTGTGGTTTAGATTTGCATTTTCTCTACGAATTCTCATCACTCCATAAACGTTTGAGTGATTACCACTTGCATAATAAAGTACATTTGGCGCATCTGCTGGTATTGTAAACGATAATGGACCAACACTTTGAGTGTTTAGGTCACCATTACTTCCACCATAAGCAGAACGTGAGTTTACAACACCAATCAAATATTCATTTGCATAATTTGCACCAGAAGGTTGTGTTGAAATGTACAAAGGATAACCTTGTGTACTTGGATCGGTCATGATAAATGTATATGTTGCGCCACGTGTTACTTGCAATTCAATATTTGTGTTGCCGGTTCCAACTGTTGCTGGGTTACCGGAAATATCAAAATCGTAACCACCATTATTAACACGAACATAAATGGTTTGACTTACAGCGACCTTATCACTAACTTCTGATTGTGTAATTGGTGTGTTATTGTGTGATACACCAGAATCGGTTGTACCACGCAGAACTTCTTCTAGGCCCATGTATGCGAAACCTTGACCATCAGTCAATTCGATAGTCTCTGCTGTATTTGCAAACAAAGATTTTGTGTACGTTAATTTACCATCGTTATCTCTACGTAATCCATGAAACGCAAACTGAGATGACGGTGTTTGTTGCGCTAAAGCACTTGCGCTATTAATATAGTCTGTAACTTTAAGCATTTATTAATGTTCTCCAGGTTCCTAATGAATATACCATTGTAAAAGCAACTCCGTTCGAATTAAACAATAATGTATCCATAACCCCATTAATTTTATTGGTAGCCCCGTTAATATAAACAGGATTTATGTCTTTATTTCCACCACCATCACCAATCATAATCGAAAAACCTTCAAAAATATTTGTAGGTAATGTTATATTTATGGCACCATTTACCGTATTTGCCAAAACATTAAACTGACTTGGTGTTAATACTGTATTTGAACTTATTGTTGTCCAAATTTGTGCAGCTCCGCCTCCGCCACCACCAATGTTCGCAGCTTGAAAAGCAGCTTCAGCATGTGCCCTAGCTGAATTAGCTAAATTCCATGCAACATTTGCGGATGATAGTGTGATTATTTTATTTCCAACGTCTGTAGTTATTCTAACATCAAAACCTGAAGCCAGAGATATGATATCGTTATTTGAAGACGATAAAACTAAAGAAGAATTTGAATTAACAGTTGCAAAAGAGTTAGTTATACCTGCCGCAAAATAATTAATTGTATTTTGAGCATTCTTATAGTATAACTTACCGTCAAAAAAGTTAAGTGCTAGTTCACCGCTTGATAAAGAAACGGGAACATTACCTGCAACATTTGACTTCTTTAACTGAATTGTTGTATTTGCAATCGGCATCTAATTTATTTCTTAAAGATATCTTTTGTTGACATAATAACTTTAGGTGTTGCAGGTACTGCTGGTTCAACTTTAATTTCTTCAACCACAATCACTTCTTCAACATTTGTTGCAGTTGTTTTTGTTTTTTTACCACTCTTCAACTTTGTTTGCAAGTCATTGAGTTGTTTTTTCAAATCTATATTTTCTGCAGCAGTTGCAGCTAATTGATTTTTAAAAGTTTCGAGGTGTTGTAGTTGATGACGCATACTCTCAACATCACTTCTCTCTGATTTAAATATTTCAATTCTATTGTTTAAAGCAATAGTTTGAGCATTTAATTCATCAACTTTAGTAATCTCATTTTCTCTTTGAGATGACAATTGTTCTTTTAATTTTTCATTTTCCGTTACGAATTGTTGGAAGGTTTCTTCTGTAACTTTTGCATTAGCCTGCATGGAGATGTTTCGAACAATTGCATCTTGTAGTGTTGTTGTTAGTATCTCAATATAATGATTAACGTATTTTTCCTGACTCATTTCAATCTCCTATTTTATAAAATTATGTATTCACCAACTTAAAACTGTCCTCCATCCATTGCAGAAGACCAAACAGGAACACCTGTATTAGTTACTGTAAGAATTTGATTGCTCCATGTTTGATCTGCAAAACCTGCCACATACGTTGACTGAATTGGAGCAGCACCATCTGTACTGTTACCATAAATGATACCATTCGTATTAAACGATGTTCTGCCTGTACCGCCTTGGCCAACAGTTAGACCAGCAATTGCTTGCGTTGTGAATCCTGTTACACGACCCCAAACATCAGTTGTTAAATTTGATACTGTATTGTTCGCAGCAAGCGTTGTGTTAATTGATGCAACGTTAGCAAGTTGTTGTAGTCCGTTTACACCAGAACCAATGACAACTTGACCGGTATTAAACGATTGTTGTCCCGTACCACCATTGGGTACTGTTAACTGATTGACTAAGGTTGTTGCACCAAATACTTTGAAGTTACCTGCAACATATCCGTTGCCACCAATACCCAAATCGTTTGTGGTGTTCGCTTGGCCAGTTAAAGTTGTTGTGCCAATAACTGTTAAGTTAGTAGCAATCCGTTGATTACCAGTTACATAACTGTTACCACCAACACCCAAGTCTGCTGTCGTATTTGCTTGTGTAGTAACAACTGTCGTGGCAATTACATTACCTTTAAAGGTTTGTGCATTAACGTTTGCTTTGCGGAAAGTAGTATCAGAAAAGTTAATTTGATTATTTCCTGATATTTCAGGAGCATAACTATCAAATAAGTAATATTCTTTGTCTGAATGGTTTCGTATAATACCTGTATGTGCATTTGAACCGTTATTATAGTGACCAATAATACCTATATCGCTGATATCGGTTGTATAGTTTCCTACAGCTAACAGAATCATCGGATCGTTGGTTTCAAGTGTATTGGTATTAATTGATGTGGTATTACCTAAAATCGATACGTTACCAGAAACCGATAAATCACCAGTAATAGTAAGTCGTGAAGTAATCGTTTGATTACCAACAGACGTTGTATTAGAACGTAAAACTGTGTTATCAGTACCAAAGGTCATTGTATTGCCAGATGTGGCAGTCGTAATACCTTTTGTTGCTATATGATAAAATGTTGAACCAGAATAAATTGTGTTACTGGTTGTTCCATCTGAAACGTTAAATGAACTAGTAACTGTTGTATTTGCAATACCCATGATACGGCCGTTTGCAGCAACTTGTACAATAGGAATTGTTGATGAACTTTGTGTGGAACCACCATAGAAACCAGCAACTAGACCAGGAACTGCATTAAGTGATGTATTAAGTACAACATCGTTATTACCGGTGAACAGTACTGCCGCAGCAGTCATATCTCCACCAGCAACCGAGAAGTTTTTCGGAGTATCTAAAAGTACTGCCGTGTTTGCAACACCATAGAATCTACCAAACATACCACCAACAGGATCACGTTTAACTAACGTGCTTGCAGTATTTGATTGTGTAGCAGCATCTAGTGTTGATGTGTAGTATTGACCACCAACGTTAACAACACCGTTTCCCGCAGCAGTACCAAGGAATAAAGTATTAGAGGCGTATGAATAGGCAAGTTCTCCAGCCTGCAACGAACTAGGACGGCCTACCGACAGAGAACGTTTTATTAGAATACTGGTGTTTGAGATAGGCATTTACAATTCCCTTTTATTTTTATTTTATATTTATGAAAATAATCCACCATCAACCGTACCCAAATAGGTACCAGTAATAATGACGTTTCCATTCACAAATTCTTGATTATTAACTGTCAAGCTCTGACTGACAGTTACATTTCCACCAATTGTACCACCACCAGTAACAAACAAGTAACCAGTGTTTGCATAATAAGATGCCTGATTTGCTAATTGAAACGCACTATTTGACTGTGATTCCAAGTAGTTTAATCTGGTGATAACATCAGTCGCACCAACAAACGTGGTGGTTCCTTTTAAAATCTGTGGTCTACCCTGATTGACTCTTACGCTAATACTGCTAGAAGGAGTTACGGTAACTTTAGGCATTCAATAACCTCATCTAGTTGCACAAGGTGAAATAAATATTTGTCCTTCTAAAACTCTAGTTACCAATCCAGTTGATGTTTGAGTAAGCATTACATCATAAACATATTTTCCAGGCGCAACGTTTGCAGTAACTGGAGCCGCCGCAGAAAGCGTAACAACTCCATTATTAGCGTCAGGAATACTTACTGCAAAGTTAATGGCAGCATTTGCGGAATAGTATGAACGTCTAGCCTGACTTTTAATGGTAAAACCTGTCAAATTATATGCAGTTCCATTACTATCATCTAAAGTTATGTTACTATTGAATGTCGTACCCTGTTCGATATATTGGTCTTGATATCCAGCTGGCATGTTAGTTTCTCGGAAGTATTATGGACTATTTAGTAAAGAGGATATTGTTTCTTTAACCAGTCAAGTTCAGTTCTTTCATCATTCGGTTCATACCAACCTTGTTTTCCGTAAATATTTAAGACAGAATTAAAATATTCTTCATACATTGAACCAACTTTATCGTATGAGAAATTCTCTGCCCATGTTCTACAGTCTTTAGGTTTAATTTTATCAATGTTTTTTGTTGCCCAAATAAAATGTTCAAAGGTTCGGCAACGATAACCTGTTACACCATGAATATTATATTCGGAAAACGCAGCCCAATCGGTAGAAATGACTGGTGTTCCTGATAACATACATTCGATTTGAACACCTGCAAATGGTTCATTGAATTGAGATGGAACAAATGCACCTTTGGCATTGGCCATTAATTTTTTACGTTTTTCTACATCAGCATAACCAACATATTCAATATTTGGCGGCAAATCTTTGTAACCCATTTCTTCCAGACTGCCTTGACCTGCAATCTTTAGTTTGATTCCAGTTTTTAGTGCCACATCAATTGCAATGTGTACACCTTTGCCTTCATAGACACGACCAATAAAGAGAAAATAATCTTCTTTTTCTTCTTTGTATTCGAAGTCATTTAAATTGAAATAGTTTGGAATAACCACATCATACCACTTTGGATAACAACGTAGAACATCTTCTAAACCGGTGTATGCTGAGAGTATTGAGTAAGATTCGAAGATTTTGAAAGGTGCAAAGAAACCAAAACCATATCCAATTCCTGGTTCCACAACAATCATATCGGCATGATGGTCACAGATTGGTTTCATGGGATGACCCCAAAATGCCAATAAGAAATCTTTATCTTGTTTTCTTTTACCAACTTCAACGATTGCATTTTCAACAAACGCCTTATATGCTTCATCGTCAATATTATATTTGAATGATGTTTTTCTCCAGTCATAATCACCATAGACTTTTTGCCATACATCATTGGTAATTACTGTAACGTGTTCGTCACATTCAACTTTTGAATCTTCATGACCATAGTGTATGATGTGGTGACCTCTAGATTTCATCATTTCACAAAACTTAACTACCTTCTGCGTGAAAGCACAAGCACTAAATTCTTTTGATGAAACGGTATGTGGTAAACCTAAAACGTGGAATCTCATAGTATTTTTACAGTCAGGAGTAAATTAGCTTTTCGGACTCTTGGATACGGTCCTGATTTTTTTGGGGCTCGGAACAGATTTTTTCGAATTTTTCATCTCCACTTAGGACCATCGAACCAAGCGGCTAACGAGTGTCGTTTACCTTTGGTTACGGGAGTGGCTTGATGATCTAAGAAAGACGGAAAGAACAAAATTGTTCCCTGTTTTCTTATTTTTTCTTTGTCTGGAAAATTGATTAGATCAAAAAACTCAAATTCACCACCTTCATACTCTGACGGATCGGTTAATTGTATAATTGCACTAATTTTTCTGTGGTATTTTGGATCATCATTAATCCAAAACACATCATGGTGTCTATCATATTTGCCTTGATATGATGCATCATACTCGGCTACTTGTACATAATCTAATTTTGAGATATGGAAATTGAAAAACTTATCATTAGCTTCTATTGCAAGTTTCCATAGTAAATTATTGAGTTGTTCTAATTTTGGGTTTTTCATATCCAAAAAACGAACAACACTTTTCCTCATTTCATGTGGTACCATCTTACCATCGATGCCAACAACAGCTTCTTGTGCTTTTGTCTCTAAACTAAATTGAATAATATGTTCACATGTTTGTTTAGTCAAATATGATTCATAATAACACCATTCACCTATCATAATAATCCTCAAAAATTACATTTTACAGTTTTTTCTTTACTTCGTCAAGCTCTGCCTTCAATTCTTTGATTGCTTCAACAAGAAGTGGCACCAACTTATCATATCTTACAGTCAAGTACTCTTTATCTAGAGGAGCTGGAACCACAACTTCAGGCAGAATTTTTTGTACATCTTGTGCAGAAAGACCAACGTCACGCTCATTAAGTTTAGCTTCATAACCCAATTCTTTAGCGAGTTCATTTGGTTCATAAATGAATCCAGTCAAAGACAACACTTTTTCGAGTGCATTTTCAATTAGACCAATACGGTTCTTTAATCTATCGTCAGAATAACCAGAGGTGATATTGTTTGTAGCACGAATTTCACCAGCTGTACCTGATGCAGCTGTACCAACACCTAAACTACTGAATTGTACGTTGTCGTATGTATTTACGTTTTGGTTATAGCTTCCTGGAGGACCAGCTGGTCCTGGAGCTCCGGCCGATCCAGGAGATCCTGTTGGGCCTTGAACTGGTCCAGCAGAATAGTTTGTTGCAGTAGTTGTAATATATAAAATGCCACCACTAACATATGCATTGGTAACACTAACACCTGTGGCTCCAACAGGCCCGGTAACTCCTGTGGTTCCTGTGGGTCCTGTAACACCAGTGGCTCCGACAGGACCAAGGATACTTCCTGACACAGCAACAACAACTGCATCGCTTCGTGTTAATTGTAGTTGTGTTCCAACAACAGCACCAGAAGTTACATAAGGTCCTGTAACACCGGTAACCCCAGTAACTCCTGTGGCTCCCGTGACACCTGTTAAACCTGTGGGTCCTGTAGCGCCTTGTGGAATTGTGAAGTTAAATACAGCAGCACCAACTGTTCCAGTATTAGTTATTGCTGCTAAACTTCCTGCAGCACCAGTCGATACCGTTCCTAGTGAAACTGTGCCTGTTGCGCCAGTAACGCCAGTAGCACCTTTAACTGTTCCCGCATTAAAAGTGTAGGTGTTAGAGTATGTAATTTGTAAATCAGCACCAACAACTGTCGCAGATGTTAAGAATAAACCAGTTGCACCGGTTGCACCAACTTGACCAGAAACAGTTACGGAATTTGCAACAGCAATAATTCTACCTTTAGAATCAACTGTAATGATAGGTACAGAAGAACTATTACCATATGTCTTTGCCGTCAAACCTACTTGGTCAGGAAGACCAATCGCAACAATACCTGTGTTTGCGTTTGCAGTTAAATCGCCAGTATTTGCGTAAACTTTTGTTCCTGGTGGAATTGAAACTGTAGTATTAGATACTGCTAGAACTCGACCAAACTTGTCAACAGTAATTGCAGGAATGTTTGATTCATCACCATATGTTTTTGATGTTACACCAGTTGTTTCTAATCCAAAATCAATTATTTTTGTTGTATTATTGGCCAGAATTGCAATACCATTTGCAACGCTTGTGGTAATATTCAACCCGCCATTGTAAGCATTTGCAGAAACATTAATTGTATTAGCAGTAATTGAACTATACGCATTTTTACTTAATACGAAACTTTGTAAATAAGTATTAGCAGCATTTGTATATGATTGTGAATAAACATTTGCCGAATATACAGCTGCCGATGTGGCCACGTTTGAAGTACTATTTAAATTGCTAGAATTATTTGAAAATTCATCAGTATGAATTCTATAATAATTTCCATTAGTTACATCATTTAATTGCCACTGTAAAGCTGGTTCGTTCCAACTAATTGCTGCATTAGCATAAGAACCACCACCACGATATACACTATAGTAAGATGTTATACCATTAATATTACCTTGATTTAATTGATACGTATTTGATGAGTTGACTGTTGTACCGATTAGAATGAAGTTCGAATTAACGGTTAAGTTGTTAACTGAAACACCATTGAAGAAAGCGTTTGCGCCAGAACCACCAAGTGTTGATCCAAGATTGATAACTGGCGTATTGATGACCGTGTTTGCAGTAATTCTATCAGATATAACATTACCACTCATCAAGTAGTTGTTAGCATACACAGTATTTGCATATGAGATTGTTGCAAAACTTTTAGGTGCTGAGAGGAATGTATTAGATGATACAGAATCGGAAATTAACTGGTTCTGCAATGTTAAGTTTGTTCCATAACCACTTTGAGTATATGTGAAGTTATTGGAAATTATTGTTGCACCAGAAATGACTACAGTATTTGAAATTGTTGTGGCACCATTAACAGTTAGTGAACCAACAATTGTTGCAGTACCATTTGTTGAAAAGTTTCCATTAATTTTACCAGTTCCCGTAACAGTAAGATTACCACTAACTGTTTCATTTCCTGTCGTAATAATATTGCCGCCAACTGTGACATTATTTGAAACTGCAAGACCTGTACCAGAACCCATTGCAAGAATAGGACCACTGATGTTCGCTTGGCCTGATGCAACTAGACTGAGTGTGGTGTTCGTGAAATAAACTTGACCATCGACACGGAGGTTGTTTTGGACATATGCGGATGAACCTAGACCAATGACTTGTAATTGTCCACCAAGAATGGCATTGTTGGCAACTTGTAAACCTAGAGAATTATCATTGAGAAATAATGTTCCGGTAGATTTTGTGTAGTTGTTTGCGGCCAACGAATTGTTTTCTTGCACCAAAGCATTCGTGGTAACCAACCAGTCGCCGAATGTATTTGCATATCCTAGAATAGAAACTGTATTTGCCATTTATTTCGAACCTATTGAACTTATAGTTTATTTAGAATAGTTGTCAGGAGCGTTTTGATATCAGAAACATCTTGCTCTAATTTTACAATCTTTGCATTATTCTGTTCAAGTTCTTGACTCATTTTTTGTTTTCGTTGGTGATCTTTAAGACCACTAATATCCGTATTCAATATAGCTTTACTGTAACCATCCCGTTGCAGATGGGGATTATCAGTTACTTCATATTTTACATTATCGATCATGATATTGCAATAGCTCTAAATTTCTTAATTTGTGGAACAATTTCTGTTGCACCGGAATACATAACAACTTTAACAGCAAACGTTTGGAAAGAATTATGTATAACGCCATTACTTGTGTAGGAAATGTTATCCAAGAAATAATTTTGTTCAATAAAGTCTGTGTAAGAAGATGAATTTTTTGTTACACTATCTATATTTGGAACTAGAATCCATGGTTTAGTAGTAAATGCACTTACATCATCAGCAGCTAATACTTTAACAAACACATCAAAAGAAGTTCCACTCTGCATATTTGCATCAAACGTAACTTTAATACCTTTGGCATCAAATCCAGAAGCAAGTGTTACTGATCTTGTTACATATTTAGCAGAAGCATTACCACCACTTGCAGTAGTTTCTGGTATTGTAACATCAACTCTATCATTGATAATGTTATTAATCATAATCATCGACATTCTATCTAGGTCAATAACAGGAGAAATGTTTTTATCAAGCGTTGCAAGTTTTGCTTTCACCAATGTGTCACCATAAGCTGTATTATTTCTATATTTCTTTAATACTGTATTTTTATTAGCTAATAATGGAGTATATGATGTATCAAATATACCATCATTTTGGTTCATCATACTATAATCAATAGATGTAGTATTATTAAAGTCCAACTCTTGTGAAATTAAATCTACAATTTCAAAATCAAATGCCTGTGCGGGAGCATCAGATTTAAATGTTGCTTCATAAGTTTTTGTTGTGTCAAATTGAGCATAATACAACTTGAACGATAAGTCTGAAGATTGGTCAGCAGTCCAAGTTGAACCATTTTGCGATATAAACAAACTACCAATATTTGGTTGTTCTGAGACTGTATTTGTTGAGCCAATTTGTTTTTGTCCCACAGTCGCATAATATACTTTTGTTTTACTGCTATTTGAACCAACAACAATTGCATATTCGCCAGGTTGCAGATAGACAGGATCAGCAAATCTAAACAAAGTTTCAACAGATGCATCGGTTGATGTGTTTATATCATAAGGATTTTTCCAAACAGTTGATGATGGAATAACTTTAGTGGAATTTGGATATCCATTAACTGTAGGTCTAATCTGTGCAAACACAGGCAACTTATCATCAACACTTTCAAAATACAAACTAACACCAGTCAAGAAAACACCGTTAGGATAAATTCCTGCAGGAACAAAGAATGTCTGTGCTAATGGATCAGTAGTACAGGCTATGAATGAGGTTCTACTACCAAATGGTTCTTTGTTTGCTTTTGCAGCTGCTTCAAAATCAGCTCGGATTTTCGCATCTGCTTGAAGTGCCGTCAGGCCAAACTGTGTGCCACCCATAATAATATTTTCAGCAGCCAGAGCACCTCTACTAGTCCATATTGTTCCACCTGCGGCATTTTTAATAGTAGCTGCATACCAAGAGGGATTTGTTCCCCAGGTAGTAGCTGCACCAGTTGTTCCTTGATTGTCAATCTTACACTTAATCTGGTGTGCGCCTGGAGCTAACCAGTTAACGGTAACATCTATGTATAATTTTCCATCATTACTATTTGGCCAAGCCGGTGTTTTCCAATGTTCAGAATTCTTATATTTTCCAATAGGTTCATTATCAATCCAAACTTCAACATCATCATCGGCACCAAATGATATTGTGTGATTAGAACCAAAAGCTTGAGTTGTTGTAAAATTTCTATAAATTGTAAATGTTTGGCCAGATTTTAGATTTGTGTTGTCTCCTTCAGCCACTGGATATACAGCATTTGCCGCAACAAACTCAACACCAGTATTATTAGTCAATCCCGTACCAGCACCAGTGATCGCATAAACAATTGGTGAGGTCGTGGTGCTGCCCTGCTGTAACGCATAATATGCATTTAGCCAATAGATAAATCCTCCTAAGTCTGGATTTCTATTCAAGTTTGCTGGATTTCTATAATAAGAAAGTATAGTCGGCCCAGTAATTGCAATTGCCTCGGCTTTCATCGCTGCGTTTAACCATATTTTACCGCCGCCGGCCGGAGTACGAGAATTTGGATCAGCAATTGCTTGGTTGTAAGTTTGAGTAGTTATCAGATATGTGTATGCCTCAATGGCTTCTTTCATAGTCAAACTAGAATCAACAAAGTCACCAATTTTTGGTTTAGTAAGTAATACACCCGTAGCAACACTTACAGCACTAGCCGTACTTTGAATTGTTGTTGTTTTATTTTGACTAATTGGAGCGTCTAGTTTTAATTCAACTGTTGCTGTTGACTTACTATAACCATTTAATGGATTAATATAAATTGCAATCGTTGCTGGCGTAGTGTCCGAAACAGAAATTGTTCCTGTAATTATATCTAATCTAGGAATTGTTCTGTTTTCAGCTTTGCCATATTTTTCGTAATGCCATTGACCAAATGCATCAATACCTTGTGTTGCAAATTTTCTAAAATCTGCATTAGCAAAATATGCAATTGCTTCTAACTCAACTGTTGCATAAATTTTGGTATAACCACCACTAAAAGTATTTGATGCATAAGAATTTGTACCAGTTGCACCATCATTAAATAAAGATTTAATATCAGCATAAGAGTTGACATAAGCGGTGTAGTTAAAACCACCAGAAACGTTCAAAACAGTATTTGTAGATGATGTTGCACCTTTAGTTAACCACATACCATCAACATTTGAGATGGTGAATGGTACTATAACAGAACCGCCAACATTTGTAGATGTAACGACATATGTGAGAGTCTCACTCATGTTTATACTAGTAGGTCCACTAACTGAATAAACTGCTGCCTTTGGACCAGAATAGAAAGATGTTGTTGCTTGTCTATTATCATTAAAATAAAATGTCCAAATATAAGAACCAACTCTAGTTACTACATAATCTAAAGTTGTTGTTGTGCCAGGAGGACTTAATGGTAGAGTACCACTAGCAGGAATTCTTTCACCATAGTTACTTACAGCATAATAATTTCCATTATTAGGTCCATTAACAACATTAAATGATATCTTATCATTTTGTATACAAGATGTTGATGTGCTTAAATTAACTCCACTAGAATTTTTAGCGGAAAGCTCAATTGGCACTATGGGTGTTGCATTAATTGTAAATCCTGCATATACTTCTGGTAAAATGCTATTTAATTTTAATTTTACATTTTTAATATCATTAACTACAGATGCGGAAGTTAATAAAACAGATGCGTTGCCGTTTGAATCTGTTGTAAATGATCCAGTTAAACTAGCACCAGCAATGTTTGCAGATTCAACACCGGTAATTGTATAAGGTACACTTACGCCGGCACCAACATTCACCGTTGACAATGTTACGTTAGCTGTTTTACCAATATTAAGTGCAGTTCCCAATGAAGGTTGAATTTGACTTGTGTTGGCGACCAACATGTAAGATTTAATAGCAGAAATTGGAACATTTACCGATTTACTGGATGTGTTTCCTGTTCCCCATGTGTATTGAATTGTGAATACATCAGAACCTCTCATTGCATAGTTAGAATTAACTTGATACAATAATGTATTTGAACCAGATGGTGAATTTATTGTGAAAGCGCCACTTGTTTGATTACCTTTACTACTCACAACAGAATATTCATTTGTATTGGCTGTTGATGTGATTGCGTAATAAACAGTTTGATTACTTGGGATACTTGAAGCTGAGAATATAGACTGTATGGTATTGCCAGCAACAATAGAAGAATTTGCTGCAACACTAAATGTTGGAACAAATGCACTTTGAATTGCTACATTACATAACAATTGTTGTGGTCCTTTATATTGTGGATTTCCGGTATCTGTCGGAACATCAACTTCAAGAGTGATGTATTTGTTTACATAACTACTGATTGCACCACTATTAATTGGTATACTTACAATGGCCTGATTTTTGGAGTTTGTACCAATTGTACGTATAATTGTATTTCCACGAACGAAACCATTTCCCAAATCAGTGTTAACAATTGAACCAGAAATGTTTGCATTGTATGTTTTTCCCGCAGGAGCATTTTGAACATTGAAGATGAAATTAATAACACCACCTTCTCTGATAGTTGTATAATCAGGAGTTAATGTATATGATGCATCTGGCAACGCTGCAGTAGTAATTGCTCCAACATTTTTTGTAGTAATTGATGAATTGTCTGTACCATTTAAGCTTAATCTGGTAATAATATCCTGGTTTGGCTTTGTAGAAACAATTAATGGACTTAATGTTTGTAGTAAACCTTGTGCATAGAAAGTGGTAGATGCATAAGATTTTCCAAGAGCAATACTAATAGGACTGTCACACAAAACAATATTGATATTTCCTGTTAAGAATTTGACATCGTTATCATTTGGAATACAAATTTTACCAGAAGCAGAACCGGAAGAATCAGTATAAACAGCCATATCATGAGGTGAAATTCCACTATTATTAATTAGTGAAGTGTAACCATCAGGAAGCAAATAACTTGTCATGTTTAAACCATTCATATACAAGTATAAATTGGTTTTTGGTGACATACCATCTACACGAAAACTTATTTCTTTCTTTCTTGCATAAGGAATTACTGTTTGATTTACAGTTGCAGTAGAAGATGATGTAACAACGCCTGGCGGAGAACTTAATATCTGTGAGTTTTGGGGCGTACCAACTTGACCAGAAACATTACGAACAGTATTTGTCCCTAAAACAGAATTGATTGTATCTGTTGTTTGTTCACCGGACCATAGAGTCTGCCATGCATTCCATTGTGTTTCAACAGATGAGTAAGCAGAGTAGTTATCGTTTTCACCATTTGTGTTTACGATAACAACCGGCGGAGTAACTATATCAAACCAAACGTCAGATTGTGGACTTAATTTTATTTCACCAACATAGGCAACAACGTCAAATGGATTTACTTTAATTGAACCTGATGCAATTGGCTGATTGCCTCCAGGCATTACTTCGGAAACATAAGGTACTGTTATAAGAGATGAAAATGCTGAATTACCAGAAATTACTGTATTACTTGATTCTCTTGTATAATTTAACTTAACGTTCTCAGACAAATACAGCGGTCTTGCTAATTTGTTTGTGTAATCAATAGATGCACGATATTCATTACTACCAACATCACCAACACCAGAACCAACGAAAGAATCGACAATAAAACCATTTTTAAATTGTGTATTGCCATTGTTGTCGGTAACAACTTGTGAGTTAACTTGAGTCTCTAAGAAATTTAATGAAGTATAATACTCCATATTTGTTAAACGTGTATCAAGATTGGAAATATCCTTCATAGTATAACGTTTGTGTGGTATAACTTGAAGACCAACATCAGTCTCACGATATGTGTATGGTGAAAAATCTAACACATATAGTGTAACAGCATCACTTTGATTTGCTGGAGGTTGTGGTTTAACATCAGGAATACCTTGAATGTCTTTAAACAAACCATCTCTGGTCAGTACAACCTTATCAATTCTTCCAAGGTAGTATGTGATATCAGCAATAACGTTTTGATAATTATTTGTTGTTGGAATCTGGTGTGATGCCAACGAATATGTTGTTGTATCATCAACCCTTCTTGGTCTAAAATCTATACAATCACTTAATGATACAACTTTTCCTGTTACAAGCGATTTGTATGTTGGTATGATACCATAATCAATCGGATATGATTCTGGTGAGATGTAACCCAATCCAGAATGTGTGAAGTAACTATAAACCGGTAAAACTTTTATTGTACTCTGTGGTGCAGATTTTCTATTAATTGATGCATGGTCATAAATTGTATCTCTTTGGCCAGTATCCAATGAATATAATGTTACTTTATTGTCTAACACAGTCCAATTACCTGTGGATGTACTTGGAGTATTATTTAAATTAGTTCCTGAAATTGAAATGTATGCAATACCAGATACAGAAACAACATCACCACTATTATATGTTGTTGCACTACTCCAACTTCCCAAATATGAAGAAGTTAAAGGATATTCATATACACCGTCAATTTGATACACATCAGACTTTAATAAACTATAAGCGTTTGTGTTTGAAATGCTTAATTCTGTCCCAACATATTTTAATACAGCAGTTTTTTGTTTATAAGAATCGTTTGTTGTATGAATACGTGCAATAATGTTTACGTTACGACCATTATAAATGTTAGAACCAAAATTAACTGTTGCTTGATATGCTGTAGGTAGAGTTACACTAGCATTATCCATTGGAATAAATGTTCCACTAGTTGTTTCTACCGCAATATAGTTATCAATAATATTTGGTCCTGAACCTGAACCAACAAACGCATCGGTAGATTTGCAAGAAATACTTACTGTATTACCAGAAATTGTTCCTGTAAAATTTTGATTGTAATAGTATTCAACATTACGTAAATTTTTCACATATGATCTTGGCAATGTGAACAACATTGAGTTGTAATCAGAAAGATATAATTGAGTACCTTTACCATCAACTTGAGCTGAACTATCAATCAAACATTTGAATGTTGGTGTTGAATAGTTGCCACCATTTGGTGCAGTCAATGATTTTACAGAAGAAAATTGACTAGAAGTTAGTGTGCTATTGTCTAGGTATAATGCATAAATTGCAGCTGCACCCACGCCACTTACATATTCAATACCTTTAATGTATGTCGTACCAATTCTAGAAGAAGAACTTGTGGGTGTTGTGATGTTATGTAATTCAACTAATGTGGATGTATTAATGTTTGGTAATCCACCAACAAGACTACTTACGAGTGTGTAATTTCCATAAGCAGAATTGATAATGTAAGAATTATCTGTGCCAGTTGTACGTGATTTATCTACTGAAATTGTTGTTGTGGAAATTGTTTCAACTTCATACCCCTGGACAAATGCAGAACCAGGACTCACCTTCAACACTAATTTGTCCAAATCTTGTGGGTCATTAATAATGGTTGGAATAAAATTCTTAATGATGAAGTCGCCACTAGTGTCAAATGTTCTTTTAGCCATTGTATCCATGATGGCAGAATATATGGGTGTTCTTTGGTCAGTTAATAAATTGCCGTCTTTAATGGAAACCAATTGAATAAAGTTTGGATATGTGACCGCAGTATCTGTGTACGTCTGTGTCGTTAACTGTAAGTCAATCTTATAACGGTCTGCACCAGGAGCAAGATAGTTTGATGCACCAAGAGCTGGATCCAATAAGGATGAATCATCAGCATAATCTATTACTGATTCTACAATATTTAAACCAACAACACCCGAAGCTATTTTTGAATATTTACCAACAACAACAGATTGTTCCGCACAGTATAAGAACGTACCATTACCAAAAAATACACCTTCGGAAATGTGAAAAATTAGAGATGAACCAGATGCTGATGTGGCCGCACTAGTAAAATAATTAACGCCAGTATTTGAATTTTTATTTAATGTCGCATAGAAATTTGTGTTATCAGAAAACGGAGTCTGGCTACCACTAACAATACTTACATGCAGTGTTGGCAAATCAGTTGCTGTTGCTGGCGTATATTTTTTAACGAGAGCAATTTTACCAGTTGAAGTTTCAACAATATATTGACCTTCAATTGTAGTATAATCTACATTAACAATCGTTGTTCCGTTATCATAACTTGGATTTACTTTTAAATAGAATACACTATCATCTAGTTGGTGTTGACCACCTTTGACTACTGAACCTTCAGCAAAAATATTTGATGCAAAACTTCCAATTTGGTTACCCAAAATAGATTGCATCTGTGTGAGTTCTCTCGCTTGAACGGCTCTACCTGGTCTAAACAATACACGGTAAAACGCTTTTGCGGGATCAAAATCATCATAGTATGGGTCAACATTAAAATTCAGAGCCATTTTTTTCCTTTAGTATCCCAATACAAACTTAAATTGTTCTATTCCATCAACACTTCTTTGAATTCCACTTCTGTTCTCTATATATGAAACATATCCTGAAAACGGTACGATATTTGGTTGATTATATAACAACAGTGTTCGAGCTGTTTTTGAATCTGTTCCAAAAATTGGAGCATTCGTAACATTACTGCCTGATATATTTATAAGCTTAACCACGTTGGATGCTGGGTCAAAATCTAAAACTGTTGCAGTAAGTGTTGGATTTGTAATTTCACCTTGATATACAATTTCACCTAAATTAAACACACCAAATCCTGGTGCAACGTTTACGATTGTAGACAAGTCATAAATTGGATCAGAAGCTATACCTGTAGGATCATCCAAAGCAGAAGGATTCACCAACATTCCTAATTGGTGATATGTAATATCTGTTGGCACATAACCACCTTCGGAACCATCAAACTCACAGGTGAGCATAACGTTTGTGCAACCCAACTCAGGCACAGGATCATAACCGTGGCCACCTGGAGGTGAAATTGGTGCGTTTGCAGTTGCACCAGAGCCTAGAGTTGAGTTAATTGCAATATTTGCAAATGTGTATCCTACACCTGGATTTGTAACTGCAATATCAGTAACTTGGCCACCAGAAACAATTGCAGTTGCCGTTGCACCAACACCATCACCAGTTACAACTATAGAGATAGCTGCATTTGCGGGATCATATCCTGAACCAGGATTTGTTATATTAATAACTTCAATGTCACCTGCGCCAACATTATTTTTTGCGAATGAAAAACTTGATGCGCCCAAAGGAACAGGAAGCCAAGTTGTGTCTAAGAAATTGATTTTAGAACCCGAGTCGATGGTATACATGAATTTCCATTTGTACAAATCGGCACCCTCATAGATTCCATTTGCACCATAAGTTCCAGGTTCAAAGTATGGTTCATATGTGGATAGTCCACCATTATTGTTCCACAAACATTTGAAAACTTGGTCATAACGATTCTTAACATAAAATGTTTTGATTAAGTTGTCGTTTGAATCTAATCCAAACATCTCAACATCGTCACGATAGTAATCATATACACGATTTGCATCCCAATCAACCCTACGGATCACTGGAGAGATATTGTTTGTGTTGATTTTTTTCATAACAAACATGTTCTTAAAGATATTTTTAAGAGATTTTTGTGTCTGAGTTGGTACTGGTGGATTTTCATTGTTCAACCAAGGATCAACTTGAGCTAAGAAACAATAGATAGTTGCCAGAGGAACGTTACTTGGTGGAACAACAGCTACAGGTGAATAGTACGTCTGTAGAACCTGAGAGGTCTTTGTTCCGTTTGTGAGTAGATTAGGATATTGTTGTGCCATAGTCTTTATTTATCGTTACTTTGTAATGGATACAAAGGTATTTGCAAGTGTTCCATCCATACTCCAGTATTTTACATAGATGGTTGATGTGCCTGGAATATTATATGATGTTGAATTAACTGTTGAGTTGAGAGCAGAAACTCCGTGTGTGAATGTTTGGTTTGTGCCAGCAGTATTTGTAATCCATGCATCAACGACTTTACCTGTTACAAAATTAGACAATGTAACTACTAAACCTGTTGCAGTCTGAGCACGAACGACAGAATTGTTTGCAAAGTCAATTGTAATTGCAGTCTGTGAACTTGGGTAAATGTTTGGTGTATAGATGAAACCTTTTTGTGGACTAACAGCACCACTAAATATTACAGAGTCTGCATTGAACGATGCGACTTTTTGAATTGTATTTGAACCATTTGGTGTATTCCAGAATTCAATACGAGTTCCTCTTGCAGTATCACTAAATGACTCGCCTGCAACCAAGTCAATCTTTGTTGGTGATGATGATGGGAATTGTGTTCCAGTAAAACCATTACCAACAATACGCATCAGAACATCATTGTTTGCAACAGCTGCAGGTGCGGTAACAGAACCACGACCCATACGACCAACTAAAACTGGGTAGGTATTTTGACCAAAACTATCCATAACAACACGTGTTACTGTGTTGGCTTTACCGGTCATCTGTAACAAGTAGTTTGTATTCGATGAAGCATAAGCTGAGTTTGCACCAGTAATTTGTACAAGTGCAACGTTAGGGTCAAAAGTACTATTGTTAAAGTCAACAAGTACTCCGTTGGTTACCAGATTTCCTGTTATAGCAAGGTCTTTGGTGATGTTTGTAGTACGATTAATAACCAAATTAGCTGTTGCAATCGATTGGCCAATAACCATATCAACGTTGGTCAATGAAGAATAAATTGCATTGTTTGATAAAGTTAAGTTACCAATATTACCGGTATTACCAGTAACTGTACCAATAACTGTTACATTTCCCGGTGTTGTCAGAGTTCCTGTGCTATTAAATGTCCAATTATTGGATCCGAATCCAAGTAATAAAGTATAATTTTGAGTTGTAATTGTAGATATGGAAGGACTTGACGCTGGATTTGTTGTTGTAACTGTTAGAATATTGTTTACATTCATTGTTCCTGCTACGTTCAAATCGCCACCAAATGTGCCTGATGTGTTGGCCAATGCATTGTTTGCTTTATTGAACGCAGCCCATGCAGCATTGTTGGCCGTAGTTATGTTGGTATTCTGTGTTACATCAACACCAGTCTGATATACAATACTATTTGAATTGGTATTTGCTAATGTAAACGCAGCAACAGTATATGCAAGAGTTGCTGCAGCCGTATTCTGTACAGTACCATCATTAAATGTCAATGTCTTTCCGTTTACCAACCGCAAACCATCAGAAGTAACTTTTGCAATTACATTTGCAGAAGTACCGCCACCAGCAATGAAACGTGTTTCTGTATTTGATGACGTTGTACCAACAATCAAGTTACCACCAACAGCACCACTTGTATTACCTTGTACATACAGATAACCACTCATAGGTTCAATCGCCGTACCAATGTTATTGAATTCAGAACCAGGAGCGTAATCCTTGTTTGCAAATCCCATATCAACAAAGTATGTTGAATCTGTACCTGTGTTTGCAGTAATCACGTGGTCAGCAGTACCACCATTACTCAAATTAATAAAGTTGGTTTGCACGTAACTTTCACCTCGAAGTGCAAACTGTGCAACAGTATTTGGTAATGTGATAGCATTATTACCAACATTCAGTACATTGTTTGCATAAAGACCGGCAGCAAGTGTTGTGGCTGTAAACTTACCTGTAATACCAGCTTGTGCATCAACAGCAACGAACACGGTGTTCGATGTGTTAGCATTCAGCTGAGTTATTAAAGGTAATTGCGTAATCTTAATCGTTGACATTCTTTACTCCAGTATTAATATACTACCGTCTTCTGTTGTTAATGAGAAACCATCTTCCGTTACTAATTCAGGAACGTATTCTAGTCCAATTGGTCCAATAATTCTTACACTCTTACCACTTGCTTGTATAGTTCTGTTGACTGAAACAAAAGAATTGGCAATATTAGAAGTTACATTTGCTGATGTGTATAAAATTCCATGTTCATAATCTACTGATGATACAGTATATGTGTTAGTTGAAATCTTAATTAAATCACCAGCAAACACAATGTCTTTTAATGGGTATGCAGTATTACTGTAAACGCCATTGTTCATTACATTGTAAGAATTTGTAATTGCTCTGATATTTATTATCTTAGTGTTGGCATTGGCCGACACATATGCAACATTTGAATATGTTAAGAATACACTATCTTTTAATGTGATTAGGTTGTTTGCATAATCAACACCAATAACTTCAGACCTAACATTAGGTCCATGTGATGTTGACATGTAAAACACAGAGTTTGGTATTCCAGATTGATTTGTGAATATGAATGTTGCAATGTTTGCACCAGCCGTATTACTCAACAATACTTTGTTATTGCTGTGGTTTGTAAAGTTAGCCACAATTTTTGCAGCGCTTGCGGAGTCTCCAGTATAATCTTGTAAGTGTACAGCTTTATATAAAGCATTTAGACCGGCAACTTTAATGTTTGTATTTGACCTTAATGCATAACGACCTCTGAGTTTTGTTCCAGCAGGATGCAATAAATTCAGTACAACGTTTCTATACTTTTCAATTTCTCTCTCAACTGTAATTTGATAAGTGAAGTCATTGTAAATATCACTTTCAAGTACATCAAACGAACTTGGTTGACCAGATGTGTCTAAGTATTGACCTTGACTGAACACCAATCCGTTTAAGAAAGATGCTTGTGCTAAAGCTGCACCATCACCATAGTTTTTAATACCAAATCCATTATAATCAGGACTTCCAATATAATATCTGTTTGCCTCAGCCGCAGTATTGGCCATTCTTAGATTGATATTTTTATTTTCAATCACCAATGGCAATCTTGGATTTGGTTGTGAGTTGTAATTGAAAACCCGAATGTTATACAATGAATTGAATGTGTTTATATCACCATTTAATAATCTAACCGAATCCACAAATCCGGAATATGATGTGGTCTTAGGAGAATTACCTTGATAGATAAAGTCGCCGGCTGAAGGCAACAAAAGAATGTCTGCATTTGACACTAAAATGTCCTGCACAGAAAGAGAAACATTTGGTGAAGAAACATAATCTTCACCATTATTAGTTAAGTTGATTGTTGTGACAGAACCAATCTTTTGTGTGGCCACAGAGAATGATGCACCAGCACCCAAGATACCCGGAACAAAAAGACTTGCGTTAGCAGCTTGTGTGTTACTAGAAACAACTGTTACTGTTGGTAAAAATTCATTGTTGTAACCCATGCCACCCAATGGATAATTTTGTGGCCTTGCAGTATTACTTCGATAAACATAACGGACACCAGTAATCGAACCTGCTGAGTTTACTGTGATGTTTGCTTGAGCGCCATATCCATTACCACCAGTAATTCTAATAACATCATTTGCACGATAACCACGGCCAGCATTTGCAATTTGTATTGGTGCAAGAATGCCTAGTTTATCTAAAAAGGCATCACCATTAATATCGGTTTTCTGAGTACTGTATGCAGTAACTTCTGGTAATTTTGAAATACCACCGCCACCATTAATAACTGCAACAGAAGAAATGGGGAATGTTGAAAACGAAATAAAGTTTAATGTATTACCAATTGATGTGTTTGCATTTGACCATGCGGAGTTTACAAAGTTGTAATTGTTTGCATTGAGTACTACAGCCAATTTGCCATAAATTGAATCTGTTGGAAACATAAACACATTAGCTTGTGTATTTACATTTGGGTCAACAGAATACACAATTGCATTTGCACCTGGAGCATTAGTAATTGTTAATTTTGTATACGGATACAAAGAATAACCAAAACCACCTTTAATTGTATTGATACCTGTAATCGCACCAGACGTTACGGTACCGATTTCAGCAGTAGCACCAATTGGTGTTTGAATATCAGGATTTAAACCACCATAAACAATTACGGGGTCACCAACTTGATATAATGTGCCTCGATTAAGTGGAACACCTTTATCATTATTTTTTAAGTTAATTTGACTAACTTGACCTACAACTTTACTTGTAAGAATTGTTCCATTAATTAAAATATTTTGATTATTATTATCAACAATACGAATTGTTTCACCAGATTCGAACAGACGTTCGATGTTTGAAATAAAGACTTCAATTTTATTACCAACTAAAATTGCATTTTCAATTGTTGCAATAGACTTGGATGTTTCACCAAAAACTCTTAGGTTTTTAGTTTGTAAGAATCTTAAATCACTTGTTGCAAGTTTAAGACTCTTTGCAACATACCATGTACCGGCCGATGCCCGTAAAATTGTATCACTTGTTTTGTAATATTCAAAATCAGAATTATATAAAACACGAAACAAAAATTGATAGGATGCTGGCGTGCCTTTTGATTGATAGAGCTGTTTTGCAAATTTAACAGCTTTTTGTTGATTGACTAATGATTCTTTTGGAAAATATGGTAAAAAATCATTTACATAGTAATCAATGAACGCATCAATTGTTGTGTCAATATCCTTATACTGTAAAAGATTTGAAGAACCAAAATTAGCACCTTGACCGGTACTAACAGCTTCAGTAACTGCTGAATTGGCGGTGTTGGCTAACTCAAGCCATTCATAGTAGGCCTGAAGAAATACCTGAAAATTACTGTATTCGGGATTTTCTCTTACGAATTGAGGTAATTGATACGGTACAAGTAATGATGTTTTTTGTGTATTTGGTATCATTGCTGAACTGTAAGGTTGACGGTTATTGCACCTGGATCGTAAGGATCAATTGTTATCACTCGGTTGTATGATGAGGAAATAATACTTGACTTTGGTATTGCAGTTATAGTTAATTGCCCCAAAGGATTATCAATTTGAATTGGATTGAAATCGTTTAGTGTTATAAGACCATTTGTATAATCAACTGTTCCCAAATTAGGATTCAAAATAGTTTTTGCTTTATCTTGATTGAAATAATAACTTTGAAGTTTACCAATTGCACCAGACAAATTAACTGTTACAGCACCAAGTTTACCTGTTGTGTCGTTTGCGACAGGAGTAATTATTGCAACAGCAGAACTATAGTTTGTTCCTGGATTTAAAATATTGATTGCTGTAATCGAACCAACCGAATTAATAATTGCTTGCGCCGTTGCACCAATACCATCACCAACAATATTTATTAGTGGTGGATATTGATAGCCAAAACCTGGATTGGATATTGTAATTGATTCCACACCAGCAACAATTGATGGCAATTCTTGTATATAAACTCCAGGAACAATTGTTGTTCCGGATACCAAGTCAAAGAATTGCATACTAGGTGAACTAGTAATACCACTCAAGTATACACCTTTTTGCAATGGTGTGCCGCAATATAATTTATATGTCTGTGAATTATTTAGAGTTGGTATAAACTTTTTCTGTATTGCAACATTCACCTCATTAGAAACGATAGATGGGTCTGAATTTTGGATGGTTACAATCAAATCAGCCAAAGAAAATATTGAATTGAATGTGTTTAATGTTTTAGTGGAAAATGATTGAATTGCTGTGGCAATTTTATCTTTAATCTGATTGAATGACAATGTTGTTTTCTTAGAATTTATTACAACATTTGCGGTAATCTTTAAGAATGTGTAATCTGGATCAACAATTGTTGGCGACACCGTTATCATTGATATTGGACGAATCAATTCTTTAACGATTCGACTTTTTTGTATATCAGTTAAAATTAATGAACCGGTCGGTTTCATTGATACAAATACTTGGCCATATACGGGCGGAATGTTTTCTTCACCACCCCATACATTCACCGCATCAAATGAAAAACCTAGTTTGTTTTGTTGAATTGCAGTAATGTAATCTTCTGTTGTTACTGCCCGCCCTTGAGCTGCATAAGATTTGGGTGCTTGGAATTTAATAGAATCTATGGTTTCTTTGCTACCGCCAGTAGTTGCTGAATTGATAGGATACACAACGTTGTTGGAATATCCATTAACAGAATTCATCAACACAAAACTATTAGCTCCAGCCCCAGCAACACCTTTTGTAACAATATATTGAATTACAACAACGTTTCCATTAAATAATTTTTTACCTAGAATACCGTCACCAAAACTAATTCGATATTTTTGATCTGTTCCTTCTTCTAAGAAGAAAACTTTTGATTCACCAGATAGTTGCAAATAATTTTTTGCTTCAGTAAAAACTTCTGAAGAGCTATTTGAACTGGATGTTCTAATAGTAACTTTAATTGTTGTTGTATCAATACCATCATCAGGTATTCTAATGACAAAATTTGGATTTTCTATCGAATCTTGAACGGTATAGTTTACTGTGACTGGTGTTCCCTGTTTAATATAAACATCCGAGAACATTGCAGTATTATTACTTACGGGAACGGTACGTGAATCTATTGTAACAAACCTATAATTGATACCATCAATCGCTTCAGATAAAAATGTTGTATATGCAGGTAAAGTTAATGCTGTATCTACAACACCATTAATCTTTAAATTGATTTTTGCCGTAGCTGCAGTTTCAGATTTTGGTGTATAATTTAATAATTTTGCATGTGAAACAACAGAACCTCTTTGCACCGCAGAGTCCAAAAACATCTCATTTGCAACCATATTCAAGTAAAAAGCATTGTATTGTGTATTGTATGCAAGAACATCCAACAAAGTAGAAAGTGCGGCACCTTCATAGTTGTAATCTTTTAGTGTATCTTGAGACTTCAAAAAAGTCTTTAAATTATTTTTTATATTATTGAAATCCAAATCTGTAATTTGGATATTTGAATTAAGGCCTGCCATGTTATCTGTTTCTCTCTAATATAAGGTTTACTGTTGTTGGAGTTGTTGCATTTTCAATATAAAATGATATAGAAACTTCATATGCATGGTCATCAGGCATTGCCTTAACAGAAACATAATTTAAATTAGCTCTTCTTTCAAAATTACCAATTACATTCTTAATTTCATTTTCAATACTAGACGCAGTTAAAGGCGTTGAATTTTCAAATAATAACATATCCAAATTCGAACCAATTGCTGGATTGAATAATTTCTCATAGTGTTTTGTCAATAAGAGGTTTCGTATTGAACGAACTACCGCTTGAGAATCGTAACTAATGGCAATATCACCTATCACCGGTCTCTTGGTGAAGGTGAAATCTATGTCCGAGTATATTTTTTTAAGAGTATCTGCCATTTTCTATTTATGAGTTTATTCTAGACTTTATCTTATCGGTACCTAACACTTCATTTAACAAATATTTTTCAGTCTCTCCGGAACTGGAAAAACTTCTCATTTCATTAAATCTATTCACCATGCTCTTAACATTTGTGAAAAATGCAATATCATGTCCTTGTCTTTCAATCATAAATGCATTTAGTTCATTTAATTTTGATGTTATTCCTGTGATTGCGCCTGTTGGATCACTATTAGCTGCAATAATCGTATTCACCTTAGTCAATATTGAGGTAACATTACTTGCATAATCCTTAAATTGTGGTACAACCAGAAGGCTGGTCAATGAACCTAAAATTGGAGAGTTGTCCACAATACCATCAGTTTGATTTGTGATGTAGATGGCTTGTTTACCATAAGCCGTTAAGGTTTTATAGTAGGGATTGATGTGTGTATCTTCCTGACCTTCCATTGGAGTTACACCAGAAACTTTATTTGTGTGGAAAATCATATTATTTGCAGCAATTGTTATATTATTCGCTGCGGTTTTAATACCAATCAAGCTTGGTCCAAAATAAGACGGCGGCAATGGTTCATCAGTCATAACATTCGTACCGGCCGAGGTCATTGCAACACCAATTTTCTGAATAATTGTATTTGATGTTGATATAATTGTATTAAGATATGCAACGACCGGATTTTGGTAATAACCACCAACATCATTATTTTTTAAGTCTGTTGCTTGCCACTCATTGATAATTGGAGGAAATTGTTGTAAATTTGCTTGTGTATTTGCAGAAAATTCTTGAACTGTTCCATTTGGATCATTAAAATTGAAACCTAATGTTGCGTATACGCCTGATGCATTATTAATTAAAGCCATAATATTTTCCTTAAATCATTGGTAATAAAGTTGAACTAGTTGGAAAACCTTTATTTCCAATATGAGCGTGTGCATTAAAAATACCTGTGTTTACTTCATCTGTCATCCAAACTGCGTCCATAAGACCGGTTTTCACCATCACAGGAAAATTTCCTAGTGGTGAATTAACCGCAAGTAATGCATTAACGGACATCACCGCATTAACAGACATCAATGTGCTAATTGGTAACATTGCAAAAATGCTACCCATACAGGTGATTGATCCTGGTGTAGCTACAGGTGTTAGTGGTGTTGGAAAACCAAGACTCAGACCACCTAATGCGGAAGTGAATCCATAAGGTCCTGCGACAACTCCCATGCCTGCATTAACACGTGATTCAGCGGTAATCGTGTCACAAGAAATAGAACCACCAACATCTAGATCCGCACCAACGTACACATTATCAGATGCATTAATTCTTACTGAACCACCAAAAGTTTCATTGGCTGAAATAATAACATCGTCATCACCATTAACCCATATCTCACCACTAGCTCTAAGATTATATTCACCTTTTACATAAAGATTATAATCACCAAGAACTTGATGGTTGAAATCACCAGTAACATCTAAGTTACAATCACCTTTAACTGTAATATTGCAATGTCCGGTTACTTCAACGTTTTTGTTACCTGCAATAATTTCATAACCATTTCCTAGAATTTTAATGGTATTGTCACCCAGAGCATTAAACTCCATGAATGAACCAATTCTATGTTGCAAACGAATACGTTCAGCTCCAGGAGTGTCATCCATTTCAAATGAATGACCAGATTCAGTTTGTGTTACATGGTTATAAGGAAAAAGTGGTGGATTATCTACTGTTGGACCTTCAGGTTCTGTCCATAAACCAGGAGCTTCCGCTGGAGGTGAATTGATGTCGGATTCGTTTGCCATTTTTATATCGTTGATCTGTTAGCGGATGAGGAAATCGAAGCCATTGATGTTGATGTTGAAACTGTATTTGCTATATTGGCGGTTGTAGGCATCGAACTTGCAATTGATTTAATCGTCACTGATGCAGTATTTGCGGTATCAGCAGTAACTGATTGAGTCAATGTGCTTTGTGCTGTTGTTAAAGATGCTGCGCCAGTCACAGAACTTGCAGATTTATTTAACTTGGTGCTTGTAAGAGCTCCTAACGATTGTACTTCTGCAACTGTCTTACCGGCTAAGGCAACTGTTGTTGTTATTGTTTTAATAATTTCTTTACCATCATTCATAATCTCTTTTATGTCTTTTCCAATTCCACTATCGGGACCATCACTTTCAAACAAAGTGTCAATAAAAACTTTTCCAATTGCAGAAATAAGAGCAGTTAAACATTCACGTAAATATTTTAGAAAACGTGCGGGTAAACCAAGAATCCAAGCAATAACCGCTTTAATATAACCAATAAATTTAATAACTTTAATTAAAAATTTTGCAATTGGTTTAATATAGGTATTAACATAGTATTTAATTTCTTGTACGATTGCTTTAACTTTATTGATAATTGTGGAAATAACTCCTGATGGATCACCAAGTCCTAAAAACCTTTTAATTGCACGAACAGCTTCTCTAACTGCTGTCAACATTGCTTTAATATATTTTTTAAGTCCAATTCTTCTTGAAAGATTGATACCAAAATCACAATGATGAGCAAGTCTATTACTCATTTTGTCGATAGTTGTATCTTTCATCACACCTCTGGCTGCACGTGGTGTAGTAGGAGTTCCTTTTATGCGAGAATCACCCTTTTCCTTTGGTTTAGGTGGGTTAGATTCTTTACCATCAGCTGCCGCTGGAGCTAACTCTGGATATGGTTCATCGTTCATTTTATTCCTGATGCATTGAGGTTTAAATTTATAATGTCACGATAGTGTGAAGCACATTCTTCATGTTGTTCGTCAACACAAATTTCATCATGGCAATGAAATTGTTTCATTCTTTCATCATATTCTTCTTGTGTTATTAATTCCGCCTGTAGATGTGCGTTCATTACTTCAATTTCGTGTGCCATTAAATGCAATTTATATAATTCGTGACTCATTTAAGCCTCCTCTAACTCAGAATTATCTGTATCTGCCGGATCATTTTGTAATCCAGGTAAAACGCCCATCATCACCGGTGATTGTCCAGATAAACCATCAGTAAAAAATCCAACGACCCAATCACCAATTCTTGGTGGTGAAAATGTATTTGAATTATTTATGGGTAACAGTGGAATAGCCCACGGTAAATCTTCTGTTGGCAATAGTTCTATATTATCAGTATGCCATCCAAAGATTCTACATTGACAACGACCAAGACCCATCGTATCTATTCTATTTTCTACAATACCCATCCACCAAATAAAACCATCTTTACCTAAAAAGTTTTCCATTATATCCACACCTCTTTCATTCCATCTACCAATTTTTGCAAATTGGAATCATTATCATTATCAACATATGTTGCACTTTCTGTTCCACTATCTTTTGCCAATTCCAATATAGTTTGATATGCACTAATTGATGGTTGAATAATATGTCTTGCAGCTGTAACCAAATACTTACCTGAATAATTAATATCTAATTCGCCATTGTTTTGTATGGACGGAAGAGATATCTCCACAACTTGGCCAACCATAAGACCAGAAAAACCAGGTACAACAATTTTTATGGTTGTTAACATAGATAATGCAATTTGTGCTGTTCTGTTTGGAATAAAGGTTTCAACATAAATGTCTTTAGTATCGGAATTCGTATCCGAAAGATATTCATTTTTTTCTTGGTTCGAATTTCCTGTTGCCAACTTCAATGAACCATCATAACCAGTATATAATTCTTTACCAAATCTATTTTTTAAATTGTTTATTATTGAATTACCATTTAGAGAAGTTGTATCCGTATCAGCATTATACTTATTATAATTAAAAGTAGTTTGTGTTTTCTTTCTTTGTATTGGGTCTAGAGATATCAATTTATTGGCAAACGCACCAGAATTAATTCCTTGTAATACATCATAAGCTTTTGGAAATTCAAAAGATATAATAACTTTCATCTTTTCTTCTAATGGTTGTTCTACATCATTTAGATTTCTTCGTTCATATTTAAAATCTCTATAGGTTGTGTCTTTAAACATAGACTGCAAAGACCTAAAATTATATCCATTTTTTGTTTCAAAGAACAACATGTCAGCACCTATACCTTCGGCCGGTCTTGCATAATTAGATAACCAACTTATTGCTTCAAATGGTTTCAATCTAGGTACAACAAAATTATATGTCCCAATTGTGTCTTCTATTGTGGAAATTCTTTCTGTTGGTATTTCTAATTGTTCCGTCAAAATATCATATATGATATCATTTACTTGATATCCCATATAAGATTTACTAATTTTTGTTTGTTCTGAGAGCGTCAATTCATCCGAACAAAAATATAATGTATAATACTCTGACATAAAGTTGCCAGAATTATTTCGGTCTGCTAATTTGTAAACTTTGTATGTTTTTTCGTGTTTGTCTGGATCATCAGCAGATTTCCCATAAACAATTCGTATGTACTCATTCCCAGCTAACTTAAATGCTTCTATTAAACCAAGAGCATCTTCTACTTTTACATAACCAGACACAGAAAAACTAAAAATATCTTCATTTATCGATAATTCACGTAATATTTTACGCAAATCAATACTTTCACCATTTGTCGCAAAAAGTCTAATTTCCTCTAAGTGATAATTTTCAGAGTAATATACACCTTTCGAATCTTCTACTGTATCAAAATTTACTGTGGCCATTTTTTATTGTTTAAATAATTTAGTAATTTCAGTTTCAATTTGCGACACATAACCAGCGTTTATAAGATTAATATTGCGTTTGGCTTCATTTTTTTCATTTTCCATTGTGTATATATTAACTACTCGGACCTTTTCCGAAATAACACAATCAATAGTACTTGTTTGATATGATTTGGTTACTGGTGCAAAATTGTCATATTCATTTTTATTAATTGAAACGATGTCAACCGTATTAGTATTTGTAAGTTTGTCAGTAGTTGTAATTATTTTTTCATAATGATCCACCGTAGCAAAAATGTCATTATTTGGATATTTTTTGGCCAAATAATCAGACATTACACTCTGAGACAATGGCCAGTCCCATTGTGGATTAATGATTTTATTTGCAAATAATACCAACCAATAACGATATACATCACCATAATATTTGTGAGCTATAATTTCTGGAGTATCACCTTCTTGTATGTCATAATTATAAAATACCATTGGGTTTGAAAATAAACCAGGAATAATACTAGACCTAGCTAATAAATTTGTCCTTATGGTTGAATTACCATTTTCGGTTACAATTATTTTTGGTAGTGCATTAAAATATTTCATCTTTAATATCCGTTTTCAACACCAGTTTGACCATCCCTATCAATAAGTGACAATTCTTTAAAATCTACTTTCATTTTAATATTTACAGGTGAACCATCTTGGTGTGTTGACCATCCATTTGGTGCATAATCAATCTCAACATTTGTTACCACAGAATCTGCAACTTTATTAACATACGTATTTCTTCCATCTAAGAATCTAAAGTCGATTTCGAAAATTGATGGCGGAGTAAAAGCCATGCCATAAGATCCTTCCATAGTTCTTGGACGTGAATACATTTTGAAAGCTTCAATGATATTTCTGACAGATGTTGTTTCTTTTTTTGATTTTGGCATAAAAATAAATTCAAAAGAAAATGTTCTTAGGGGTATGCCATCAAATATTACTTGTTGGTTTGGATTGATTGCTATTCCTTGTGATTTTAAAAATAATTTACTTACATCATTAGAAGCTATACCAGAAAGTGTTTTTGCAGCACCGCCAATGACGCCTGGTAATTTTGATAAAGCATTACCTTCGGCCAAAGGATTAAGAATTATTTCACCATAACTGGCTTGATAATCAAATTGAACCGAATCGGGAATATATAATGATATCTCTGCAACTTGTTGAGTTAATCTAGGATTCAAAGTGGTATTGACTTTATTAATTAATGATTTAGTAGAATCTGTGGCCTTGTCTATGAGTTTACCGAACTGGCCAGTTAATGTACCCTCTTTGTCAAACGTTAATGATAGGTCGGTGCCGGATTCCAATTCAAAAGGTTCTATATCATAAATTCTAAAGGTAATATAATGAGCTCTTGTACCACTAGCCAAGTCATCGGGATATTTCAGCATATCCAAACCAAAAGGATCACCAAAAAGCGCACCCAAAGGACCTCCGGCCTTAGACATGCCGGGAATATGCACGCCGAAGATTGAAGTTGGAAATGAAATGACAGCCATCGTTATCTCTCTTTTAAATGAATATACATATTTATATGGCTTATTCAGGATATTTTAGACCAAAGCACCCGCAAAAGTATGTGGGTGACTATAAAAACATTGTTTATCGTTCGTCATGGGAGTGCCGAGTGATGGATTGGCTTGACCGCAATCAAGATATCATCAGTTGGGCTTCAGAAGAACTTATAATACCTTATATATCGCCGGTTGATAACCGCCAACACAGATATTTTCCAGATTTTCTTGTAAAAATGAAAACGAGAGAAGGTAAAACTAAAACTGTACTGATTGAGGTCAAACCTAAGTATCAAACACAACCACCAATTCAAAAGAAACGCATAACAAAACAATATATCAATGAAGTTACAACATGGGGTGTAAATCAATCCAAATGGAAAGCGGCCAACGAATATTGTCTTGACAGGGGTTGGGAGTTTTTAATTATAACCGAAGACCATCTTGGTCTCTAACATAAATACACGATGGCATCTAAATTAACACAACTTACCCAAGAAAAGACCGCTGCAGAACTTCAAAGTATGTCCCGTGAGGCATACAAATGGTTGCTGCGTAAAGTCGCATTTATTAGAAATCCAAGGTCTATACCACCCACAATTAAAAGGGAACAAGACCGATATACAAATAGACCACTATTGGGCAAGATGTATTTTTTCTATTATGATCCAAAAACAAAAACTGAACTACCATACTATGATACTTTCCCGTTGGTATTAGTATTGGACAAATATGCTGATGGTTTCTTAGGGTTGAATTTGCATTACTTGCCACTTAAATACCGAGTAATATTCCTAGACAAATTGATGCAATATGCACGATATGATGATGATGATGAGGTCAAGAAGATTAAGATAACCTATGACATCCTGGACTCAGCCAGAAGGCTTCGAGAGTTTAGACCTTGTCTGAAACGTTATCTATATTCACACGTTAAGTCTAGGATATTAACCGTGCAACCGGCAGAAATAGACGTTGCGGTATTTTTACCAATTCAAAGATTCGTAAAAGAAAAGGCACAGACAGTTTGGAAAGAATCTGTGCAACAAATAAGGAATAGTTAAAAATGGCAGGTAATGTTAACGATTTTAAGGCAAGTTTTGCTAAGGACCTGGCAAAGTCGAATAAATTTGATGTGGTTATACCAGTACCATTATCACTCATATTTTGGGTTAACAAGGCTAAAACTCTCACTATGAGATGTGAAGAAGCACATTTACCAGGAAGAACACTTGCAACAATGGACCTTAAAATTGGATCTAGTCCGGTTGAAAAATATCCATATGCAACAACATATAACGATATCGATCTAACATTTATGTTGGATGACACAATGGATCACAAAGTATTTTTTGATTCATGGATGAACTACATCAGTCCGGTATATACTTGGAATCTTCGTTACAAAGACGATTACACAACAACAATCACCATTAACCAATATGATTCATTGAATAAAAAAAGTTATTCTATTGATTTGTATGAAGCGTATCCAATATCAATAAATCAATTGGATTTATCATGGGGGAGTGAAGGTTATCATAAATTGAATGTAACTTTTGCATACACATCTTGGTATAATAACTCAATACAGAATATTGGAAATGATTTACTTGACCTTGGTGCTGCAGCATTCGCAGATTTCCTTAATGATGATTGATGTAAAATTAATAAATAGTTTTTTTTGAAAGTGAGAATAAAATGTTACCAAAACTTGACGTACCAACCTATGAACTAGACTTGCCGTTATCAAAGAAGAAGATTAAGTATAGACCTTTTTTAGTAAAAGAACAGAAAAATCTTCTAATGGCTATGGAATCAAAAGATTCTAATGATATTCATAATGCCATCAAAGATGTACTTTCAAACTGTACAATCACAGATGGAATCAATTTTGATAAACTACCAATTATTGATGTTGAATATTATTTCATCAATTTAAGAGCAAAATCTGTGGGTGAGGTTATTGAAACAAAGTATCGATGTAATAACCAAGTGAATGATAAAACTTGTGGTGGTACAATGGAATCAGAAATTAATTTGCTTGACATTAAACCGGAAGGCAAAGAAGTTAATCCAGAGATTGCGTTGGATAATAAAATCACAGTTAAGTTTAAGTATCCAGAATTTGGAATTGTTAAAGATTCTTTGAGTTATGAATCTGAAACTGAAGTAACGTTTAACTTAGTTGCGAGTAGTATTGAATACATTTATGATGGTGACCAGTTCTTTTATGCACACGAATCAACACAAGAAGAATTGGTTGAATTTGTCGAATCTATGAATCAATCTCAATTTGAAAAAGTTGAAGAGTTCTTCTCCAGTATGCCTAAAATGAAGAAGACACTTGAGATTACTTGTGGTAAATGTGGATATGAACATAAACTTGAAATGGAAGGGCTCGAAAGTTTTTTCGGCTAACCTTTTGTCATGAAAACCTGAAGAATTATTATCGGACAAACTTTGCAATGATGCAACACCACAAATACAGTTTGACCGAGCTTGAATCCATGTTACCTTGGGAACGTGATATTTACGTTACTATGCTGATACAATATATCGAAGATGAAAACCAAAAGATAAAAGAACGGCAAAAAAGAGGGTAAATGGAACCAAAGAGTGAATCACTTGCTGATAAGACTTTAGAAGAGAAAGCACCAAAGAAACCAGAACCAAAACTGGTAGCTGCGGCTTTGCTCGGAAAAATATTCACGTTGATGAAGAAAAAGCGTGAACTAGAATTAAAAAATCGTGAACTGGATCAAGTTCAACAATCTCAAACTGAGATAAAAGAACTTGAGATGAAGAAAAAAATCATAGAGGCTGTAAAAGAACCTAAAGATGAAGGTCCTAAAGACAAAATTCCTAAAGACAAAATTCCTAAAAGTATAGTTAAAAAACCAAAAAAAGAAAAAAAAGCAAAAAAAACAAAAAGCAAAAAAAAATTTGGTTATCCTGATGGCTTAGCTGGATTTTTAACCGATGCTACACTTATTGGCGCTTTAATTTTTAAACACAATAAAGATGCAGAAAAAATAGAAAAAGAAATTGCAGATGTGCTTCAAAATGATGCATTAGAAAAACTATTATCTAATGAACCAGAACCGGCTCCTGATGCGCCAGCACCAAATCCTTCAACTGTCGAGAAACCAACAGCAGAGTTGCCAGTAACACCACCAGATGCATCTAAAGATGAAGCTGAAGCTAAGAAAGTTGCTGCTGAAGCCGAAGCTGCCAAAGTTGCTGCTGAAAAGAAAGCTGATGAAGTTAAAAAAGCTAAAGAAGAAGCTGAAGTTAAGAGAGTTAAAGAAGAGAAAGAAACGGCTGCTAGAGAACAAGAAGAAACTGAAAAAAGAAAAAAAGCAGAAGAAGAAAAAAAGAATGCTGCTGCCAAACAAATTGAAGCTGAACAAAAAGAAAAACAAGCCAAAGCCGATGAAGAACAAAATCAAAGAGAATCGGATATATTAAAAAGAAAAGCAGAACGAACAAAAAACGAACAAGATAAAAAAGCAGCGGAGGAAGCAGAAGAAAAAGCTCGTGTTGCGAAAGAAAAATCTCGCCTTGCTCAGGAAGAAACTGAAAAAGCCCGTAGAGAAAAAGAAGAAGTAAGGTTAAAAGAAGAATCTAGGTTAAAAGCTGCGGCTGACGCCGAAAATAAACGTAAAGAGCAAAAAGCTGCTGATGATAAGAAAGCTGCTGATAAAGCGGCAGCTGATAAGAAAGCTGCTGATAAAGCGGCAGCTGATAAGAAAGCTGTTGATGATAAAGCGGCAGCTGATAAGAAAGCTGTTGATGATAAAGCGGCAGCTGATAAGAAAGCTGTTGATGATAAAGCGGCAGCTGATAAAGCTGCAGCGGACAAACGTAAACTAACACCACAACCACCAGTTCCACCCGCTGTACAACCTATACTTCCAAAACCATCAGTCAATCCTAATGCTGGCGAACTTGGCAATCAAGATAATGTAAGAAATCCTTCAGCCTCAAGAATATTTCCTAAAGATTTGAATAATTTTGGTAAAAACAAAAAATATGGTTATTTGGATGAATACCAAACCTATTCGGCCATATCTAAACACGAAGGTGGTTATGAGGCTCTTTATAATGATTCATCAAAACTAATACCGGACCCGGAAGATCCAAAAAAGCAGAAGAAGATTAGGGTGAAATACAATAAATCTGGCCCAACAGTAGAAGAATGGTCGGAAGCAAATCTTGGGAAGAAGAAAAAATTAACAGAATTGACATTCACTGAGTTATTACAACTTCAGAACTCCAGACCGGCCGGCCAGGCCGCAGTAGGTAAAATACAGTTCATACCATCTACACTTTTTGGTAAGAAACTTGATGGTGATGCAGCATCCGTCTTTGGCCAGTCGGGTCTAAAATGGTCAGATATATTTTCCCCAGCTAATCAAGAAATTTTAATATCAACGTTGAGCAAACAACAAGATGCTGTATTGCTAGGAAAAGAGGGCCAGAAGACCCTTAAAGATTTAGGACATGATGGAAAAATTACTCCTGGTATGAAACTTGCGGCCAATTATATCGGCCCAGCAGGTTTACTTGCTATTATGGAAGAATCAAAAAAAGATCCAACTCTCTCTGTTGCTGAGATTTATAAAAAAAGATTTAATATAGACCTTACTAAAGGTATGACAATCAATAAAGAATTGGCTGTACCTGGCAGTGGTGCAACTTTTTTAGCTGAAAAAGAAAAGTTTGTGCTTGATTTTGCTATTAAAGAAAAATATTTAACCCCAGAAGAATCAGCAAAAACAGTCATGCCAGCTACAGTTCCATCGGGCACAAGAATTGATACTTTATCAACAAATAATGCAGCTGCCAAAGCTGATTCAAAAGCTGCAACTTCATCTGCATCAACTACTGTTATAATACAAAATCAATCCAATACTAGACCTGCGGCCGTACCAGCACCAAAAGTGGATGATAGACCAGCACATTTAAGAAAGTAAAGAAATAAAATGGCCGAAGAAAAAAAAGAAAAAAAGATTGCTGCGTTGTTAAGGGGGTCCAATACAGAAGAACAAACAGCGGTACAGGTTGTACCCCAGTACAATCTTTCTTCCAATAAAATTACTGAAGGCAAATCCGAAGTTGCTACAGAAGAACTTGTCACTAGAATTTCTGACGTAGAAGCACTCATTCCAAAAAATGATATTAAAATTGGTAAAGTAAGTAAAAAAGTTGACAATCTAAAAAGTTTAACAAATAAAAAGTTTGAACGAATCACCAAAAAAATCACCGAAGAGATTGATATTATTGCTGAAGGTCTCGATGATAATAATAAAAAAGTAACAAAATTATCTACACTAATTGAAAAACAAAAAAAAGATGGTGAAAAAGACTCTAAGAATGCTGAAAAGGGCGACAATAAAATAATTACAATTCTAACGAATATGTTAGATTTTATGAAATTAACTTTTGAAGAAGACAAATTAACAAGAGAACAACAAAATAATTTTAGTGAAGAACATAATTTAGAAAAAGAACGTAAAGACAAAGAACTTTTAGAAGCATTAAAAGGAAGAAATGTTCCTACAGCTGAAAAGATTGTTGAAGATGATGATAAAGGTGGTTTTTTTGAAAAAATATTAGGTGCCATGGCATCTATTTTAGGTCCACTAAAAACTTTTATGAATGTTTTAGGAAAATTATTTTCCACATTAAGCAAGTTTGTTACTTCCTTTGCAAGATTCATCACTTCTGCCGGCAAAATATTATTTTCTGCTGCTAGATTGCTGTTTAGTCCTTTGGGTCTTGGTTTGTTAATCGCTGCAGGTGCTGGTTATTCTTTATACAAATTTTATGAATGGATTCAAAAGAATGACCAATCCAAATTGAGTCCATCAGAAGCTGCAGCTGCATTATCAGATGAACGAGAGGTTATAGCTCAAGCAAAACTCAAATTCAGAAAAGATGAGGTTACTAAAGATGAAATTGAAGAAACACGCAAAGCGTTAATTGAGAATGTAACGGGTGGTAGAAAAAGAGCTGAAGAAATTAAAGCAATGCCTGAAGGTCCAGAAAAAGAAAATGCATTGCAATCAATTGGTGGTGCCAGAAAACTAGAAGAAATTTTAGCAGATAAAAATGAATATAAAGTACCCACTGGAAATGAAGTTGAAGCTTTACCTGGTAGAGCTATACCAAGGCCAGATCCAAAAAAAGGAAATCCTGCTGCAACAATGTCTTGGGATAGACAATGGAAAGGTATATTAGATCCAGTTACAGGACTTCAACTTTCTGTAACTAACAATAAAATTGCCGATAGGATGGATGCTGAAGCCAGCGCAAATCGTACTGGTGTTCCGCAAAATGTTATAGCTGCTGATAGGATGGATGCTGAAGCTAACAACATGCCGAATCCTATTGCTCAAAAAATTGCTGATAGGATGGATGCTGAAGCCAACTCAGAATCTATGCGGGCCATTGGAAAGGCAGCTACTCCAACCTCAAAGTTTGCTATAACTCCTGAAGAAGCACGTATCGCTTTGACAGGTTCTGACCGAGATATCGAAAAACTTGGAGGCAGAGTCTACTTACAACGGATAGCTAACTCCACAACACCATCAACTCAATCTACGCCGGCGGCAGTACCAGCAACACCTTCTACATCAAGCTCAACATCAGAAGTTACACCGGTTGTGCCACCACCACCAAAGCAAGTTCATGAACCAGTATCTTCTGCAACTCCTATGCCAATGACACAAAATTTAGGATCAAAAGTTGCTGACATGTCGAATGATAATGCTTTAACCAAGTCGGCTATGGAAATCAATATAACTCCAAACAATTCAGTTAATAATGTTGTGGCTACAAACAAAAGTAATGTTCCACAAGCAGGTAATAAAATTCCTTCTGTTAGAAATCAAGAAGAAACATACCAGCGAATGATATTGGATAGTACCAGAATGGTATAACAAAAAACCCCGCACAAGGCGGGGTTCTTATTTTGTGAAGAAAATTGATTATTAGTCTTCAGCTAACTTACTGAAGTAAGCCATATCGTCATCATCTTCTGTAATTTCTGGTTCTTTAGTTGCAAACTTAGCAGGATTGGCACGAGCCTCTGCTTTAATAGTTTCAACTGTAGTCTTAGGTGCAATTACTTCACCGTTTAAACCAAGAACCTTTTCAAGACGATTCTTCAAGTCATCATATGTTTTGAATTCTTTATCAGTCACCAAAGTTTTTAGTGTATGTTCAGACTTCCAAATTGTTTCGAGTTCTTCATCATTGGTAGACAATGGCGCAGCTGACTCAAATTCAGACTTGTCATAGTTCTGATAACCTTCAACTTTACGAATCTTAATTTTAAAGTTAGCACCTTTCCACATATCAAATGGATTGATTGCTGTTTCATCTTCAAACTGAGGATTCATCGCTTCAGTAATCTTATCGAAAATCTTGGCACCAAACTTGAACAGTTTGACTTTGCCTTCATTTTCAGGATTCTTAGGGTCTGAAACAATATACACGTTAGTGATATAATTCAGTTTACGTTTTTGTTTACTAACGATATCACGATTAGCTTTAACACCAGAATTCCACAAAACAGAATTGTGTTCACACACAGGACATTGTTGGTTTTTAGTAGTCAAGCAGTTATCGATTAACCAACCACCAGGACCTTGGAATCCATGAGAGAAGATTTTAACCCATGGCAAAGATTCATCACCATCACCTTCAGATGCAGGAAGAAAACGGACAGTGGCCATACCATTGCCTGCTTTATCCACAGATGGTTTCCAGAATAGGTCTTTGTTTTCATCACCAGACGTTGCATTGAGAGATTCAATAGCCTTAGTGAGTTTGTCGAGATTGCCAGATTGGCGTTTGAGATTAGCAAAAGAGCTCATTTTGTTTTCCTTATAAACGGAGTATTAAATATTACGGAGTGTAAACGGTTTGTTTCACATGGTGCATAGTATATCATATATTTAGGCGCTTGTCAAACGTATAGTTTCAAAATTGCCAGAGTGGTTACCCAATCTTTATGATATATGGCATGTCCACCAGCTCCTATAAATTGTTTGACGTTTATTTCAGTATCGTCAATCAATAAAGTATCTGGTCGAGCATACTCTTTTTTGTGCCGTTTTCCAGGCACAAGAATTGGTTTGAAGGTAATATTATGTTTCTTCAACCAATTAATTTTTTGTTCTTGCACATCTTCATGTACCTCAGGTCTTGCTGTTGAGGAAAGAATTTCAGTTGGAATATGAATTTTGTTTAGATAATCTAATCCAACTTGTGCATCATCCATAAGTGGAAGTTTTTCGAAGCCTTTGTTATCAATCATTTGACGGAAATAAGGTTCAAACTTTTTTTCTTTTTCGGCTTGGCGTGGATGAATTCCGTGCTGCCTAATGTATTCACGATTAAAGTCAGCAATGACACCATCCATGTCTAGATAGATTTTGGTGATTTTATGAAACGGCATAATCTTTAATTTTCTCTTGCAATATATTCTTCATTTTGTTCTTGTCGTAAAACAAAAACGGTTTGTATTTTTCACATTTATTTTTCAATTCAGGCCAAACAATATCATCAATAATCTTTTTCTCCCACATGGGAAAGAAGTTTAGTAAATCATTCAAAATAACCAGAGTTTCAATCGCAACTTTACCATGCATTGTTTCTACCAACAACTTTGGATAGTTGCCCGATTCCACTTTGAAGATATTATTGTGATTATCTAATACGTGTATTATATCAGATTCAAACTGATATGTCAAGCTCTGGATTCTTTTTTGCCACTTTTTATAGTTTTCTTCATTGTCAGGTCCTGTTATATCACCAACCCAATTAACGTCTTGGACTATGAAGTTGGAGATATAATAGTTCCTGAGTTCATCCAACGAGTATTTCCTAGACAAACGATAGAACGTAAACTTATCCTTTCTTATTGAAAAGGATTGTTTAGAAACATTCGTTTTACCATGATACTTTACATAGTCATAAGAACCTGTGAAGTGTAACTTGAGAGCATGAAACATGGCAAACGCTGCGAAGCCAGTATTCTCACTCATAACGGTAGTTTAGATGTTTTCCTTAGCATGTTAGCATCTTGCGCTTCTTCTCTAATACGACCTTTTAATGCGGCTGATATTAGAGAAGAAGCAACTTCAATTTCCAAGCCAGTTGTTTTACAATGTTCTAGGATGGCATCCATATGTGTACACCGCAAACGAATGGCCAAGTCTCTAATCATTAGACTGAATTCAGATATTTCATTTTTAGTTGGCATAGTAGTTTAAGTATTCAAAGATATACATTATAAGGTATCACAAGTCAAATGTCAACAACTATATTGATTTGTACCGATAAAAGATGTGATTACCAATCTTAGAGACAACTGGTAGATTCCAACCCGGATTTACATAGTTGGCATGATAGAACATAGCTTTCTTTAAGTAAAGCAATTCATGTGCTATAGGTTCTGTTAAAGCTTTTCTTGCAACGATAAGAGATTCTTCCCATGAGTACTTGTTCTTGGCAGAAAGGTTTTCTTTCATGCAAGTCCAAGAAAATTGGCAAGTTACTTTGCCATTGATATTGTCTCTTTGGTGTACTACATTGCAGATTGAGGATGAATATCTGCCAGAATTAGCACGATTCAATGTTACTTGTGCTACTGCTAGTTTACCCTCGAATGATTCTGTTGCAGCTTCATAGTATATGTTCTCTGCAAGACAGTTCATTTCTTTTTTGAATTCCATTCCAACTATATGCTTTGTTGATGGACTGGTGGCCAATGATTGTTGAAAAGTTGCTGTGAATGTACATAAACTTATTGTGATTAATGAAATAAAAAGGAATTTCTTTTTACTTAACTTCATCGGTTCTCCTTGTGTGTGTTTAACAGGCCCGAAGGCCTGCTCCCAATCAAGAGTTCTTTTTAGTAAGAACTTTTACAGCAGGTGCTGCATCAGGAAGATTAGACACGAAACCATTTAAGGTTGAAGCCTTAATGATAATGTCTGATTCCAATGGGATTGAAGGTAAGGCGGGATGTTCAGGTGGTGTTTCACCTTTAGCCTTGGCGGTTTCTACTACGACTTGCCAATTGGATTGGATCCTATTAGATTGTGCGTGATAGTCATCGAATAACATGTCTCTTGCCATTTTTAAAAGCTCGAGACGGATTTCAAATGGTGTCATACTCATATTTACTCCTTGTGTTGTAGTGTGTGTTATACTGACTTTTATGTTTGTCAGTATAATTATTTAGGCAGTTTAATTCCGTTACGAGGATAAACTACCAAAAACCATAATCGATTTTCAACTCGATTTTTTGGCTGATTTCTTAGCTTCTGCTTTCTTAGCTACAGGCTTAGCACTTTCTTTCTTAACTGTTGCTGCTGGTGCAGCCGGTTTTGCTGGTGCTGAAGATTGTGCGAAAGAAACAGTTGCGAATGATAACATTACTAGTGCGATAATTGATTTCATATTGATTCCTTTAAAAAATTTAAAACTGCAAGTTGATTCTGTTGCTAAGTTCAACTTGCAAAACTCCGATGAGGATTACGCCGCCATCAAGAAACGTGAGTCGTTTGCTTTTACTTTATTTTCTTCTTTTTACATCGTTGCTGATGTGCTGTCCACTCATTTACTTGTTGCCCTGTCGAAACTATGCAGGCCCATCATAAAGATTTAATTTCTGTGATGATACTGTAGATGTTTGAGTATGTATTAGTTATTTCCTCTAGCTGTTGTTCTGATATAGAATCATTTACTTCAAAATGAACTAAGTCTTTAGCTAGATTCTCCTGTAATAATTTCAAACTATCTTGTTCATCCATATAAACCTTTATGGTGGACCTGGGGGGATTCGCACCCCCGTCCAGAACACTTTTCTCTTTGCTTCATACAGCAATATCACTTAATCATGTTATAATTATATATCATTTAATGGCCATTGGCAAGCACTAAAAGATTATATACCACTTTAATTACACCAAGATTGTTTGGCTTCACCATAGTATTCACGTGCATATCCTTGTTGGATTAACATGTAACGTAAGGATTGGCCATTCAATAGTACATCACCTAAAACACGGCCGCCATATTTGTCCCAATCCATCAATACCACTTGGCGTGTTGTAGATTGTTCTACCATTTTCTTAGTAAATGCACTAGCGGCTTGGCCACGTGCATCTTCTTCAGGACACTTTGCCCGAAATCCTTTTTCTGGAGTATCAACACCAAATACACGAATCGATAATTCTTTCTTTAGTGGATCAGGTAACCATAGTGCCTGAAATGCAACTGTATCACCATCAATAACTCTGGTGATAACTGCGTTGTATGTTACACCAGCTTTTTGTTGTTGTGCAAATGCTGGTAATGTGCAAATCATGCACAAAGCAATTAATAATTTTTTCATTGTGTACAAGTCCTTGTTCTTGTTATTGTGCCGTCTGGATTCTGAACTTCTGTCCATGGACTACAGACTGGTTGATTCTGTTGTTGTACAATAACAGGTTGTTGCTGTACTATTACAGGCGGTTGTTGTTTTGCAATTTCATAACCAATCACACCACCGATAACTGTTGGTGCAACCCAAATCCAAGGACTTGGACCACCTCTATGTTGCCAATAACCATGGTGACCATAATGATAGTGTTGTGCCAATGCAGGCACTGGCATACATGATGTTAAAGTAATGCATAATGTTAATAGAAAGTTTTTCATTTCTTATCCTTGTAGTACTGTATAGCCTTAACAAGGCCATCAATATGGTCCTCTGTTTTTTGAATGAACAATAATGGTTTGCTGTTCTCTACAGCCATAACAATAACTAATTGGTTGATTGGTGTACCAACCAGTTCTTCATACATCAAAGCGTAAGCAGCAGTCTGCCAGAAATAGTCTTCAATATCTTTGATTGATTTAACTTTCTTAGAAGTCTTAAAATCAATAACAGATAATGTACCAGCAAACTCAGCAATACAGTCTACACGACCAGCAAGACCAAGTTTCGTAGACCACAAGGCCTGCTCTTGGTAATGAATGTTGTTGATTTGGTCTAGTAATGGTTTAATGTCATTGAACATCTCTTTTGCATCAGGCATAATGTTACCAAGAGAATCATTATTCAAATAACGTTCACACAATGTATGTACATTTGTTCCTCTTGATGTGGCCTTCTTAGAGATTGCGTTTGCAACTTCATCACCCACACGTTTACGCCATGCCATGATGGCGTCCTTTTTCATGGCACCTAGTACTGTAGTGACAGAAGGTAAATTCGTTCCATCCGGTAGAGTGTAGTATCTCTTACCATCTGATAACGTTTGTGATTTCAAATCATCAATATTTTTTGGTGGACAATAATTAAACATTACGAAATCATTTCTATTTAAACTTTAAAAGTTGGTTCTTCTGGCCAAATTACAGAATATGGGAAACCAGCTGTATCGGTAATATCCAATAGTTGTTGACGATATTGTGTTAAGTATGCTTGTTGTTCTGTTGTCAATAGGTTCCATCGCACTTGGTTGACCGCATCAACGTATTTACCGAGCAATTGGTTTCGTTGCATCCTAACTTTAGATTCTTCAAGTTCTGTTGCTGAAGGCCGTCTATCAATTAAAATAGGTTTGCCCTGACCAGTTGAAGATGTAATCTCAAATCCAATTGATTGTTTTTCCATGTACTCTAGGTGTTCAGCAGTTGTCAATTCGACACAATCTGGCGGCATACTATCACCATGTACCTCTTTAACAAAGAAACCTCTTTTTGAATTTGACCAGTAATATGTAAGATTTTCCATTTTTTTACTCTTTCTAATTAATAACCAATAGCAATGTAAGCACCACCAAGGCCGGATGCATAATATGATGCCGTATTTGTAATCCAAGCAGCTTGAAATTGAAAATAACTATTAGTAATGGCAGTCGGGCAATAAAGTGTTGCTGAATAAGCACCCCATCCACCAGCACCAGCTTCACATATAACAACCGACAAGCACTGAACCGCAAAAGCTATTGGGAAATATATTGTACCACTATATCTACCACCAGTACCTGTACTTGTACACTGGCCATATATCATTTTAAATCCACCATCTAAGCTGACATATCCAGAGTTTCCACGTGAAAGAGCTCCACCAGTACTTATGAATCCGCCACCAAAATATGTCTCATCAAAACCGTCAATTCGGCTATTAACACTATTTAATCTTATGGCCATGATTTACCTTTATTAGATACCAAATGCGGCATACGTATATCTCCAAATACCTGCCCCAGTTCCAGGCGTTCCAACAAAACTACCCCACATAAATCTTTGATATAAATAGAAACCGCCGGCGTCATATGCACCCGCTACCAATGCTGGTGTTGGAGTACCTACAGGTACTCCAGAGAGGCCACCTTGAGTATCCCAAGTTGTGTTACCACTATCAACAAAAGTTACCATTAACCCAAAGCAACGATACTGAAAATATTGTTGAAAATTTATTCTTGTGCCATCTTCGCCACTCCATTGGCCATCCCCCGACATTACTTTAGAAGCACCTGGGTAAGGAATATTAGGATAATCTATACCAAAAGCTACGGTTGATCCAGTAACATTTCCCACACCTCTTCTGCCATAAACAGATAGATAAGTGTCTGCATCGGGGTGGGAGTCACCAAAATTATCAATATAAAATGAAGTCATTCTTACCGACATATTTTTTTCCTTAATATCCTAGTGCAACCCAATTGGCTGTAATACCACTGTTTTGGAAATTTCCAGTGTCGCCGTTAAGTTTTCTGCGGCCACGAATAACGCAAGAAGTTGTTGAAGCGGAGTATCTACCAAAAATAGTAACATCACCCCATGCCCAACCACTAGGACCACCTTCAGAAGCAATTACAACTATGCAAGCATTTGGAAATGAATATGGAAAGGTAACAGTTGTATCGCCATTTACCGCAATTTTTCCAGACATAATAGTTAATCCGTAAATTCTAATCCAGCTGGATCCGTCACCGCCACCATCATATCGTAAATATGTGCCATCAGGCATCAATATTCTTCTATTTGAACCTTCTAGTGTAATTTGAGCCATTTGTTATTTTTTTATTTTCTTTAAAGTTATATTTAGTCAAAATCCTAATTGGTCACAAGCAACAATCCAAGACTTTACCAAACTGGAACGTACAATATCATCTGGTGTAAACTGAATCTCAGAGAATTCATTCATGTGTCTTGCAACATCTAGAAACTGGCTTAAACCCGATACATCATTGCGACTCTTAATCAAATCATTCTGTTTTAGGTCACCGATAAAGATAATCTTAGAACGGTGGCCAACACGGGAGATAACTGAATGTAGTTCATGGAATGTCATTGACTGACATTCATCAACAATAATGATAGAGTTATCAATAGAAATACCACGAATGGCTGTTGTACTGATAAATCTGGCATGATTCTGTTCTTTTAATCTTTCCCATGCATCTTTACGGCCAAAAAGTGTCTCACAAATTTCTTTGTACGGCACTTCATAAATTTCCATCTTTTCATCTAACGTACCAGGAACAAATCCTTGGTCACGTACTTGAACCGCAGAACGTACAACTACCACATGTTCAAACGGATTACATTTGTCTAATACTTCCTCGATGGCACGATACAAAGCTAAGAATGTTTTACCGACACCAGGAGAACCCAACAACCCTACAAAATAGTCACCACGTTTATATGCTTCAAAGAACTTCTGTTGATTTTCTGTTAAAGCTTCGAAAGTTTTTAAATGGTCTAATTTTATTCTTAGTGCATTAGAAACTGGTTGGTGTTTATGTACTGTCTCATCATTATCTAAAGATTCATCACGTTTCTGCGCTGCGGTTTTTGATTTGGTCGCCATTGAAACCTTCCTGTTAATTGTTTTACATGCTTTTTTTGGGGAAGTTTTTTGATTGAACAGATGGATCCTTTCTTACTTTGTTACCACTCTCTGGCCATTTTTGTTTTATGTCCAGCTTTTAGAGTATTTTGAGGCACTTGTTCTTTAATACGATTGATAACATATTTCTCAAACGTAGAGTCGGCCTTACCTGTTCCCGGAACACTTAGTCGTGAACCATCAGACATTACGGGGAGATTAGCTGCAGAATGATACTGCTGTAGATGTGGATTAGTTTCTTTGAACTCATCTAAAACCGTATGTGACATACGGTGTTCTTCTATTTCGTTTGTATTTTTGTTAAAAAAATCATATGAAGGCATTAATGTTCCAGTTCTAATTCTTGATTGGATTTTGACATTTCATTCACAGTCATGTCACTCAACCATTTTGGCATCTGTCTACTATTTATCTTTCCTTTCCATGACCACATACGTTGTTTTTCATTGAAGTAGTAGTTATGGTATGACTGTAGTGAATTGCCTGGAACTTTACAGTAATCTGGCATAGCAGGTGTGGGGCCGAAAAAATTGCCGTAAGGTATACGATTAGGTAATACAGCAAGATCAGGTATCAACCGAGCACATGCATGTACTTTACCGTAACGATACGTAAACTCATTTAGTAGGTCACACCACATATTGTATAACCACAGATAATTTTTATTAGATTGACGTACCCATATAGCAGAAGGATGATTCATCATTGTAGGTTTCATGAGTCGTTCTTCACGAGCATCAGGCAATCGCCAAGCTTTGATTGAACGATTGTTAGCAGAAAGTCTACGATATTCTTCACCATCAAGAACACGATGAGCAGTAGAAAGTAACTGAGCATACTCAATCACCATTTTGCAAACGTGTTTGTCAAGGTGCATTTCAGCACAAACAGAGGGATTACGGTCAAGGTAAAATATGTTCATAACATTCTAATTAATCCGATTGTGTCGATTGTCGTAAGCAAGATGTAATTAGCAAGCATACCAAAGGAACGCCTACTATAAGCACACCAAGCGTATATAGCACAGCCTGTAATCCAAACTGGGTACATGGCCAGAAGAGGAGGATTAGGCACGGTTGCGGCCATAGTGATAGAACAACCAATAGATATAGCCCAAGCAAAGACCTCAAGACAAAAACGAAATTTATTGCTCTTGAAGTCATCTTTTATCCAACCAAAGGTTGATACCAGAATATCATTCATTACAATTTAGGAATTACAAATTCTTCTTTTGGTCCGGCTTTTGCAACAGATTCTTTAAGCAGTTTAGTTTTTTTACTAATATCTTCTGGTGTAATCATGGTCATTACCAATTGTTGAAACAATGGATATGAATCTTTAACTTTCATAGTGCGAACACCACCAACAGATGCACCATCATTAAAGAAAATTGCACAGCCGCCGGCGGCAATTGGTGCAATTTCAACAACATGTTCTAGGTTGATGATAACTTTACAATTTTTTTCGAGTGAATCGACTTCAACAAACAAACTCATTTCATTCTCCTTTAGGTTCTTTAAATTTGGTTAACTTAGCTTGGATTTCTGATAATTGAGCATCAATCAACATTCTTTTCCAATAATTACGTTCTTGCGGGTCAATGAATGTAGCCAATACACGCTTATTGGCTTTTGTCATTTTAAAATTTTTATCAGGTTTCACTTTTTAATATCCTTATCACAGTCTTCTACACGAATTAAATACACAGTACCATTTGAATATGGTTGCACAAAGAAACACTCACCTTTAACTGACCATGTCAAATGGTTTTGAATTGAACCTTTAATTTCTTTAACTTCGGGTGGTTTCTTAACTACATCAACGAGATTGAAAATAACAAAACCCATGGCAGAAAAAACCAAAACAATTAGAATTCTAATTGCAATTTCAGTTGAATTAACTTTAAACCAATCTTTAAATGAATATAACATAATAACCTTTCACCAATGACGTATCACGCCGGCAATAATAAAACAGTTTGTGATAACATATGATAACACAACCACGAATCTAATGCAAGCAATTTTATCTGCTTCAGCGTCATTAGTACCACTTTTCTCACCAAGAGCCTTGGCAATTATCCGCCACATTACACAAAACCTTCCTCGGTTTGAGGTGCTGATTGTGGTTCTGCATCCGAATGCTTGTACTCATAGATAGGTTTATCTGGAGGATCGTATGGGAAAGTCACAGGCACACGGGAATCTCTACTGGTGTAATAAGACTTGAACGGATTACCTTCTTCATCTTTATACCATTCCCAAAAGACCTTACCATCAATATTATAAGCTTCACCGTCTTTACCATCTTTAAACACTGTTGATAACCTTTTGTTTTGATAGTTTGGTGGTACACCATAATCATGTTCAACCCATTCATCGTTTTCACCTGTAAGAGGTGTTAGTGGTTTAAATGTTAACAGTTTAGTTAAGATACCAATAGCATATGGTGCTGAAAAACCTGAATGTCCTTCGTCAGCAAATACTTTAATCATATGCAAGATATGTTTACGCATCATAGCATTATATTCATCCGCATCAGTTAAACCAATACGGTTCAATTCATCTTCAGCATGTGAGAGCAATGTCATTCTTTAACCTTTTTATCATATAAGAATAGTTTCACATAATATTGAAACTCATTTGGACAATGGTCGGGGTTTGGTAACTTATGACCATACATCTCGACCATCTCATCATATAGTTTCAAAACTTCTTCGTCAGTCATTTAATCCCAAAGCGCCTGATAGTATTTACCAAACAAACGGAATCCGTTCTGGATTCTGTCTTCAACAATCTTCATGCCATCATAATCGGCTTTGTATGTGTGATTTGGACCTTCTAAAGATTTATACAATGTAGCCTTGCCGTTTTCATCCCACGCACAAGCAACTGTCTTATGGTCAAATTCACCTGAACGATATGCTTCTTGCCACTTGTCATCGAGGTGATGTTCGAAAGCAAAAATCATTTCATTCATTACCCAATCCCAGCGCTTATGCCAGTTTTCATCTATATCCCATTCATTCTCTTTTGAAGGTGCAGAAGTAGACTTCAATTCTTCTGGAACATCTTCATCATCAACAAAAGGTCCGCCATGTTTTTTCTCTTGTAATTGTTTTAACATAGGCAAAGCAATCAGACCAAGAGTATGATCCATAGACCATGTATCCCAACGGTCAATCTTTACATAGTCAATCTTTGGATGAATTATATCCAAAACCTTGGCCATGAATTTACAAATGGGGTCTAAACGATTGATCCATTTATCGTAAGGTGCATTTGGTTTGTCTTCGTGATTATAAAACACATCATTGTCTTTTTCCCAAAAGCAAACAAACTCCAGGATATGATATGGCGAAAGCCAGTGATGGCGGTAATTGTTGATGTATACTTTCATGTTGCTCTCAATAATTCTTCATTTGTGTAAAGGTGTACCATATACTTAGACGGGTTGTCCAGTACAGAGTATTCTAAATCACCTGGTCTCCTTGGCAAGACATTTACTTTAAAATCACAATTGTTTACCTTTTTGTAGATATCTACCATCTCTTTAACTGTCATACCAATACCATGTCCTAGATTTTGTAGGTTCATGGCAGGAGTTTCAATCGCTTGCCAAATTGCATGGCAAATTTCATTTACGTGTACATAATCCCTTACAGGAGAACCATCACGTGTTTCGTAATCATCACCATACAAATTAAATTCGCCTGTTTCTTGTGCCTTCATAAGGTTGTAAAACAAACCATCCACATTAGTAGGAGGAATCCCGTCAGACCCAATAACATTATAAAATCTGAAGATGGTAAAGTCACGCTGATGCTTCGCACAGAGTTCTTTTACGATATCTTCGCCACATCGCTTTGAAAGAGCATATGGACTGACGGGATATTCTGCTGCACCGGTAGATGCAAAAATAAAATTATCGCAGGCAAAATCTTCTATTACGTTGATTGTGCCTTCAATATTGGTTTTGTAATAGGTTGTTGGCTTGGCCACGGATTCATTAACCCGTACCAAAGCAGCAAGATGAATGACACAATCAAACTTGACAGGCCAATGTGCAACGTCCAGTATATGATGCTCAAATATATTCCTAATGTCATGATTAATATAGTGACCATAATTAAGATCACAAAACACAGGATTTCCTTTAGCCAAATCGAAGCCATAGATTTCATATTCATTCTTCAATAACTTATAAGTTAACTTACAGAGGTGTTGTCCAATGTATCCATTACACCCCGTTATCAGTATCTTCTTCATCTTTGTAATCAATTTTATTGATGTATGATAGTTTCTTTTCTTCTGACCATGAACTCATAAAGTGATTGTCTTTATCAAACAACTCTAAATATTCTTTCTTTGATAACTCACGAATAGAAGAAATATTTTCAGCAATATGTTCTTGTGAAAATTCACAAAATTCATCATCGCCAATTTCACATGTGTGTTCATCAGCAGCATGACTTTCTTCTTTTGCTTCGATTACGTAACGCATACGAAACATAGAGATTGCTTCAACCAAATATAATTTCTTTTCCATATTTTTCTCCAGACTTTCAATAGTACGTTGTACATCAGAATCACGCATTATTTATTCTCCAACTGCTTAACAAAATCCAATAATAATTTATGGTGTTTACCACCATGCCAATGTGGTTTCATCCACGAATACATATCATACCAAAATTTCTCACTCTCAGGATGGCAACCAATCAATCCTATATTGTCTTTGATAACTGCCATTGCATCACCATTCGGGTATGTTGATATTATATCACAATCACCAGTGATAGCGCAACCATCATAGAAAAACATTTTTTCTTTGTTGTTTTTCCACAACACATCCATAGCCTTTGGGTGTGGCCGTCTGGTATCTGTATTGGGCCTAGTAATATATTGTGTTATATCTAAATCACTAAAATTGAAATAGTGTTTACCTGCCCAATATGCACCCATACAAATACCAAGATACTTGCCGCCATTACTTACAAAATCTTTTACTCTTTGTTTATCGTATATGAAAAGATTTTCAAAAGTTGATGCATCACCAATGCCACCAGGAATGGCAACAATATCAACATCATTAAAGAAACCATCTTCCATCCCATTCTTACTAAAAATTTTAAAACTATATTCAGAACCAAGTGATTGCATTATACCATTGCAACTCTGAACTGAACATTTTGGATCAGCAACAAAGAGAGCGATTGTAGATTTCATATTATTTGGTTCGATTTCGCAATTTCATTCCAACCCAAGTACCACAAAAAGCACCAAGACATGCAGGAATTAATAACATATGATTGCTTGTATAATTTACAACGGCTATGGCTGCAATAAAAAACACAACCACAGACCATCCACTAGCCTTTAGTGTTTCATTGTTATTAATTGATTTTAAATAAAATGTATAAAATACATCTGTAAAAAATAATGCAAAAAAAGTTATAGCAATATCAATCATTTAAACTTCTACGTATTGCAATTTAAAATCATCTGCTTGACCTTCGTAGTTAATATATCCACGTGGGTTACAAACGATACGGGTAGAACCAATCATATAATCAAAGTTGTGGTGAGTATGTCCATGTGTCCACACTTTGATTTGCGGTCGGTCTAGAATAAATGCAGACAAATCGGAACTGTATGCACCATTCACCATCACATCATTTTCATATTGTGGTTTTGTGGACAACTTGCTTGGTGCATGATGGCCAACAACCACAATCTTTTCATTAGGCAATCCAGAACAAACTTCATCAATCAATTTCAGCATTGCTTTATGTTCAATCACAGATTTTTCTGGAGAAAATTTAGCAGGTCGAGTCTTGAAAATTGGTTTATCTTCATCATCAAAAGATTTATAATTCACAACTTCACTAGAATCTTCAATGATACGATAGTCATTCATATAGCTCTTAATGCCATACAAGGTGTTAGGGTCTTCTTTGTTCATATCAGTCCAAAGAGTACCTGCAACAAAGGTCACATCACCAAATGTAACGAATTCTTTTTCCATTACGTGGATGTTAGTCAAATCAGCCAATGCAACTTTCAATTGGTCGTAAGACTTAGAAAAGTCACCATGATAGTGCTCATGGTTACCCATAATGTAAATTACATTAGGGAATTGAAATGAACAACGCTTGAAGAAATCCAAAAATCTTTGGCCCTTTTCAGAATCAGAAAATGGCATTTCTTTAGCAACACAAATGTCGCCTGACAAAATCAATACATCAGCATTCTCTTCATTTTTGAGAATAAGGTCACCAAATTCTAGGTGCAGGTCGGAGCAAACAGCAAACTTCATTTTACGCCTCTTTAATTTTCATTCGTTGACTAAAGGTCATCATCCATTCTTTTACGATATCACGTGATTCGTATCGGTCTAATCCAAATTCTGTACGCACATAATTTGGACTCTCAAACATATTACAAATACCAGACTCTCTCAGATTATCTAGGTACTCAAAAATTTCATCTTTATTCATTCTGATTCTGGTTTGTTATTGAGTAATTTTTCAGTTGCGTCATTTTGCAGCAAATCCGAAATTCTATTTTGTAGATTTTCTTTAAACAAATCTTTGCACATTTCTTTATTGTTTGTGAGAGAAACACATTCTTCTATATATTTTTTTTCTTGCAAAGCTGGCAATGTATTACTTCCATCATTATTGGATATGGATATAGTGCCGTGAGTAAATACGACAAAACAAAAGCAAGCCACCGCACCGGCAATTAAATATTGCCAATAGGCAACAAGAATTGTACCAACAATAAGCATCGCAACAACCAAAAGAATAATGTGTTCCAGGGTTGATTGCGATACATTGAGGTATGCTAACATTTGTTCGTACATATTAATTACGGTCTTTTAGGATTACAATGAACATTCACAGCAGTTAACACACGACCAAACTCGGTACGTTGTGTAACATATTCAACAAAAGGTCTCATGCCGACAGTGTAACATTGCTCAGAGGCAGAAATTACTTCTGTTCTAGTTAATGCACGTGCTTCGAATTCAGGAATCTGTCCATAACCTTTTGTTATTTCATTTTGAACAGGGTCTTTAATTGGTGACGATTTACTATCAACATCCCGAACAGGCGCATAACCCATACGAGGTGTTGATGAGCATGCTGCCACTACCAATACGATTGGTACTAACAATAGTGCTTTCATTTTTTACCAGTCTCTTTCAGATACTTCAAATGTTGTATCAATCGAACCATCAGGATTATGTGTGATTGTGGCACCAACTTCAATGTCTTCATCACCAAAAGAATGGTTACCAAATTCTTCTTCTAATGCAACATTCAAAGTGTATGCAGCATTTTTAAACAAATCACCATCACCAAGCCGGCAACGTGATACCAATGCATTGACCAAAATCATTTCTTCTTGAGTAAGAAGCAAACGATACATTTTAACACTATCTTTATATTTCAATTTTTTCATATTACCACCATGAATCATAATAAACCGTTTTGCCTTCTTCCAAGGCGATACGGCACTTTTGTATAAACATCAAATCTTCTTTCAAAGATTCAAGGTCGGGAGGGTTATCACCAAAGAAAAACCCTTGTGTTTGTGGAAGTTTTTCACCAAGCAAATCATTTTGCAATTGATCCAAATCTTCCACGGTGAGTTGAACGGGTACACAATTGAAACTCTCTTTTGTACCGCCTTTGGCACGATACAATTGTTCCATCCAACCATGAAGGTCGTGGTGTTTACGCCAGTACTGCAATTCTTCATTGTCAGAATCTGGTGCAATTGTAAACTGGTCAACAGAGTTTTCTTTTGACACAGCGTAAGCATACATATCGAGACCCATTTTTTAACCTTTTAATTTAGCAGCAACTAATTCTTTTTCAACCGACTCTGTAAAAGAGTTATCGGATTTTTGTACTTCAATTCCACTTGGTGATGGTGTCTTGGCTTTACCAATGTATCGACCTTCAGCATTGAACTCTGTAAAGTTAAGCAACTGATAACCAGTCACAGCACGGCCATTTTTGTGAACTCGCACGATGCCACCATCTTTACGAATATTGTAAATGTTGGTAGACAATCGATAGAGAACCGATTCTTGGTCTGTGCCTTTAAACACATCACGGATTTCTGTGGGTGACACCGGTTTGCCAGATAGCAAAACAACGGTGATTTTTTCGTGGCGATTTGGTTTGCCTTTGCGAACTGTATTCATAATATATTTCCTTTTCGATTCAATTTATACAATTATAACGGATAACGGACTGGATGGCAAGCATTAAAACGCTGGCTGTTGTTCCGTTGCAACAACTTCCGGTGCTGCTGTGTTGGCAGGACTTTCGACCGAACTATCAACTTTAGAATAGAGGTCTAAGAATGCCATCTTAGTGTCCTCATCAAAACGATTCACACATAGGCGAATTGCTTTCATGCGGTCATTGTAGATATCATATGCCTTGGCAATGTGAACCAAACGGCGAGTGGAGATAATCTCATCGATACCACCATTATTATACGTTTGGCGAACCACATCAGCCCATGTACACAAATAGTCTACAAACTTTTCATCCTTAATAAGAGGCGTAAGAATTTTCTTCTCAGTCTTCATGTCGGGATATTCCTGTTCTACCGTAATTGGAAATCTTTCCAAGAAAGCATCATCAAGAATTTGGGAGAGATAACGGCCTTCATCTGAACCTTTACCTTTTGTATTGGCAGTAGCAATTACATTAAAACCATTGGCGGGATAAATCACTTCGCCTGTCTTCTTATTGTAATATGGTTTACCTTCTAAAATGCCTTGTAAACACATTAACTTATTGGATCCACGGTCAACTTCGTCTATCAAACAAATTGCACCCTTCTTCATTGCCTGAATAACAGGACCATCTTTGTATGCCGTATTGCCATTAATCAACTGATAACCACCAAGCAAATCGGTTTCATCAGTTTCAATAGAGATATTAATACGAATACATTCACGATTCAATACGGCACATACTTGCTCAACCATGAGAGTCTTGCCGTTGCCAGATAAACCAGTAATGAAGATAGGATAGAACATCCTAGATTTTACAATACCTGTTAGGTCTTTAAAGAAACCAAAAGGCACATAATCGGGATATTTTGCAGGGATTGCTGCATCAGATTCATCGACCAATTTAGGTTGGCGTAGAGATACGACTTGACCATAATCAACAAGTTCAGGAGTTTTTTCATTTGTAGTTTGTTTCACAGGAATTCCAGAGGATGGTACACGATATTGACCACGGTCAGCACGAAAATCAGATTTGGTAACCAACCAATAAGGATAGGGTACGCCAGATTCTGATACCACACGATTGATATCTTCACGACTTACAATAGCTTCCGAACCAAATTTGGATTCACAAGCAGTAACGAAAGCTAAAGCATTCTTATTCATTTAAAACCTTTCATAATATAAATTCAAACGGCTACATACCGTATTATACAGACTTGCCGTTTCAATGGCAAGCCGTATATCAACCGCAAATGGTATACTCAGCCAAGTTAGCCCAATTCTTACCAGCACTCTTACGAATCTTGGTAACTTGAATAAGAGTCCGTAAGGACATTTCTTTGACTGAATCTTTAAGGTGGTCAATCAAATCCATAGCATCTTGTTTGTGCTTCTTATCAAATTCTGGCATAAACTCACCGGAATCTAACAGGAAACGCATACGTTCAACCTTTTGCTCTGTAGACATTGACAAGTCAACTGCCATAGAACGGGAAATAATTGCTTGATCTAAAGTGGCAGAAGACAAATTAGAGATAAAAACCACACGACCTTTAAATTCAAAGGATTGTGGCAAGTCTTCATCTTTAAGGTCAGCACGCCATGAAATGATACGGCGAGAGTAAGAATCTAACGCACCTTTTAACAGGTTGAGGGAAACTGGATCACGCAACACCGAATCACAATCATCAAATACCACAACTGAGGAACGATTCTCATACAATGTACGATACAATCCTTTTGGTGTAGAATAACCCTTGATAACAAGGTAAGAATTGGCTGGTATTTTCTCACCAACGGAGAATTCTTCAAGCAATGATACGTCACGGAGACCAGCATCATTCAAGGCCTTGGTGATGGTAAAGGACTTACCAAGACCACCAGGACCAGTCACCACAACGGATGCTTGTTCGCCTTTGCACAACATATTAACCATGTCGGTAACGAATCCAAAGCGCTCATTGATAGTGAAACGGGATTCTACTACTGGCATTGGCACTTTGGCCGATGCAATAGGAGTGATTCCTAGGTTGTGCATAGCAATGCGCTTGGCGGTCATACGAACACCGGTTTTTGGTACACCACGTGGCATAAAAAGTCCTTTTCTTGATTCAATATAGAGTATTATACAGGAACCTTACCACTTGGCAAGCATACTGTATAATACTCCGGAGTATTGTGTTGTATTAATCCAACAGTACCATATATTCCTGTGGGAAGAATTTACGGAACCAGTCTAGACCTTTGCGAACGGTTTTATAGTCTCCAGTCATCTCCGCACCACGTATGGAATCGTATACAGCGACCGCTTCAGGTACCAACATAACGCCTTCACCAGAAAATGGGTTCTTAATAAGGACAGGTTCAGAGTCCAAAATCGTACAATCAAAAGGTAATTTCATTTTAAATTCTCCAAAACTTCTTTAGCTAAATCAGTACCTTCGTATTCATCAAACACGGCAGCTATAATCATATCACGAACTACAGCAACTTCGGGGTCTTTGCAAAACATCTTGGCTTGTTCTGGTGTACAAGACCATAACAAATCCGCAATTTTAACTTGTCTCTTACTGAAGCCTTCAATACGAATCATCGAATCCGCCAAAATCACCATAATCTTCATTGGTGCCAAAACCGGCGGATGCCAATGCTTCAGCATCCGATTCATGGTCAAAACCAGAATCATCAAAGAATAACTTTTCTTCAATATCTAATACAACTTTAATTGGAATGCCAAATGAATTGGCAACTTCTTCTGGCGTATGACCATCAATCAACATTTGTTCAATATCTACTGACATTTCTTTTACTTTACCCATGTTATTCCTCCAAAGAATCAAGTGCTTCACATATGCAGCTATCAGCCACACTCATAAGGGATTCTAAACGACCATCAGGCTTTTGGCAAGCGTGATGGTATACATCCGACAATAAATTCTGTGCCTGTTGTAATTTAGCAACAATTTCTTGGTCACTCATGAATTTTCTCCTAATAGATATTTGTTTGAAATAACCTTGAAGGTCATTCCACCATTGATTTCCTTGAATACAATGCCTTCACGTTCAGGTCCTGTAATATCTCCCATTACAGATTTTGCTTCCGCAAAACTCAATAACCCCTCAATGCCACCAGCACCAGCCAATTCATAGTCCTTAACCATAACAGGAACGTGAAGTAAACCCATCATTGTAATCAAGGTCTGACGTTTATTTGGCGTCACATAAAACCCACCAGAAATATTGTATACATCAAACACACGGAACTCAGGCTTTGACAGCTTGTAGATATTGCCCTGGATACCAGGACCAATCAATTCACCTTGAATAGCAAAATCAGTACCAACAACTGTCCGCATTTTTTCTTCAATGCCGTCACGCCGAGCCACTTCCCAGAATGTAGTACCACCTTCTTCTTTCAGATCCAGGTTACGAGAACAGACACCGAACACACCATCGATCAGGTAGACGGTCATTGAAGAACCTTCTAGCTTCTCGGTAACTTCAAATTGAAGCTCATCGGTAATAGCTTGATCGATTTCTTTAACCAGGTTCTGACAACGCTCTTGATCGGTCTTTGGAATCAATGAAGGGAAGTTACCTTTCGCCATGCCAGCCAATTGGGCGTTCATTGGACGTTCCCATTTGATAACACCTAGATATTCCGACACATCGGCACCTTCACCAAATGAATGTGTTTCTGGAATCACTTGGTCTAGATTCAACAACAGACCTTGAGATAATTGACCACGTAACTTTACAGTACGCAAGCGTTCACCTTTGATGCCTTCAAATTCCCGAGGTTCTTTGCCTTTGCTTAAAAATAGTGCTAACTTAGTAGGAATCCATGAGTCAATTTCGCAATAGACTGCACGATCACCAACGTTGAATTCACCTTTTTTAACAACAACTTTCCATCCGCCAACCGTGGCACATTCAATTGCATCTGCACCATTGATAGGATCAATTGAATCAATTTTACGAATAACAGCCATTTTACGCATTTTATATTTCCAAAAATTTATTTGTTGTGTTTATTAGCCCATTCTACACCACGTAGAAAAGCTTCACGTTCTAATCGGTTGTAATGTGTCTTTGCAACGGTGTTTTCATATATATCAAATTTCTTTGCATCACGCTTACGGGTTGAAACTGCGCCATGTGGTCGTGGGCCACGAAACATCACATAATACTTGGTGAAGTCAATTTGTTGTTTCAACAATTCATAGAATTCGAATGGTACTGCTTTGTAAACAGAACTATAACCACCTGGAGATTTGAAAGTCTTCAAAGTCTCTTGCATCTTAATATCTTTTGATTTGTAATCTGGTCTCATTATGCAGCCACCATCATAACTGTTGGATACTTTACAAAGCCTGTAGTATCTTTTTTGGCTTTACCTTTGGCATACAAACCAACAATAACGCCTTTTGGATCAAGAAAGCGTAAATCACTTTCATCACCATTAAACACAGGACGATTGTAATAGGTTTCTGGCAATGCTTCTGTTTTCTTGACACCGAACACGGTAGCGATATTGTAACCTTGCAATACGGCACCAAGTACATCACCCATATTACCATCGGCATCGGAGAATGTCAGGTGATAATTGGTAATGCCTGCAACCTTACGACCAAGGATTTTCGTGTAGTCATAGAATTGGATATCAGGGAAGCATTCGAACACGTTTTGACCTGGAATCATATCATACTTTTCCCATGAAAGGTCAGAAGTACCGTTCAAACGGAATACAGGAATCAAATTAGCTTTGGCTGCCTGCTTGATACCTAATTCGATATCCTTCTTTAATGCAAGCATAAAGTCTTGGCGCTGTTCAAAGAACATTTTGGTTTTGCGAATACGTGCTTGCTGAATGACATTAGTAGATTCACCACGCTTGAACATACCGCCACGACCAGCAGTATTGAGACAAGCCGCCTTACAGCCTGCCGTTGCTTTAGGGCAGGTATTGTAACCAGACAATTCAGCAGGTGCCAAGTGTAGAATAAACGTCATATAACCAACGGATTGACCTTTCAAGGTCTTGGGGTTTCCAACAGATAACAATTTCATAATAAATCCTTTTTTCTCAATCAATACGGTGATTATACAGGTTCAGGTAACAATGGCAACAACTATTTGCCACACTGTTGTTTTTATGCAACAGTTAGTGGTCACTCACATAGACCAATACGCTTCGCTAGAGGGGCTGCAATAACGTGGTGTATCGTAGCGTTCCTGATATTCGCCGCCACCCATCATATTGTTGCGGGTAACAAAAGTCTCAAAAATCTGAAAACGATAACCATCCTTGGTCTTATAGGTTGGATAAAGTGATGAGACCTCACGTTCCATCGATTCCATGTCCTTGCGGTCAAAGTCATACTTGCTAATCAGGCGTTCACCTGTTTTCTTTCGTTTATCGGCTTTGTATATTTCAATCGTAAACATCATTCTTCAACTCCAAAATGTTTTCCCATTTCTTCAGCAGCGATATACCCATGCTCGCCGATACTATCAGAAATACACATACATTCCTGCACAATTAACTGGGCGAATTTTTCAATCTGTCCGTCTTGGGCATCATAGTATGCTTGAAGCTCAGATTGTTTCAGCAATTTTTTAATTCGTTCGTTCATCTTGTGTTCCTAGTGTGTTGCTGTCTATGCTTGTATTATAATAGGGTTCTTAGGCCCTGTCAACCGTTCAATTTGGCACGTAGCAGGTCGCTTAGAGTGGGCTGATGCTCTCCTGGAACAACCACACCCTCCACGAACAGGTCCACGCCTTCGCTGTAGTAGCCGTTGCTCTCGCCTAACCAACGCACATCCACATAGCCCTTGCGGGTAGCGAACTTGTAGAAGGTATAGGTATAGCTTTCATAATGCTCTTCGCCAAGGTCTGGCTCAGGTGTGGCTCCCCGAACTTCCTCAGCAACCAACAAAGGCTCACCAACCAAGTCCTGCAGGTCACCAACAATATCGTTGATGTCCACACACTCGCAACAATCCTGTGAGTGAGCAAACATGAACCGCTCACCTTGTGCGGTTTCGAAAGTCATTTCGCCGTCACCAACGGACCCAGTCACCTGCACAAAGGTCTTGCCCAGCATCTGTGCCATGCCCTTTTGTGTGTCTACTATGTTGTTGTAATCCATTTTGTTTCCTTATCGATTGTAAAATTCACAGTCAGCACCTTCAGGACCGACCTTCACTTCATCATACCAGACGAAATCATGACAGAAGTCATGCCTTGAATCTTCCAACACTGCACAGCGAGCATTGGCCAACTCAACAGTGGGGTACACTCCGTAGATGATGCTCTCAGGAGCGCCACGGTCCTCGGCACGTACAATAAAAATAGAAGTCATTTTCTTTCCTTTTGGTTGTTTAATTTGTTCGTTCATAATTATTTGACCTCGATTACAACGGATTCAGAGAAACCGTATTTTTTCAATAGAAACTTTTGGCAGGATTCGATAGAATCACGTGCCGCTTCTTGTTTGTTATTCCACATTGCTACCCATTTGCTACGGTCAGCACGGAAGAAAATAGTACCATCAGCAAAAACCGAATCTTTGTTAGTAACCACTTTGGTTACCGCTTTAGTCACCAGCCCTGGCGTAGTTTCAAAACGCTTTGCGGCTTTGGTAACTGTTTTCTTTTCTACCTTTTTAACCTTGGCAATCTTCGGTGCTTTTGGTGCTTTTGGCTTCAAAACGGCATCGGCAACAATCATTTCCATTTCTTTATCTGGATTCAGTTTAGGACCAGTCAAAGGACCAACCCATGGAAAGAAACCAACAACCTCATAGGTAGAATGATTGTCTTTATTACGGAGAGCATCATTCATATCAGAACCACAGGAACCCCATTTATCGGTGTCCGCATTATAGTAACGATAATACTTGCCTTGAAGACCACGGTCAACCAAATAAAGTGCCGTTCTTGTAGGTGTTTCAGTATTAAATTCCACAGAATTCTCCTTGTTTACCGAATTGTTGAAAACCCATCGGCATGCAAACCGATGCAAAACCGTCATTATCTACGACCACATCACCAACAGAAACCGAGTGCATTGGCGCAATCCGTTCTATTTTAGATTCAGGACCGACATTGCCGACCGTAAAAACACCTTCTAAGTTTTCCGCTTCGATAACAGCAACCTTAGAATATAAGGGTTTTGCCGCCATAACCGTTGCAACAGAGCAACCGAATTGAACATTCCGATAAACCTCTACGATAATTGCATCATCATATTGTACATCGGTCAGATTTATTTGATAAATGCCGTATTTCATTTTTTATCCATTTCTTCATAATGTTTAAATACTTTAAGAATTTCAGGTGCCGCTTCAGCAGGCAAACCTTCGTCAATCATTAGTTGAATGATATATTCATCGGATAGACCGACTTCTAATGCTTCGGTGATTAATGTATGCAATCGAGACATATAAGACATTTAATTCAAACCTCATTTAATTGAACATCGAAACAATGCTGTTTCATTTGATGGTCATAGTACCGAACCCGAGTACCGAAACCAGAATTTTTACCTTTTAGATGCAAAACATAATAGAGTGCATCATTCATCAGGGTAAAATCACCAACCCTACGATTTTTAATCGCCGTCTTGGTTGTATAGAAACTAACACCATTCACTATTGCACGAATTTTCATATAACCTCCATCACGCCAAAATCAGCAATAACCTGATTTTCATTTACAATTACCTGCTCACGAATAGAACCAAAAACGAATAATGGCTCATCCAAATCAATATGGTAAGATACAGAACCACCATATCTTACCCGAGATTCAGTAACCTTACCAGTTACCAAATATTCGGAAAGATATAATGCTTTCACCGTAGAACCATCTTTATTCCAACCCATAATTAAACCTTTTCACTTTCATGATATAATGGTGTTTATAATATTATTTGCATAATAAGACCAAACATATTCCCGAACGGCAGTATCCGTTGCTTCAGAGAAAACTTCAACCTTTGAGAGATTAACCAATTGCTGATAAATCTCTAACCAAGCAGAACCGTCTTCAATAGCACAATCGACAATATGCTTAACCGCAGCATCACCTGCATTTGAAAACATACCAAAATACATAGAACCTCACTAATAAAACAACCATTATACAGGTACCGGAGGATAAATCAACCAATACTTGACCAAAATACTCTGATATTACCATAGTGGCAATATCGGAAAATTCTAGTGTTGTACAGAAACAACAGTGTCGCAGGATGTGTCGCAATTATGGTGCCCAAAGCAGGTCTTAGTTTGCATCCGTGATTCTCCGTGGTTTCCAGAACGGTTCCAAAAGGTTTTTTAAGCGCTCAGAGACATTTTCGCAACCTCTTCGAATTCTCCAATGACCACCTGATAAGCTTCGGTAAGTATCGGAGAAAGCAAACCCAGTTTATCCTGTATATCGAGAACCTCTATAGTCTCCATAAAGGATTCAGTCTGGCATTTCAGTCCGAATTCAGAGACCAACCTCATAGCGTCACCTGTAGTCATCATATTAATATTCCTCTAGAGCAGCAATACGCTCTTTATAATCTTCTACCTCTTCAGCATCCGTTTCGGGGTCTAACCGATCCAAATCATACTGAAGATTTTCAATTTCAGAATTTACCACTTCCAAGCAAACCTCACGATAAGCAATTGGATCAACAGCTTTCAGAATCTCAGAGCGAGAGTAGGTAAGATTACCAATTTTCACTTCACCTTCAGAATCCAACAGCTCATCCACCATTTCAGTTACAAAATCTCTCATTACGGTCTCCATACAAAAAGGTCTAATATTAATACAATCACAGCAGCAGTATATACTACGGTGAATGCTGCTCGCTCACAATTTTCCCAATTTAAATTTGGAAAGTACTTTTCCAAAATGCTCATAGCTTCTCCTTTAAAATAACCATTATATCAGAAACCTAACAACCTTGCAGGTCGCTGATATAATGGTTGACCGTTTTGGTCAACCTTCGAATCGATTAAGCGAATTCGATAACGCTTTGGACACGCTTCGCACGGAGAGCAGCTGCAATGGTGTTAGCTTCTGCACCTTCGCTGATTGTCACAGCGCCTGGTTTACGGTTCGCTTTAATCGCTTTAGCGCCGACCTTGCCGACAGCTTTAGCAATCGCCTTAGCCTGAAGCGCTTCAAGGCGAGCAGTAGCCTTAGCAATACGCTCTGCCATTTTAGCTTCAGCAGCTGCAGCTTTATCAGCACGTGCTGCCTGCTTCTCGAATTTGGCAAAGGACTTGGACTCACGGCGGAATTTAACCTCATCGCTGATAGAAGCACGGAGAGCTTTAACTGCTTCACGTTTTTGGTTGAGGGTCAGGCCGTTAACTGAAGCGCAAGGGAACACATGGTTGGTGCTGGTAGTCATAAAAATCCTTTATAGTGACTGGTTGAAAATTTGCATCGCTTTTCTCGACTGCATGGATGCATTATAGACGAACCGGCAGGTTAAGCAAGCGTTATTTACCACGCCTGTAAGCTGTTGATTCCATTGAGCTTAATACTTGACAGGATTGGTCAAGTATTCACAGGAACTGGCAGGAATGACAGTTTTTTGGTATTTTCGCAGGTTTTCGCAGCGCCTGGGGAGGGCTGGTAAGCTGTTGATTTATATAGCTATTTTGCTGGTCAACTGGGGCTGGCTGGGGCTGCTCTCGGGGACACTATATGGGGCACGGTGCCGGATGGGGGAGGTGCGTTATAGAAAAAGTTACCACCTGGTCAAACTCTTTATTTCAAATTTTTATTTTCTGGAGCCAGCTCAGAGGAATCTAAATTTTTTTTTCAGGAGGCCTCAGAGGTCTCCAGTATTTCATTCGTCTTTGTCATTACGCATATCCCATAATACTATGCCTATCACGGATATGATGATTATACAGAAAATAATGTCATTGATTGTCATTCTGTCATTGTCCTTGAATCTTCATTTGATCGATATGCATATACGATGGCTGCTACTATATAACCTGCAAAGAATCCTAAAATAAAACTCATTCTTCAACTCCAAAACGGTCTTGAATTCTTTGTTCAATCTCATAGCATCTATCCAGCGCCCAGTCATCGGGTTCAGTAATGTTTCCCACATTACGTGCAATATCCATACATTCCCGAACAATCAACTCGGCGAACTTTTCTTTACTAAAAATCAATTCACCGTCCAGTTCAACCAGACTTTGTGCGGCAAACCGTTCTAACATTGGTATCTTACTCATACATTATTCCTTCCTATGCGGCTGTATCCTAACTTGGACTTAATCTCTTTACGGTCTCGGTTCTTCTCTGGTTTCCATGCTCTTGGATCCACAGTCTCTCCCGTTAATTCATAACGAAAATCTGGATCGTAAACCATATATCCTAACTTGTTCCATTTGATTACTCCTGCATCAAATAAGAAGATACAACCACGACACATACAGAAACTGGCACCGTTGTCGCTCATCACATTGCCATTTACTGTGCCAACATATTTGACCACATTACCCTGGTGCATTTCTTTCAGTGCTTCGAAGTAATCAATCATTCTTGTTCCATCTTACTAAAGTCAGGATCCCGGCTGTACCCGATATTAAAGTTACCAAGTTTCCACCAAATATAGCGTCCACCATAATCACAGGTTTGTACTGTAAATCCAAGAAACTTAAAATGTGTAATCCATTCAATCATTCTTCACTCCCAACAATTCTTTGATTAGGGTCTTTTTATCTTCCGTGGACATACCAACTCCGAAATGTTGTTCAATCAAATACCACGCTTCGTGTGTGGCATCCATTCCATCAGCACCACGAGCAACGGTGATACATTCCCTAACAATCAACTCAGCGAACCTATGAGCAATAATAGCATAATCAAAATCCTTATAGCCAGCCTCTGTGGCAAGTTGTTTAATTCTTTCATTCATTTGTCTAAACCTTGAACAAAAAGACTGGCTACTATTGCCATTAGGAACAAACATCCAAGACCAATGGCATACACTATTAAAAATTCAATCATTCTTCAACTCCAAAATGTTGTTCAATCCTGTTACCAATAATCATACCTGGTCCAGACATTTTAGGAGCATCGTATTCGTAGGCAATGTCAATACATTCCCGAACAATTAACTGGGCGAACTTTTCTTCACGATCCCAATGAAAAATATCGCTGATTTTGAATGCTGGAATACCCCAAGCCTCTGTAATAAGTTCTTTAATTCGTTCGTTCATGACTTCCCCATATCGTGTTTTAATCTACTATGAAAATTATCTTCTCCGTCGTCTCCTGATACCAACCAATCGATACGTTGTACGTAGATGTGAGCCAGTCTAAGCGTTGTTAATGCATTTTTGAACTCATCTATCGTTTCTTCACTGTACCCATAACCTTTTTTATCACCATACTCATTCAGTTCTTCTGAATCGTTATCGATGATTATTTGTTCTATCTCATCGGCGATGTTACCGATTTCCCATTGCTTATATTGGAAGTGTCCGCCTGACATTATTCTACTCCAAAGTGTTCTTTCAATTCTTCACCCAAGTCTTGTAGCAACCTTGCGTGGATATCATAGATATCTTCCCACTTGGCCGAATGTCCAGGAACCAAATCATAGGTTGTAATCTTGTCAATACATTCCTGCACAATCAACTCGGCGAACTTAGACATAACAGTTGAGTCCAAGGTATTACCTGGATGATACATATACACAGCATCACCCCACACAGCAATACCAGCCTGTTCAGCAAGTTCCAGAATTCGTTCGTTCATAACATCTGTTTGTCAGCAAGCATGGATTCGAATGTAGCCCACAGTTGTTTGAATTTGAAATCATAAACGCAGGCTAGGCTGGTCATATCCGCTACATTGGCACCTTGAGATTCCATCATCGGAATCTCATCAGTGATTTTCCAGCACTCCAATATCTGTTGTTCTAAATCAAATCTATTACTCATTTTTAATTCCTAAAGTTTCGGGGTTATGATCCAACCTATCACTCTGTGGTTCAGAATAAAATGCGGCATCTTCATCGGTGATTGTAACACACAGGTCCGAATGTGTCAAATCGTAATCTGTGAATTGGTGATTCTCGCCATACACTCGAAACGCTACATCATAGCCTGTACGTAGTAAATGTCCAGTAACACCATTGGCTGGTTTAATTGTCATTCTTCTACTCCGAAATGTTTTTTAATCTTGTCAACATAGGTGCTTGCTGGTTCACGATGGTCTACTGCACCAGCAACAATATTAACACATTCCCGAACAATCAACTCGGCAAACTTTTGACGGTCCAACCAACCTGTTTTAGGATCACTTGCCTTCAATGCCAATAGTGTAATTCGTTCGTTCATTTTGCATAGACCAGACTTTTGGCCTCTGAGTTAGTTACGGGGCATTCAAAGTACATTATATCCCGACCTTGAATATCTTCCTCTATATTTAAAAATTTAACTTTTTCCGTGTCATGTTCTTCGGAACACTCTGTACAAACAACAATAAAATACCTACTCATTCTTCAACTCCGAAATGTGTTTTAATCTTATTAGCAATAATAGCACCCATATCATCTTCTCTATGACTAGATCCTAAAGCAAGGTCCATACATTCGTAGGCAATCAACTCGGCAAACTTTGCCAAGGGAACATTATCCCAATCTTCAATAGGAAAGTCAGCATCATCTAAGCCAGCCTGTCTAACCAGTTGTCTAATTCGTTCGTTCATACGAAATCTCTAAACATTTTTTTTCGACCATCGACACCAATTTCTAAATCAAATAATTCCTTTGTACGCTGGAGCATCACGCAGGCCATCATTAAGATTTCTTCTCTGGAATCACACATCATAATTTGTTGCTCAATCGGTTCAACCAACTCAGACATTCTCTCAGACACATTCATTTTAAGCCATACTATCTACATTTTGACCAGGTCTATTCAGACGCCGGTTCATTTCGATTCTTGCTTCTTCTGTAATCTTTATATTTTGACTGATACGCCGTTCTTCTATTCTAAGTTCTTCGTGCCTTCTGTCTATCTTTCTAACCTCAGATTGTTGGTAGAATTTTAGATTCTGTGCGGTAACGCTAGATACTGTCATTTTTCACCAAAATATTTAAGAATTAGATCCATTGCAGCAATCAGTTTGATATTACTTGGCACATCATCTGGATGAACATATGCAGTACCTTCTTTGAAATGCTTTAGTTCTTTCTTTAGAATCTCTCTATGATCCTTCAGAAGACAGATTGTAATCTTATCAGCTGCTTCATAATCCAACTCTAATTTTAAACCTTTAAGTTTTCCCATTGCGTTTCTCCACGAATTTCTGATAATCTGCTTCGTTACCAATTTGGTAACCTTTGTCTGACATATGCTCGGAAGCCTTTAAAAGGCCAAATGTATCTGTGATTTTCTTAGTAAGTTGTTGAGCCATACCTTTGGCCATACTTTGGTCGTAACTTGTGTATACTACTTTATTATAGTTGCGGATATCACCAATAATGTCCAGTACGTCATTGAGAGCTTGTTCTACCATGAGGTCAGCATACTTCTGTACTGCTTCTTTGTCGTAAGAGTCCATGTCATCAAAAGAACCTTGGGCAATCAAACCAGATTCATACATCTTATCCTGGATTTGACGTTTTCTCCAACCACTCATTTCTTCTTCCTCTTGGGTTTCACTTTGTCTTCTAGTTTTATCGCTGCCTGTAATGCTGCCTGTTTCGTTTGTTCTTCTTTGACCCACTCTAAGTGTTCTTTAATAAGACGGTCATAGGTTTCTTCGTCAACTTCTTGGTCGTTTAAACGATACTTCCAACCACCAGTGTCTAGTATAGCAGACACGGCTACTGGTTCTTTTACTGTTTTCTTTTTTACGACCATGTTCTATGGTCCTCTGCTACATGTTCAATGCCATCATACTCATGGATGTGCCACTTAACACCATCAGGAATTTCTACTACTTTGAGTTTAGCGTATTCACCATCGACATTGCCACCCTCAACCATAGAAACCAGAACGGGACAGTCACGTGCCAAATCCCAATAGTACCAGTGTGTGTCAGTAATACCCATACGTTTCTTGTACTCTGCTTCGGCTTCTTCAGAAAGACCGAAGCCACCGAAACATGTATTAATCACAATCTTAATCATTTTTACTCCTAAAACTCAACGAAAAAATCATAGCCAACAGGTATGTCCACATAGACCAATTATACACCACTATAAGATAGGAGGCACCAGCCACAATGGTAATATTGTAAACCAGTATCATAAAAACAACAAAATTATTACTCATACAAATCCTATATATTTTAGAATACCAACGTGCTTCATATTGGGCTTAAGTTTTCTTTTCCCATCTGATACCAAGAAGATTCAGTAACCACCTGCGGTAGAATGGTGGTTCTTCTTTTGTCCTAAAAACCGTTGTCTCGGTA